>JAEEGF012510133.1_pt1 | contig 88765 bp, 78 predicted proteins | sample 9134171 | NCBI WGS metagenome assembly JAEEGF01 (sample SAMN16246542, study PRJNA631951) | gut metagenome | biome: gut microbiome; feature: rumen; material: AP-attached | host: Bos | place: Iran: Karaj | collected 2018-10 | reverse complement strand
CAGTACCAGTATCTGCTGCCGCGACTGACGGGTATGTGGACCCACCTTGAACGCCAGCGAGGCGGTATCGGTATGCGCGGTCCCGGTGAAACCCAGATTGAGACCGACCGCCGTATTGTCAAGACCAAAATTTCGTTGCTCAAGGAGAAATTGGCTCAGCTCGATAAACAGAAAATTACCCAGCGCAAGAACCGCGGCAAACTCACCCGCATCGCCCTCGTGGGCTATACTAACGTAGGCAAGTCTACGTTGATGAACGTGCTGAGCAAGAGCGAGGTTTTTGCCGAGAACAAACTCTTTGCCACCCTCGATACCACTGTGCGCAAGGTAGTTATCTCCAACCTGCCTTTCCTGTTGACCGATACTGTCGGCTTTATCCGCAAGTTGCCCACCCACCTGGTGGAGTCCTTCAAGAGCACCCTCGACGAGGTGCGCGACAGCGATATCCTTGTTCATGTGGTCGATATCTCCCATCCCCAGTTTGAGGAGCAGGTCGAAGTGGTGAACCGCACGCTGCAAGAAGTGTGCGACGCGGGCGACAAGGAGATGATCATGGTCTTCAACAAGATTGACCAGTTCACCCATGTGCCCAAAGACGAGGACGACCTCACGCCACGCCTGCGCGAGAACATCCCCCTTGAGGAGCTCCAAGAAACTTGGATGGCGCGCATGGGCGATAATTGCGTCTTCATCAGTGCCAAAAAACAGCAGAACATCGACGCTTTGAAGAAGTTGCTGTACAACAAAGCCAAGGCGGTCCATACTGCCCGCTTCCCTTACAACGATTTCCTGTTTCAAACCTACGAAGACCTGGAAGAAGACAAAAATTAAAAATTTAATAAGAGTGCCATTGAGAGGGATTAAATGGGTTCTGCCCTCCAGGTGGCGAGAAGTGTTTTTATAGAACCCACCATAACCAATGATGAAAAAATTATCTATTTTCATGCTGGTGCTGGCCATGGCATTTCCTATCGTTGCCAGCGCAGAGACACAACGTGGTGACGTGAACAATGATGGTAATGTAAGCATCGGCGACGTAGCTGCCCTGATTGACTATCTGCTGACAAAGGAATGGCCGGCTTCTGCATCCGATTATGAGTGCGTTGATCTGGGCTTGCCCAGCGGCACCCTGTGGGCAACTTGCAATGTGGGCGCCAATGCGCCCGAGGGATATGGCGACTACTTTGCCTGGGGCGAGACTGTACCCAACAAAGAATCCTATGGTTGGTCAACTACCGCATGGGTGTATTATGAGGGTAGCTCTCTTCGCTTCAGCAAGTACAACACCAGCGAACAATATGGTGCAATTGACAACAAAACCGAGTTGGATCCTGAAGACGATGCCGCCTATGTCAACTGGGGACCCGAGTGGCGCATTCCGTCCGCTGATCAAGTCAATGAATTGCTTACAGTATGCACTTGGGAGTGGGTAGAGGTGAATGGCGTGAACTGTCGAAAGATCACCGGTCTTAACGGTAACTTCATTCTCATGCCTGCAGCAGGGCAGCGTTCGGGAACTAACACCAGCAGCTTGGGCACGAACGGTAACTATTGGTCGCGCGATCTCTATGCCTCAAATGCAGGCGTCGTAAATCCTTTGAATGCTTTCAAGTTATACTTTAGCAAGACAATGAAGCAAAAAGGATCTAGCGCGCGTAACATCGGTTGCTCGGTGCGTCCTGTTTATGCTTCTGAAGATGCGCCGACCAGCGGTGATGAGCGTGGCGACGTGAACCTTGACGGCAACATCAGCATCGGTGACGTAGCGGCCTTGATCGACTATCTGCTGACAAAGGAATGGCCCGATCCCAATCCCGTTGAGGATTACGTCGATCTGGGCCTGCCCAGCGGAACGTTGTGGGCAACACGCAACGTGGGTGCAGAGAAACCCGAGAAATATGGCGATTACTTCGCTTGGGGCGAGGTTGAGCCCAAGGATTACTATCATGGTAGTACCTACAAGTGGAACGACTCTGAAACCGGTACAATGCACATGAGCAAGTACTGCACCAAGGAAGCTTATGGTGTTGTTGACAATAAGATCGTTTTGGATCCTGAAGATGATGCCGCCTTTGTGAACTATCCCAACGGTCAAATGCCGTCACAGGAGCAATTCGAAGAATTAATTGCAAATTGCACTTGGGAGTGGTCACAGTTGAACGGCATGAATGGCTTGTTGGTTACTGGCCCCAATGGAAACACCATGTTCTTGCCCGCTGCTGGCTACCGCTCGCAAAATAATATTTTCAGCGCTGGCACAGAATTTAACTATTGGACGAACTCAATCCAAGAAGTTGCTCCGCTCAATGCTTGGAAGGCCTATGCAACTTCGTCAATATTCAATATTAACGGTTCGAGCCGCCAGCTCGGCTATAGTGTGCGTGCCGTGAAGGCTCCTCAGGAATAAAAAACCTTTTCTAACAACGAGAAATGTGACTAACGCCGCTTGTCGGCACCCTTGGCGGGCCGGCAAGCGGCTATTTTATGTAAAAAAAACGTAGTTATGGCCAACCCAACAACTAAACAAGAGTTATTGGCATCCATCGCTGACAGTTATGGCAAATTGTGTGACCAAACTGACAAGTTGACCGATGCAGAAAAAAACGCGCAATTCAGTTTTGCTGCCGACCCCAAGAAGTGTGGCGTGCGTTGGCAGTATGACCGCTGCCTGCGCGACTTGCTGATTCACCTCCATGAGTGGCAGGTGCTCATGCGTGAGTTCGTGCAGAACATCCGTGAAGGCCACCCCAGGGACTATCTGCCCGACGAATACCGCCGCAACTATCACGAGATGGACAAGATGCTGGTCGAGAAACACCAAGGCACCCCTCTGGAGGAGGCCTGGCGCCTGTTGCAGCAGACTCATGACGAAATGCTAAGTCTTGCCGATAGTTTCACCGATGAGGAGTTGTTCACCAAGGGGTTCTACAAGAACACATACACCACCACGATGGCAGCCTATTTTGTAAGCGTCACAACCAGCCCCTACGGGCAAGCAATGAAACTGCTCAAAACCCACCAAAAGAACTGCAAAAAATAACCTTCGGCTTTTAATAGCCAATGATGAATGCAACAAGTCCATCGCGAGGCTTTTTGCGGGCAACAATTGTGCAAAATAGTCATTAAAAGTCATGTTTTTATCACTTTTAACTCTTTTTTGAGCTGTAATTAAACTTTTTGGTACGATTTTTGTCAAATGATTTTGTAACCTCAAATAATTGTAGTAATTTTGCAGGCTTAAACTCTGCTTTTGTTAGATGAGACAACTTAAAATTACAAAATCCATTACTAACCGCGAGAGTGCATCCCTCGACAAGTACCTGCAAGAAATTGGCCGTAAGGAACTCATTACGGTCGATGAGGAAGTCGAGTTGGCACAGCGCATCCGTCAAGGCGATCAGGCGGCTTTGGACAAACTTGTCAGTGCCAACCTGCGTTTTGTCGTTTCTGTCGCAAAACAGTATCAGAACCAGGGATTGAGTCTTCCCGACTTGATCGATGAGGGAAATCTGGGCCTTATTAAGGCAGCGCAGAAGTTTGATGAGACGCGTGGTTTCAAGTTTATCTCTTATGCCGTTTGGTGGATTCGTCAATCCATCCTTCAAGCACTTGCTGAGCAGTCGCGCATTGTCAGGTTGCCGCTCAACCAGGTGGGGTCAATCAACAAGATCAGCAAAGCCCAGTCCCGTTTTGAACAGGAACATGAGCGCCGTCCCTCTGCCGAGGAGTTGGCCGAGCGCCTTGATATCCCTGTTGACAAGATCAGTGACACGATGAAAGTGTCGGGCCGTCATGTCTCTGTTGATGCTCCCTTTGTCGAGGGCGAGGACAATAGTCTGCTGGATGTGTTGCCCAACAATGACTCTCCGATGGCCGACTCTACCTTGAATCAGGAGTCGCTTGCCAAGGAGGTGAACCGCGCTCTGGATCAGCTTAGTGCCCGAGAGAGGGATATTTTGAAGATGTTCTTCGGAATCGGTTGCCAGGAAATGACGCTTGAGGAGATTGGTGCCAAGTTTGACTTGACACGTGAACGCGTGCGCCAAATCAAGGAAAAGGCAATCCGTCGCCTGAAAGGACAGAAGAGCAAGCTGCTCAAGGCCTACTTGGGTTAGTAAGAAAACATTTTGGAAAATGAGTTAGGCTGCCTCACAAGGGCAGCTTTTTTTGTGCCATTTTTTGTGCTTTAGTTAGCATTTTGCCAAAAAATGACGGTTTTTTTGCGGGATTGAAAATTTGGTTGTAATTTTACAACCTGTTTTATTAGTGGCAATATAGTTTTATAAATAAACAATTAAACTCATTTTAAGATGAAAAAGATTTTGACATTGGCTTGTGCTATCATGCTGGGCATGGGTTTTGCGCAGGCTCAGGTGCATCAGGGCGAAACGGCCGTTGGTGCCAATTTGGTTTATGGTAGTGAAATCGAGAGCATGGGTCTTGGTGCACGTTTCCAGTATGGTGTCATCGACCAGTTGCGTGCCGAGGTGGGCTTTAACGGATTTTTCCAGCACAATCACCTGTCATGGTGGGATGTGAACCTCAATGCACATTATCTTGTGGCCCTTAAGAATGACAAGTTCTATATCTATCCGCTGGCAGGCGTCAACTACACCATGGTTGATTATAAGGGCGACTTGAACGACAAGGGCGAGGAGAACCACGTTGGCCTGAATGTGGGTGCCGGTCTTGAGTATGAGATTACCGACCATTGGGGCGTCAATATGGAGTATCGTCACACCATCATCCGCAAGGTGGACCAGGGCGTTATCGGCCTCGGTGTCAATTACAAGTTCTGATTTTATTAGCAACATTTATCACAAAAAACGGGACCGTTATGCGGCCCCATTTTTTTGTGAGATCTCCAGATTTGGAATCAGTTCATGGGCTGTAGCTGGTCGATAGCGCCTGTCATGAACGAGGATACGTCATCGTCGCTATCATCCTCGTTGCCAAAGGCATCACCCACTTTAACCGAACACAGCGAACACAGCATCTCAAGCGTGGCGTTGGCGTGAGGTTTACTGGTGTAGAAATGCCCCTTGCCGTTAAAAATGTCAACAAGACCAAAGTCAAAATAACCGCTGACAGTGTCGTTGCGCGTCTGGGCAAAGATGCCGACAAGGGCGTTGTCAAAGAAAGTGCGTGCCGCTGGCATCTCATAGGCATAGCCTTCGGTCTGTTCATAGTCGAGAATTTTGAGATAGAGGATGCCGTCAATGATGCCGATGCGAATCATCTTGTTGTCATATTGATAGATGTACTCGCCCTCATAAATCTCGGGTGCTTGGCCCATTGAATTGGCGAAAGAGCTGATGCGCTTGACCACGCCATCAGGGTCGGTAGAGTGTGTTGCCAGCACCATGTTCCATTCTCCTTCAAGATGGGGATCACGTGCCAAGCCGATGGTGAACGGACCGTCAACCGTGCCAAGTATGGCAGCCAAGTCGATTTGCCCGATGTATGGCAGTTTGCCGAACATTCCCAACAACTGTTGAATCTGTTTCAGTTTAACAAAGTTGTCGCCTTTAATGCTCAGCGTGAAGATGTAATCCATGGAATTGGGGATGGCCTTGAGAACCGCATCGCTGGGTTTGCTCAGCGTTGAGTTGAGCAGCTGGGCATATTCGCTGTTCTCGGCGGCCATGATGTTGGTAACCATCTCCACCTTTTCGTCATCAAGGTCGATATTGCAGCTCACAGCATCGATGTCACTCTCGGTGAAAATACTGATGAGCGGCATCTTGTTTAACAGTTCACGGTAAACTTCGCTTTTGTTAAGAATCGCCTTCAGCCCCTTGCCCTGGAGCCATGCGTTAATGGTGGCATCCTTGTTGTGAAGCACCTCCTTGGCGGCCTTGTTCTCGGTGATGCTGGTTGCCGTCTTTGAGAAGATACCCTTGGCCGCTGTTGCTGCACGCGAAGCTTCCATCGCCTTGTTCACAGTACCCACCAGCAGGACGTCGCCATCGATGGCGTAGAGGTTGTCTTTAACATACATGCAGTTCACGCCCTCGATGTTGCTGAAGTCTCCACCTGTTCGCAATTCCAGGGTTTTGCGCGTCTTTTCGGGCTTGTTCAGTTTGGCAAGCACCACACGCCCAAAGGTCTTAACCGTGAAGAAGGCATATACCTTGCTGTCGGTGTCAAGGCCCAATTGGGGCAGGTCGTTGAGCAGGATGCACAACGGAGAAGTGTCGTTCTCGTCGATGGCTTCTTGAAGTGATTGAGGCAAAACGATGTTGCCGTCATCTAGCATCCCCGTGGTCTCGAGCATCGCGGGAAAGTCAAGGCTGACCACTCCGGTGGCATCGGCTGGTATCATTTTTTCCAAACTGTCGCTGGCGCACCCCGCCATCATGATTGCGAGCAGTGCGGCAGACATCAATTTCAAGTATCTCATGTACATGATTCTTGATAAGGTATAAGGGTTAGTGTCTTGTTGACTGTTAAAAACGTACAAAGTTACGCAAGTTTACCTTATTATATGCAATTTTTTGGACTTCTTTTTTACCCGTGTCACTAGATTTAGTAGTTAATGCATTTTTTAACTAAAGTTTATATTTCAATTCAAAAAAATGTGCTAAATTTGAAGACGCAAAACATGGATCTTTTAATATGAATAAACAGATCACTTTTTAATGAGGTGGCTGTTACCAATAGAAAAACGATATGAACGATATTTCTGAAATATTGCGTGAGCTGCTCGATAGATTCAGCAACACACTTGAGCTTGACCAGGAATTTGAACGCATGCGCCGCATGGATGAGCAATTTGAAAAAGACTATGCCATGTGGTGTGAAGATAATGGTTATAGCCTGAAAGACGGTTATCGCGATTTTATCGACGAGATAATTGAGTCCCAGGATTCTTATTGGGACAATTATCAGGAATTCGGCAACAACATTTAACTCCAGCTGTACACAGATTAGCGATAATGTCTTTTACCAATAAACGAAACCGTAGTTTTGCTGCCGAGTGGGACCCGCAAGACGGTATCCTTATCGCATGGCCCAACATGGGAACCGACTGGGCCGATATGATTGATGAGGTCACATCATGCTATGTGGAAATAACGCGCGCCATCCTCAACGACGAGGACGAGCGCGTTGTGATTGTTGCCAACGACAAAGGAGAGGTCTGCTCGGCCTTGGGCCCCGATGTGGACTGGAAGCGCATCTCCTTTGCCGAGATGCCCATCAACGACACATGGGTGCGCGACTATGGTCCCATCTCGGTCTATCACGATGGGCAGTTGAAGCTGGCCAACTTTACTTTCAATGCATGGGGCATGAAATTTGCTGCCGACTGCGACAATCAGGTCAACTCCAGGCTTGATGAATTGGACATGTTTGAGATGCCGTTACTCGACTATCGTGACCTTGTGCTTGAGGGTGGGTCTATTGAGACCGACGGTAATGGCGCGGTAATGACGACGACATGCTGTCTGACGGCGCCCAATCGCAACGACACCTTGTCCCGCGATCAATTGGAGAGAATCCTGCTCGATCGTCTGGGTTGCGTGAAGATGCTGTGGCTTGACCACGGCAGTCTCGTGGGCGACGACACCGACGGACACATCGACACGCTGGCGCGTTTCGCTCCCGGTGGCGTGATTCTCTACACGGGTTGTGACAATCCCGAGGACGAGCATTTCCAGCCATTGATGAGAATGGAGGAGCAGCTCAAGCAGTATACCGATGTTGACGGCAACCATTACCACCTCATCAAGCTGCCGTTGCCTGAACCGATATTTGAACATGAATATTTCAGGCTCCCTGCAACCTATGCCAACTTCCTTGTCACCAACCATCAGGTGCTGGTGCCCGTCTATGGTCAACCCGAAAACGACATCAAGGCCTGCCAGCTCATCGGCGAGGCATTCCCAGGCCGCAAAGTAGTGGGCATCGACTGCCGTCCGCTCATTCAGGAGCACGGCTCCTTACACTGCGCTACCATGCAATTGCCCAAAGGGGCTCTATCAAATAAAATCTAAAATCACGAAATACTATGAAGGTAGGAATTATTCAACAACGCAATAGCAGTGATGTCAAGGCCAACCGCAAGTCACTGATTGAGAAAATTAAGAAATTGGCCGCCATGGGTGCCCAATTGGTCGTGTTGCCCGAGCTGCACGACTCTCTCTACTTCTGCCAAGTGGAGAGTGTGGACAATTTTGACCTCGCTGTGGACATTCCCGGTGCCGTGACCGAGGAATATGCAGCCGTGGCACGGGAGTGCGGCATCGTGCTTGTGACTTCGCTGTTCGAGAAGAGGGCAACGGGACTCTATCATAACACGGCAGTGGTGTTTGACACTGACGGCAGCGTGGCTGGTCAGTATCGCAAGATGCACATCCCCGACGATCCGGCATACTATGAGAAATTTTACTTCACGCCAGGCGATCAGGGCTTTATTCCCATCGAAACTTCATTGGGCAAATTAGGAGTGATGGTGTGCTGGGACCAATGGTATCCCGAGGGAGCCCGTCTTATGGCTATGCGAGGTGCCCAACTGCTCATCTATCCCACGGCCATTGGCTATGAGAGCAGCGACACGCCCGAGGAGCAAGAGCGCCAGCGCGAGGCTTGGACGACAGTGCAGCGTGGCCATGCGGTTGCCAATGGTCTGCCCGTCATCACTGTCAATCGCGTGGGGCTGGAACCGGACCCGTCAGGACAGACTAATGGCATCCAATTTTGGGGCAGCAGCTTTGTTGCCGGGCCTCAGGGAGAACTTATCTACCGTGCTTCCAACGACAGTGAGGACCTGCATGTCATTGACATTGACATGGCGCGAAGCGAGCAGGTGCGCCGCTGGTGGCCTTTCCTGCGTGACCGCCGCATCGAGTGCTACGGCGACCTTGACAAGCGGTTCCTGGATTAAGAAAAACAAATTACGAATCACGCGAATGAAACGAAAGGCAAGCGCCTCGTTCGTGAAATTCGCGTGATTCGTAGTTTATTCAATAAACGATTAGGCCTGGCCTTCGTCCTTGGGGCCGCCGAAGACATCCTTCAGGAAATCTTCTACCTTGCGTGCAACACCGCCAGCGGCTTCGGCTGCATCATCAAGTGTATCCTTGGCTTTGTCAAAAACGCCAGGTTCGCCTTCCTTGGGCTCAAATGCTTCTTTTGCTTTCTGTGACAGGTCTTGAGCGACCTCGGTGGCTGTAGCGGTACCTTTTTCTACAAAGTCTTTGGCCTTGTCCATCATTTCACCGGCTGCTGTTGCACCCTCGCCGAACATCTCTTTAGCTTTGTCCAGCAGACTGGGTTCGCCCTCCTTAGTCTCAAACATCTGCTTGGCTTTCTCCAGGAAGTCTTGGCTCATTTCACCAGCAGCGGTAGTGCCTTTGTCGAGCATCTCTTTGAGCTGGTCAAGCATGCCGGCTTCACCTTCTTTGCCGTCCAACATTTCTTTGGCTTTGTCAAAGAATCCGGGCTCACCTTCTTTGCCTTCCAGGATGCCTTTGAGTTTGTCAAGCATGCCGGCGCCTTCATTTGCAGCATCGCCAAACATTTCCTTCAACTGGTCAAAGATGCTGCCAGCCTCGTTCTTCATCTCGTTAGCGCCTTGTTCGGCATTCTTCATTTCCTCGTCCATATATCCTGTATTTTGTGTATGTGTGCCTACTCCCTTTCAAGCGTTTCGGCTTTCTCTGCCCCCAAAGTTACACATTATTTAATAATGTACAATAATTCTGCCAGTTTTTTCTGAATCATTAATTCTCTTGTGTAGCCACACCGCGTTCTCTTGACTGTATGGTAGGTACAAAAAAAGACCGGGGCAACGCGTGAACGTGCCTCGGTCCCAAATGAGTTTTTATCCAAGAGGGGAGTGCAATTAAGCCTCTTCCTTCTTGATGATACGGCGCTCCTTGATGCGAGCCTTCTTACCGGTGAGACCACGCAGGTAATACAGCTTAGCACGACGAACCTTACCATGCTTGTTGATGGAAATGCTGTCGATAAACGGAGACTCGAGCGGGAAAATACGCTCTACACCGATGTTGTCACTAATCTTGCGAACGGTGAAACGCTTCTTGTCGCCCTCGCCAGTGATCTTAATCACCACACCACGGTACTGCTGGATACGCTCCTTGTTACCTTCCTTGATGCGGTATGCTACCGTGATTGTGTCACCCGGGAAAAACTGCGGGTGCTGCTTGTTCGTAGCAAATGCTTGTTCTGCAACTTTAATTAAGTCCATTTTTATATCATTTAATCTGTTAATAATCACTTCGTAATATTCACAAGCCACTCATTTTCTTGTCAGAGATTACGAAAAGCGGGGCAAAGGTACTACAATTTTCTGAACTGACAATAAATATTCTGATTTTTTATCCTGTTTTTTCCTCGAGATGATGTTTTCTCGATGCTAATTAGCTTAAAACAGAAAAACAACTTTGCCGTTTACCACTTTTTCATTACCTTTGTCGTTTAAATGGAACTAAAAACAATATTATAACCAAAAACAATGAGCGAGAAAGAGAATACATTGGCAACTAAATACGACCCTAAAGAGGTCGAGGATAAGTGGTATAAGTATTGGGAATCGCACGATTTGTTCAAGAGTGTGCCCGATGAGCGTGAACCCTATTGCATTGTAATTCCGCCCCCCAATGTGACGGGTGTGCTGCACATGGGACACATGCTCAACAACACCATCCAGGACATCCTCATCCGCCGCGCGCGCATGGAGGGCAAGAACGCCCTGTGGGTGCCCGGTACCGACCACGCATCGATTGCTACCGAGGCCAAGGTGGTTAAACGCCTTGCCGAGCAGGGTATCCGCAAACGTGATCTCACTCGTGACGAGTTTCTCAAGCACGCTTGGGACTGGACGCATGAGCACGGCGGCATCATCCTGCAGCAGTTGCGCAAGTTGGGCGCCTCCTGCGACTGGAGCCGCACCGCCTTCACGATGGACGAGACGCGCAGCAAGAGCGTTCTCAAGGTCTTTGTCGACCTCTATGACAAGGGCTACATCTACCGCGGTTTGCGCATGGTGAACTGGGATCCCAAGGCCCAGACCGCTCTTAGCAACGAAGAGGTGATTTACCATGAAGAGAAGGGACACCTGTTTTACCTTAAATACTATGTTGACGGTTTGCAGGCTCTAGAAAACGAGGATAAGCTTCGCGCCGAGGGCAACATCATCCACAAGGATGAAAAGGGTTACTATGCGGTTGTTGCCACCACACGCCCCGAGACAATCATGGGCGATACCGCCATGTGCATCAACCCCAAAGACCCCAAAAACCAGTGGCTCAAGGGCCGCAAGGTGATTGTGCCTTTGGTAGGCCGTGTCATCAACGTGATTGAGGACCGTTATGTCGAGATCGAGTTCGGTACCGGCTGCTTGAAGGTTACTCCCGCCCATGACCCCAACGACTATGTATTGGGTAAGACACACAACCTGGAGACCATCGACATCTTTAACGCCGACGCCACCATCAGTGAGCAGTCGCCGTTGTACGTCGGCATGGACCGTATGGACTGCCGCAAGCAGATTGTTGCGGACCTGAAGGCTGCAGGGCTGCTCGAGAAGATTGAGGACTACGAGAACAAGGTTGGTTACAGCGAGCGCAACAGCGACACCGCCGTCGAACCCCGCCTGTGCATGCAGTGGTTCTTGAAGATGAAGCACTTTGCCGAGATCGCCCTGCCTTGTGTGAAGAACGATGAGCTCAAATTCCATCCCGCCAAGTATAAGAACATCTATAACGTTTGGCTGGAAGGCATTCAGGATTGGTGCATCTCGCGCCAGTTGTGGTGGGGCCATCGCATTCCCGCCTACTTCCTGCCTACCGAAGAAGAGGGCAAGGAGGTTTATGTAGTAGCGCTGAACGAGGAGGAAGCCTTAGAGAAGGCCCGCAAGATTCCCGGCTACGAGAACATCGAGGCCAGTCAGCTGCGCCACGACGAGGATGCCCTCGACACATGGTTCAGTTCATGGCTGTGGCCTATCTCGCTGTTTGACGGCATCAACAATCCCGGCAACGAGGAAATCAAGTACTACTATCCCACCAACGACCTGGTAACCGCCCCTGATATCATCTTCTTCTGGGTGGCACGCATGATCATGGCGGGTTACGAGTACATGGGCGACATGCCTTTCCGCAATGTTTATTTCACCGGTGTCGTGCGCGACAAGCTGGGCCGCAAGATGTCCAAGTCGTTAGGCAACTCGCCCGACCCGCTGAAGCTTATAGAGAAATTTGGTGCCGACGGTGTGCGCATGGGTTTGATGCTTGCTGCACCTGCAGGCAACGACATCCTCTATGATGACGCGCTGTGTGAGCAGGGCCGCAACTTCAACAACAAGATTTGGAATGCATTCCGTCTCGTTAAGGGTTGGGATGTAGCCGATGTTGAGCAACCTGAGGCTAGTCGCCAGGCTGTAGAATGGTTCCGGCATCAGCTCAACGATGCGTTGGCCACAGTCAAGGACCACTTCTCGAAGTTCCGCCTTAGCGATGCCATGATGGTACTCTACCGCCTGTTCTGGGAAGAGTTCTCAGCATGGTATCTTGAGGCCGTGAAACCGGCTTATGGACAGCCCATGGACCGTGCCACTATGCAGGCAACGCTTGAGTTCTTCGACATGTTGTTGCGTCTGTTGCATCCGTTCATGCCGTTTATCACCGAGGAGCTCTGGCAGCACCTCGATGAGCGCAAGGATGGTGAGAGCATCATGTATGCCCTCATTCCCGAACCCGACCAGGCCGACCAGGCACTGCTCAAGGCGATGGCCGATGTCAAGGAAATCGTCGGTGGCGTTCGCAACGTGCGCAAGCAGAAGAACCTCCCCAACAAGGAAATGCTCACTCTGCAAGCTGTGGGTGGCCTGAACAACCCGTTTGAAGCCATCATCACCAAGCTCGCCGGTCTTGAGAAAGTTGAGGCTGTGACCGAGAAGGATCCCACGGCACCTGCCTTCATGGTTGGAACCGCCGAGTTTGCTGTTCCTGTTACAGGCAGCATCGATGTCGAAGAGGAAATCAAGAAGCTTGAGGCCGACCTCGAATATACCCGTGGCTTCCTTGCCAGCGTGGACAAGAAGCTGAGCAACGAGCGCTTTGTTGCCAATGCCCCCGAGGCAGTTGTCGCCAACGAACGCAAGAAGAAAGCCGATGCCGAGAGCAAGATCGCTACGATGGAGCAAGCACTCAAGGCCCTGAAGAAATAAGTTCCTTGTGCCGTGGCATTGCCACAGCCATTTAAAAAGAAGAACATGGAAAATTCAATCTTGAAACCCGGAATCCCCGTGGCCCTTTGCAGCGACCATGCCGGCTATCCTGTCAAGGAAGCCGTCAAGCGATGGCTTGAAGGTCAGGGTATCGCCTGCAAGGACTTCGGCACCTATAACGAGGACAGCTGCGACTATCCCGACTTTGCCCACCCCTGTGCAGCGGCCGTCGAGAGTGGCGAATGCTATCCCGGTATTGCCGTGTGTGGCAGTGGAGAAGGCATTAATATCACGTTGAACAAGCATCAGGGAGTGCGTTCGGCATTGTGCTGGCGTCTTGCCGTTGCCCGCTTGGCTCGTCAGCACAACGATGCTAACGTTATCGCCATGCCTGGACGCTTTGTCACCGACGAGGAAGCCGTTGCCATGGTCGAGGCCTTCCTGACGACTCCCTATGAAGGAGGACGTCACCAGCGACGCATTGACAAGATTCCCGTGAAGTAGGAAAAGGACATATATAGCAATAAAAAGCCCACTAATCGATAGTGGGCTTTTATTGTATTGTGATCAGTTCATTTGTTAAACCGGATCCACGTCATAATAGAGTTTGATTGTCTTCATTCGTGCATCGGCAGCAAGCATCTGCTCATAGAGGTTGCGCAGGATGTCTTTGACTTTGGTCATTGATGCGGCTGTTTCCATTTTGAGTGTCACTTGACGTATATACATGTTTTGTATTCGTGACACGAGAGGTGACATTGGACCCAACACTCGTGTGCCGAAGACCTGCCGTAACAAACTACAGTAGCGGACAGTCAATTCGCCAACAGTGGCATCGTCGCGGTGTTTGAGGTAGATGTTGATGATCTTGGTGAATGGCGGATAACCGAATTGCTGCCGATCAGCCATCTCATGCTCGTAGAAGCCTTCATAATCGTGAGCCTGCACAAACTTGATGATGTCGTGTTTGGGTTGGCTTGTCTGGATGATAACCTGACCTTGCTTATGGGCCCGACCGGCACGTCCAGATACTTGTTCCAGCATGTCAAAGGCACGCTCATGGCTACGGAAGTCCGGGAAGTTGATCATGGTGTCAGCATTGAGGATGCCCACGATGCTCACTGCATCAAAGTCTAATCCTTTGGTGACCATCTGTGTCCCGACAAGGATATTAGTACGGTGCTGCGAGAACTCGTCAATAATGCGTTCGTAGCTATTTTTGCTGCGCGTGGTATCCAGGTCCATGCGAGAGATCTTCTCATCGGGGAACACGGCATCGATATCGTCTTCAATTCGTTCGGTGCCGTACCCAATAATTTGAAGTCCAGGCAATTGACAGGCAGGGCAGAGGTCGGGCAATGGAATGGTATAGCCGCAATAGTGGCACACCAGGCTGCGGCTATGTTTGTGGTAAGTGAGCGACACGTCGCAGTTCTCGCATTTGGGAACGCTGCCACATTCCTTGCAGCGCACCATGGGAGAATAGCCGCGGCGGTTCTGGAACAGGATAACTTGCTCATTGTTTTTCAACGCTTTGCGGCACTCGGAAATGAGCTCATTGCTGAACAGTCCTGACATCTCGCGGCGCTTGCGGGCATCGATGGTGTCAATGACCTTGACCTGCGGCATCTGAATGTCGCCATATCTTGTCTGCATCTTAACCAGACCATATCGTCCGGTGACTGCCATGTGATATACTTCGATTGCCGGGGTCGCCGAACCCAATATGGTCTTGGCTGCGTGTTTCTGTGCCAAGATCAGGGCGGCATTTCGCCCATTGTATCGGGGAGCCGGATCTTGTTGTTTGTAGCTGCTGTCATGTTCCTCATCAACGATCACCAGTCCCAGGTTGGAGTAGGGGAGAAACACCGATGAACGCACACCGATGACCACGCACGGATCATTGTTGTCCAGCAGGCGTTTCCAGATATCAACGCGCTCGTTATCGCTGAATTTGGAGTGGTAAATCAGCAACTTGTCGCCAAACACGCGGCGCAGCCTTCGCGTCAACTGTGTAGTCAGTGCTATTTCAGGAACAAGATAGAGCACCTGCTTACCTAGCTTCAGGGCATCGGCGATGAGATGCATGTAAACCGATGTCTTGCCGCTGCTGGTCACTCCATGAAGCAATGTGATGGCATGTTGACACATCGACTTGTGTATCTCGTCGTAGGCCCTTTTTTGATCTTGACTCAGTGTGGGGGGACCTTCAAGCACGCAGCCCAAATCGGCAAAACGGTTGATCTCTTTTTTGTAAATCTCAAAAATGCCGCGTTTGACAGCATCGTGCAATACCGCTCCACTGACCTGTGCACGTGCAAGAAGCGCTTCTTTGCTCACTTCGCGAATGTCACCGCCATGCAGCCAGTGCGACATGTCCAAGTAGGCCAACAGCAGTGCTTCCTGCTTTGGAGCACGCTTGAGCTGGTCAAAATAATTGTGCAAGCTTTGCTCGTCGTCATGGGAAATGGTCAGGCGAACGCATGCCTCGGTTTTGGGACGGTAGTTGTCGATGACACGTTCGCTAACGTGTATCGCATTGAGCTCCAATAGATGGTTGACGCTGTGTTCAACAGTTTTAAAACCTGTCGCCTTGGCGATTTCTGCAATCTGGATGCGGCCTCGCTGGGCAGTGAAATCCAGGATAACGCGTTCGCGGTCAGATAGCCGCATGGTCTCGCTCTCCTCAAAGTCGGGATTGACGCTGATGGTGGTTTCGCTTTCCACTTTGAGCCCCGATGGCACGGCGGCTTTATACACCTCACCCATCGTGCACAGGTAATAGTCGGCAATCCATTGCCAGAAGTCGAGCTGCGGATGCCTCAAGATGGGCTTGTCGTCCAACTTCACCAGAATCTCTTTAACATCAAATCCCTTGGGTGCCTTGTCATGAAGTGACACGACAATGGCCGTATAGATTTTTTTGCGGCCAAAAGGAACCAGTACCCTCATGCCGATAGATAGCCGCATCCCTTCAGGAATGCGGTAGGTGAAAGTGCCGGGCAAAGCCAGCGGCAGAAGGGTATCGGCAAATGTGGGCATTATAATGAGATATGATTTTTTAGTTCTTGAGTGTTTGAAGCGGAGCGATAACGGATTCACTTTTGATGTACAAAGTTACATCTTTTATTGGAATGAAACATGCTAAGATCTCTTTTTTTCGAAACTGACTTTAAAAAACGATAATAAAAACAAAAAGCACACCATTATTGGCAATAAATTTGCTGTACCTTGCTATCAAATTCAGAGATTTAAGTAATTTTGCAGGTTATTCCAAGAATTAAAGGATAGCATTGACGGCAAGAAGTCTGCATATTATCCTCTATCTGGTGGCGGCATTCATGCTGTTGCCCTTCTTGTCCTATGCTCAAAATCAGGTGAATGCAGTTGAATTGAATCAGGCCATTGATTCGATTGTCAGGTCAGAGGTTGACTCTACATCAGTTCCTATCACGCCCTCGCGTCGAGATACTAGCCGATTTGTCCGTGAGCGTGTAGATTTGGATCATGTGGTAGAATTCAATGCCAAGGACAGTATCATCCTGTTTGGACGCAATCATGCTGTGATGTATGGCGGCAGCAAGATATTGTATGGTGACATTGACATGTCGGCCTCCCAAATCAGTATGGATATGGACAGCAGCCAGGTTCAGGCGATTGGAGTCCCCGACAGTGTGGGGGACTTGAAAGGTAACCCCGTTTTCAAGGATAACAGTGGTGAATATGAATCGCGTGTGATGAAATATAATTTCAAGACTAAGCGCGGCTACATTACCGACATTGTTACTGAACAGGGCGAGGGCTACCTGACTGGCGGCATCACCAAGAAAACCGAGGATGACTACTATTATATCAAGGACGGACGTTATACCACTTGCGACAATCATGAGCATCCGCACTTTTATTTCCAGTTAACCAAGGCTAAAGTCAAACCCAAGGAAAATGTTGTCACTGGCCCGGCTTTTATGGTGCTCGAGGATTTACCTTTGCCCATCGCTGTGCCGTTTGGCTACTTCCCGTTCAGCGAAAAATATCAGAGCGGTATTCTTGTGCCCACTTTCGGTGAGGATTATAACAGGGGATTCTACCTGCGCAACGGCGGGTACTATCTGGCTCTTGGACAACACGCCGATCTTGCCATCACGGGTGAGATCTATACACGTGGTTCTTGGGGATTGTCGGCCCAGTCGTCCTATTCATGGCGCTATAAGCACTCGGGATCGTTCAGCGTCAACTATTTGACAACAGTTACCGGCCTGAAAGGTGATCCCGACTATAACAAGATGCATAATTTCCAAGTGCTCTGGAGTCACAGCCAAAGCCAGAAGGCCAATCCTTTCCTGACTTTCTCGGCAAGCGTGAACTTTGCCACTACTGGTTATTCCCGTAACAGCCTGAATACCTACTACACTAACGCTTTCACCGAGAATACCAAGAGCAGCACGGTGAACCTGACATATAAAATCCCTAACTCGAAGTGGACAATTTCGGCAAATGCTAATATATCTCAGCGTACTGCCGACTCTACCATCACAGTGTCGTTCCCCAACTTCACCATCAATATGACCCAGACGGCTCCTTTTAAACGCAAACGTGCTGTAGGTGATGAGCGATGGTACGAGAAAATCAAGGTCAGCTATTCGGGACGTTTCCAGAATTCGTTAACGGCAAAACAGGACGAATTTCTCCATAAAAGTCTTGTGAAGGATTGGCGCAACGGTATGAGTCACACGATGCAGACTCAGGCAACGTTCATTGCCATGAAATACTTCAATATCACGCCGTCAATCTCGATGAATGACCGAATGTATTCCAGCAAGATCAGGCAACAATGGGATCCTAATGCAAGTGCTGTGGTCAGGGATACGACTTACGGTTTTTACAACATTTTTGACTTTAATGTTGCGGTGTCGCTGAGTACCAAGGTTTATGGCTTCTTCAAACCTTTGAAATTCCTTGGGAAATTGAGTGAGAAACTGCTGATGGTCCGTCATGTGATGACACCTACGGTTTCGTTCTCGGCTGCACCCGACTTTGCCGATCCTTTCTGGGGCGCTTACGGCAACTATGAAAGGATTGCGAGTGATGGCACAATAACTCCTGTGCGATACAGTTATTTCCTGCATGGCGTGTATGGTGGCGGTCCCGCTGGCAAGTCTGGAACCTTGACATTCAATATTGCCAACAATCTTGAAGCAAAAGTCAAGAGCGAGTCCGACAGTACCGGCTACAAGAAAATCTCTCTAATCGAGAATTTCACGCTGAGCCAGTCATGCAACCTAGCGGCCGATTCAATGAAGTGGAGTAACCTCAACACCAGCATCATGCTGCGACTGACAAAGGGTTTCAACCTTAACCTCAGTGCTACTTGGGATGTGTACAAGTATGCTGTTAGCCCATCGGGTACTCCTGTGAGGATAAACAAACTGCGCCTGTTTAATGGCGGTGGCTGGGGACGTCTGTCAAGCACAGGCACATCGTTCTCCTATACTTTCAATAACGACACCTTCAAGCGCAAGCGAGACAAGGATAAATCCAAAGAGACAAAGAACAGGTCACAGGCCAATTTGTACAATGGCGAAAACAATCAGGAGGGTGATGAGGAACCAACAGGGCAGACAACCGAATTGGAATTGATAGACGGTTATGCCAAGTGGGATTGCCCATGGAGTCTCACCGTTAACTACTCGCTCTCTTATGGCTATGGCTCTTTCAACTACAAGAAGTTAGAGTATAACGGTAAGTTCACCCAGAACCTGAGCTTCAATGCCAACATCCGCCCCACTAAGAACTGGGCATTCACAGCTTCGGCTAGTTATAACTTTGATACACACAAAATCGCTTACATGAATTGCAGCATTTCGCGAACGATGCACTGCTTTGAGATGAGCGCCAGCTTTGTTCCGGTAGGTCCCTATAAGAGCTATAATTTCCATATCGCTGTCAAGTCGTCGATATTGCAGGATGTTAAGTATGACAAGCACTCAAGTCTGAGCAATGGCGTCACTTGGTACTAGAATTCTTGCGCTGCTGTTGGTCTTTTGTGCCTACTTGCCGCTTGCCGCTCATGCACTGCATGAGGGTGATTTGCTGTTCTGCTGCACTGACTCGGCTAACGCTATCACTGATGTAACCGTTGGAGTGGAGGGCCTCAAGATAGACCACGTAGCCGTTCTTCACTGCTTGGATGATGGCTCATTCTGTGTCATCGAGGCTGTAAAGCCGGCCGTTTGCCTCACGCCATTAGATGTGTTCTTGAGCGAGAATGCTTGTGTGCTTGTTGGAAGGCTAAATGTGGAATTTGACGCTGGAGCTTCTGTTGCCCGATGTCTGACTATGGTGGGCCGCCCCTATGACGATTTGTACCTGCCTGGCGATAGCGCTTTGTATTGCAGTGAACTTGTGCAGATGAATTATGTGACCGCTTCGGGCGAGCTTGTTTTCGACACAATACCCATGTCGTTCCATGACGAGACGGGACGGGTAACTGATTATTGGAAGGATTTTTATTCATCTCGAGGAATGGCTGTTCCCGAGGGTGAGCCGGGGACAAATCCGGGTGAACTATCTCGACGCCAACAGATTTCAATCATAGGTAAATATCCAATAGATTTATGATATTCTATTTCTCTGGTACGGGCAATACAAAATGGCTGGCATCCCGGTTAGCTAATGCTACTGGCGAGAGGCTCGTTTCTATTTCTCAGGCTATTATAACAGGAGAATATGACTATCAACTTGGTGATGACGAGCGCATTGGCATTTGTTTTCCTGTCCATGGCTGGCGCCCGCCATTCATTGTCCGTGATTTTGTGAAACGCTTGAACCTCAGCGGTTATCAGGACCAATTCTGCTACGCATTTGCTACTTGCGGTGATGACGTAGGCTTGGCATTTGATTATCTGCGTGAGGATTTGATGTCTATTGGCGTCACTCTCGATAGCGTTTATTCGGTAATCATGCCCGAGACATATAACTTCCCATTCATCGACCAGATTGACACTGCCGAGAGCGCTGAGCGCAAGAATGCGCTTGCCGCCGAACGCTTGGAGCAACTGTTACCCGACATCACTGCTTCTTGCCGTGGAAAAAAAGACATCAATGCAAGCCGTTGGCCTCGAACTAACAGCATTTTGCTGGGCAGTTTCTTCCTGAAACACTGGGTGACCGATTCAAAATTCACTGTCGATGCCGACTTATGCATCGGGTGTGGCATTTGCGCCAAGACTTGCCCCGTGGGCAACATAAGTTGCAATAATGGAAACCTTCCGCAGTGGCTGCACAACGGATTGTGTACGACATGTTTTTCCTGCTATCACCATTGCCCCTCCCATGCGATTGATTTTGCCGGACGTACCCGTGGCAAGAAGCGTCAGTATTACTATAAGGAAAACGAATAGGTGGAATTGATAGGTAAAAAATCGGTCCCTAGAAACGCTTAACTGAAAACTTTATAGTACCTTTGTAGGTTTTAAGTCAAGAACCTCCACCAGTGGGTACAATTATATCCATAATCATCGGGTGCGTGTCGATTGGTATATTCCTTTCGGCACCCATGGGTCCTATCGGTATCTTGTGTGTGCAGCGCACACTAAACAAGGGACGCAATTCAGGCTTCTTTACCGGTGTGGGTGCTGCCGCCAGTGACCTGTTTTATTGCCTGTTGATCGGTTTGGGTATCTCACTGGTCACCGATTTTATCGCCGACCATGTGAATATTCTCCAGATTGTGGGCAGTATCATCCTTATTGTTTATGCCCTCTATATGATTGTTCACAACCCGGTGAGTCAGATCAAGGAAAACCTGGACCAGCGTGAGGACCATTGGCGCGACATGGTGACCGGATTCCTCTTCACACTGAGCAATCCGCTCATTATGTTCCTGATTATCCCGCTCTTCGCTCGTTTTGGATTTCCGTTGCCTGAATACAAGTTCTATCATGTGATTTTGGGCTACTCCTTCATTGTTGTGGGTGCCTTGATGTGGTGGGCAGTGATTACATTCTTTGTCGATAAGGTGCGCACTCACTTTAACATTCGTTCCATGTGGCTGATAAACCGAATCATTGGCATTATCATCCTGCTGCTTTCAATCTACGGCCTTGCAACAGGCATCTATGCCTATCTGCAGGAAATTCACCTTATCTGATTTTGTTATTTGTTTGCCGATGTCTTCATCGTCCTGGCAGCACGACAAGTGCTCCTTGGGCTGCAAGATCATGCACTTGAATGCCAAGGCTGTCGCACTCATGCAACAACTGTGTCCTGTCATGTAATGCGCCTGAGAAAACCAGTCGCTTAAAGCGGTATAGCTCATTAAGTTTAGTCACTGTGCCGTGGAATCGTTTGGTGATGATGAGGTCATCAACATTCATCATGTGGGTGGCGGTGGCTCGTTTCCATCTGCCGCTGCCGACCGCGAGAATGCGTCGTCCGGTCAAAAAAGCGTGTGGTGGTTTCATCATGGCGTCATCTTGCCGCATGGTGTCTTCCTCGTTGATGAACCGCAGTTCTCCGATGTTGTAGCGGGCAAGAAAACCGGCGTAGTAACGTGTGAATGCGGCAGAATCTGGTTGTTCTTCATCGGGTGTCCAGACATAGCCCGTACCCTTGTCAAAGTATAACACAGGAGTGGAGGAAAATGAATTGAAAATGACAAACCCCTTGCGCGGTGTCAGGCAATCAATCCACAAGGAATGGGCAAGCAAGATAGCAATGGCGATGCCCGACCATAGCAGGTAGATGTAGCGGCGACGATAAATCCACAGGACGAAAAGCGTCATTGCAACAAGATAGGCAAAAACGCCAAAAGTGCTCACATATACACCGCTGATGTGTGACAACGGTATGGAGTTAACGGCCTCGGTTGACCAATGGAAATATCCAAAAAGGGCATCGATGGAATCATCCAGCAGTTGCCAATTCATTCCGGCTGCAGATACTAACAGGAAGATTACACCGAGAACCATGAATATTGGTAAGACAGGTAGAATGAGCAGATTGGCCAATACCGACATCAACGATATAGTGTGGAAGTAGTGGGCGGTCAATGCTACTGTCGCCAGCATGGCCACAAGCGAGGTGACGACAATGGATACAATGCGGTTCAGCAATTTAATAGAGCTGTTGGGATAGGAAACATGGCTTGTCAATAGCAGTATTGCCCCTACAGTAATGAAGCTCAGTTGAAATCCTACACTGTAGATTGCCGATGGGGAGAAAACAAGAATGAGCAGGGCGGCTAAAGCCAGAGCATTGAGGGACAATGACCTTCGGTGAAACATTAATGAGAAAAAAGCGACCCCGATCATTGCTGTTGCTCGTGCTACGCTTGGGGGAAGACCGGTAAACACCGCAAACAGGGCGATGGCGGCCAGAGTGATGACAAGACGAAGATTCCTGAGCCTGATGTAATCCAAAGGAAATAACAGCCACCACAGGACGAGGGCGATAATACCCACATGCAGCCCACTCAATGCCAGTATGTGTGCCACTCCTGCCGCTGAAAACTCCTGCCGTGTAGCCTTGTCAATACTGTCACCGTCCCCTAAAAGCAGTGCAGTGACAAAATGAGCAGCGGGTGGCGACAATCGAGAATTAAAAACCATCAGACGCAAGTTGCGACGTGTGTTGGCCATCCTGGTCAACAGGGTAGGAGAGTGCCCGATGCGCCTAACCTGCCCGACGGCCAAATGCTGATGGTAGCGGATTCCTTTGTTCTCAAGCAAAAAGGAAGCATAATCCATTTCTCCAGGATTGCCCATGTTGCCTATTTCCTCGAGCGCTGCCTCCCACTGAATCAGGTCTCCCTCGTGCATCATGTAGTTACAGCCGCGAGTTGACAGCAGTACTTTGCACTGGGGAAAACTATCATCGATAACATCGACAATCATGCGCATCGAGAAATCAGTATAGTCAAGGCCGACCACACGCCCTGCAAGAGTCTTTTGGGTTAGTTGAGAATCATTTAGCTTGGGAGGACAATGAATGACAGCGCACAACCAGCCGAGGGACATTGCGGCTATGATTATCGGTAAAGTGAAAAAGTGCCGGTGGCTTAGGCGTTGGGCGGGAGTCTTTAGTTTTATATGCAGGAACAAATAGAAGATGGTTGCAGCACCCAAAAGCAATAACGGAACCCACCAAGTGTGCCACAGGCTGTGAATGAGAATGCCCACAGCAAACGGCAAGAGGATGCGCAGAATGGGAATCTGTGATAATACCGTTGAAGTGGACATCAGAAAATGGTCATGGGGGGGCTAGTCGTCCCTAGTCCATATCTCGTAGGAGTCAAACGCCTGTAAAAGCAGCATTTCTATCCCGTTCTTGGTCGTTGCACCATACTGTGCAGAATTCTTCAGGAACAAGGTCTCCTCAGGATTATATATGAGGTCATAACAAAAGTGTTCTTTTGTCAGGAATCTGAAGGGGAAATCAGGGCATTGATCGTCGTCGGGATATTTGCCCAAAGGGGTAGCATTGACGATAATCTTGTGTTTTGCCACCATTGCACGAGTGATTTCCTCATATACCAGCGTGTGTTCTGACTTGCGGCGTGAAACCAATTGAACTTCTATTCCCTGATGGCGAAAAGCGGCACTCACGGCTTTGGCCGCTCCACCGGTGCCCAATACCATTGCACTGCTTCGTTGAGGCGTGATCACATCGCCCAGCGTGTTCTCAAATCCTGCTACGTCACTGTTATAACCTCGCAGTTCGGTGAGCTCGCCGCTTTTTTTATCCCGAATGAAACGAATGACATTGACCGCACCGACTTCGCGCGCGTCATCATCAAGTGAATCCAGATGCTTGATGATTCTCTCTTTGTAGGGTGCGGTAACGTTAAGGCCGTTAAGATTTGGGTACTCTGAAATGATTTCCCACAGCAGACCCAAGTCTTCAATTTCAAAGTTGATATACTGGGCGTCAATACCTTCGGCAAAGAACTTCTGGTTAAAGAAGTCCATCGAGAAAGAGTGCACCAGCGGATAGCCGATCAGGCCGTACACATGTTTACATTCGAGTGGAGATTTCATAACGTATTTTATTTAGTGATTGCAAAATTACATAATAATTCTTGGAATTCAATACCAATAGGGTAAAGATTTTCATTTTTTCTTCACCGAAAAGTATTAGAACCTAACTGATGCCATTCTGGTATTGTGTGTGGATATATAGTATTTTTATGTGTTTTATAATGCTTTTTGTTCTCATTATTCCAGTGTTTCTTCATCTTTAGAGTACTAATTAAGTTGAAAAATGCAAAAATAGCATCCAAATTATAGAACAAATTTGTAATTTTGCCGTTAAAAGAAAGAAATATAATTGAAACTAGCAGATGAAATTTTTTAACAAAAACGTAAAAATTGCACTCACAGTAATTGTGGGCCTCATACTGTTATACTGGGGTATCAATTATCTGAAAGGCATTAATCTATTGAAGCCGTCTAATTATTTCTATACCGAAATCGAGAACTCTGACGGCCTTCTTGAAGCAGCACCTGTTACAGTGAATGGTTTCCAGGTGGGGCAGGTGAGAGAAATCAATTATGATTATGCCAAGAATAAGATTACTGTCATGCTTGCGATGAACAAGAACATGACGGTCCCTGAGGGTTCTACCATTAATATGGTGTCAGGACTGATGGGAGGTGCCTCTATGGTGCTGAACTTGGGCGACGGACCAGCAATGAAGACCGGTAGCATGATTCCTACCACTGATGTTCCCGGCATTCTTGATGACATGAAGGATAATGTGGTGCCAATGGTGACAGGTATGCTCCCCAAGGTTGACTCCATCATGAATAACGTAAACGTCCTTACTGGAGATCCGGCTCTTGCGGCTGCAATAGCCAGGTTGGATGGCCTTACTCGTCAATTGCAAGCCAGCGCCGTGCAACTCACTCAACTCATGAATGGATTGAATCGCAGTATGCCTGGAGTGATGAACAATGTGAATGGCATTACCAGTAACCTTTCAGGAACTTCAAGCAATTTGGCTGATTTCTCGGCATCACTCAATCAGATGCCACTTGACGAGACAATGAATAAACTCAATGCAACGCTGACCAACCTGCAGTCCTTGACCGAACAGTTGCAGGATAAGAACTCGTCTTTGGGCAAAATCATGAATGATCGTGAACTGTATGACAATGCCAACCATGCAATCGCGAGCCTGGATTCTCTGTTGATTGACATTAAAGCAAATCCTAAACGTTATATCAACGTGAAAGTGTTCTAAAAGATGTTCTCGTACCGATATATAAAAACATGTATTGGAAGGTCGGGAGACTTGGGTAATTGAAGCTAAAAAATCCTATTTGGACTTAATCTAAATAGGATTATTTTTGTTTTTTACTGTTTTCGGGATTTACAATTTCAAACCCTTGAATTGACAGCACTTTGCGAGTTTGCTAATGCGAACAAGAAAACAGACAATATTTGCTAATTAGTTGGTTTATAGCGATGTAATGGCATTGAATGTTATAAAAAATACATATTTTTGTAATGATGTTGTAATCCTTTGTTTTTCAATATCATTACGGTTGAAATGAAATTTCCAAATTTTTTTGGCATTTTTTTATAAGAAAAAATTGGCAGAAATTTGTACTGCAAAAAGCACAATAAAACGAACCATTACAATACAAAAATACTAAAATGTCTAGCGTTACACAACAGTGGAACCGTTGCCTTGACGTCATTAAGGCAAACCTGCCGGCCGAACAATTCAATGTTTGGTTTGCTCCCATTGTTGCCGTTGACTTCGAGCAGGAAAACAAACGCGTGACTCTTAAAGCCCCCTCGCGGTATTTTGTTGAGCAAATCGAGGAACGATATATCAATGTCATCTCGCTGGCTTTGAAAAAAGAGTTCGGCGAGAATGTCAAGCTGACCTATAAGTATAATGTGGTTGGCAATGATGACGCGAGTGCCGTTGAACAGGATGTCGACAACTCGAGCTCAAGGCTCATTACTGAACTCAGGATACGCAAACCGCGTGTCGCATCAAATCCGTTTGAGCGTGATGACCGCCTGGAGGATATTGACCCGCAACTCAATCTGAGATATACCTTCGAGAATTATTGCAGCAGCATGAGCAATAAACTCGCTGTGAGCATTGGACAGGCTATTGCAGATCATCCTGAGATGAAAACCTACAATCCCTTGTTTGTTTTCGGTGCCACAGGAGTTGGCAAAACCCATTTGCTGCAAGCCATTGGCATCAAGCTCAAAGAGAATAATCCTCGCATGAGGGTGCTGTATGTCTCGTCACGCATGTTTGAGAGTCAGTTCACGACTGCTACCCTGCAGAAGAAGATCAACGACTTCATTAACTTTTATGAAAGCATCGACGTGCTTCTGCTCGATGATATCCAGTTCTTTGCTGGAAAGTCTAAAACACAGAACACATTCTTCCATATTTTCAACCATCTGCATCAGCATCAGTGTCAACTGGTGATGTCCAGCGATTGCCGTCCCAGTGATTTGGACGGTATGGAACCCAGGCTCATATCTCGTTTCAAGTGGGGCATGACTGTGCAACTCGAGAAGCCTGATTATGAATTGAGGCGCAAATTCTTATCGATGAAAGCATCGCAGGATGGTCTGAATATTGATAGCGATGTGATGGACTATATCGCATCTAACGTTTCTGAGAGCGTTCGCGAACTTGAAGGAGTCATGGTATCACTCCTTGCTCATGCCACAATGCTGAACCAGGACATTACTATCGAACTGGCCCGCAGTGTCATCGGCAATACAGTGAAGGTAGCTCCCAAACAGCTGACGTTTGAGTCGATAGCCGAAACTGTGGCTGATTTCTATAACTTGCCCACCGATGTCCTGTATGGTAAGTCGCGCAAACGCGAGATCAGCGATGCAAGGCAATTGGTCATGTATCTGGCTAAGAAAGAGGCCATGATGTCATCAACCAGCATTGGAGCTAAACTCGACAGGACTCACGCTACTGTATTGCATGCGTGCACTCAGATTGAACAGCGCATGTCCATCGAGAGGGACTTTTGCCGTGAGGTGCAAGTCATCACTGCCAGCTTGACACAATAGCAGATAAAGTCCCGAAATTTTTCAACACAAAGGGCGGCCCCGAAATGGAGCCACCCTCTTGTTGTTATATATATCAGAATGAAGTATCTCACGTGTTCAGAAATGCCTCGGCTGTGGCAATGTCTCCCGCGTGATCCACATCAATAATCTTGTCGATGCTATATGCTTTGAGATGGAAATTGGCATCCACTAGAGCACGTTGGAAGTTGCGCATGCGGCTAATCCCTTGCTCAATGCATTGGTCAAGCACAGTAAATGCACGGTCTGTCATGGCATAAACACCTCCTGATACATATGTGGCTCCGTCCCATTTCTTGTCACGGAAAGCCGTGATATTCATCTCGTCATCAACGTCAACCCAAAGCGGCTTTTCGTCATCGACAAAGGGGGTGACGGCCCATAGCCCGTCGTGATTGTTGTCTTCTTCAAACGCCTGGACATAGCCTTTGAAGTCTTCTTCACGGAAGATGGTATCTACTGTCGTCAAGCAGATCTTGCCATTAGGTATCACCTTACTCAAGTGCCAAAGACTGTGCATTGAGCTGGGGGTGGTTTTAACAACTAAGTTGAGAGGGACAGGCAAAGAGAGGCCCTCAAGGTACTCCCTCACTTCGGTCATGTGCTCGTTGACGATAATGCTGATGCTTTGGGCATCGCACCTGAGCATGATGTTGATGAGTCGCCCAATCATGGGTTCTCCTTGCAGTTCAACAAGAGGTTTGGGCTTAACGATGCCCTCTTGTGCCAGTCGTGAGCCTTCTCCGGCTGCGATAATTGCGTAGTTCATTTATAATTGAATTAATGATATGACTATTGTAATTTGTCAATCCAGTCAAGCACTTGCGTGATTCGGGTAATGGTGTGAGGATGAGTCTGATTGTCTTCTTCGTCTGTCCAACCTTTCCCCTTGAGCCACAATGCTTGACAACCTAGTTGTTCGGCGGGCTCGATATCCTTGCGCAGGCTGTCTCCTACAACAAGCACATCTTGAGCAGGGAGCTCAAGGGCATCTACGCCAAGTCGAAATAATGTGGGATTGGGTTTGCGAATCCCCACTACAGAACTCTCGATAATCCCTTTGAAAAGTTCCCGGATTCCATATTCTCGCAGTACCTCATCGATGTTACCATAGAAATTGCTCACCAGCATCAGCGGATAGCGTTCATGGAGTGATTCAAGAACAGGACGTGCCTCATTTACACAAGTGCGGGCTGAATTGTCACAATATGCTGCAATCTGCTCGATCCATTTCTCCCGTGTCTTGTCATCGATGTCCATAGGTAGGAAACTGATTTCCAGCGAGACTTTTTTGATTAACAAGTCGTGGAAATTGTCTTGGGGAAGGATAATGCGTTCGCGAGCCAATGCCCGTTCTCCTTCTACATAGGCCGTGCGAAACGTTGTCTTGTCAATGGGTACGGCGGCATGACAGTACCCATCCCATAAGATTTCGCTCCAATGTACACCGCGGCTGTCTATTGTGCCGCCATAATCAAAGATGATGCCTTTAATCATTTCTTGTTGATTTATTCGCCTTTTGTCAGGTCGAGCTTCACATTATCACGCCCGCGGTCCTGGAACAGTTTGGGCAATGGGTTCTGGTGAGCTTCGTCATAACGGATGCGGTTGCGATAAATGTCAATGGCAGTATAGATGGCTTGGCGCATGGACGACTCGTTGGCAATTCCTTGTCCGGCAATGTCATATCCCGTTCCGTGGTCAGGGCTGGTGCGGACGATGGGAAGGCCTGCCGTGAAGTTGACGCCCTCGTCCATGGCAATAGTCTTGAACGGGGCGAGTCCTTGATCGTGGTACATGGCCAATACGGCATCAAATCGGCGATATTGTCTTGCACCAAAAAAGCCGTCGGCAGCGTAGGGACCGAAACACTGAACTCCATCCTCGTCAAGTGACTGCTGTATAGCAGGTTGAATGATTTCTTGCTCTTCTTTTCCCAAAACGCCGTTTTCTCCGGCATGGGGGTTCAGAGATAATACGGCAATGCGAGGGCCTCCGATATTGAAGTCGCGCTTGAGAGACGCATTTAATAGACTTAGTTTCTCGCGCAGCATCTCAATCGTCAGTGACGTCGGCACTTGGGACAATGGAACGTGAATGGTGGCAAGTGCCACTCGCAACGAGTTGGTGCACATGATCATCATTGCTTTAGAACCATCACCGGTAGCACTTTCCAGGTATTCGGTGTGACCGGGGAAATGAAACTGCTCACTTTGAATGTTCTCTTTGCTGATAGGCGCTGTTACAAGCACATCGATAAGTCCTGCTTTGAGATCGCTCACGGCAGCCTCAAGGGATTGGAAGGATGCCAGTCCTGCCTGCTTGCTGGAGTGTCCCATCTCAATCTTGATGTCTTGATTGATGCAATCCACAAGGTTGGGCATATTCTCATTGATATTTTCTGCGCTCTTGGTGTGGTTGATCTGTGAGTTGGGCAGGTTGCATGCATTGCGATGATAACTCACAATCCTGCTTGATCCATACATGACAGGGATGCACAAATCCATCATTTCAGGTGCGCTCACAGCTTTCAATGCTACCTCAACACCAATACCATTGGTGTCACCTATTGTAATACCGACCTTTATTCTTTTGTTGTTGTTTTCGTTCATTTCTTGAAGTAAAATCAGTTTAATGGAATTCAGTTGATAAACTTTTCAATCTGCAAAATTACACTTTTTTTCCCACCCTCACAACAACTATCAGATAGTCATTTGCAATTTATCCGATAACTGTTCTTGCTGAAAGTATCATAAGAGCGTATTGCCGCAAATGCCAATTATCAAAACTTTCACGTCTAATTTGTGGGATTGGCGGAAAAACCTTATCTTTGCAAGTTCAATAGGAAGGAAATTCGCGTGTATCCGCATGTGTGTAGGAACATGGAATTTAAGACATAACGTAGGTAATCTGCTGTAAATGACTACTGTGATAGTGTCTTCAGCGTTGCCCAATTCAAGCAGTTCGCTAGTCCGACCAAGGTCTGGTGACCCTTGTTTTACACTTTTGTAGCCTCTCGTAATGTATTCACATTCTGCTAAATAACCTATGAAGAAAAAGATTCTGTTTTTTCATTATGACCTTCAAGGTGGCGGCGCTGAGCGTGTTTTGGTAAATCTGCTGAAGTTTATTGATTACACCAAATATGATGTTACTTTGAAAACTATCTTTGGAGCAGGACCTTATGTTGATGCAGTGCCAGAGTCTGTTAAATTCAGTAGTGTTTTCAAGCGTGAGTTTAGAGGCTTTAACCAAATAATGAAAATATTACCTGGACGTTTCTGGCACTGGTTATTCATAAAAGATCGTTATGATATCGAGGTCGGATACATTGAGAACTCTCCCACAAGGATAGTAGCCGCCTGTCCTCATAAGGATACTAAGAAAGTAGGATGGGTGCATGTGGAGTTTAAACAACGTAAAACTCCTATCGCCGGATTCCGTAATGCCGCCGAAATGATCAAAGCCTATAATCAATTGAATGAGTTGGTGTTTGTCGCTTATCGTACAAAAGAGTGCTTTGAGAATCTGTTTCCTGAGATTAAGGTACCAATGAAAGTGATCCATAATGTGAATGATTTCGATCAAATTATGGATTTAGCCAAAGAACCAATGCCTTTTAAATTGGATAAAGAGTGTTTGAATCTTTGTGCTGTCAATAGGCTAATCAAGATGAAGGGTTTTAATCGCGTGATTGACGCCTTCCACCGTTTGAAATCTGAAGGCTTAATTGATGACGTAAAACTTTATATTTTAGGAAAAGGTGAAGAGAGAGAGAATTTGCAACGGTCCATAGATTCGTATGGCTTGTCACAGAATATTAAACTACTTGGATTTGATCCTAATCCATACAAATACTTATCCAATATGGACCTTTTCGTATGCTCCTCATATAGAGAAGGCTATAGTACTGCAACAACAGAGGCGATAGCGTTGGGTATTCCTGTTTTCACAACAGATTGTTCCGGAATGGAGGAAATTTTGGAGAATGGCAGGTTTGGAATGATTGTTCCAAACGATGATGAGTCAATTTATTTAGGTTTAAAAGATTTGTTGACTCATCGAGACAAACTGTCCCAGTATGCAGCTAACATCAAGTCTTTTTCTAATATGACTACTAAAGCTTTAGTTGATGAGTATGAGAAGTTTTTTGATTCATTATGACAACAATATTAAAAACGATATAACATGAAAGTTGTTATTTTAGCGGGTGGTTTTGGTACTCGCATTTCCGAAGAATCACAATTTCGCCCTAAACCTATGGTGGAAATTGGAGGGATGCCCATTCTGTGGCACATAATGAAGGTTTATTCCCATTATGGGTTTAATGAGTTCATTATTTGTGCAGGCTATCGCCAGCATGTGATCAAGGAATGGTTTGCTGACTATTTCCTTCATACATCAGATGTGACCTTCGACTTCACCAATGGCAATGAGTTGATTGTCCACCGCAAGCATGTGGAACCATGGCGTGTCACTATCATTGATACTGGCTTGAACACGCAAACTGGCGGACGCGTAAAACGCATCAAAGACTATGTGGGTGATGAGACGTTCATGCTTACTTACGGTGATGCCGTTGGCGACATTAATGTTAAGGAACTTGTTGAATACCATAAGTCTCATAACAAAATTGGCACTGTTTCGGTATACAACTTCAGTCAGAACAAGGGTGTACTTGAGTTATCGAGCGACGGACAAGTTGAAGCATTCCGTGAGAAAAGTGATCTGGATGCTGATATGATCAACATTGGTTTTATGGTGTTTGAACCGGCTCTTTTTGATTATATCTCTGGTGATGAGATTATCTTTGAAAAAGAACCGATGAATGGACTTGTGCGTGACAATCAATTGATGGGCTATGTTCACAAAGGTTTTTGGCAGTGCATGGATACGCTCAGGGAAAAAGAAAAACTCGAGCGTCTTTGGGCTTCTGGAGATGCACCCTGGAAACTTTGGTGATGCTGTTTTCTGTTAGATTGCCTGATCGTTATGGAATTTGACTTAGACTTTTATCGAGACAAAAAAGTTCTTGTTACTGGTCATACCGGTTTCAAGGGTTCATGGCTGTGCATGATTCTAAACAGGCTTGGTGCTAAGGTCACAGGTTATTCATTGGCTCCTGCGACCAATCCTTCCTTGTTTGAGATTGCTGGAATAGACGGTATTTGTCATTCGTTCATTGGTGACATTCGTGATTTTGACCACTTGATGAAGACCTTTAAAGAAGTTGAACCAGAGATGGTTCTGCATCTTGCGGCCCAACCCATTGTTCGCGACAGCTACAAACAGCCTCGTTACACCTACGAGACCAATGTTATGGGTACCGTCAATATCTTGGAATGTGTGCGACAGTGCCAGTCTGTACGTTCTTTTCTGAATGTCACTACTGATAAGGTCTATCTGAATAGGGAGTGGCCATGGGGTTATCGAGAGGATGAGACTCTTGATGGCTTTGATCCTTACTCAAACTCCAAGTCTTGCTCAGAACTTGTAACGCACAGCTATAAAAGTAGCTTTTTTGCAGACGCAACAGTAGCTATCTCTACTGCTCGCGCGGGTAATGTGATCGGTGGTGGTGATTTTGCAAACGACCGCATTATTCCTGACTGCGTTCGTGCTGCAGTCGCCGGTAAAGAAATAATTGTACGAAATCCTCATTCCACTCGTCCTTATCAGCATGTACTGGAACCGCTTTTCGCCTATCTGATGATTTGTGCCAAACAATATGATGACAACAATTATGCAGGCTGGTACAATGTGGGACCTGATGATCAAGACTGTTTCAAAACGGGGGCCTTGGTCGATTTATTTGTCAAATACTGGGGTGATGGGCTGACATGGTCAACGCCTACTAGCAATGAAGGTCCTCATGAGGCAAATTTCCTAAAACTTGATTGCTCCAAGATTAAGTCGGTGTTTGGCTGGTCTCCTCGTTGGAACCTGGATACTGCGATATCTAAAGTAGTCGAGTGGAGTAAATGTTGGCAAGCAGGTGGAGACATCAGGGCATGCATGAATGAACAAATAGATTTTTTCACTTTGGGATAATTTAGATTTTTATAAATTTGAAGTCTAAGGAATAAGTGAGCCAATTGGCATCATCGTGAAATGACAAATAAGGACAAAAGGAATCACACTATAGATCTGTTAAAAGCAATAGCCGCTTGGTTTGTCGTTCTAAATCATGCGAGTTTTCCTGGGACTTTTGGGCAATATGTCGTAGCCTTAGCACATTTTGCATCACCGATATTCTTCATTACAGCCGGATACTTTGCGATTCATACAACGGCTGCAAAGACAATGAAGTCTATTAAAAAGATGTGCCGATATATTTTATTTGCTTATGTATTAAATCTTTTAAGATTATTTCTTCTTCCAAGAACTCCTTCTGTATTTAGTTTTGAGTTTTGGAATAATATTTTAAGTCTACGGCATCTATCTTTATTTGTTTTATTTAATGAATCTTATATTAGCGGTGTTGTGTGGTTTCTATTTGCTATGCTGTACTGCTATTTATTCCGATTACTATTACGAAGGAAAGATTTAATAAAACTCGCATACATTTGTACCGCCGTTAGCTGTCTAATTCCGATTGTTACACTTATTAATAATAATGAATGGATTAATGTTAATAATGTTTGGTTAAGAGGTATCCCCTTTTTTGCTATTGGTGGATATATAAAGTTATATATAGAAAATGGTAAACCGCCAATTTCTAGATTATATTTACTGCTTTGTGCATTTATTGGTGTTACCCTGATTAGTGTTGCTTTTGTAACTAATACTCAGTTATGGCATTTGGGCACACTACTGCTGAGTCCTGCTGTTTATTATAAAGCTACCCAATCAAATATAAAAAAGAATATATTATGTCCGTTGGGTTATAAGTATTCATTTATGATTTATATTTTGCATCCTTTCGTTATCAATGTTTATGATTTCTATCGGCCATCAATTGGATTGGTGGAGTCGTGGATTAGGCCTATTTTAATAATCTTGATAACAATCTTGATATCTCTTTTTTATTATCTTATTAAGGACAATATTAAAGTTGCTGTACGGAAAAATGCTTGGTTCAAATCATAGTTTTATTTCATCACTTTATCATTATGCAAAAAGTAGTTATTACGGGTGCTGATGGCTTTGTGGGAAGCTACACGGTCCAATGTTTCCTGGAGAAAGGCATTGATGTGTTAGCTATTGATGTCATTAAAGAACCCCGCCGTCTGAAACCATGCAATGGTTTAACATACAAATGCATTGACATCAGCGATTCTAGCCTTCTGCTTAACGCAGTGGAGGCCGGAGAATATGATACGTTTGTCCATTTTGCATGGGCTGGATCAGCCGGGCCACAACGTACAGACTATAACTTGCAGATGCAGAATGCTCTGAATACCGTTGAATGTATGAAAGTGGCTAAGCAATTGGGTTGTAGCCGTTTTGTGTGCGCCGGCAGCATCATGGAGCGTGAGGTTGAGGCGGCCGTTCATGAGCAAGGTAGCCGTCCTGGAATGGGATATATCTATGGTATGGGTAAGCACATTGCCCATTGCCTTTGTAAATCGGTCGCAACAAGCATCGGAATCGATCTGTTGTGGCCCATGATTACAAATGCCTATGGTGTAGGGGAACTGTCACCAAGGTTTGTGAACACTACGCTTCGCAAAATCATCAATCATGAGCCATTACAGTTTACAGCCGGTACGCAGAACTATGATTTTGTATATGTGACTGATGTGGCGAAAGCTTTTTATGCTGTTGCCAAGGATGGCATACCCTTCAAAGAGTATATTATTGGCAGTGGTAATGCCCGACCTCTCAAAGAGTTCATTTTGGAGATGCAGCAGGCGTTGGCTCCAGAAGTTGTCCCTCAGTTTGGTGACGTTCCGTTTACTGGAACAAACTTGCCTCTATCGGCTTTCGATACGGCAGATATTAAGTCTGATTGTGGATTTGAACCTGAAGTTGGCTTTGCCGAAGGAACACGAATGACCATGGAATGGCTGAAAACTCAATAAGATCCATCACGATGATACAGAAATTTGAGTTCCAGGAGTTAGAGTTGAAAGGTGCTTATGTGATAAAACCTTTCTATGCTACTGATAACCGTGGCGGTTTTATTAAAGATTACAATGTTGACACATTCAAGTCAAATGGCATTGACCATGATTTGAAGGAAGTCTTTTATACGATTTCTAAGCGGGGTGTTATCCGTGCCACTCATTTCCAGTTGGTAAAGCAACAGGCAAAGCTTGTCAGGTGCATCAACGGACATGTGTATGACGTGATTGTTGATCTCCGTCCGTCATCACCCACTTATGGTAAATGGTTGGGTTTTCATCTTACAGGAGAGAATTCATTATCCTTGCTGGTCCCGAAGTATTTTGGACATGGCTACTTGGTTTTGGAAGATTCGATCGTCAGCTATAAGTGTGCCGAGGTGTTCTATGGCGAAGGTGATTCTGGTATCATGTATGATGATCCGGATATAGGCATCGTTTGGCCTTTTGAAGAAATTGGTGGAAAGCAAAATCTGATCATTAGTGAGAAGGATCTGAACCTGATGAGTTTTAAGGAGTATGCTAGTTTAATGAAAGATTATTGAGCCATATGATTAGTGTCATTACTACAATATACAAAGCCGAAAAAGATCTGCCTCGTTTGCTTGATTCAATGATGGCATTAAAATGCCCTGATTTGGAATTTTTCCTCATCGACAATGGCTCACCTGATCGATGTGGTGATATTTGTACCGAATATGCTAAGAAAGATAGCCGATTCTTCTTGTATACCTTAAAGGATAATATTGGCTATATTAGGGCTCGTATGTTGGGTATTAAAGAATGTCACGGCGATTATGTGGGTTTTTGCGACTCTGATGATTATCTGGAACCTGGCGGTTATGATAAGGCCGTTCAGATAATCAGAAAAGAGGATTGTGACTTATATATCACAGCCCATAAAACACATGATGACGATATTGAGAAACTGAATTATCCGCCATTTAAAAGAGGGCGCTATGAGGGAGATTCCATCATTAATGGAATTCTACCTCAGGCTTTTGGCTTTTTAAAAGGGCGAGAAAGACTCCATGGTTTCATGTGGAAACAGATATATCGAAAAAGTATATTGCATGATTATCAAATCTTGTTGATTGAAGATTTGAAACCTTGGGAAGACCAAATCTTTAACATAGATGTGATTCAGCATTGTGAGCGCATTTTTGTTGACGATACGGTGATATATAACTATTTCGTAAATACTGAATCTGTTACTTCAAGCATGATTAAGGAATTTGATGCTGAAGACTTTTGGAGAAAAGCCAGGTTGTTATATGTAGAAAAATCAAAACGAGCGCATTTCCGTATAGAAAACCGTGCGAATTCCAATGCGACTGTTGAACTTTTAGATTTGTTGGTCGTCACTCTTTGTAAGAACCCTACTGCATCTTCAAATGAAGTGGTGAAAACGTTAAAGCGAGTTCTCGATCGTGACAATGTCTTTGAGAAGATACTAAAGAGCTCATCAAACTCCGATTTGAATATTCGTTTTATGTTTGTTAAAATGTGTTTGAAGTTGAAACTATATCCTTTTTTGGTAAGCACCATAAGGAATCGACTTCGTTTAAAATATGATGTCAATTTTGATTGATAGTAATTACATTAATGTGACGTTCGTTCCTATCTTGCAGTATTTGAAATCATATTGGGCTTTGTTGTAATTGCGGATCTTTTCGTGGTGTTATGTTCCAGAAACGCCAATTAGCTATAAATACAGTAGCGACCGGATTTAATTTGATTATTAATTTCGGTATTAACTTTTTCCTTACATCCTATCTTGTTAGGGTTTTGGGATCGACTACTTTTGGCTTTTGGGGATTAGCAAACAATATAATTAATTATGCGTTAATTATTACTACAGCTCTTAATTCTATGGCAGGTCGGTACATTGGCATAGACTACCATAGAGGAAATTTAGCCAAAGCTAGTGGATATTTTTCGTCTGTATTTCATGCAAATCTTATATTTGCTTTAATATTACTTTTACCTAGCTGTATCGGAATTTGGTTTATTGATAGTTTAATTGATATTCCTCCCGATATAGTTGATGACGTTAAATTACTCTTTTACGTTGTCTTCATCAACATGTGTTGCAATATCATTTTTGCGGTATTTGGGTGTGTTTACGTCATCAAGGATCGTCTGGATATTTCATCGGTGGTGAGTATTGTTTCCAATGTGATTAAATCACTGATGTTGGTATATTTATATTGGAAGTTGCGACCTTCAATTGTCTATCTTGGAACAGCAACGCTTTGTGCAACGGTCTTCTTTGCGATTAGCAATATGTTTTTTAAGAAAAGATTGGTGCCAGAATTAAAGCTTCGTTTTGAGAATTCTTCATTCACCTCTGTTAAGACGATTGTCTCATCGGGTATTTGGAATTCTCTAAATCAATTGAGCATGATTTTGTTGCAAGGCTTGGATCTGTTGATTGCTAATTTGTTTGTTGGGGCGGCAGCAATGGGACTTATTTCAGTGGCAGGCATGGTGCCCGCAGTGATTACAACTTGCATCTTTGCTCTTGCACATGTCTTTTCTCCTCGATTTCTGAAACTGTATTCTTTAAATAAATTTGACGATTTATTTAAAGATCTTAGAAACAGTATCAAGTTCTTAACAGTATTCTCAAGCATACCAATTACATTTTTGATTTCTTTCGGCTTGCCCTTTTATCGACTTTGGACACCTACAACCGATTTCACGACAGTTTATTATCTTTCGATCTTGGTGATACTTCCATTGTTCTCCGGTGGCTCTATTATCTCGACACATTATCTTTATACTGTTGCTGATAAGGTGAAATGGCAGGCCCTTATTTTGTTTTTTGCAGGACTTATGAATATCATCATCGTTTTAGTCTTGTTGAAAACAACTAATTTGGGTGTTTATGCTATTGTTGGAGTTAGTGCTGTCATGGGATTTATCCGGAACTTTTTCTTTAATGCCCCGCTGGGTGCGCATTGTGTCCATAAAAAATACTCTGCTTTATGGCCGGATATGTTTAAATCATATTTGTGCTTAGCGGTTAGTATTTTAATTTGTTCGACCATAAATCACTTCTTTGATTTAAACACATGGACTAAGCTGATTGTTATTGGAGGAGGAGCTACATTGTTTTCGGCATATGTGATTTCATTAATGCTACTTACATCTTCTCAACGAACAATGCTGTTTTCTAGGATAAAGTCTATATTTTTAAAGAAGGGATTATATGCCAACAATCGATAATCGCATAGAATGGATTGACACTGCCCGTGGTTTAGGGTTGATGGCGGTTTTTATTGGGCATCTTAAAGTGCCCTATGCTTCAGCCTGGGTATATACTTTTCACATGCCGTTGTTCTTCTTCTTAAGTGGCTTGCTCTATCCTGGATGTGAGAAATATAGTTTCGTCCAATTTGCATGCCGCCGATTTAAAGGATTGGTGATTCCTTACTTCACTCTGGGCATTGTAATTGTATTGTTTCATTGTTGCTTATATGCCTGGCATCATGAGCCCTCTACTACTTATCAGGAGATGCTACGCTCTTTTATTGTTCAAGAGCATTATTGGACGATCTGGTTTTTGACTGCCCTTTTTTTAACGCAACTATTATATTATGGCATAGACTGGTGCTTTCATCGTTGGAAATATACTGTATCTTTTGCCTCTGTTGTTGTGTGTATTTTTGGCCTCGTAAGATATCGTATGGGGTGGGGCAGTCTTCCTTGGAACCTGGATATTGCTTTTGTTGCCCAATTCTTTTTTCATTTGGGGTATCTCTTTATGCATAGTGAGTATCTTAAATATGCATTTATCGACTCGAAGTCATATTTCAACAAGTTTTGGATAATAGTCTTGTGTTTGGTGATTAACTTAGTGGCCGCAAAGGCTTGTTTGGTTCTCAGTGGTTATTCGCTCGATATGTCAATAGGTATGTATGGTAACGAAGGTCTGACATTTGTTGCAATAATAGCTGGTACATTGATGGTTGTGGCTTTTGCACCTGTGATTAATTCGAGGTTTATCACTTATTTGGGCCGCAATACAATGATTCTGTTCTCATGGCACTCTCGCATTATTATTGTCGCTTGTGGTATGGTTTACACCCATTTTGGTGTCTTCCAACCATTTGGCTACATTTCAGCTTTTATTAGAGCGATAGTGACTCTAATAATTATTTTATTAGTTTTGGTGCCTGTTAATGAGGTTATCAAACGTCTGCCATGTCATAAAGCTTTCGGTGTGTGATTTTCAAACGATTCATACTAATTGCCTCCATCTTTTTGCTTGTCATATAGGATTTTATGATTAAATTATAAGCATATAGTATTGTTTGGTTTTTCATACCAATGCTTCTGACTTTATATTGGTTAACTAGAACTGATAAAGCTGTTGTTTGACGGACATGAAATTTATGATAACCTCATTCAGCATTTATCTTATGGTGTGACAATATCCTTAATTGATTTAGCATGCTGAATTATGATGATTGGTATTAGTTTTGTTTGCAAAGAGAGAAGTAGAATATAGATTCGTAGTATTTTTCTCTTTATATTGGCAATAAGTGTTCGTAACAATGATTTTTTCCCTTCATATTATTACTCCCTTCAGCATAATTAAAACAATAAAAATGAATAATGCTGAATAACGATTCAGATTTATTGTGCTCTCAATAATTGGATATTTATTTGATGGTAAAGAATAGGAATCGTATAGTTTGGATTGATGTTGCAAAAGGCATAGGGTTGTTATCTGTCTTTATTGCACACTTGGATTTTCCATATGCTTCAGCATGGACGCACACTTTTGCAATGCCTCTATTCTTTTTCCTTAGTGGTCTGCTTTATCCTGGATGCAAAAAATATACTTTCATCCAATTTGCTTGGCGCCGCTTTAAAAGTCTAGTAATTCCATATTTCACTTTAGGTGCTGTTATCGCTTTGTTTTATTGTTGCGTGTATGCTTGGCATCATGAGCCTGTTGGCACTTACGTTGAGATGTTTCGCTCTTTTCTCGTTCAGGAGCATTATTGGACCATATGGTTTTTGGCGGCCCTATATTTAACGCAACTGATTTATTATGTCATAGATTGGTACTTTCATCGTTGGAAATATGCTGTGTCTGTGGCTTCATTTTTTGTGTGCTTGTTTGGCCTTGTTCGCTATCGGTTGGGGTGGGGTAGTCTTCCGTGGAATCTTGACGTGGCATTTGTTGCTCAATTCTTTTTTCATTTAGGTCACTGGTTCATGCACAATAAAAGAGCTTATGGTTTTATCATAAAAATAAGACGCAAAAACAAAATATTTGGTATAGTAGTGTTTTGTTTGGTAGTTAATTTATTGGCAGCAAAGGCTTGTATGATGTTGACAGCACAATCTCTTGACATGTCAATTGGCATGTATGGTGACGAAGTGTTGACATTTATTGCAGCTCTTGCTGGAATTGCGATGGTAATAGTCGTTGCTCCGTTAGTTCATTCAAAGTTTATAACATACTTGGGACAAAATACGATGATTCTTTTTTCATGGCACTCTCGCATTGTAATAGTTGCTTGTGATTTGCTTTACGCCTATTTGGGCTTGTTTCAGCAATTTGACGACCGTGTCGCCATGACACTTAGGGCTTTAGTTACCCTAATTATTATTCTATTAGTGTTGATTCCTGTTAATGAGGTCATCAAGCGTTTGCCTTGCCACAAGGCCTTTGGAGTATGACGTTACATCCGATTTTTGTCTGGTAGTATGTGAATATTAATATACTGTCGAAATGAGTCCAATTACTTTTGTTGCACCATATTATTATAATACTGTTTGGTATTTCGCTTTATTGCTGTTTACATGGGCGATAGTAATTTATTACATTGGCTCAGGTGAACAGAAATTGCTTAGGTCTGAAGGAACTGATGCCAGTCAGGCTTTTGCGGTATTATTGACTTTCGTCGTTATATACTATATTGGATTGAGGCCAATTCACGCAGATTTTGTTGACATGAAAATGTACGCGGAATCATATAGGCGGTTTGCTCCCAGTATGACTTTTCAATGGCCATCACTACGCAAAGAGTGGTTATGGGTTGATTTATTTGTTTTCTTTAATCATAATGGTTTTACAGTATATTCCTTCTTCTTATTCGTGGAGTTCATTTATGTCATTGGAATGCTGATTTGTGCAGTAATCGTGACACGCAACAATTTGTTGATGACCATGATGTTTATGATAACATCCTTTAGTTTCTTGTCTTTCGGAGAAAATGGTATTCGCAATGGTTTAGCTTGTAGTTTGTTGATGGTTGGAATTTGCTTATTACCTAGTGAGAAGAAAAGTAATAAAATCTGGGCACTTTTATTGATGTATTTGGCGATGGGAATTCATCGCAGTTCGATGTTACCCATTGTAGCGTCATTATCTTCTCTTTATCTTATCAAAGACACAAAGACTGCGTTGCGCTTTTGGGTAGCATCTGTTGGCATTTCTTTAGTTGCTGGTCCCTTGATGGAACAATTCTTTACAGCGCTTGGCTTTGATGACCGCATGGAACAATACACTAGAACAGACCAGGCTACAATGGAATCAACATTTAGCAGGACAGGTTTTCGTTGGGACTTTATGCTATATAGCGCCTTCCCTGTTGTGATGATATGGTATGTGACTATACATCGCAAGTTCCGTGACAAAGCTTATAATGTCTTAGCCATCACATATCTTTTGTGTAATGCTTTCTGGTTAATGGTTATTCGTGCTGCATTCTCAAATCGTTTTGCCTATTTGTCTTGGTTTATATATCCACTTGTGATAGCATATCCGTTACTTCGCATGAATCTTTGGAAAGATCAAGATCGTCGTACTGCAATTCTTTTGTTCTTCTATTCAGGGTTTGAGTTTTTCATGTTTTTTATCTATTATTTTGGAACAACAGGGTTTAAAGGATTCCAGCTTTATTGGTGGAGGAAATAAGACAGCTTGTTAATGGGATGACCATATTTTTTCTATGACTTAATCATTGTTATGCGCACAGAGGCTTACAATCTCAATGGGGAACAAATAATCATTCCGATTGCTGAGAGTTATCATGACTGTATGACGCTCATCAAGAGCGACTATTATCGAGTGACGGGAAAAACGGAATCATCAGTTGCTATAATAAGAAGATTGTTTAACCCATTAAGTTTTAAGCTCCAGATTTGGTTTAGGCTATGTCAATATAAAGGATTTCTCTATCCATTTTGTAGATACATGTATTTGCGTGTTAGTGACAAGTCTCTAGTTGTGATCCCCTCCATAACAAAGGTCGGTTATGGCTTACGTCTTAGCCATGGGATAGGTATTGTAGTAAATGCCGGAACAATAATTGGAAATAATGTTAATCTATCTCAATTTGTAAACATAGGAACCAACAACAATACTCCAGCGATAATCGGAGACAATGTCTATATCGGGCCACATGTGAGCATAGTGGAAGATGTGAAGATTGGTTCCAATTCTACTGTTGGTGCGGGAGCGGTAGTAACAAGAGACGTACCAGAAAATGCTACTGTAGTTGGCTGTCCTGCCAAAGTCATTAATTTCAATCATCCGGGAAAATATATCACCCGTCGTTGGCCCATTTCACAGTAAAATCCAAATCCCTTCCTTGATGATAAATTCAAATCCACTCGTATCTATTGTAATCCCGGTCTATAATGTCGAGAAATACCTCAGACAATGTATGGACAGCGTCGTTCATCAGACATACAATAATCTTGAGATTATTTGTGTTAATGATGGGTCTCCAGATAAGTCAATTGACATCTTGAGGGAATATGAACAGAAGGATTCCAGAATCAAGGTGATTGATATTGAAAATCAAGGACTTTCGGGCGCACGCAATGTTGGAACTGCTCACTGCACAGGCGAATTTCTTCTTTATTTGGATAGTGATGATTGGATGGACATTGAAACAGTAGAGTCATCTTTGCGTGCTGCTCATGAGAGCAAGGTTGACCTGGTTTTGTGGAATTACATGAAGGAATTTGATGGTTATTCTCAACCAGTAATTGTCTTTCATGAGAAATCTGTTTATGAAGGTTGCAACTTTAGACGGCTTTATCAGCGGTTAGTTGGCTTGGTTGGTGAGCAACTTCGTCATCCCGAGCAATGTGATTCCATTTCTACTGCTTGGGGTAAGTTGTATCGAATGTCTGTCATTAGGGAACACAATATCAAGTTTGTTGATACAAAGATTATCGGCACTGAGGATTTGTTGTTTAATGCCGAGGTATTTAAGTATTGTAATTCAGCTGTGGCTTTGCCCAATCAATTCAATCATTATCGTAAGTCTAATGCAGTGTCATTGACTAAAAAATTCAAACCTGAATTCTTTGAGCAGTCATGTGAACTCCAACGCCAACTGAGGACCGTTTGTGATGATGTGGACTACCTTTCACAGTCATTATCAAATAGGACAGCATTGACCCTGATAGGTTTAGGTCTTAGGGTTGTATCGTCCAAAGGTTCATCTTTTCAAAAAGCAAGAAGAATAAAGACTATTATTTCAACACCCGCTTATGTGAATGCTTTTCGCTCGATTGAAACACGATACATGCCATGGTATTGGAAAACTTTTTTCATTTGTGCGAAGAATAGGCTGTCTTTTCCTTTGTTATTCATGCTTCGTGTAATGTTGAAGGCGGTTCGAGGCCGCAAAAGATAAGATATTGTTAATAACTTGGAAAACATTATGGATCGTATTTCGGTGTTAATGGGCATATATAATTGTGCATCTACGCTCGTGGAGGCGCTAGAATCCCTCTATACCCAAACTTACAAGGATTTCAAAGTCATATTGTGTGAGGATGGTTCAACTGATGACACCTATGATGTGGCTCAACGATATGCGACCAAACACGATAACATATTATTGTTGCGCAATGAGCGCAACATGGGCTTGAACTATACGCTGAACCGTTGCCTTGAACATGCCGACACTGAATATATCGCACGTATGGATGGAGATGACATTTCTTTGCCTGATAGATTTGAAACTGAGATTCATTTCCTTGACACTCATCCTGAATATTCTTTGGTGAGCTGTTCAATGATTCATTTCGACGAGAATGGCGATTATCGTACTGAGATTGCAAGAGGAGAAGTCAAAAAAGAAGATTTCATTTATGGCTCTCCTGTTAACCACGCACCATGCATGATTAGGACTAAGGCACTTAAAGACGTGGGTGGCTACTCTGTTGATAATAAGCTTTTGCGTGTCGAGGATTACCATTTGTGGTTCAAATTATTTGCAGCAGGACATAATATGTATATGTTGAACGCACCGTTATATAAGATGCGTGATGACCGAGATGCATTTAAGCGCAGGACTTTTAAGAATCGTCTGAATGAAGCATATGTCATGCACATTGGTTTTAAGATGATTCATCTGCCTTGGTATTCACAGGTGTTCGCTATGCGTCCTATTCTTGTTCATCTTGCACCCAATTTTTTATATAATTGGTATCATCAGAATAAGAAGTACTAAGTATACTAATTCTGATAAACTGATTTATTAATGATTAAAGACTGAACTGGTAACAATGGGATTATTATTTAATAAAGTTATAATGGGTGATCTTTATCGCTATGAAGGTGAGCGAAGCAGATTGCTGAAAGTGAGATTGAGGTACTTGTTTTTTGTGCCAGGTTTTACTTATACTTTTTTTTTCCGTCACGCATCAATGTCCAATAATTGTTTCTTTAGATATATTTGGCTATTCTTTTTCTATGTTACAAGAATTATAACCCACATTCAGATACCCGTAAGGACTGTTATTGGAAGCGGTTTGTGGATTCTTCATTTTGGTCACATTGTGATTAATCCTGATGCTGTAATAGGTAAGAATTTTTGTATTAGTCCTGGGTGTCTTATAGGTGATGATAGGGGAAAAAGAGCCGGCACGCCAATTATTGGTGATAATGTGTATATGGGAGCCAATTCAATAGTTGTTGGAAATGCACGCATTGGGAATGATGTCCTGATTGCACCTGGAGCGTTTGTGAACTTTGACGTCCCTGGAAATTCTATAGTTTTGGGGAATCCGGGAAGAATTATTCCAAGAAATGAGTCGCCGACACAGAAACATATAATATATCCCGTTAGGAATGATAATTGATTTTCCTTTGTTACCTAAGCTCAACACCATATCAGATTGTACAATAACAAACGTAACTGTAATGATTAAGAATAATTTATATAGAAATTATATTAAAAGGATTCTAGGCTTCTTGATAGCGTCGGTCGCTTTCGTTTGTTTGTCTCCGTTGTTGCTCATTGTGACAGTTGCTTTGCATTTTGCTAACAAGGGTGCAGGGGCGTTTTTCTTGCAGGAAAGACCAGGATATAAGGCAAAGGTTTTCAAGATTATTAAGTTCAAGACCATGACCGATGAACGTGATGCTGACGGTAATCTTTTGCCAGATGAAGTAAGGTTGACAAGGGCTGGCCGTTTCGTCCGCTCGACAAGTATAGACGAATTACCTCAATTGATAAATGTGATAAAGGGGGATATGTCGTTAATTGGGCCACGTCCATTAAGAACATATTATTTGCCATTATACTCAAAAGAACAAGCAAGAAGGCATGATGTCCTGCCGGGAATAACAGGATGGGCTCAATGCCATGGTCGTAATGGAATTACATGGACCAAAAAGTTTGAATTAGATGTTTGGTACGTCGATCATTGTTCATTCAAGGTGGATTTGGAAATTCTGTTACTAACCATTAAAAAGGTTTTAAAGCGTGAGGGGATTAGCCAAGAAGGAAATGCGACTGCTGATAGTTTTAATGGCCATAACTGATTTTAAAATCTATTCGTTTAAGAAGTCAATTATTTAAGGTTATGAATATTCTTTTCACTTGTGCGGGTAGGCGCACTTATTTGTTGAAATATTTCAAGGAGCAATTAGGTGATCAGGGCAAGATTATCGGTGCCGATATGCAGATGACTGCACCTGCACTTTCTGCAGCCGATATCAGGGTGTTGGTTCCGTCAGTCTATGACGACAATTATGTTGACGTTTTGCATAATATATGTGAGCAGCACCATGTCGATATGCTCTTTTCGCTCAACGATCTTGAGCTTCCTATTTTAGCCGCAAATAAAGCATCATTTGAGAATGCCGGGACCAAGGTTGTTGTGTCATCCCCTGAAGTGATTGATATTTGCTTCGATAAGTTGAGAACATGCGAGTATGTCAAATCATTGGGAATTAATGTACCCAGAACTTATTCTAATCTTCAATCAGCTCTTAATGCTCTTGAAATAGGTGAATTGCAATTCCCGGTTGTGATTAAGCCCAGATGGGGCTCTGCTTCAATCGGAATTGAGTTTGTGAATAATCAAGAAGACCTATGCATCATGTATGAACTCATCAAGCGCAAAACCAGTAATGGCATTCTTGGTGAGGTATCACAGCATGATAAGAACTTTATCCTGATTCAGGAAAAGATTACGGGAAAAGAGTATGGCCTTGATGTGATGAATGACCTTGAGGGCCGAAATGTTGGCGTCGCCGTGAAACAAAAGCTATCCATGCGTGCAGGTGAGACCGACAAGGCCGTCACTGTGGATAATGCTGAATTGAGGCGTATCGGTGAAGTCATCGGCACTAATTTAGCACATGTCGGCAATCTTGATTGCGATATCCTTGAAATGGATGGCCAGTATTATGTGCTTGAATTAAATCCTCGATTTGGTGGCGGGTTCCCGTTCTCATATGAAGCTGGCGTAAATCTCCCTAAGGCACTCATTAATTGGGCTCAAGGTGTTGATTTTGATGTAAAACAGTTGGTGCCTACTTATGGATTGACATTTGCTAAATGTGATTATCTGGTGGATATGACCTCACAATTGCTTGAAAGCGGACGTCACAAGAAAACGGCCAAGACTGATGTCAAGAAAATTGCCATATATGGTGCGGGTGGATTCGGTCGAGAGGTGGCTGGCGGAATACATAGAATTAACCGTTCTAAGAATGAGAATTGGGAGATAGTGGGTTTCTTTGACGACAACAAGTCTGTTGGTGAACAGATTTCTCATTATGGCAAGGTTCTGGGTGGCATTGAAGAGCTCAATGCAATGAAAGAACCGCTTGCGCTTGCTATTGCAGTGGGTTCTCCTGTGACCCGCAAGCTCATCCGCGATCGTATCACTAATTCTAATGTCTATTACCCCAATATCATAGCTCCCTCGTTCAGGGTTTTGGATCAGGATACGTTCAAGATTGGAGAAGGAAATATCATCCAGGACAACTGCAGTGCCACTTGTGATGTCACGATTGGCAATTTTAATGTTTTTAACGGGTCAAATGTATTGGGACATGATGATGTCATTGGCGATTACAACGTGCTGATGCCCAGTGTCCATCTCTCGGGAGCGGTTGAGATGGGTGATTTTAACCTGTTAGGAGTTGACAGCGTTGTGTTGCAGAGAATCAAGATTGGCAACAATGTCACACTTGGAGCCGGCAGCGTGCTGATGACAAAGCCCAAGGATGGCGGCACCTATGTTGGCGTGCCCGCTAAGAAATTTAATTTCAAGTAAAACCAAAATATGATGATTGACAATCCTTTTAGCCTTGCAGGCAAGACTATTCTTGTTACTGGAGCATCGTCTGGTATCGGCCAGGCTACAGCCATTGCATGCTCGAATATGGGCGCTCGCGTTATTGCTGCCGCACGCAATGAGGAGCGTTTGCGGGCAACTCTGAGCCAACTCAATGCCAATGTGGCTGACCACATGATGCTATTAGCCGACTTGACTTCGGCGGAAGAACTTGAGCAGTTGGTGAAATCGCTGCCTCAACTTGACGGAGCAGTCTTGTGTGCAGGTAACTCGGTGACTTTGCCGTTGCAGTTTGGCTCTCGCGATAAGTTTGACGAGATGTTCGATGTGAACTTCTTTGCCCCCGTCGAGCTATTGCGGTTAATGTATAAGAAAAAAGTGCTTCAAAAAGGCGCATCTGTCGTTTTGATCGCCTCGATTGGTGGCACACACAGTTTCATGCCTGGGAATGGTGTGTACGGTGCGTCCAAGGCTGCGCTCAACTCTATCATGAAGTATGCCGCTCGAGAGTTCTCCTCACGCAAGATTCGTGTCAACAGCATTTGTCCCGGCATGGTCGACACGCCACTGATTCATCGTGGTACCATTACTGAGGAACAACTTGCTGAGGATGCAAAACGATATCCCTTGGGACGATATGGTCGTCCCGATGATATTGCCAATGGTGCACTCTTCCTGCTGAGTGATGCCTCGAGCTGGTTGACAGGACACGACCTGGTCATCGATGGCGGGTTATCGATATAGTTTTTTGGCATTAATTTTGCTGAGAATATAATTGTACATACTTTTGTGGCTCGATTTCAATTTAATTAGGATTGTTTCGGTCAGTTTTAGGAAAATATCAATACTTCAATAATAAAATATGGATATTCAAGAATTTATTGAAAATTTTGCGGCTCAGTTTGACGATACCGATGAGGCCTTGTTCACTGCTGACACCAAGTTCAAGCAACTTGATGAGTGGTCATCGTTGACCGCCTTGTCGATTATTGCAATGGTGGACGACGAATACAACGTGATCATCAAGGGCAGTGACATCATCAATTCTGAGACCATCAGCGATTTGTGTCAGGCAGTAGAAAAGAAATTGTCTTAACCATTACAAACATGGAATCGCAGGTGAAGGATATCATCGCCCGGGTGTTGAATGTGGATCCATCAGAGATAACTGATGACCTTTCATCGGGTGACATCCCCGAATGGGATTCTGTAGGAAATTTAGCGATAATCAGCACGATTGAGCAGGAGATGGGCATTGAATTCCCTCTCGAGGACCTTTTTGATTTGACATCGGTCCAGTCTATCATCAACAAAGTTAATCAGCTTTCAAATGTTTGAAGCCCCCCACAGCCCACTGCTGTGTGACATTATGAGGCATGCCGTAAGTCATCCCGACAAGACCGCTCTTGTCGATGACGCGATGCGTGTGTCTTATAGAGAACTGGTGATGCGCATTGAAACGGCTGTCTATTATCTGCACTCACAAGGGTTTTCACGTGGTGACCACATCTTGCTGATGGCTCAGAAAGAACCTGCCTTCGTTTATCTCTACCTAGCGGCCCATTTGCTCGGAATCATTAACGTTGTAGTTGATGCAGCTTCACCAACCGAACGCATCGAGTATATCATACGCATTGTCAAGCCGGTTGCAGTGTTTGGTAATTCCTCGAAAGTACCTTCGGCTCGTCCATTCGTTGATTTTGATAATCGTGGATGCGTAGCAGATGAGTTCCCTTCGAATGTTGGACTGCATCCCGATGATGTCGCTGACGTGATGTTCACTACAGGAACTACAGGAGCACCTAAGGGCGTTTGTCTGACACATGCAAATATTGCAGGCTCGGCGAGAAACACAAATGGCTTCATCCGGAATAATGCTGACGATATCGAAGCACTGGCTCTGCCTTTGAGCCATTCATTTGGACTCGGACGTTTGCGTTGCGTTCTCATGGCTGGAGGAACACTTGTTTTGGTGAACAACTTTGCAAACCTCAAGTCTTTCTTTATTGTTCTTGAGAACGAGCATGTAACAGGCTTTGGCATGGTGCCAGCCGTTTGGCAATATATCAAACGGCTGAGCGGAAAACGAATTGCTAAGTTTGCAGATCAGCTACGTTATATAGAAATTGGTAGCGCTGCCCTCTCGGTCGAAGACAAGCAACTGTTGATAGAGCTATTTCCGAGCACTCGTTTGTGCATGCATTATGGCTTGACTGAAGCCTCTAGGGCCATGTTCACTGAATTTCATGAGAATGCCGATAATCTTGAGACTGTTGGCCGCCCCGCTTCAAATTTGGTTGAGGCCGTTGTCGTCAACGATGATGGCAGTCCTGTGCCCGACGGCATTGATGGCGAAATCTGCGTGCGTGGCAATATGGTGACCAACACCTATTTTTTGCCATCAGATAATACTGATGCTTTTTGGGGCAATTGGTTCCGCACCGGCGACTGGGGCCATCGTGACACTGTTGGCAATTATTACCTGACTGGGCGCAAGAAAGAACTCATCAACGTTGGTGGCGAGAAGGTGAGTCCTGTAGCCATTGAGCAAGCAATCCGTTCCTTGGGCATTCCCGACTGTGCATGTATCGCTGTGCCAGATCCCAACGGAGTATTGGGTGAGGTGCCAAAAGCCTTCTTGATAAAAGGTGAAGATGCCTCAATGGATTTAGAAGAGATTAAGAGAGGTTTGGCTCTCTTGCTGCCCCCTCACGAAATACCTGCTCAATGGGAATGGGTAGATTCGATTCCCCGCACATCATCGGGTAAAATACAAAGATTAAAACTCAAAGGAGATTAATATGTCACAATTGACTATCAACAACGTGCGCATTGCAGGCATGAGCGCTTGCGTGCCTGCAACAGTAGAGGATAACCTTACTTTGCCCATCTATAAAGATGAGAACGAAGCTCGCAAGGTGATTGCTTCAACAGGCATTGAGCGTCATCACAAGGTTGATGAAGGCACCACGGCTTCAGACCTGACCGTAAAGGCTTTTGAGCGTTTGCTCAAGGATTTGGAGTGGGATTCACAAGATGTGGATTGTTTTGCCTACGTTTGCACATCAAGGGACTACATTGCCCCCCAAACGGCTTGTGTGCTGCAGGACCGACTGCATCTGCGCAATGATTGTTGTGTCTTTGATTTGCCCTTTGGCTGCTCAGGCTGGGTTTATGGCATGAGTATTGTCGCTTCACTGATGTCGCACGGAACTTTCAAAAGGGCCATTTTGGTTGCCGCTGAGACCAATACACGTAACCGCAATCCACGCGACACTGCCGTTAGGCCGCTGTTTGGAGACGCTGCTACCGTGACTGCCCTGGAACTCTCTCCCGAGCACGCACACCCAATGAACTTCATGTTCGGTGTCGATGGCCAGGGATTCGATGCTGTTTGGGCACCTTATGGGGGTATGCGTAATCCGGTGACGGTCGAATCTCTTGAGGAGAAAGAAGTGTCTCCTGGCGTCTTTCGCCGTGGCATTGACATGATAGTCAACGGCATGGATGTCTTTGGATTTGCAATCAAGCAGCCTCCACATTCTCTGAAAGAGCTAATCGCAACTTACAATATTGATGTCGAAACAGTTGACTTATTACTCCTGCACCAGGCCAATAAGTTTATCGACGAGAAGATACGCAAGGCTGTTAAAATTCCACCCGAGAAAACGCCTTATTGCCTCGAAGAATACGGCAATGTCACAAGCGCATCTATCCCTTTGACGATGGTGACTCGCTGCGCCCAGGAACTTGCAGGTGAAGATAAACACTGCATCGCATGTGGCTTTGGGGTGGGTCTTGCTTGGGCTAGCATGGAGTTCTATGCCGGTAATGTTAAAATAAGTGAACTTGTCACTTTCTAAATAGTTTTGTCAAATGTCACAATATATCAACAGCAATAAGGAGTTTCACTGGGGAGACTGGTATTTCAAGGACCATGTGATGGCCCCCGGCTTTGATTACAAGACACACAAGAAGGAACTGTCGCCCTATTTTGAGGAGCGCGGATTCAAGGTGTCGATGATGTTTGATGACTATTTCTCTCGTTTGAATGGCATATCCAGCGACCGCTACCTGTCAATGGATTTGTACTATTTTTATATTATTCCTGCCCTCAACCGTCATGATTTCAAGGACGCCTATCTTGACAAGAACATCTACAGCATATTATTCCCCGATGTCAAGCAGCCAAAGACTGTTTTCAAGAACATAAACGGGCGTTTTTATCGTGCAGGAAATGAAGTATCCCTTGATCAGGCTGTTGATGCAGTCAAGAACTGCGGCGTGAATATGATCATCAAGCCCACGGTTGAGACTTGTAATGGCGAAGGGGTAGAGCAGTTGGAGTATAGTTCTGATGACCAGCTCAAGTCATTGCTTGAAAAATATGGCATCAATTTCATCGTACAGGAAAAGGTTGTGCAGCACCCTGATTTGCAGCGCGTCAATCCCACGTCATTGAACTCGATGCGCCTTTATACCTATCGTCATCTTGACGGCGGTTTTGAATTTCTCTATCCATTTGCCCACATGCGCTTTGGTGGAAAAGGCGCTATCAAGGACAATGTGTCACAGGGTGGTGGCACCTGCTTGATAAATGCCGACGGTTCGGTCGACGACAAAGTTTTCCGATTCAAGAATATGAAGGTTTCTTCACTCAAAGAGGAAACCGGGGTTGAACATTTGGTCATTCCCAATTATTCAGGAGTCATCCAGACGCTTTTCGATATGCACAAGCGTTTGCCTTATTTTGATTATGTCGGTTGGGACGTAACTGTTATGCCTGATGGAGAACCATTGCTGATTGAATTCAACCTCGTGCCAAGTGTTGAAGGCCCTCAGATGATGGCAGGACCAATGTTCGGCGACTTGTTGGACGAAGTCATCGATCGTGCCCGACAGGTGGAAAGTATCCGCATGCAAACCATTAAGAAAACTTTCGGTAAAGGTTTACCGTTCTATTTGCACATGCAATAATATAATACATGAGATTTTGACTAGCCATTGTTCACATATTATCGGAGAGACTGGACTTGTGAAGATAAGTCAAGTCATCAATTCGGTTTTTAGGTCATGCACCTATCTTCTTTCTAGAGATGGATGTACATGGCTAGTGGATTGCGGCGACGTTGATAGCATATTGCCTCTCATCGAGGGAAGGCTGAAAGGTGTTTTGCTGACGCATGCACATTTTGATCATATTTATGGGCTTAACCACTTGTTGGCTCTGTTCCCCGACATCTCTATTTATACTAATTTGGCTGGTTTGGAGGGTCTTAAGAATGATAAGTATAATTTCTCGAGATATCACGAGGACCCTTTTGTCATTGATACTCCTGCCAATGTCAAGATAACAGATGATGGGGAGTTTGTCTCATTATTTGATGGTGTGAAAGCCCAAGGCATCTATACCCCAGGGCACAGCCCCTGTTGCGTGACTTGGATGGTCGATGAGGCCTTGTTTACTGGCGACAGTTATATTCCAGGCGTGAAAACGGTCACCAATTTCCCGCATTCCAATAAGGAAATGGCTCGTCAGAGCGAAGATATCATTAAGAATCTGGCACTCAATCACATTGTTTATCCGGGTCATGCCCCTCTTGTTGAATAATCAATTAATCTTATAATATGTCAACCAATAATAGAATTTTGCTTTGTCTCGCTCACATGAGTGGCCAGGAAATGAAGTATATCCAAGAGGCTTTTGACACCAATTGGGTAGTTCCTCTTGGTCCTAATGTGAATGCTTTTGAGCAGGACCTCGAGGCTCTTTGCGGACAAGGAAAGCATGTGGTGGTGCTCAGTTCTGGTACTGCGGCAATCCATCTTGCTCTTGTCAACTTGGGCGTTAGGCCTGGCGATGAAGTTATTTGCCAGTCAATGACATTCTCGGCGAGTGCTAACCCAATTGTGTATCAGGGCGCTACGCCCGTTTTTGTTGACAGTGAACCTGAAACATGGAACATTGACCCCAACTTGCTTGAAGATGCCATCAAGGACCGTATAGCTAAGACAGGCCGCAAACCCAAGGCAATCATCCCTGTGTATCTTTACGGTATGCCTGGAATGATTGATGAAATTATGGAGATTGCGTGCCGTTATGAAATTCCAGTTATCGAAGATTCTGCCGAGGCGTTCGGCTCTCGATACCGTGACCAGTTGTGTGGCACGTTCGGTACCTTTGGCATCATGAGTTTCAACGGCAACAAGATGATTACCACAAGCGGTGGCGGTGGCCTTATTTGTTCCGATGAAGCCACCAAGAAAAAAACGATGTTCTATGCAACCCAGTCACGTGAGCCATTTCCCTATTATCTTCACAAGGAAATTGGATATAATTACCGCATGAGCAACATCTGTGCCGGTATCGGACGTGGTCAGATGACGGTTCTTGAAGACCATCTTAACCACCACAAGTACCTGTGCAAACGCTATGTTGAGTTATTTGCCGGTGTAGAAGGCGTAATGGTGCACACTAATCGTGACGAGCGTTCCGACAGTAACTATTGGCTCAATACAATTTTAATTGATCCTGCGAAGACAGGTGTTGATTATGACACTGTACGTCAGCATCTTGATGCATGTAATATCGAGTCTCGCCCCTTGTGGAAACCCATGCACACTCAACCCGTATTCAAGGATGCGCCCGCTTATGTCAATGGCGTGAGCGAGGATTTATTTACCAAAGGGTTGTGTTTGCCCAGCGGTCCGTGGGTAAGTGATGACGATGTGGAGCGTGTGGCCCATGAGATTATTGCATGTTTCGCCAAATGATAGTATAACCCAGCATTGTTTACATGAGTAAAGATATTGCGATATATGGCGCTGGTGGATTTGGTAAAGAAGTCGCCTGCTTGATAAATAGGATCAACGCCGGAATCCATGAAATTGACCAGCAGTGGAATCTGATAGGTTTCTTTGATGACTCAAAGCCTGAAGGGACTCTTGTGTCACGTTATGGTAAAGTGCTTGGGGGCCTTGACGAGCTGCAGCAAATCGATAAGCCTCTCGCTATCGCTTTGGCAATTAACGAGAACAAGGTGGTCCGACGCATTCGTGAGAGCCTGACAAATCCATTGATTTCTTTCCCTAATCTCATCGATCCCACCTTGTTCCTTGTTGATGAGTTGACATTCACAATAGGGGAGGGCAATATCATCCAAAACAACTGCATGATTTCATGCGATGTGAAGATTGGTAACTTTAACCTCTTCAATGACCACGTTGTCGTGGGGCATGATAATTGTATCGGTGATTACAATGGCATCATGCCTGGAACTCATCTCTCGGGCAGTGTTGTTATTGGCAACAGTAATTTGCTGGGTGTTGCCAGTGTTGTGCTTCAGGGTTTGACTATCGGTGACGGTGTCACCTTGGGCGCTAATAGCGTACTGATGTCACAACCCAAAGATAATTGTACTTATCTCGGGGTCCCTGCTAAGAAATTTGACTTTTGAAGGCAGTGTTTTGACTTTTTTTGATAAGCCATAAATGTGTCTAAGAACATGAAATGGCGCAATCAAGATGAAAAAAACTTTTTTTATTGAAATTTTTAGTATCTTTGCAAGCCGTAAAAATATCTTCGGTGTTTTTACGTTATAAAAATATATGAAGAGCATAGATCGATTCATAGAGAACTTTGCGGATCTGTTTGATGAAACAGATAGCGACACTATAAACGCCAATACTCACTTCAAGGAATTGGACGAATGGTCATCGCTTATTGCTTTGTCTGTCATTGCAATGATCGATGAGGAGTATGATGTGGAATTTCGTGGTGACGATATTCGCAACAGCGTTACGGTTAATGACTTGTTCAACGCCGTTATGTCGAAAGTTGAGTGAGGTGACTATATAGAATCAATATCTGCCTCGATTCTTTCAAGGGGCAGTTATGTTTGTGCTCTCTAGTGTAATTGATCTCTTAAACCTATATTCAGGTAAATATGGCAAAAATCACTTTTCATAATGTCGGCATTAGGGCTTTGAGCGCCTGTGTGCCTCATGACGTGGTTTATAACAAGGATTTGGGCTACCTGATTCCCGATGAAGAGATTGAAAAGGTCGTAGAGAATATTGGTATTGTTGAGCGGCGCATCGCAGCTCCCGATGTCACTGCAAGCGACCTGTGCTTTAAGGCTGCTCAACAACTCATGAATGATAATGACATCAAGCCCGAGAGCATTGATGTCTTGTTGTTTATGAGCCAGACTCCTGACTATTTCATTCCTGCCACTTCTTGCATTCTGCAACATCGTCTGGGATTGCCCAAGTCAACCCTATGCTTTGACATCTCTTTGGGTTGTTCAGGTTATCTCTTCGCATTGAGTACGGCTTTTGCCTACGCGTCGATGGATGGTGTCAATCGGGTATTATTGCTTGATGGCGAAACTTTCTCTAAGATTGTCAACCGCAAGGACAAGGTGGATTGGCCGCTATATGGAGATGCCGGAACCGCAACACTTATCGAGAAGGGTGACTTTGGAGATTCAACCTTCATTCTCAATACCGATGGCAGTGGTGAAAACGACCTGAAAATTCACGCTGGCTTCCGCAATCCCATTACTCCCGAATCATGTGTCGAACGTGAGCGTGAAGATGGAAACATCCGCAGCGATCTTGAGGTTTATATGGACGGGATGGATGTTTTCAATTTTGCTATCAGCAAGGTGCCAAAATCAGTGAAAGAGGTGGTCCGTGAGGCTGGAAAGAGCATTGACGATGTTGATTTCCTTGTTTTTCATCAGTCCAATCGCTTCATGATGGATTTCTTTGTCAAGAAGCTTAAAATCACTCATGACCATGTGCCATATTGCATTAGCAAGTATGGTAATACAAGCAGCTCATCAATTCCTCTGACAATTGCCAGCGAGTTGTGCGGGCGCCTTGATGGAGATAACACGATTGTGATGAGTGGTTTTGGTGCAGGCTTGAGCTGGGGATCGGCGCTTGTGCAGACGCGTGATTGCAATGTATCTCCCGTAATTGAGTATTGATGGATCGTTTGCTCGCTTTTCATCACATTGGCATCGCTTGCCGCGATATAGCTAAAACCAAAGCCTTATATCTTTCCATGGGTTATAAGGATTTTCCAATTGTGGAAGATCCGATTCAAAGGGTTCGCGTTTGTTTTATGGAAAAAGAGGCTTCTCCACGCATTGAGTTGCTGGAGCCTCTTGATCATGATAGTCCTGTATCCAGTACGCTTGATAAGGTAGGGGTTTCGCCATATCACATTTGTTACGAGGTAACGGATATTGAGCAAGCAATAACCTGTTTGAGGAAACAACGCTTCATCCTGGTGAATGGTCCGGTAGAGGCACCCGCAATGGATGGCAGGAGAATTGCTTTTCTGTTTAACAAGAATAATGGCCTTATTGAAGTCGTCGAGAATCCGTCAAGGTGAGTGAAATACTCTTGACATATATTGTTCCTGTTTACAACACCGGGCTGTACATTCTTAAATGCTTGGATTCGCTTGTTCATCAAGGTCTTGCTGATGATTCTTTTGAAGTCCTTGTTGTTGATGACGGATCAACCGACAACAGCAGATCTGTTGTCCAGCAGTTTTCGCGTAGGCACCCTCAAGTAAGGCTTTTAACCCAAGAGAACAAGGGTGTTAGTGCTGCACGAAATATGGCTTTGGATAATGCCCGTGGTCGATATGTTCAGTTTATTGATAGCGATGACTATATTGAGGATAATTCGATGTCTTCACTATTAAACCGTGCTGTTGAAGAAGACCTTGATGTATTGATGTTCGGTTTTAAGTGGGTGAGTGGCGATGGCACGTTAATGAAGTATTCTTATCCCGAGGATAATATGGCTTCGACACCAGTCATGACTGGTGTCGAATTCTTGTCAAAGCATGGCTTGATTCAATATGTATGTTGGTATCTTGTGAAGCGTGAGCACCTTGATAATCACTGTTTGCGTTTCAATACTTCTCTCGTGGCTTGTGAAGATGGGGCACTTATTCCCGGAATTCTCCTACCTGCTAAGAGGGTGGGATATACAGATGCGGCTCCCTATTGTTATGTGAGTCGCGATGACAGTGCAACCAGAACAATTGATATCTCTCGTATACGTCGGCGTATAACTAGCCAGATCGATGCCGCTGCGGTGATATCTGCAACGGCAAAGGGGTATGAAGAATCTTCTGGATCAAAGGTCCCTGCGGCAGTATTGGGGCTTATGAATCTTTATCTGTTTTTTAGCATGACATCTGCTTTAACGAGCGGGTGCGTGAAAGAAACAGTAGAGCACATGCGTCGTTTGGGGCTGTATCCATTTCAGTGTATTGGCCCTGAGATTAATTATATCGAGTCAAAATGGCGATATATTCATCGCTTAATGATGCATCCCCGTTTGTGGCATGCTTTGAGCAAGTTATACCTAATGGTAAAAAAATGAGTATGACAACTTTTGTCTTCCGCAATCAGACGGTCGAACCCTTTTGGGGCGATGAAGGTGTGCTCTATTCCGGTTATGGAGACATCAGTGTTGTTCCACAGGATGTTGACCGCTACATATGGTTCTATCAGGTTCCTGTGAACGCTGACGCAAATCAGCTGTCGCAGGAGATCGTTTCATTCAATGACAAATTGAATCTCGTCCTTTCTAGAGTGGCTGATGATAAACCATTTGTGATTATGTCTCTTGTTGACCTGTTCCCTCTTCGTCTTTCGGGAGATGATACTGCTGTGAGTGATGCGATAGAGGAATTCAATAGGCGTGCCGTGCAGCTTTCAAAACAGCGTGCGAATATCAAGTATTTGGATTTCAGCGAGTTCACTAATCGGTATGCTGAGGATATGTGGATTAATTGGAAATTCTATCACATGTCTCAGATGTTGCTAAATCCCAAACTGGCAAATGATTTCCGTGTTTGGTGGCAGCGGGTTGAGCAGGAAATGTCTTTCAATCGCAAGAAGTGTCTTGTCTTGGACTTGGATAATACATTGTGGGGTGGTATCCTCGGAGAGGATGGCATTGATGGCATCAAGATTGGCGGGGATTATCCTGGCAATGCTTATTCCTATTGGCAACGCTCACTGTTGCAGCTTTCCAAAAATGGCGTTATTCTTGCCATCTGCAGCAAGAATAACGAAAATGATGTAATCGAGGCGTGGGAAAACAACCCCAACATGTTACTCAAGAGAGAACACTTCAGTTCGGTGCGCATTAATTGGCAAGACAAAGTGTCAAATATCAGGGACATCGCTACTGAACTCAATATTGGTCTTGACAGCATGGTGTTTATTGATGACAACCCAGTGGAGTGTGATCTGGTCAAGAGCCTGTTGCCACAAGTGACGGTACCCGATTTTCCCGAGAAACCATATCAGCTCATGCCGTTCTTTAAGGATCTTGTCAATCGTTATTTCCGAATCTATGCAGTGACTGACGAGGACAAGGCCAAGACAGAACAGTATAGGACAAACGCCATCCGCAATTCGCTTCAGGCTCGCTTTGACAACATGGAGGATTTTCTGAGGAGCCTCTCAATGGAAATTGATATCATCCCTGCCAACGAGCACAATGTGCCCCGAATTGCCCAAATGACACAGAAGACCAACCAATTCAACTTGACGACAAGGCGTTATTCCGAAGCCGATGTGCACCAACGTATCAATCAGGGTTGGCACATTTTCTGTATCAATGTGAAGGACCGATTTGGTGACAATGGCATTACAGGAACGGTGTTCCTTGAGCCGGTAGATTGGAATACCGTGGCGATAGATTCATTTCTCTTGAGTTGTCGCATTTTGGGAAAGGGAATTGATGATGTATTCATAAGGATGGTGCTTAATTGGTTGCACCATGAGGGAATCGATAGGGTCACGGCCGATTACTTGCCGACTGCAAAGAATCAGCAGACCGCAACCTTCTATGACCGTCAGGGCATGGAGTGTACTCATGTTGATAATGACGGATCAAAGCATTATGAAATGACTTTGCAAGATGATTTAGAAGTAAAGGATTACTATAATATTAGGTTCTTATAGATATGGAAGACAAGGTTTTAGAGATAATGAAGGAAGTGTTTGAAATGGAGGATGTCACTACTGACATTTCACAAAGGAATTGTGAACGTTGGGACTCCTTGCATCATCTGACATTGGCTTCTGAACTTGAAGATGCATTTGATGTTGAATTGGAGCCAGAGGAAATAGGTCAAATGACAGATTTTTCCAAAGTAATTGATGTGCTGAAAAATAAGATTTAGCCGAGTGGTCGGTTTTCGGTTTTTACTGTTTTTGACAGGATATGGCAAGTGATGGCACGGGAGCGGATTGCCTTTATAGACTTCATGAAATGCCTGTGCATCATGCTCATTGTGATGTACCATATCGACCATGAATTTTTCAATTACATAGCCCCGAACTTGAATAATGCATTACAGGCTTTTCGCCTGCCCATGTATTATTTTATTTCTGGAATATTCTTTAAGAAGTATAACGGCTTTAGTGATTTCACGCGGCGCAAGGTAAACAACATCCTTGTGCCGTTCGTTTTTTTCATTGTCCTTGCCTATCTGGTAAGACTTCTTGAAGCAGCCTGCCGATTTGCAGTGGGTGCTGATGCGATTGATATCTCTCCGATGCGCTTGATTGAGCCTTTCTACTTGAGATATTGGGAGGTGACCACTCCTTTGTGGTTCCTGTTAAGTCTCTTTTGGGTGAATGTCATGTTCTATGCTCTCTTGCGTTGGATGAAGCATTGGGCATTGATTGCCTTGATGACGGTATTGGTTGCTGCCGTTGGCTATGGACTTTCAGCGCATTCAATACGCTTGCCTCTCATGTTCGACACATCTATGGTGGCTTTCCCCTATTTTGTTCTGGGGTGGAGTTTGGCCCGTCTTGGTGCATTGGCTCCTTCTCGTTGGGACAAATGGGGTTGGCTGTCGTTGCTGATCGTAGCTTTGCCTATTTACTGGTGTGCTGATTTCATGAACTTGCATTTCCAGGTGCTTCCGGAGTTCTGGAAACTCTATCTTTTGCCGTTTATCGCTATCCTGTCTCTATTCTGGGCAAGCAAGCCATTGTCGTACATTCCCTTGTTCTGTACCTATGGCCGATATTCCCTGATTATATTGGGTACACATCCCTTGTTCTTTCTTCCTATCCGTTCATTCTGTATCTTGCGTTTGGGAATGGAACCTGGTGTAGGGCTTTCGTTGGTAGTCTTTGTCTTGACAATGGCATTAGAGTGGCCCATGATATGGGCCCTCAAGACATGGGCGCCACGTTTCACTGCACAGGAGCCGTTTTTCAGGCAGGATTGGAAGATTCTTTAACGATTAAACATTGATAATGAAACAGTTATTGCGCATATTTGCCATCATCTTCGCTTTTGGTTTGCTTTTTGCTGCCTATGGTGGTCGAGTCGATCCAAATGTTTGGACCTTACCTTCGCTAGCAACGCTTGCTTTGCCTGTCGTCGCTGTCATCTGCTTGGTTTTCATGGCGTTTTTGCTGCTGTGCAGGCAGTGGCGTTCGGCCTCAATTCTCTTTGCGGCATTACTATTGTCTTGGCCGACGTTGAAGTTAATAGCGCCCATCAATTTGGGACAAAGGTCCAGCGATAAAGAGAAGCAGCATTTGAAGGTGCTGACGATGAACGTGACTGAGTTCAATTGGATGGATGGTAATACCAAACCGAGCAAGAATATGCGTTATATTCTTGATCAGGATGCCGATATTGCCGTCATTCAGGAGGGTCTTGTCTATTTTTCCTATGAACATCTCAAGACCGTGCGTCCAATGCTTGAGGAACTGTATAAAAAATACCCTTATCGCAAAAAGCATTTCTTTGACGTTGGCATCCTTTCAAAATATCCTTTTACCGAGTTGGACGATCCGATTTTGAAACGGGACTCCTTGGGGTATTTTATCAAAGTATGGGATGTGGAGGCTCCTGGTGGCAACTTGCGTGTAATAAGCATGCACTTCAGTTCATTGCGATTTACCAAGAATGACAGCCGAATACTGGACTCGATGGATAAGCCGTCGGGCCGCAAGAAGCGCATCAAGTCGGTTCTCGGAAAGTTGGATGATGGATTTCGCATACATTCACGACAGGCTGAGGCCATCCGCCGTATCATAGATGAGACCGAAGGTGATGTCCTTATTATGGGCGACATGAATGACACACCTGGATCATTTGCCTACCGCACTGTCTGCGGTGATGATGTGACCGATGCTTGGGCCGAGGTGGGTAAAGGTCCATCCTATACCTTCCATGCCAATCATTTGTATGTGAAGATTGACCATATTCTTTATCGTGGTAATATGCGGCCCGTGTATTGCCGCTTCGACAAGAAAGGGGAGAGCGACCATTATCCGATGGTAGCTCTATTTGACAGATGAACCTTCAAAATACACTAAAAGCCCATCTTTTTCGTTCAATAGATATATATCTGAAAAATAATTGATGACACATATGAGGCATTTAACATGGATGGCTGCTGTCTTGCTGGCGCTTGTGGTGTCCTTTTCGTCGTGTATCGAAGACGGTTTCACCACCTCGCCTAGCGATAGGTTGGCTTTTAACAAGGATACTGTTGCATTTGACACTGTGATTACCAAGCTGGGCACGGCAACTAAGCAAATGGTTGTCTATAACCGCAGTAAAAAACAGGTGAACATATCGTCAATCAAGGTAGCTGGACTCTCCGATAAAGGCCATTTCCACCTGAATGTCGATGGCGTTCGAGGTGATGAGTTCCAAAATGTTGAAATTCGCGGCAACGATTCGATTTATATCTTCATTGAGGCCTATCTCGATGAGATGGAAAAGGATGAGCCCACCCTCCTTGAGGACAAACTTGAGTTTGTGACTAATGGTGTGAAACAGACCGTTTTGTTAAGCGCATGGGGACAGGATGTGGTACGCATCAATGGTGATACGATTTCACGCAACACCCGTTTCACAGCCAACAAACCCTATTTGATCTATGACACGATGTTTGTCGCTCAAAACGCGACATTGACCTTGGACCCCGGAACAACGCTCTTGTTCCACGACAAGGCAGCTATGAGATGTGCAGGCACCATGCTTGCCAATGGCACTGCCGAGGCTCCTATCACCTTCCGTGGCGACCGTCTCGACCACATTGTCGGTGAGACCAGTTTTGATGTCATGTCTGGTCAGTGGGGTGGTATTATTTTCACTCCTCCTACGACAGGCAATGTCTTGAAACATGTGGTGATGAAGGGCAGCACTATTGGTATGCACTGTAGCAGCGACTATATGAATGATACCACGCGATGCGCGCTCAAACTCATCAACTGTGTTCTTACCAATTCAGCCTCGACCTGTCTGGTGACAAAGGGCTGTTATGTGCAGGCTATCGGCACCGAGTTCAGCGACGCAGCCCAGGAAGTAGTCTATCTGCTTGGCGGCAAAGTGATGATGAATCAGTGTACGTTTACCAATAACTATTTGTTTATTGTGCCCAAACTGCCTATTGTCCAAATCTTTAATGTCGATTATGGCGAAGGTTACGTCGACAATATCAGAGCCTATTTTGACAACTGCATCCTTCATGGCCTCAGTAGCGAACTCAGCGCAGGGTTAGTCATTGCCCCTGACTCAATCCCCGAGAATAACGTGCTAGATCTTGACGGACTTAACGTGTATATGCGCTACTGCCTGTTCAAGAGTTCGGGCGAAGACAACGATAACTTCATCAATTGCATCTGGGAGGCCGATCCGTGTTTCCTCACGGTCCGCGAAGACCATATCTTTGACTATCGCTTGGGCAACGAGAGTGCTGCGATAGGTAAGGGCAATCCTGACCTGTGCCCTGCCGAGGCACGCTATGACCGCTATGGTAATGACCGTTTCATCAACGGGGCCTTAGATTTGGGAGCTTACGTCTGGATACCAGTATCTGAAGATGATGAATAATCTCAATCGATAATTCAAGTATATGAAACGTTTTTGTTTTTTGTTGGTGCTCTTTGGGCTTTTGTCCGGTTGTATTGTTGCTCAGAACGATGCGGCCCAAATGCTTCCAAAATATGAATTCCGCGGAGCTTGGATGCACATTATCGGCCAGGGACAATATGCTAAGATGACTCCGGAACAGACCAGGCAGTATTTGGTCGAGCAGTTGGACCTCTTGAAACGTGCCAATTGCAACGCTGTTATCTGGCAGATTCGTCCACAAGCCGATGCCGCCTATCAAAGCAACCTTGAGCCTTGGACACGATGGCTCACAGGTGAACCTGGAAAAGCACCCCAACCCGAATGGGACCCGTTGCAGTTCATGATTGAGCAGACGCACAAACGAGGCATGGAACTCCATGCCTGGATTAACCCTTATCGTGTAACCAGCAGCGAGGAAGATAAACCAGCCCCTGGGCACATATACTATGAGCATCCCGAGTGGTTTCTCAAGTATGCCGACGGCAAACTGTATTTTGACCCAGGCCTTCCCGAGAGCCGTGTTTTTATCGATACCGTAGTCAGGGACATCCTCACACGCTATGACATCGATGCCCTGCACATGGACGACTATGTTTATCCTTATCCTGTTGCGGGCGCTGAGTTCCCCGACACGACTTCCTATAACGAATACGGCATTGGTTGGGACAAGAACGATTGGCGCCGCAACAACGTTGACTTGCTCATCGAGCAGCTTCATAATACCATTCAGGAAGTGAAGCCTTGGGTGCGTTTCGGCATCAGCCCTTTCGGCATTTGGCGCAACAAGGCCAGTGACCCCGATGGCAGTGAGACCAACGGCCTGCAATGCTATGACGCCCTCTATGCCGATTGCCCCAAGTGGACAGCCGAAGGCTGGGTGGACTATATGGTTCCCCAACTTTATTGGGAATTGGAGCACAAGGCGGCAAGCGATCTCGTGCTCATGCACTGGTGGAACGATCACGCCAATGGGCGTCACATGTACTATGGCCAGGCGGTCAACAACGTGATGTCTCATCGGGATATTGCAGCCGAGGGCGGTGACACCATCAATCCCACTCAACTCGACCACAAGCTGCGTCTACAGCGTTCTATGGACAATGTGCATGGTGTGACCTGGTGGCCTGCCTATAGCATTACCTCTAACTATAAGGGCGTTTTGGACTCTCTCTCGAACAATCAGACTAGCCATCCTGCACTTATCCCATGTTACACTTGGCTTGACAATGAAAAGCCTCACCGCGTTCATGACCTGAACGTCAAGAAGGTCGGTGGCAAGAAATGTCTGACTTGGCGTCCCCATGAAACTGATGATCCCATGCAGCAGACTGTGCGATATGTCATCTACCGTTTTCCAAAAGGCAAAAAAGGCAGTCTCGACAATGCTGCTGCGATTATGGCCATCACTGGCGAAACCACCTATGTTCTCCCTGACGGTGGCAAGAACAAATGTCAATATGCCGTTACCGCCCTCGACCGTTGTTGGAACGAGAGTGATCCCGTCTGGAAATAAAAGGCAAACAATACATATTAAATCATATAGCGACAGCCGCCCCACTCATGGGACGGCTGTCACTATTATTATCTCAAAATCTCTAATCGCTAAGTCTTTGGTTCTGAAATAACTGTAGTTAAAACAAATGTGAAATGTTTTCAGTCATCATTTTCACGCTCATCGCCAACAGGATGATGCCGAAGAACTTGCGAGAGAACATCATGCCGCCTTCACCCAGCAGTTTCTGGATTTTTCCGGTACTCTTGATGACAAGGAATACCCAAATCATGTTGATGGCCAAGCCGATGAAGATGTTCACGTCGTCATACATCGCCTTGAGCGAAATGAGTGTCGTCAGCACGCCGGCACCAGCAATCAGAGGGAATACCATCGGCACCATCGTCGCTCCCTTGTTGGGCGTATTGTTCTTGAAAATTTCCACATCGAGTATCATCTCGAGCGCCATCAGGAACATCAGGAAACCGCCTGCAGTGGCAAACGAGTGGATGTCGCAGTTGAAGATGCGCAACAGCCAGTGACCGCCATAGTAGAAGCCCACCATCAGCAGGGTAGAGTAGATTGTCGCCTTGGTGGCATCGACATGCCGCCCTTTCTCCCTTAATTGCAGGATAATGGGTATCGATCCAACAATGTCAATAATACTGAGCAACACCAAGGTTGCGCTGAGGATTTGAGTGAAATTGATTGAACCCATAATTCACATGATTTAAACTGATTGCAAAAGGTAAAGACATCATTTATTGTCATTACACACTTATACATTTACCCCTATAAGGAGCGCTCATGTAAGGTACTCCTTAATGTAAAGCTCACAATTCTGAACGAGAAGATCATACCACTCTTTGCCATATAGTTCAATGAGCGGTTCTCGCAGGAACTGGTAGAGGCGGATTCCCTCTCGCCGACCAAGAACCTCGGCACATTTGCAGATTTTCCAGCGGTCATAATTCACTGCATCATATCCTGGATAATGCTTGATGCGGACAGGATAGAGATGGCATGATACCGGTTTGCGCCACTTGATACGCCCTTCACGGTAAGCCTTTTCTATGGCGCACAAGCACATGCCGCCCCGTTCATAGGTAGTGAAGACGCAGTTGGCGCCCCCGACAAGCTGGGTGACCAGTTCTCCCTCCACATCAACATAGGCTACTCCATGCTCCTTGATTTGCTGCTGGGCTTGAGGTAAGAGGTCGTCCCAGATTTCGGGAAGTATTGATTTGATCTGCTGGTACTCCTGCTCGGTGAGAGGAGCACCCGAGTCGCCCTCAATGCAACACGCACCCAGACATGTGTCCAGGTCGCAGCAGAAGAATCGCTCGACCAAGTCAAGACTCACTAATTTACCGTCAATATCAAACATGGTTCATCGTTCGTTATCAACCAGTGCCGACAGGGCATGCTCAAGGTCAGTGTTCGACAAGTTCAGGTGCAACTCGCCTCGGTGGGCATAGGAGATGCGACCGCTCTCTTCACTCACCACAATGGCGATGGCATCTGTTAACTGGGCGATGCCTTTAGCCGAGCGGTGCCGCAGTCCCAGGTAGCGCGGGATGTTGGTGTCGTGCGATACAGGCAGGATACAGCCGGCACTCATGATCTTGTTGCCCGCAATAATCAGTGCACCGTCATGTAGGGGACTGTTTTTGAAGAAGATGTTCTCGATGAGGCGGGAGTTGATGTCGGCGTTGATGATATCACCGGTGCGTTCATAGTCGGTGAGTGGTAAAGTCTGCTGCACAACAATCAGTGCGCCGGTCTTGGATTTTGCCATGTTCATGCAGGCATAAACCACGGGCATAATCCATTTCTTCTCGTCTTCGACTTCAGATTTGCTCTTGAACAGTCTTCCAAATACTTTGAGACCGCGTCTAGAGCCGAGCTCGGTAAGAAAACGCTTGATTTCATCCTGGAATAGAATCACGAGAATGAAAAGGCCAATGTCAATGAATTTGTCCATGATGGTGCCAATCAGGCGCATGTCCATGATCTTATACATCACGACCCAAGCAACGACAAAGGCAAGCACACCCACAAAAATATCGAGTGATCCCGAATCCTTCATGGTGCGGTAAAGATAGAACAACAATGTCGCTACCAGTAGGATATCAATAATGTCCTTGATGCTGAAAAGTGTGAAAATAGATGTTGCCATTATCGTGTCATATTTGAGTTTGTGCTGTGGCGCAGCAGGGTGATAATCTTTACTGCTTCGGCGGCTTCCTTCACGTCATGCACCCTGAGGATGTGGGCTCCGCGTTCCAGAGCCAGAGCATTTACGACGGTGGTGCCGTTCAAGGCTTCATCGGCGCTGCACTCGAGTGGCGTGTATATCATGCGCTTGCGCGACACGCCGACAAGCAGTGGAGCATGAAGAGCATGGAAGGCTTCCAAGCATTCAAGTAGCTGATAATTCTGTTCCGTTGTCTTGGCAAAGCCGAATCCCGGATCAGCTATGACGTCCGAAACTCCCATCTGGCGCAACTCGTCGATGCGTCGAGCCATCCATTCCAGTACATCGGCAGAAACGTTGTTATAATCGGTCAACGAGGCCATCGTGTCGGGGGTGCCGCGCATGTGCATCAGCACATAGGGGACTTTTAACTCGGCGACTGTAGCAAACATTTCCTCGTCGATTGTTCCGCCCGAGATATCGTTGATGATGTCCACACCCCACTGCTCGATGCAACGGCGTGCTACATCAGCACGGTAAGTGTCCACCGACAGAATCGCATCAGGAGCGAGACGACGGATAATGCTCAAAGCCCACTGCAATCGTTCCATCTCGCTCTGAGGAGACACTTGTTCGCTACCCGGTCGGGTGGAGCATGCCCCAATGTCAAGGACGTCTGCGCCATCGGCGAGCATCGACTGCACTCGGCCTATAAGCGTTTGTTCGTCGGCAATCCTGCTGCCACTGTAGAATGAGTCGGGTGTCACATTGATGATGCCCATTACCCATGGCCGGTCAATACTGACCAGTCGTCCTCGCAGGTTGAGGCTATATGGCTTGAAAGGCATCATCATTGCGGCGAATTACATTTTTAGTTTGCAAATGTACGAATAAAATCCGAAAAATGGATTACCTTTGCAGTAAAGAAATCGACTGATATGGCGACAATGGAAAATAACGGTAATGGGCAAGCCCCAATCGGGGTGTTTGACTCGGGATTTGGGGGACTCACCATCTTGAGAGACATCCGTCGGGTGTTGCCGCAATATGATTACCTCTTCATCGGTGACAATGCGAGGGCGCCTTACGGTACTCGATCTCGGGAACTCGTTTATGAGTTCACCCTGCAAGCGGTCAAGCATTTGTTTGATCAAGGATGTCACCTCATCATCCTGGCTTGCAACACGGCATCGGCCGAGGCATTGCGCACTATTCAGCAAAATGACTTGCCCATGATAGCTCCCAACAGACGCGTGCTGGGAGTCGTCAGGCCAACTGTGGAGCGCGTAGGCGAGCTCACACACACTGGCCACATCGGTGTGTTTGGTACGCCAGGCACCATTGCCAGCCGCAGCTACAATATTGAGATTGAGGGCATGTATCCCGGTTTCAAGGTGCATGGCCATGCTTGTCCCATGTGGGTGCCATTGGTCGAGAACCGTGAGAGCAGCGGCGACGGAGCAGACTATTTTGTGAAGAAGGACATTAAACTGTTGTTAAGTGATTGCCCCGACATTGATACGGTGATTTTGGGCTGCACGCACTATCCCTTGCTTATAGACAAAATCAATCATTTCATGCCTGCTGGAGTTAATGTCATTCAGCAAGGTCCCATCGTTGCCGATAGTCTTGCCGACTATCTGCATCGTCATCCCGAGATTGAATCTCTCTGCAGCCGGGGCGGAACCTGCCAATATTTTACCACCGAGGATCCTGAGCATTTTTCACCCTTGGCCAGCGTATTTGTTAACGAACCGGTCAAAGCCCAGCGCGTCATTCTGTAACACATAACTAGCACGCAATTGTGCCAAAATAAAGTGAACCCCAAAAGTAGGAATATACTTTTGGGGTTCATTGTGTTACTTGTTGTTTTTTGTCAGCGTTTGCGGGTGCGCAACTGGAAGGAACGCATGGTATAAAGTTTGTCACCGTCTGAGAAACCGATAGAGAAGTCAGCAGTGCCGCTCTTGAGTTTCTTGGTGGCGATAATCTCGCTCTGGTAGCGTACAGCCTTGCCAGGAGCCAGCTCCTTGACAATGGCGGTAGGCGATAGGTAAATCTGCTTGGTGCCGCTCACAGTGATGACAGGTGCAATATCATAGACATAGTCGCGGCCTGTATTGCGCATGATGAAAACCAGCTTAGCACGCTCATCGGCATCGAGGACATGGTTGTTGTTCTCGTCAACAAAGCGCAATTCCTCAATTTCGATGCTTGCAAAGGGACTGTAGAAGTTGTTCTCGCGGTAGTCATCCATGTCATAGTCATAGTTGTAGTCCGAGGAACGGTAGTTCCCGTCATCGGTCTTGGGGGCAGTTGCTGCGGCTCCGATAATGCCGCCGATGGCCATGCCTGCTACAGTTCCCAGGTCACTGCCACGGGGTCCGTCAGCCATTCCACCAATGGCCGAACCGAATATGCCGCCAATGTAGGCACCGGTGGTGGCGCCGTAGAATTGGTTCATCGTTTGGCAGCTGGACATCAGCAATGCCGTTGCTGTTAAGGCTACGAATACAGTCTTTTTCATTGTTATTCAGTTGTTTTTAGCGTGTTAATACTGCTAACATGCTTCATAGCAAGAACTGTGCCAAGTTGACTCGGCAGGAGTGCGAGTTCTGCTGATGATGACTAATCATTCTTGAAATCTGACGGGTCGAATGTGATGACCGCCTCGGTCTCGCTGCCTTCTGGCCTCAAGGTGAGCGCCAAAGCTTTATTGGAAGCCTCAAGCATCTGCATTAGCTTGCTCCATTGCTCCCCATAGCTCGACAGTTGCTTCATCCACAGCCGTTTCACACTCTTCTCGTTGCCGGAGAGCATCGGGAGAATCATGGCTATGTTGGCTGGCGTTTGGATCACAAGAATTACAGAGTCGCCTGTTGATACACAAGATTGGACAGACCATCCGTCAAGAAAGCTGATGGGACATTGGTCGTTGACTTGAGTGACAAAGGCATCAATGTCCATGGGCTCCGTTACTTGCACTTCGTCTTGGGCATAACTGATTGTGGATAGCATCAGCAGGGCTAATGTCCATATAAAGCGAAATCTTTTCATGACGAAATCAGTCAGCTGCATTTTCGGCATCCAGGCTGTCGATGACACCGGCAATCATTCCATCAACGATAGAACTGCTGTAGCCCAATGCCATGGCGTAGAGCTTGCAAATGGCAAGTTCCTGCTCGTCAAGTTCACTGTCTACCATCATCATGGCCACCATGTCGCGCAAGTAGGCGAGCTTGGTGTCTTCGTCTTCGGGCAAGGAAATGGAGACGCTGTCGGGATCTTCAATCACTTTATTGAAGTCTTCGGGTGTGATATCTTCGCGTGAAGCAACGGCAAGCAGCACAGCAAGTTCTGAGTCGGTTACTTGTCCGTCCGAGGCGGCGAGCATCACGAGGTTTTTGAGTTGCCCCAAGCGCAACTGTTCCTGTGGGTCATTGATTTTCTTGTTCATTTCTGTCTGTTTTATATGATTGTTGATAGTGATATTCGTCACGATTTTACTTTGCGTTTGTGTCCGCCACGTCCTTGACCAATAGTGCGACCGATGCTCATGATCTTCAAGCCGATGCAACTGCGGCAATGAGCAGGGGTGTCATTAACGCAAATCTTGCCGGGATAGAGCTCATAGAGGCTGCGGTATTCGCCCTCGGTAACGTTTGGCATGACAACGTTGGCTCCTGCTTGCAGTGCCATGATACGGCCCTGGGGGTGCAGGCTCTCCATCGCTGTGGTGGCAGGGATGTTGATGTCGGGCATGAGCAGGCGCATCACTGCCATGGTTCGTAGGGCCAGTTCCAACGTTCCGCCCGCCTCGTTTGCCAGCGGGGTTCCGGGGTGGGGGATAAAGGGCCCGATGCCGGCCATGTCGATCCCGATGCCTTTAAGGTAGAGCAGGTCGTCGGCGATAGACTCAATTGTTTGCCCCGGTAGTCCCACCATGATGCCTGAGCCAAGTTCGTAACCGAGCTCGCGAATCATCAGCAGGCACTCATGCCGATGCTCCCAACTCATGCCGGGGTTGAGGCGGTGGTAAAGGTCGCGGTCGGTCGTCTCGATGCGCATCAGATAGCGGTCGGCGCCTGCTTCGCGAAACGCCTTATAGTCCTCGTAGTCGCGCTCGCCCACGCTGAGTGTTAAGGCGACATCCAACCGCTTGATTTTCTCAATGATGCGGCACAGGCGCAACTGGTCAAATTGCAAGTCCTCGCCCGACTGCATCACGATGGTTTGGAATCCCAGAGCGGCGGCTCGCGTGGCAGTCTCGACGAGTTCTTCCTCGCTCATGCGATAACGCTGAACGTGCCGATTGCCGCGACGGATGCCACAATACAGGCAATCGTTGCGGCAATAGTTGGAGAATTCAATCAACCCGCGCAGGTGCACGTTGTCACCAAGTGCCTCTTGGCGCACTCGGTCAGCACGTCGATACAGCTCGTCGGCAGGAACCGATGACAGCAGTTCCATGATGGATTCGCGACTCAATATGACTTGTTCATTCTCCAATGGCAAATAATTTGAGGCAAAGGTAGTGCATGTTGGGCGCAGAACAAACAAGTTTACTTGTTTTTCTGTCAAAACGTGGCTATCCTTCGCTTTTTTTAATAGCAAAGGTAATGATAATTCATGAAGAACTTGTAATTTTGCCGCGTAATTATGAAAACCATACAAGAAATCAAAGACATGCTGTCCCGATGTGAGGGACAAGAGGCCATCAATGCATTGAACGAGATGGTCGCTGGCAGTACTGCTTCTCGTGAGACGTTGGCTACTGCCTATTATCTGCGCGGGAATGCCTATCACCAGCAGGGCGATATCCGCATGGCCCTTAACAGTTATCTCGAGTCTATGGAGCTGGATCCTGACGGCCCTGCCGCCGAGGCCTATCGTCATGTGCAGGAACTCCTTGCTTTCTATCACAAGGATTATTATAACCCTTGAGCGTCATTGTGCCTAGGTGCGCTATGTAACCGTCTCTCATAGCGTAATGCGCAATCAATAAAAAACTTGTGGCAACGATTCACGTGTCGTTGCCACAAGTTTTATTGTATTGGAATACTCAGGATAATCAATCCTCGTCGTCGCTCAAGTCAACAGCATAGTAAACCTTCTTGCCAGTGGGGTAGAAGCCGGTGATGAACATTACCTTATCGCTGTCGCTGCTGCGCATGATCTGGTTGTAGATGTTCTCAACATCATCGCGCGTGTCAACGGGAATGTTGTTGATGTCGGTGATGATGAAGCCGTCGCGGATGCCGGCGTTCTTGAATTTACCGGCTTTGACGCCGACCACCTTCAGACCTTTGGAGATGGCGAGATCTTGTTTGTCCTCCTTGCTCAGCTCAGTGAAGGCACAGCCCAGTGACATAACATCGCTCTGCTTGGTCATCTTGGTGTTGCCCTGGTCGTTCTTGAAGGTCACTGTGGTGCGGTGCAGCTTGTTGTCGCGGTAATACTCAATCTCGGCCTTGTCACCGGGACGCAGCTTGTTCATTTCCTCCTGCATCTCGCCGCTGTCCTTAACGCGGGCACCATTCAGCTTAACGATGACGTCACCCTCTTGAATGCCTGCCTCCTTGGCAGCGCCGCGGTCGGTTACCTTTGCGACATAGATACCCTCGTTGGTGGCGGTGATTTTCTCCTCCTTGGCTTTCTCGGCATTCAGCTCACTGTACTGGATGCCAAGCACGGCGCGCTGCACGGTACCATATTGCTTGATGTCGGCAACAACCTTTTTTACGGTGTTACTGGGCACGGCAAACGAGCATCCGCTGTAGTTGCCGGTCTGGGAGTAAATCATGGTGTTGATGCCGATAAGTTCACCGGCCGTGTTCACCAAAGCGCCACCCGAGTTGCCGGGATTGACAGCTGCATCGTGTTGGATAAAGGCCTTGATGCCGTTGTTGTTGCGGCTGCTCTCGCTCAATCCACGAGCCTTGGCGCTGATGATGCCGGCGGTGACGGTGGAGTTGAAGCCGAAGGGGTTGCCCACGGCTACGCACCACTGGCCGGGCTTGACAGCGTCACTGTTGCCGAAGGTGATGGCGTGCAAGTCCTTGGCGTTGATCTTGATGAGCGCGATGTCGGTCTTCTCGTCGCTACCAACCACTGTGGCGTTGAACTGGCGGTTGTCGTTAAGGGTGACCTCAAGTTTCTCGGCGCCGTCAATCACGTGGTTGTTGGTGACGATATAGCCGTCAGAGCTGATAATCACGCCCGAGCCTGCGCCTATGGCTTGGGGCTCGCTCTTCTGCGGTTCTTGCTGCTTGCGCTGTCCTTGTCCGTAGCCGGGGCCAAAGAAGAACTCAAACGGGTCAATAAAGCCGCCCTGGTAGTAGTTCTGCTTGGGCGTCGCAAGATTCTTGATGCTCACTACACAGTTGATGGTGCTCTCGGCCACATCGGTGAAGTCACGGCTCATGTCCACGGTGCGTGTCGAGGTCTTGAAGAAACCGTTGTCGTCAGCATTCTGGCTTTCCTTGGTTAACACATATGTGTCCGAAATAACACCTTTCTTCTCTAATGCACTTGTTGCCATCATGGTTGCGGCCGATCCCAAGATGGAGGCTGCAAGAAGCATGGCTACTAATTTCAAATTTCTTTTCATGTGTCTTTTGTATGTTAAATATAATGTTGATTTTAAAATTCCAATTGTTAATTTTAACTTTTCAAATTCTGTGCCAAAAGTACAAACAAAAATGACAATGGCAATAATTATGCCAATCATTTTAAAATAAATTAATAGCAGAACTGTATCTTTTTAATTAGTTTTACATTGGAAAGCAGTGTTATAACAATTAATGACACTTTATACTGCCATTTCGTCGCATTCTATGCCCAAAAATAACGCACTCCATCCTGCTTGTCGCAGTGGAGTGCGCTTAGGAATGCCAGATGTATAGTGTTCCTATTTACTGTCCAGGTTGTCGCTGTAGCCAATATGTTTGAGCAGTTCGCCAATGATATACATGCTACCGCCAACATAAACCAGATCATTCTTGCAGGCGTTTTCCTGTGCTGCTGCAATCGCATCCGCGGCTACAGTATAGATGTTACCTTCAAGTCCGTATTTATTGGCGAGACTGGCCAGCTGTTTTGCGGTAAGGGAGCGTTGGGACTGGGCTTGTGTGAAATAGTATCTTGCTTTGCGAGGAAGCATCTTGAGCATTGTCTCAACGTCTTTGTCGGCCATGAAACCAATCACTATGTGTAATTCACCGTATTGCACTTTTGTTAATTGCTTCATCGCCCGCTCAAATGCCGGGGGATTATGGGCTGAGTCACAAATGGTCAGTGGCTTATCGCTGATTTTCATCCAGCGCCCCATGAGCCCTGTGTTATCGATAACATGGGCAAAACCTTCGCTTAGGGCTTCTGTCTTGATGCGGTATTTGATTCCCTTGAGAATGGTGAATGCTGCCAGCACGGTGTTCACATTTTCAACTTGGTAATCGCCAGTGAGCTGGCAGTCAATCACTCCATAATTCTGGGTGGTGAGGCGCAGCATGCCATTGACGTGTTTGGCGCTTGTTACTTCGGGCTTATCCTGGGCAAACGTGATTTCGGCAGACATGCGCTTGGCTTCGTTCTCCAGCACTCTGCGCACGGGCTCCTCGGCACGGCCCACAAGGACGGGCCGTCTGTGCTTGATGATACCCGCTTTTTCTCGAGTGATCTCTTCGATGGTGTTACCGAGTAATTGTTGATGGTCAAGCCCGACATTGGTGATAATTGACAGGTCGGGAGTAACAATGTTGGTGCTGTCAAGTCGCCCGCCTAATCCGGTCTCAATGATTGCGACATTGACGTTGCGCCACGCGAAGTAGTCGAATGCCATCGCTGACGTTAGTTCAAAAAACGATGGATTCAGCGCATCATTGTTCTTTTTCTGAAAGTCGGCTACCCATTTCACGACAAAATTGTGGCTGATTTTCCTTCCGTTGACGCGAATACGTTCTCTGAAGTCGATCAGGTGCGGAGAGGTGAACAGCCCTACGCGGTAACCGCATTGTTGCAAGCACGATGCCAGCATGTGGGCGGTAGAGCCTTTGCCGTTTGTTCCTGCAATGTGGATGATGCGGTACTTGCGATGAGGCTCGTTATACATTTTGTCAAGCGCATAGCTGGTGTCAAGACCGGGCTTGTAGCCCGATGCGCCATCGCGTTCAAATGCCGGATGCTGGTTGTATAGATAGTCGGTCGTGCGCTTCCAGAGGCGCTCTAGTTCTTCTTTTCGTGCCATGTTTTGCCTTTATTCTTGAGATACTGCAGGTCACTTGTGTGAAAACAAAAAAAGACAGTATGGCTATAAGCCGGGTTATGTGCCTGCCACGTGGGCAGGTGCCTGTCATTTATCTGTCCGACGCATTGCTGTGTCGGTATAGCGTTCTACCCCCCGACAATGGGCGAGCAACCCTTAGATGCCGGTATACATGAACTTGCAACTCACAGGTGGTGCGGCACGCTGTGTCACCACAGCGCCCGGTGGGCTCTTACCCCGCCTTTTCACCCTTGCCGCATTACTCACGCGTGAGCACGCGGCGGTTATTCTCTGTCACCTTAACCCTACGGTCACCCGCAGCTTCCCGTTAAGAAATGTGATGCTCTGCGTTGCCCGGACTTTCCTCTCGCAACCATAAGATGTTAACGAGCGACAAGCCGCCATACTGTTCTTTAATTAGGGTGCAAAAGTAGGTCAAATTAATAATTTGTGCAAGAATTTTGGGCACAATGACTTCTCAATGAGCGTTTGGAGAATTATATTTAGGAAAAATGTGGATATAAAAAGGTTCTAGCATGCAATGCAGCAATTTTCAATCGTTTTCTCCGTTAAAAAAGAAACCGATAATATTATGTTTAGTCTTAAGAATTTTTCTTTTAGTGCCATGACTGAACGCTTTGGGCAGAGTTTCAAGCGCTTTCCCGTGGCAATGTTGCTCTCGCTGTTTCTGGGTTGTTATCTCATTTATCTCAATCACGGCGGCACGCAGGGCTTTATAAAAGATTTTCTCTTTGTTTTTTACCCCGCTACAGGCGCTGTGCTTGCTGTTGCCTTGACATTGATTACCGAGGAATTCAAGAACTGGAAGGTAGCGGCACTGGTTCAGGCCATAGTGCACGTTGCATGGCTGGCTGTCTCGGTTTATCTGGCCGGATTTGACCGTTTCTCCACACCCCAGATTATCGCCGTTAGCGCCACAATTGCAGCTATGTCATTATCGGTATTTGTCGCCTGCTTCTACCGCAAGCATCAGGATGTGCAGTTTTGGAACTTTTCGATCCGCACGGTAATGGCTCTCGGCTTGTCTGTTGCCATCTGTGCTTTATTGACGCTGGGACTGATACTTTTCTTGGAATCCTTGAAGATGCTTTTTGGTATTGAAGTGGATGACGGCCCGTTTGGTGATTTAACGGCAGTGTGCATGACGATGCTTGCTCCAGCCTTGTTCATGAACCTAATTCCCAAGGGTGAGAATAAGCATCTGGACACGGTGGTAGAGTTCTCCCGTTTTTCCAAGGGTGTGGTCCAGTACTTGTTCGTTCCGTTGTTGGCGTTATACATGATTACGCTCTACATCTATGCTGCGCAGATTCTTTTCGAGTGGAAACTGCCGGTAGGCGGTGTTAGCTATCTGGTTAGTGGCAGCATGGTATTGATGGTACTACTCATTTACATTACCTATCCTATCCAGCACCAGGAGGGCAACCGCTTCTTCAAGAGACTTACCCGCTGGCTGCCGGTGGTGATGCTCCCGTTGCTGGCATTGATGACGGTGGCCATCTGGCGCCGTTTGAGCGATTACGGCATCACGGTGAGCCGCCTCTATCTGCTGGTGTTCAACCTGTGGTGTTATGCGGTGTGCCTGTGGCTGATCATAACCCGCAATAAGCGCATTTGGCTGATACCCGCCTCGTTTGCTGTGATTCTGTTGCTCATTTCGGTAGGGCCGCAGTCTATCACCAATGTCACACTCAGCCAATTGAAAAAGGAAGTCCGTACTGCTTTCACTGCATCGGGACTGACACGCTTCCCCCTGTCGGGTGCCCAATACGCGAATTGGCTCGAGACAGTGGACCACAAGACAGCCGCATCTATTGACGGTAAACTGGACTATATCCAAGATTTCTACCGATTTAATGATATAACTGACCTGGTGGCAAAAGATGCCGTTTTGGGCAGGATTGCCAAAATGGATGAAACCAAATCCGAGAGCAATGGCTATGAATACTATTCCAATTGGAGAATGATTCAACAGATGGATATACCCTCCCAGTACCGCAAGATGGAATGGGTCGAGATGGGGGCTGATTGCCTGGTGGATGTGAAAGATGACTTGATGACGATAGATATCAAGCCTAAAAACGGCAAGGAACAGATGTTTGAACTCAGTGTGAGAGCGCTGATTGCACTGGATGAGAAGAAATGGGAAAAAGAGATTCCCAGCCCGCTGGTCATGCAAAATGACGAGGCGCTGTTTGTTGTCAATCATTTCACGCTGTCTATCAACGAGAAAAAGACAGTTGACTTCGTGAATTTAGACGGAATGCTATTCACAAAGTAATTGCTAAGGAATACCGGCAAATGGCCCGATGAATGGTTGTTGAAAACTTTTTTCGGGCCATTACAGTGTTTGTCACGGTTATTGGCAGTAATTTTGCACTAAAATTATTAATGTGTGCAAATGAAGCGTTTATTTTCGTTTTTCTTGATGGCCTTCACGGCCTTTTTCCTATTGCAGGCAGCCCAAGTGACATTAGACTTCTCAACTGCCGAAGGTATCGCAGCCATGGGCTATAATGTGCCCGAAGCAAGTGCAGGAACCAATCTGGTCCAGGCTGGACCAAAGACTGTAGATGGTGTGACAATATCGGCCACCGACGGCGCGACCCCGACGCGTATCTGGAACACGCAAGGCAGCTACACGCTGCGCATCTATGTGGACGGCTCTATCACCTTGGCAGTTACCGAGGGCAGCATTACGGGCATTACTGTCAATGCGGCAAATACCTCAAATTTCGACTTGCTGGCCGACGTCGGCGACTACAGTGTCACGAGCGGTGTGGGTACATGGACAGGCAATGCGTCGTCAGTGACCTTCACGCACTTTGGCACCAAGAACGCCCAGGTGGCCAGCATCGTGGTTACCACGAGCGGTGATGGTCCTGTTGAGCCTGACCCCGAAGATCCCATCGATCCCAATATCACCAAACTCGATTCGCTCAACCACCTGGCAGCCTTGGAGGACGGTACTGAGTTCCAGTTCACCACCGACGTGTATGTTAACTACCAGTGGAACGAATACCTGTGGGTGATGCAGCTTAACGAGGAAGGGGACGCTTTTGCCGCACTCATCTATGGCGACATGGGCAAGCAGTATCCTCTGGGTGCAGTCATTCCCGCAGGTTGGACGGGTGTGAAGAAGACCTACAAGGGCCTGGTTGAGGTAGGGGAGCCTGCCCATTTCAGTAACCCGAAGTCCATTTTGGACGAATACTATTATTCGGCGTTCGATTGTTCGGGCTATCTGTCCGACATTTCCGATCCCACTCAGGGATGGGAAAATTATAAGGTTTACTTCGACCGTGTCAAACTCAGCGAGATTGATTCACGAGGCAATTTCACGATTACCAGCAACGAAACTGCTGAAGACGGATCTCTTATCGAGGCATCGATGCAGGGCTTCAACAAATTCGGCATTGAATATCCCGAGGCCGATCCTGTTGAGAACTATGCTGTTGAGGGTATGGTCACAATCTATAACGATACCATGGAACTTTATCCCATCAGCATCACCAATGACCCTGGAACCCGCTTGTGGAAAGTCATCTACGAGGGTGAAGATGGAATGCAATATAAAATTACCGACACGCTCTATGTTGCTGCGGCGGTCGATGCCGAAGACAGCAAACTCATCTTTGTTACCGACAACGTTGATGAGATTTACTACGATACCTATATTGACTGGGGTTATGCCGAGTGGATGGATTGGTATCCCGACTGGATTGCACTGGATTGCACTGGCAACGATGAACTTTTCAACGCGATTGCCGATGCCTTAGTGCTTGAGCCGGGAACAGTCAAGGGCGTGCTCAATGACCGCATGACCAATCCGCGACTCGTGCTTAACAGCACCCCTGAAATCATCGATGATGCCGAGTTGCCCACGCTCACCATGTTCCAGTATGATCTAAGCAATGACTATATCACTGCTCTGGGCAATGAGGTGGGTCGTACCGACGGCTATTTCTACTACAAGGAAGGCAAGCCCTACCTGTGCAGCGAGCAAGATACGGTTCAGGTGAAACTTTGCTTTGACTATGCTCCTGCTCTTGAAGCCGAGATGGCCGCCAAGGAGGGCTCCTGCTACAGCCTGTTGTGTGTCTTCACCCTCGATGAGCCGTGGGAAGAAAATATGGTCGATGCTCCTATGCGCCGCATCCATGCCACCGACGAGGATTACTTCACCAATTACACCCTCTATCCCTTGGCCATTATCTCCTGTGCTGCTGTCGATGAGACGTCAATGGACAAGCAGGTGGTGGATGTGAAATACATCAATCCCGCCGGCATTGTCAGCAAGCAGCCGCAGGACGGTGTGAACATCATCGTCAAAACCCATAGCGATGGTTCCCGCACCACCATCAAGCGAATGAACTTATTCAACACCAATAGCTAAACCATTAAAAACTGAGCAATCTAAATTATCAGATTGCTCAGTTTTTCTCTGTAAATACAGTTGTTTATCGCAGGCTGATGCGTTGCAGCATGATGACAATATTGCCCTTGTTGTCAAGCAGGGCCATCTCGTTTTGATTGATGCGTTTGCAGGACTCGGTGCTTTCCAGTGCCAGCAGCAATGCTGTCTCGACAGCGATGTCTTCACATTCGTGTTCGTCGGAATAAAGGTCTTCGAACTGAATTGCCATGTCCTTGGTCGGATCAAGAGTGATGATGCCGTTAATGATGTTACAGCCAGTGTCACCGTGAATGGTCTGCATCACGGCATCGATGACCACGCGCATGTTGAGCTCGGCCACGTTCTCGCTGTTGATTTCCTTGATGAGCCAGGGGCCGTTCATCAAATCGAGGTTGTGGCGCTTGAGTACCAGCACCACGTTGCCCTTGTTGTTCATCAAGTTCAGGTATTGTGCGTTATATTGCGCTTGAAGAGTATAACGTCTCACATCGGCAAGCGCATGCATGATGGTCTTCTCGTTGGTGACATTGTGGCATGATTCTGAAGTGGTGATGAAGTCATTAAACTTCATGTTATTGCCGCTCAGTTGAAAAGTGCCGTTAATGGTGTTGCACCCATTGTTGCCATAAACCTTGTTGCCGCCAGCGAAGTCAAGGTACAGGTAAGCGCGCTCTTTGGTATACACTTTTTTGTTATTGCGCAACATCACGATATCCCATTCGCCGTAGAGCTGGTGGGGGGCATCGGTAACCGCAACGTCGTGCATGGGTTGATCAACGTTGGCAATGACGTTTTCAGTATTAATTCCCCGCTTTTCAATTTTTTTGTCCTTTTTCTTGCGTGCATCCATGCTGGCTGGAACCAGAATCATGGCAAGCAACAGGCCGATAATAATATATTTTCTCATTGATTCAGTATCTCAAGTTCTGGTTTTAATCTTAATAATCTTAAAAAAGAGCTTAAGTCAAGCAAAAAACCACATAATGGTTTTTATTATTGCCAAGACTTAACCTAAGTTATGCAAATTTCGCACTTTTTCCCCAACTAGCCAAATCATTTTGCCGTTTTTAAGGAAATTTGTGTCAAATGTCAATGTCGGATTTCCAGTGAATTCAATTACATGGTTATTTTTATGCGCGTTTGTGTGAATATTTGCTATAATTCTGGCAGTTTTTATTGATAATTATTGTTTGAATTAAAAAAAGTGTCTATTTTTGTGCAGTTCAAATAGTGTATATCTTTTATCCCTTACAGGTCAATGCACTATTACCAAAATGTAACAAGTATAATCTAACTCAAATACTGAAATTATGAAAAAGCGATTACTACCACGATTATGCTTTGCCGTGCTGCTGGTGCTATTGGGCACTAGTAATGCTCGGGCAAATGTGACGTTGAGTGCCGCTAATTTTCCTGATGACAATTTCAGGACAGCTGTGGCGGCGGCAGCTAACGTGAGTGTTGGCAGCTCATTTAATGAGAACACGCTCACAAGGCTTGACTTGCCAAGTCTTAACGTCGTGAACGTGAGCAACCTCAAAGGCCTTGAACTGTTGACAGGCTTGACCTATCTTGACATCAGCGGCAACCGCAATCTAGCAACTGGTGCCGACCTCACAGGGTTGACGGCATTAACAACCCTAAAGGCCAGTAATTGTAATCTCGTGTCGCTCGCGGGAACAACAGGGTATCACTCCGTTAAGTCCTATACTGGTGCCGGAGTCGTTTTGGGTACGGCAAATAGCGGTCTTACCTATTTGGATATATCGCACAATGACTATTTCTACTTGAGCGGTAACCTTCAGTACTTGACGGGGCTCAAGACGCTGCTTGTCAATGATTGTGCATACTACGATTATTGGGGATACCAACCCGGTAACGGTATGACCAGCCTTGAATGGGTTGATGTGAGCAACTGCCCGACGATGGACCGCATTCATTTGCGTGGCGCCAGCCACTTGAAGCATCTTAACGCCTCGGGCACGGCAGTGGTGGGATTCACGACGAGTCCATCGGGCTCGGCAACAACACCGAATTATATCACGTTGCCGGCAAGTTCACCGGTCGAGTATATCAACATCGGCAATTGCGCAGTTACCAATGCCGGATTGAACGGTCTCACTACCTATTCAGTGGCATCACTTGACACGCTCATTGTCAAGGGCAATGCCTCGTTCGGTCACAGTACCGCATTTTCTGCTTTGAACGCATTGACCTACCTTGACATCAGCGATTGTGACATCTTCTTCCGTGAAGGGGTATCAGGTTCCTACTATCTGCTGCATTACCTAACACCCACCAATAACCCCAACCTGGAAACACTGTTGGCAAGCAACTCCAAGATGGGCACTAACACAACGGGTATTACAGGATTCTTGAAATTGAAAAAGGTAGATGTGTCAGGCAATCCTGGCGTGACGAAGTTCTGGGTGAACAGCAGTCCCTTGCTCGAAGAACTGAACATCAGTGGCAATACAGGGTTGACTTATATTCAGTTGAATAATGACAATCTGCCGAGAAACAATTTCACTCTGTTGGGAGGGGCAGATTGCATCGCTCTGCGCAGTTTGTACCTGAACGGCAACAACTACTCATCGGTGGGAGATGCAACCAGCGATTTCGCAAGCATTGGATCACTTGAGTTCTTATACTTGCAGAACAATCATGGTTTTGCCGACGGCCCATTGACCTTGAATGCCAATGACTGTGGCACACTCACGGGCATTGATTTGGGAAGGAACAACTTTACCAGCTTCCATGCTCCCAGTTTGCCTCCGACATTGAGCGCACTCATACTGGGCAACAACCCAAGAATGACACGCCTGGAAATGCATAACAATCCCGGTATTATTAAGATGTCTGCCGACACGGTGATGAGCGCCGGCAGCGGCCTGTACTTGCGGGGAAATACCTCGTTGACCTACATGGACATCAGCGGTGACAGCACACAATGCAACTATTTCCAGCGCATCGGCAACAATTTCTCGCTGCAAGGAGTACCCATCGACACCATCAAGGGCTGCTATAACAAGTTTTACACTTTCAGGAACCTGACAACGGTGCCTGGCGGAAAATATGAGACTTACAAAATCTCCAATGGTGAATACAGCCATGCCGATTCACCCCCAAGTTTACAGTATTATTACTATGCTTATTGGCCTACTATGGCAGCTCGCGTGGATAGCGCCTCGCTCGAACAATTGCCCAATCTCAAGTATCTTGACCTGAGTCATTGCCAATTAAAAGACTCCTTGTATCTGCACAAAAACACCGAGTTGCGTTACCTTGATGTGAGCCACAACCGCACCATTACCCGCTATGCTACTTCGCCCGACAAGGGCAAAGGCTATCGTGATTCGGGCGGTAGCACTACGGTCACCAACATGGAGTATCCCGACTACAAGAAATACCTTTGGTTGGCCGACACTAGGCTCAAGTATCCCTATAGGCAAGAAGCCTACGATCAGGAATACTACACGATGGACTATAATGACACAACCGGCTTGTATATCCTTGACCTGATGGATAATGACAAACTGGAATACCTCGACATCAGTTACACTGGCATCGAGCAGACAGCCTTAACCCATTGTCATGTGTCTAATGCACGTTTCATTTGGATTCAGGATTTGCACAACTTGAAGTATTTCTATGCCAACTATAACGGCATGCGCTCTATGGGTATCGGTACTCTCAACGGTAAGCACCATAAAGAGGCCCTCAAGTCACTCGAAAGACTCTCGGTGATTGGTATGCGAGGAGCTGACGTGACCACCATGCAAGGCTCCATGAACTTTTTGAATAATGGCAGGTGTCCCAATCTGCACTATGTCAATGTGTCCTATTCCGATTTCGATTCAATCGGTGTTTACAATCCCGCGATTGACACGCTGATTGTCAGGGGTAACCCGATTCATTACATTGATGTTCAGGCTGTGCCGGCCATCACCTATATTGATGCAAGAGAGTGCGCGTTCAAGCAACGAGGATATGACCCTGAAACAAATTTAACAGTTGCTATCCCTGACACCATTTCTCAGCGGTTCAGGTGGACGAATTATAACACCGGAGTTTCCATAGACTCCATCAGAACGTTCACGATGAATGGTGCCCGCGTGGGTGGTGTTTACTCGGGCGCCGTCACAACACCATTCAGTGGATTGCGTGCTATTAGAGCCCATCACCGACCTGAACTGACAACGGTATTAGTAAACAACAGCAATGCCCTGCGTGACGTGTATTGCCACTTTGATCCCAAGTTGATCAAAATCACAGGCTTTGACGACCTGGCTTACCCTAAGGACTCGGTAGATTTAGCCTTGGGTTACGGTCTTGATACCGATTCACTCAATCTTGTTTGGGTAAATGATGACCCATCGCTGATAGAGCTCAACTTGACGAAGAATGACAACCTGCATTACCTGCATGCCTATAATGACCATGCCTTGGGCGATGCCTTGGGCAACGATGGCATGAACCTGAATCCCAATGTGAACCTCATCACTGCATGGGTGTCTAATTCTAATCTGCGGGCCTTCGCTAATGGTGCCACAAGTCATCTCGATACCCTCAAGATATGGCAAAACCCGCATCTTGCCGAACTCGATGTAGTGGCCAACTCGGGCCTGAAGTGGTTTGACCTGCACAACTGCATGATTCGCACGCTTGATGTGAGCAACAACCCCATGCTGACCTATTTTGACTGCTGCAATCAGGATAGCATTGACCATGCAACCAACGAGCTCATTTGGCCATCATACTCTAATTATGGGTACACTTTACCCGGTTCAGTTCCGATTGCAACCAACGAACCCGGCAAGAACAGCATTGCCGACTTGGAGTTCTCGAGCAAGAACCTTCAGGTCGTCAAGGCCGACAATAATGACCTGTATAGTTTGAAGGGACTGAATGATAATCAGGGTTTGACCACGCTGACCTATGCCAACAACCACATCAATGCCATCGACTTGAGCGGTTGTGACAATATCGAAAACTATGACTGCACCCACAACGGGCGTGGATGGTTCACTGCCGAGTATTCAAAGTGGCGAGAACCAGGCGCGAACGGCGGTATAGATACCTGTCATGTTTATTATCTGCAGCTTGATTCCCTTGCCGGAGATGAACTGTATGACGGTTATGACACCTATCTTGGGTACAAGGCAGGATATGACTCAATCAGCGGTATTCCTGAAGCCGAGAGGATTCGCGTCTTTGATGCCGACGGATTCCACCCTGACAAGGTAGCCTCTTTCACGCTTCATGCCAGTGGCCCCTACAAGGGTGCGCGCCAAGCTCCCAACAGGGGACAGATAGTTTATGATTCGGACATGGTTCCCGATTCAACCAAAATCTATGGCCAAGTGGCGATTTTGGACCTTACCCAAAATCTTGATTTCCCCAACCATCATTATATCGAGTATGAGTATTATGATGGCAGGTCGTCTTCGTCCAGGTCTTCGGGATTGACGTCCACATTCTATATGGTATGGACAGCGCCCAGCACACCTACCGATGTCGAAGAAATGACCGAGGATGGCATGCTTGAGCCTATTGTTGTCAGCGAACGCTATTTCGATATATCGGGTGTAGAGCACCGTGAGCCTATCAGTGGTGTGAATATTATTGTTCGCAAGATGAGTGACGGCACAACTCAAACCGTAAAGGTTATGAAATAGCGTTTATCTTGTTCACGTTATTAAAGGCAAGGGCACCTCTTCAATCAGCAGGTGCCCTTGTTCTTGAGGTGTGTGCCAGACGAAATTATTGAATTTATCTAATTTGGATTAAATTAGCTTAATTTCTCACCCTGCTTTAGCTGCCTGAAGCAGCGATATTTGGAAGTTGAGAAAAAATCTTCTACTTTTGTCATGATGTTTGCGCAATGACGACGAAAATGAAGACATATTGCCGACTGTTGCTGGTGCTTGTTATGATGGCATCGGCAGGGATCGTTCGGGCACAAATCAATACTGAACAGGTTGTGAACATTGGTCGCAATGCTCTCTACTTTGAAGACTATGTATTGGCCATTCAGTATTTTAACCAGGCAATCAAGGCTAAACCGTTTCTTGCCGAGCCCTACTTTTACCGCTCGGTAGCCAAAATCAGTTTGGAGGATTATCGCGGTGCCGAGCAGGATGCCGGCATGGCCATTGAGCGCAACCCCTTTATCGTTGATGCTTACCAGGTTCGCGGTGTCTCTCGTCAGAATCTAAATGATTTTCAGGGTGCGATTGATGATTATGTCGCTGGCCTGAATCTCATGCCCGAAGACAAGAATTTGCTATTCAACCTTGCCGTATGCCAGTCGACATTGAAGAAATTTGATGAAGCCAAGAGTACTTTTGACCGCCTATTAGGACTTGATCGTCGCAATGACCGTGCATTTTTTGGCCTGGCTCAGATGAATCTTGCATGCAAGGATACTACAGCTGCGCTTGAAAACCTGAATCGCAGCATCACCCTCAATAAAAACAATGCCAATGCCTATGTCATGCGTGCCGAGATAGCCTCTCGTTCTCAGCACGACTTTTCCAGTGCAATTGCTGACATGGACAGCGCCATCCTACTAGAACCTCGCTTTGCCGGTTATTTCATTAACCGTGCTTACATGAAGTATAATGTGGATGACTACTTTGGTGCAATGGCTGACTATGATTATGCCATCAGTTTGGATCCGGCAAGTCAGGAAGCTCATTTCAACCGAGGACTTTTGCGTGCCGAGGTGGGGGACAACAATAAAGCCATCATCGATTTTGACTATGTTCTAAAGAGCAATCCCTCCAACTTTATTGCATTGTTCAACCGTGCGCTGCTTTATATGCGCACACGACAGTATCGTGAGGCGGTTGCCGATTTTACTGCCATCTTGAAAAAGTATCCCGAGTTTGAGGCAGGTTACATGGCGCGTGGAGAAGCAAAACGTCGCATGGGTGACAATCGTGGCGGTGATGCTGATTATGAGAAGGCAATGGCGATATTTCGCCGCAACAAGACGCACGAATCGACATTCAACCCCGTGGAAATTGAGGCCACTGCTGCCATTAAGAAGGCCGAACAGCGTGCTATAAGCGGCGAGGACGAACCCGAGACCGCCGATGAAATCATGAACCGTTTCAACATGCTGCTCACCGTGAACGACAACGATGCTTTCAAGCCTGAATACACCAATCGCCAGCGAGGCCATGTCCAGAACGACAACAAGGAAGTGGAGCCGATGCCCATGTTTACCTTAACCTATTATGATAAGGATGATAAATTGAATGGTAAGACTCATTATATCAGAGAAATAGGAGATATAAACGACTCGCGCTTGCTGCCTGCAAAGTTGACAATTATCAATGGCGAATCACAACTAAATGAGGAAGAAATACAGCGCCAGTTCTTGGATATAGACTATTATAACAGTCTGATGGCCAACAGCAAACCTCGTGGTATTGACCATTTTGCACGTGGATTGGATTACCTGCTCGTCAAGAATCCTGATGCTGCACTAGCCGATGCCGATGCCGCCATCGCTCTCAGTCCGCAATTCATGCTTGCTTATCTGCTGCGTGCCGATGCCCGTTATATGCAATATCGCATGGGGTCGACGAGGAACGACCAGGGAGCAGATGACAAAATGCCTGATTCTGCCGATGACAAAGCCCAAATAATGCTTCGCCAACGTCAGGATGCGATGGCACTAAGCCAGATAATGTCTGACCTGGATGAGGCCATCAAACTGTCGCCCAAGAACATGTATGCCTATTATAATAAGGGCAACGTCTATATGATGCAGGGAGATTATACCAGTGCCATCAGTTGTTATAGCACAGCCATTGAACTGATGCCTGATTTTGCCGAGGCCTATTATAACCGTGGCTTGATGTATCTGCGTCTGGGTAACAAAAATCTGGGTATTTCAGATTTGAGCAAGGCCGGCGAACTTGGTGTGCTTCCCAGTTATAATGTTATCAAGCGCATGGGCCGGTAACATGGCGTTTTTATCAAGAACGAGAGATATGAGAGATTTTAGGCTGGCTACAAATGATGATGTGCCTGTAATCATGCAACTGATTGACGAGGCGCGTGCCATTATGCGCTCATGTGGCAATCTGAATCAGTGGATTGACGGGTACCCAAGCGAGGACACCATCAGGCATGATATTGCTAACGGTCACTGTTACCTGTGTGTGGAAGAGGGTAGTGGAGAAGTAATTGCTTCGTTTGCCTTTATCCCTGGACCCGAGCCCACCTACAGCGAAATCTATGAAGGCAAGTGGCAGGATGATGAACCCTACTATGTTGTCCATCGCTTGGCAAGCACGATGGCAAGCCACGGCGTCTTTAATGATGTGATGGATTACTGCATGGGTGTGGCGGGCAATCTGCGCATCGACACCCACCGTGACAATGTCATCATGCGCCATGTCATTGGCCGATATGGTTTCACTTACTGCGGCATCATCTATCTCGCCAACGGTGATGAGCGCCTGGCTTACCAACTGACTACAGGAGAAGAAGCGCAAC
>JAEEGF011318566.1_pt1 | contig 88923 bp, 71 predicted proteins | sample 9134171 | NCBI WGS metagenome assembly JAEEGF01 (sample SAMN16246542, study PRJNA631951) | gut metagenome | biome: gut microbiome; feature: rumen; material: AP-attached | host: Bos | place: Iran: Karaj | collected 2018-10 | reverse complement strand
AGATGAAGGAGTTGGTGTTCTGGCCGAGTCTCTGTGCGGTGTAGGGCAGGTTGAACAGGGCGCTGAGCTCAGCGGTTTTGGCGTTGACGATGATCGAGATCATGTCATTGGGCTGCAGAACGATGTTCTTGACGGCCACAATCTCAGCTCCGTCAGCTTGATCCGTGTCCTGGAAATAAGTGATGTTCTTCGGTGTCGAGCACGCCGCCATCAGCGCCGTCGCCACCATGAAAATAAATGCTTTTCTCATTTTTAGTATTTGTTATTTGTTATATTCTTTCTACTCGACCTTCTCCAACATCGAAGGCGGGATGAACCGCGTCGCGAACGCCGCCACTCCCTCGATCGTCACAATCAGCTTCCGGTCGTGCCGGATCCGCTTGATATGCCCTTCGAAGCCCTTGAATATTCCATCTGTCACCCTGACGCGGTCGCCCAAATGGTACTTCGGCTCATCCTCACCGAGATATTCCAGGCCAGCCTCTTTCATGTGGCAAAGCTTTATGAACATCTCCATCTGGGCCTCGGGGACGGTCACCGGCGGTTTCGTGCCATCGTCGCGGGAGTAGTCGTAATACGGGATCAGGGACGTGCTGTACCGGGCTTTGATCTCCCGCAGGCCAACCGGCGTGGTCTTTATGAATATCAGGGAGCGCACCAGCGGCTCCTCGATGTATTTCATGTTCTTCTCGATGATGTGGGTCGGGTAGAAATATTCCACATCAGTCTCATCCAGCGTCCGTTTGACCAGATTGATCTTCCCGAACAGCACCCTCACCGGATACCAACTCACCTTAGTCAAAGCCGCGTTGGACTTAGGTGAAACCGCTCTGGACTTAGGTGACTTGGGTGCCACAGGTGCCTTAGACGCCGCCGCAGGAACCTTGGGTGCCGCCGCACTCACTTCGGGTGCCACAGGTGCCTTAGACGCCGCCGCGGGAGCCTTGGGTGCCTTGAAACTATTTGAGGAATCTTCTGGCATATCAGATATCAAACTATTCGGTCAACGCCCCCGCCCTTTCGTCTCTTCACCCGCTCGCCCGTACGCCCGCACACACGCAAAACCATCGCTCCCCCCCGCCATCAGCAAGGGTAGTTAACGGTCAATCAGCATGTTAGCAATCTGAACTCGTCCCACTCCAATCCAAGAGCGTCAAACGTGACCATAAAAGTCTACAAATTTAATCTTTTTTCTGCATAAAAATATTTAATAAAGTATCCAAACGACGAAAACACTATCAAAAAAACGCCATTCCCCCCTATTCTCTGCCCTCTGCTCAATCCTCTGCACCCCCTCCCAGCCCTCTCGCCCCTCCCTCTCCTCTTAACCTTCCCATCATTCCCATTCTTCCCTTCATTTCCACCCTCTCGCCCAGCCGAATCGTCCTCCGAGCCGTCCGCCGAACCTCGCCCGGTGTCCCATTTTCGGCCCCACCTGTCCCGAAATCCCCTCCGAACCCCGCCCGGTGTCCCATTTCCTGCCCCACCTGTCCCGAAATCCCCTCCGAACCCCGCCCGGTGTCCCGCTTTCAGCCCCACCTGTCACGCTTCAGCCGGCTTTTCCTTCCCGGTGGTGTCGCAAACGGGACACCGGCCGCACTTTGCTGGGATACCAGCCAAACGTTTTTTGGGGGTACGCTTCAGATTTTTATGTTTTTTATCATTATTTCTGTTTTGTTTGACCATATTTGCCCTACTGGAATTGCCCTGTGGGAATAAACGCTGGCGCCTGCAAAAACCGGCTTGCGCATCTGCCAAACCGGCTTGCACACCGGAGAGACTGATTCGATTATTCTCAGTACGAATATTCTCAGGATCTACCAACGTCTCAGCCGACTGTCGGCAAACACCGTATTATCAACTATTTAATTATCAAACTTTGCTATGAAATCTTTTCTTGACTTAAACAGCTTCAATGAAGATCATCTTGAATTCCAATTGGTCACCACAGATCACCTTTCCGAAAGCATCTGGTTCAGGGATGAACAAGACTTCAAGGTCGGGATGAATTATATCGCCATAATATCCTTAGCGACAGGCATTAACGTATTGGCGTTCATCCTAATGTCCAACCATGTACACCTCGTCCTCCAGTGCACAAAAGTGGAAGCCGAAAGATTCATCAATGAGTTCAAAAGAAGATATTCCCAGTACATCAACAATCGCTACGGAAAGGTTGAATTCCTCCGGAATAATTCTTTCAAAGTCGACACAGTCCGCATCGGCGATGAGTCCTTGGAGAGAGCCATCGCATATACCCTGATGAACAGCGTCGCCGCGAACATCTGCATGAACGCTTCCGATTATCCTTGGGGTAGCGCGGGGGTTTATTTCCAAATCAATAAACCCAAGGGCAAAAGATTGGGTGATATATCCAAAAGTGCCCGGAGGAGGCTGCTTCATAGCAAAGCGGAACTACCTGATAATCTTATTGTTGGCGAAGATGGATATATTCTTCCCGAATCTTATGTTCCCGTCGGATTCGTCGAGTCGGTGTTCCGCACGCCGAAGCGGATGAAATATTTCTTGGAAAATTCTTCGAAAGCCAAAAAGCGATTAGAGTCGGCGGAACTGGGGCTCGCATCTTTTAATGATCAAACCGTAGTCGCCGCGATTCATGATATTTGCCGGACGATGTTCCGCAAAAGGGGTGTTCGCGAACTAAACGATGAAGAACTCTCCGATCTGATCCGGGAGATTCGGAGGCGCTTTTCCGCTGATGTCAATCAGATCGCTCGTCTAGCAGAAATACCTTATTCTGAGGTAGTTAGGATGCTCGAGGAGTTCTAACTCTATTCCGACTTGTCAATTTACTGTAGGTTATTCCGCCTTCATTATTTCTAGGGGATCGTTCCGCCTTCTACGGTGCTTCTTTCCGGATATTCAGTCCTCAATTTCCTTCCCTTCATCAGCCGTCCTTTCTCTCGCCCATTCCTTTTCCCCTCATTTCCCCTCTTTTCCCCTCCAAACCGCTCCGATGGGGCTGAAAATGGGACACCGGGCACGGTTGGGAAGGGGTTCCGGGACAGGTGGGGCCGGAAATGGGACACCGGGCACGGTTCGGCGGGGGATCCGGGACAGGTGGGGCTGAAAATGGGACACCGGGCACGGTTCGGCAGGGGTTCTGGGACAGGTGGGGCGGAAAATGGGACACCGGGCACGGTTGGGAGGGTGAGGAGCGGTTCTGCTGGGGTTGACGGGTGGGGCGGCGGTGCGGAGGGTCTGTAAAGGATTTGGCTCTGGGGGGGAAGGGAATATTGAATATTTTCATTATTTTTGGAAATGGGAGAAGGGCGGCCGGGCTGCGCATAGTAATGCCTTCGCGGCGGCCGGGCGGAGAACTCGAAAAGAATCAATACTTTTGGGAAACTATTAATATTCAACTATATGAGGAACGTAAGAATGGCGGCGGTATGCGCCGTGGCGCTCGCGGTTTTAGGCGGGCAGTTTTCCGGATGGGCTCAAAAGAAGCCTCTGGATCATGATGTCTATGACTCCTGGCAGAGTGTGTCGGGAGTAAGCAAGAGTGATGACGGACGAGTACTTGTCTGGAATGTGAATCCCCAGGAGGGAGACGGAACGCTTTACGTCCGGGCGAATGGATCGGAGCTTGCGGTCCCGAGAGGATATATGCCCAGATTGGATCCGAAAGGTAATTGGGTTGTGTGCCGGATCAAGCCTGAGTTCTCAAAGACGAGGCAGGAGCGGATCGATAAAAAAAGAAGGGAGGATCAATCTAAAGATACACTTGCGGTGATTGACGTCACTTCAATGACTGTCAAGAAGTTCCCGAATATTGATTCTTTCTCCGTCGGAGCGACCGGAATGCCGTTCATAGCATATAAGTCGACCTGGAAGGAGGCCCCGAAAAAGCCCGCCCCAAAGGCAAGTGAAAAGCCCGAAGCGGCCTCCGAAGCAAAGCCCGGAGCCGCCGAAGCCAAAGCCCAGGCGGCTCCAGCCAGGCCCGCACCAGGCGCAAGGCCCGGCGCTGGAGCCTCCAAGTCCGGCCTCATACTCCTGACACCCGGCACCTGGAAGGCCGACACACTTAAGAATATTGACAGATTCGTATTCAGTAATGACGGCTCGCTCCTGGCGCTGACCTCGAAAAAAGACAAGAAGGACAGCCTGAGCGCGACAGCGATCATATTGGCAAGCTACTCCCCCGTCGGATCCGCCCCGGCAAAGAAGGGCAAAAAGGTCGCCCCGGTGGAGGTGAAACTCGCGCTTGACACCCTCCAAAAAGGTGCTCAGGAATATTTCAGCCCGGCATTTGACGACGCCCAGAAGCAGATCGCCTTCCTTGCGACCGCGGACTCCAACAAGACCGGAAGCAAGAGATGCGCCATGTTCCTGGCCGGCTCACAGCCCGGCGGCAAGTGGTCAAGCAAGGAGCTAGTCGCCCAAGGAACCGTCGTAAAAGGCACGAACGGATGGACCCTCACCGAGACCAGCGACCTCTACTTCACCCCTGATGGTCAGAGGATTATGACCGGCATCGCCCCGATCAGGCCCCCGAAGGACACCACGATCGTGGACTTCGAGACCGCCCAGCTCGACATCTGGAATTGGGACGCTCCCTACACCCCGCCGCAGCAGAAAAAGCGTATCGACGCCACTCTGAGGAAGACATATCCGGCGGTCATCAACCTCAGCCAGTCCTCGAATATAATCCCCCTCACGACCTCCGAGTTCGACAACGTGCGCCTGATCGCCGGCGGCAAGACCGGCCTGGCTCTCTCAAGAGACAATTCTGAATATGTCGTCTCGTCGATGTGGTCCGACGGCAGCCTCGGAGATTTCGCACTTGTCAATATCAACGACGGAAGCCGCAAATCCATCGCCAAGGGATTCAATGTCAGCAGGTTCGACGTGTCACCTGAAGGCAAATACCTGATCTGGTTCGACCCTACCGACAGGAACTGGTACACCTATAATATCGCGACCGAAGCCAAAGCCAACCTGACCGGACAGACCGGAGTCGCCTTCTACACTGAGGACGACGACCATCCGACCAAATATCCCGGACCTTACGAGTCCATACCCAAGTGGATCGAAGGCGATCAGGCCGTGCTTATCATCGACCGCTACGACGTCTGGAAGTTCGCTCCTGACGGCTCGAAGGCCGAGAACCTCACCAACGGTACCGGAAGGAATACCCATAACCGCTTCAGAGTCATCGACTTCCGCAGGGATGACCGCACTCCGAACGAGCGCCGCACCGGTGTCGTCAACGCTTGGAGCCCTAAGGAGAACCTCTATCTGAGCCTCCGCAACGAGGATGACCAGAAGAACGGCTACGGCTCTCTCAACCTCGCGAAGCCGGCCAAAACCCTGAAGTATTTCACCGACACCGTCACCTTCCAGAGCCCCGTCATGGGCCCCGACGGCAATATCGCCTACCTCAAGGGTAACTTCAGGAACCCGTTCGATCTGTATTCAACACCAGACTTTTTCGCCACGAGCCAGAAGCTCACAGCGATCAATCCCCAGATGGCCGACTACCGCTGGGGCAGCGCCAACCTCTTCGAGTGGAAGGCCTATGACGGCACCCCTCTGAAGGGTCTCGTATTCATCCCCGACGGCATCAAGCCCGGCGAGAAACTGCCCGTGATGATCTATTTCTATGAGAAATATTCAGAGCAGCTCTACAACTATTGGGCGCCGGCGCCGAGCCGTTCGACCGTCAACTTAAGCTTCTATACCTCAAGAGGTTACATTGTGTTCGTCCCGGACATCGTCTATAAGGACGGCCACCCTGGCGAGAGCGCTTACAACTGCATCTGCTCCGGAGCCGAGGCTCTTTGCGAGAAGTATCCATTCGCCGACAAGACCAAGATGGCGATCCAGGGCCAGAGCTGGGGCGGCTACCAGACCGCATGGCTCGTCACCCGAACCAATATGTTCGCCGCCGCCGGAGCCGGAGCCCCTGTCAGCAACATGACCTCCGCATATGGCGGAATCCGTTGGGAATCAGGTATGACCAGGGCCGGACAGTACGAGCATGGCCAGAGCCGAATCGGCAAGACCCTCTGGGACGAGGGCGGCCTCGAGCTCTACCTCGAGAACTCCCCTATCTTCCACGCTGACAAGGTCGAGACGCCGCTGCTGATCATGCACAATGACAACGACGGCGCCGTTCCGTGGTACCAGGGCATCGAATATTTCTCCGACCTGCGCCGCCTCGGGAAGCCCTGCTGGCTCCTTGAATATAACAACGAGGCCCACAACCTCGTCGAGAGGCGCAACTGCAAGGACCTCTCCAGGAGGCTCCAGCAGTTCTTCGACCACTATCTGAAGGGTGAGCCGATGCCCGCCTGGATGAAGACCGGCGTGCCGACCGACCGAAAGGGAGAGTATTTCGGCTTTGAATACTAGCTTAAGCGCCCATGATGTCATCCTGAGCGCCAGCGAAGGATCTGCGGCTACAGCATGTCAGCCAGCTTCTGGTAATACTGCTTGCTGACCGGGATCCGGCCGACGCCCTCCCGGATGAATTCAGTATAGATAATCCCGTCCTTCCCCCGGCTCAGTAATCTGACGTGCCGGGGGTTGACGTAATATGACCTGTGGCAGCGGACAAAGCCGTGCTTCGCGGCGGCAGCCTCGAAGCTTTTCATCGAGTTTCGAAGCTGGTAGACCTTGACTCTGTCATGCTCCAAATAATTGATTTTGATGTAGTTCTCATCAGCGGCGATGAAGAGGATCGCTGACGGATCGATAGTCAATTTAAGGCGCTTGTGCTCATCATAGAACTTCACAAGAGAGTCTTCCGGCTCCTTCACTACATTCTCCAGGTCGCTGCTCTTGTTAGCAATTATCCGGATTGTAATCGATATTATATAGGGATAAATCAAGGTCAGGAGAATGATCCTGAATGAATAGTTCAAGGCAGTGAAGTACGGCAGACCGCCACTTTTCAAATAGAAGAGAGTCGAATACAGGGCGAAAAAGAATGATGTGACTAGAACCTCGCCAAGGCACCAGACGACATAATGCCACCACCGGAAAGGGACGTATTTGTACAATACGCTGAAAACAAGCCGGGTCAAAGCGAGCACTCCGGCCATAATACTGATCAGCATCAGCAGGTGGAAGGTCCAAGTCTTGCCTCCGACATTGAAGAAATCCTTGAATCCAAAGGGGCTGTAGACGAGTATGAAAAAGAAGAAAAACGCTGGCAGTATGAAGGCGTACTTAACCTGGTTTCCATAGCCTTTCGAGACTCTCAAAGTGGTGTCCATAGCTTAATTCTATCCCTAAATTATATAGTGACTAATTTCATAATACACAAATTTAGTCACAAATATAGGCAGATTTTCCCGCCAAACAATAGATTAATCACTTTTTACGTATATCACACCACAAGTGTTTCGTCACATGATTGCCTTTTATTATTTTTGTTCAGCAAGAAAACAAAAACGATACTATTATGAAAACTTTCGAATACACTATCAGCTCAGACGCCGTTGCCAAGGATGGGATGGTGTCAGTGTCTTCTATATGTGGTTATATAGTCAATGCGGCCCACAGAGCCATGATGGACGAGGGATATCCTGGTTGCATGCTCTCCCGCTGCACTTTTGAGATCGATGAGAGGCCCAGAGAGGGCGAAGATATCAATATAATAGTCAATTCGGGGCTTAACAATATTGTTACACTCCTAAACAGAAGTGTTTCAATTACTGATAATGAGGGACATGAGATTGGAAGAGCGTCAATCGAGTGGTTGATGCCTGACGCAGGCCGAAGGGGGCTTGTCCCGGCCAATCCTTCCCGTGTGACACGTCGTTTCATCAATAAATTCCATGGAATATTCCCTGACATTGACGGATCAGCGGCCCTTCAGCTCAGGATTGACATGGATTTCAAGGACGGAGCCAAAGATTGCAATGACTTCTCTGTCGCTTTGAAGAAGATCTGCGACTCGCAGTACTTCTTCCTCGCCCGTTCCGGCGCCGAAACCCTCTGCCGCGCCATGCTTCAGACGGCGTAATCCCTGAGGATGGAGTACATTTATACTCGTAGAAAGAAAAAGGCCAGCACCTCTAGAGACGCTGGCCTTTATTATTAATATTCGTTTAAGTTTATTTCACTTTCTTTATTGAGGCTGCCCTACTGATCGAGATGACATCGACCTTGACATCGGGGTTGTCCTTGTAGCGGAGGTTCGAGCCACCGGTCAGGTCAACAGCCACATCGTACAAAGCATTCAGCTCGCAATACCCTGCCCCGGACATCGAGACTTTGGCGTTGTCGGTCACACAGTCGAAAGCCTCAAGTTTGACCGCTCCGGAACCAAGGAGCTTCAAAGACTCGGCGCTTCCTTTGACTGAGAACACGGAAGCTCCTGAAGCATCGACTTTGATCTCGCCGTAATCTCCTGTGTGATATGCCTTTGCTGCACCGCTCAGCTCCTCGGAGATTATCCTGGCATCCATGTCAAGGTCACATCTCGAAGCGCCTCCCGCATCGATATAGGCCTTGTCAAATGATCCGGTGAGACGAATATTCGCGGCTCCGCCAAGTTCCATATCAAGCTCGCTTCCGGACAGATCAATTCGAGTAACTCTCGCAGCGCCAGATAGTTCCATCTTGAACGGACGATTTCCGGTGTCGAAAAAATCTTCGCAATAGAGCTTCGTCGCTCCGGACATTTCGAGGGAATACAGGGCCGGCATAGCGATTGTGGCGACGACCTCTCCTCCCTTTATCCTGCGGGTGATACGGTCGGGCAAGTTCTTAAGGCCGATAGAGAGTTCGCCTCCGCTGACCCTGGCACTAAGGTAGGGTTCGTATTCGGCAGGGAGAGTGACACTGACTTTCCAGTCGTTTGACTTTTTCAGCTCGACCTGCACGATTCCACTGACGTCAATGCCGGTGAAATTCTTATAATCAAAATTCTTGGTGACGTCCGCTGCGATGACCTCGGGAATCGCCGCCACAGACATGGTGGCCAAAGCGATTAACGCACAAATAAATCTGCTAATTTTCATGGCTTTATACTTTATAATTTAAATTAATATATCAAATGGAATCTACTTTATTCTTCCTATCTTTTCAATGCCTTCGAGGAGGTCGGAATAGTATTCTTTCAGGATCAAAGCTCTCTCCTCCTCGCCCAATTCTTCGGGTAGTTGGTCAATCATCGGGATTGTCTCTTCAGCGATCGTCATCAGCTGCGCTTCCTTCGATCCGTCCACATCAGTCATCAGGATGTCCGAATACATCAAAGCCATCTGGTCGTAGTAAGCCTGGCAGATTGATGCTTGGTCCTCAGGAATATCGGCGAACCAATCCTTTTGGCTTGTGGTCGGTTGGTTAATGAATATCGCGACCGCCGCCACAGCCGCAGCGACACCAGCGATAGCTGTCCACCACCAGATCTTGACGGGCCTTTGGCCAGGTTGCTGGGCAGTCCCTGAGCTTATTTCCTGGGCGGTCCCTGAGCTCTGTCGCAGGGCGGTCCCTGAGCTCTGTCGAAGGGCGGACCTCTCTACCAGCCCCGCCAGTTTCTCCTCGAACCTCTCGAGATGTCCCTCTGGAAGCTCTTGATCATCAAAAGCTTCCAGATTCTGCTTGATGTATTCCTCTAAATTAGACATATTCGATAACTTTCATTTCTTTCAACCTTGCCGCCAGCACTTTCCTGGCCCTAGAATACTGCGTCCGCAGCGCTCCTGCGCTAGTGCCGGTCAAACCGCTGATCTCCTCATAATCGAGCCCCTCAATCAGCACTAATGTCAATATAATCCTATATGAATCAGGAAGTTCCCTAATCGCATCCTTGATTCTTTGAATTCCCATCCCAGAGTTCGCACCCGCCTGATCATCCTCTACTGATTCTGAATATTCCCCCTTCCCAACGGCCTCATATTCCTCAAAGAACAACTTCTCCCTTTTCCGCCTCCGGACCGCATCGATCGACGCCCTGACACAGGTTCTGATCAACCATGCCGCCATCTTTCCTTCCTGCGAGGCTGCTATCTTTCCTGCCTGCCAGAAACCTTCTTTCTCCTGTCGGCCTTCCATCCCCTGCCGGAAGAACTTCAGCACAGTGTCCTGCATAATCTCCTCAGCCTCCCCCGAATCGCCGACAATCCTCAAGCTGACATTGAACAACTTGCGTGAATATCTCCTGTAAATATCTATGCACTCTTCCCGTGTCATCGGCATTCTAACGTGTCACCGGCATTCTAACGTGTCTTCGGCATTCTAACGTGTCTTCGGCATTCTAATCTCTCGCGGAACCGTCCTTCGTGGAACCATCCTTTTTTTCCGGCTCCCATCTAATAAACGAAAACTTTCCCGCATTGTTACACCTCCCCCGCAACTTTTTCATAAATTCCCTCCAACTTAATCAGTTCCCACCGACCATTTCCTACAAACAGTTTCCCCCCGGCGAATCACCCAACCCGAACCTTGCCCCAACTCCCAACATTCTTCCCCAATGATCCTTCTACACTCGCCTTTCCCGCCCCCCCCCTCAACCCTCTCAACCCTCTAAACCCCCTCGACCTTCTCAACCTTCTAAACCCTCTGCAATGCACCAGGTGGGGCGGGAATTGGGACACCGGGCGCACTTAAACGGGGATTCCATGACAGGTGGTGCTGAAAATGGGACACCGGGCTCGCTTGAGCGGGAAAAGGGTGCGGCCGGGCGGGGTTCAGCGGGGATTTCGGGGCAGGTGGGGCGGAAAATAGGACACCGGGCACGCTTGAGCGTGGAAAGGGTGCGGCAGGGCGCGGTGCGGCCGGGCGGGGTTCAGCGGGAAATGAAAATGGACAGACCCTAGGGCCTGTCCGGAACAAATATATAAAAGTATTTGGACAATATTTCAAACTCAGGCGTCGCCACCATCATCATCACCACCGTACTGGGAGATGTTGTCGTCCGGCAGCGTAGACTCGGCCGAAGCATCGGCAGAGGATCCCGCGACCTCCTCATTCTCAGCATCTTCCTCACCCTCAAGCCAACGCTCGAGAGCCTCAGCGTCATCAGTCTTAAGCTTGATCTTCACCAAGTAGATAGAATCAGGAGTCTCGATCGTCACAGCATTGAACGGAGTTCCGTCCGGCTTGGTATATTTGACGAGGTCCGGCAGATAATCGCTGAACCCCTTGGGATACTTCTCATTAAACACGGCGGCCAATTCCTCCGACATGTTCTCAAAGCTAACCACGTGCCTCTTCCTTGAATCTGGATTCATATTCTTTCTTCTATTAGCAGTGCAATATTAAGACTTTTTTCTTAATCGCGACACATATCCACTACTTTTTTCTGAAGAAAAATGATTTCTGCCGCTTCTTACGCTCCGGATCCCTCTCCACAAAGACCGGACTCATGGTCCGAGGATCCAATCCCGTGTAGTACATGACCGACGAAGTCGTCATCGGAGTGGGAGTGAAATCCTGCACCTGATCCATGAATATTCCACGCAACGCCGGATGCCTCGACAGGTTCTCCATGTCCTTCATCGTGCAACCCGGATGGGAGGAGATGAAATACGGCACGATTCCGGTCCTTCTGCCGTTCTCCCGGCAGATCTTTTCGAACTCGAAACGAAGTCTCTCAAAAAGCTTGAACGAAGGCTTCCCGAGATACTGAAGTACCTTATCCTCAGTGTGTTCCGGAGCAACCTTGAGTCGTCCGGAAGTATGGTCAAGCACCAGGGTCCTCAAATATGGCCTGGAAGTCTCATCGACGAATCCCTCAGGAGTCAGGAACAGGTCGTAGCGTATGCCGCTGCCTATGTAGGAGTGACGCACTCCCGGAACAGCGTCCACCGCCTTGTAAAGCTCCAGCAACCTGGCGTGCGAGCGATTCATATTCGGGCACACCGCGGGGAAAAGGCAGGACTTGCGGCGGCAAACATCGCATTTCGAGGGGTCCTTCCCAGTCATCATGTACATATTCGCCGTCGGAGCGCCAAGGTCGGAGATATTCCCGGAGAATTCAGGCATGGCGGCAAGCTTACGTACCTCAGCCACAATGGATTCCTTCGAGCGGGACTGGATGAATTTCCCCTGATGGGCAGCGATAGTGCAGAAATTGCAGCCTCCGAAGCAGCCACGGTGCGTGATGATCGAATCCTTGATCATGTCGTAGGCAGGGATCCGCTTCCCACGGTACCGAGGGTGCGGGAGCTTGGTAAAGGGAAGGTCCCAGAACGAGTCCATTTCCTCGGTCGTGGACGGCGGCTGTGGCGGGTTGACCTGGACGTACCCATCCCCGACCGGCTCCACCAACACCTTGGCATGCAGCATGTTAGCATTGGTCTCGATCAGATGGAAGTTCTCCGCGACAGCCTTTTTATCATTCAAACACTCCTCATAAGACTTCAAGATCAGTGCATCCGAAGATCCCTTGAAATGGCCGCTCATCTTGAACGCTATCTGCGGGATCTGGCGGATCTGATGCGGGCTGCGGCGGTCCTCGATGGCCTTTGTCAGCTCCAGCATCGTCTTCTCCCCCATCCCATAGCAAAGGTAGTCAGCCGGGCACCATTCCAGAATCGACGGAAGCAGCTCATCCTTCCAATAATCGTAATGAGTGAGCCGCCGCAACGAGGCCTCGACTCCGCCGATCACGACAGGAATGTCAGGATAAAGCTCCTTCAGGATTCGGGAATATACGCTCACAGCGTAGTCAGGGCGGGCTCCAGCCTTACCCTCGGGGGTGTAGGCGTCGTCATGGCGCAAGCGCTTGCCGGCGGTGTAATGGTTGACCATGGAGTCCATGGCCCCGGAATTAACCGCGAAATACAGGCGTGGGGCGCCCAGTTTCTTGAAATCCCTGAGGTCATCCCGCCAGTTGGGTTGCGGCACCACAGCGACCCTGTAACCGAACTTTTGCAGCCAGCGGGATATGCAGGCCGTTCCGAAGGACGGATGGTCAACATACGCGTCCCCCGTGAAGAAGATGACGTCGATGTAGTCCCATCCGAGGGCCTCGACCTCCTTCTTCGACGTCGGAAACATGTAATCTGGCGCCATTTCCTTCGACAGGGAGTCTTACATCCTCTCCGGAAGCTCGATCCCGAGAATGGCCATAGCTCTGCGCAGGACGCCCGAAAGGGTGTCAATCAGCGCCAAACGAGCCTGGAGCATAGTGGGATCCTCTTCCTTGAGGATCGGTGTGTCGTGGTAATACTGGTTGAAATCCTTCGCCAGGTCGTAAGCGTAGTTAGCGATGACGGCCGGTGAATATGCGGCGGCGCCTTCGGCGACCTTTGAAGGGAATATATTCAAAAGCTTAATGAGACGGATCTCCTTAGGGCTAAGCTCGACTGAAGGAATATCCGACAGTGAGTAGCTCACTCCCCTCTCAGCGGCCTTGCGCAGGATCGAGCGGATCCTGGCGTGGGTGTACTGGATGAAAGGACCGGTGTTGCCGTTGAAGTCGATAGACTCCTTGGGGTTGAACAGCATGGTCTTCTTGGGATCCACCTTGATAATGAAGTACTTAAGGGCTCCAAGCCCGATCATCCGGTAGAGTTTTTCCTTCTCCTCCTCAGAGAGGTCTGCAAGCTTGCCGGACTCCTCGGAGGTGGCTTTAGCCTCCTGGTACATCTTCTCGATCAGGTCGTCAGCGTCGACCACGGTTCCCTCGCGGGATTTCATCTTACCCTCAGGCAACTCGACCATTCCGTAAGAGAGATGGAAGATATTGTCCGCCCAGCTGAATCCCAGCTTCTTGAGGATGAGCTTGAGCACCTGGAAATGGTAGTTCTGCTCGTCACCTACGACATAGACATGGGAGTCGAGATTATACTCCGCGAAACGCCTTTCAGCGGTGCCGAGATCCTGGGTGATGTAGACCGAGGTCCCGTCCGAGCGGAGAAGAAGCTTCCGGTCAAGGCCGTCGGCGGTCAGGTCGCACCAGACAGAGCCGTCAGGATCCTGGGTGAACACTCCCTTGTCCAGCCCTTCCTGGACAAGAGACTTGCCAAGCAGATAGGTCTGGCTCTCGAAATATACCTTGTCAAAGGATATTCCAAGCGCTTTGTAAGACTCGTCGAAGCCGTCGAGCACCCACTTGTTCATCTTAGCCCAAAGGTCGCGGACTTCCTTGTCGCCAGCCTCCCATTTCTGGAGCATCTCATGAGCCTCCTTAAGGCAAGGGGCCTCTTTCTTAGCCTGCTCCTTATCCATCCCGGAGGCTACAAGAGCGTCCACTTCCTTGGTGTATATGTCATTGAACGCCACATACATATCCCCGACAAGGTGGTCACCCTTCTTGCCAGTTGACTCAGGGGTCGCGCCATTCCCGATCTTCTGCCAAGCCAACATGGACTTGCAGATGTGGACACCGCGGTCATTGACCAAGGTGGTCTTGATCACATTGTTTCCGCTGGCACCGAGGAGTCTCGACACGGAGTCTCCGAGAAGGTTGTTGCGGATATGGCCCAAGTGAAGGGGTTTGTTGGTATTGGGCGAGCTGAACTCAACCATTATGTTCTTCCCTGTGGAGGGCAGCTGGCCGAACGTGGGATCACCGGCTATCTCAGCGAAGAGCTCGTTCCAATACAGGTTGGAGAACAGGACGTTGAGAAAGCCCTTGACACAGTTGAACCTGCTGATCTCAGGGACATTAGCCACCAGCCAATCGCCGATCGCGGCGCCGGTGTTCTCAGGTGTCGAGCGGGATATCCTTAAAAGAGGGAAGACGACCAGTGTGTAGTCGCCTTCGAACTCTTTGCGCGTCACGCCCACTTGAAGGGCGGACGGCTCGATCTCCGTGTTGTAGAGTGCCTTTATAGCTTCTGAAGCTTTCGAGGCGAGGAAAAAGTCTGGAGTCATCCTAGCCGAGATAGGTTTTCAGAAGTTTACTGGCTGAAGGTTTCTTGAGCTTGCGGATCGCCTTCTCCTTGATCTGGCGGACACGCTCCCTGGTGAGGTCAAGCCTCTCCCCTATCTCCTCAAGAGTCATCTCCTGGCATCCGATGCCGAAGAAACTCTTGATGATCTCCCTCTCGCGGGATGTGAGGATCTGCAACGACCTCTCGATCTCGGTGCTTAGCGACTCATTGACAAGGCCTTTGTCTGCCATCGGAGAGTCATCGTTGGGAATAACGTCCAAAAGACTGTTATCCTCACCCTCGACGAAAGGAGCGTCGACGCTGACATGCCTTCCGGAGACCCTCAGAGTGTCAGAAATCTTGTCCTGGGGAATGTCGATCATCTCAGCGAGTTCCTCGTTGGACGGGGCCCTCTCGTTCTTCTGCTCGAACTGCGAAAGAGCCTTGTTTATCTTGTTAAGCGAACCGACCTGGTTCAAAGGAAGCCTGACGATCCTGGACTGCTCGGCGAGAGCCTGAAGAATCGACTGGCGGATCCACCACACAGCGTAGGAGATGAACTTGAAGCCCCTGGTCTCGTCGAACTTCTCGGCGGCCTTGATCAGGCCGAGGTTACCCTCGTTGATAAGGTCCGGAAGGCTCAGGCCCTGGTTCTGGTACTGCTTGGCGACAGAAACGACGAACCTAAGGTTGGCCCTTGTGAGTTTCTCGAGGGCGGCTTGGTCGCCCTTACGGATCCTCTGGGAGAGCTCGACTTCCTCTTCAGGAGACACCAACTCCTCTCGGCCGATCTCCTGGAGATATTTGTCCAGGGACGCGCTCTCGCGGTTGGTGATGGATTTAGTGATCTTTAATTGCCTCATATATCAATATAAAAAATTCCCGGCAGGCCCGTGACCGAGTCCCACCGGGAATATCTCAATCAGTTGGCCTTCAACTATTCTTTGCCGAAACCGAAGAATGCCTTGCGACCGTTGGCAGTGACGCCTTCGATGTAGACAGACCTCTTAGCGGCCTTGGCGATGTCCACGACATCCTGAGGTTTGCCGACGGCCTGGTCGTTGACGTAGGTGATGATAAGGCCCTCGGAGGCGCCTGCCTCGAGCATCTTGCCGGTGCTGACCGAAGTCACAAGCACGCCATGGCTCAAGCCAAGCTTGTCCAAAGTCTCTTTAGGGGCTTCCTTGAGAGTGGTTCCGTAGAACGCTATCTCTCCTTCACCGACCACTGTGCCGTTCTCAGAGCTGCTGCCCTGGAAGACCACTTCAATGGTCTTTTCCTTTCCTTCGCGAAGGACGGTGATCTTGGCCTTGTCGCCAGGGTGGTAGGAATTGACCTTCACCTGCACGGCCGAGCCGTTCTTAAGTTTTTCTCCGTCAATAGCAAGGATGATGTCGCCCTTCTTCACGCCGGCTTTGTCGGCCGAACCGCCTTTGACAACCTCATCAATATATACGCCGTCCAGCGAAGAAAGTTTCAATTTTTTCGACATGTCATCGACAGAGTCAAATTCAAGCTTCTTAGCGAGAGCCTCGGTCAGATCGATCATCTGGATTCCAAGGACAGCCCTCTTGACTGAACCGAAATCGATGAGGTCACCGACAACCTTCTTGACGATGTTGGCGGGCACGGCGAATGAATATCCTGAATATGATCCAGTCTGGGAGACGATGGCGGTGTTGATGCCGACGAGCTCACCGGTCTTGTTGACAAGGGCTCCACCGGAGTTTCCGGGGTTGACGGCGGCATCGGTCTGGATGAAGGACTCGATCTGGATAGTAGCCCTCTCCCTAGGATCATGGGCCATCTGGCGGCCCTTGGCGCTGACGATACCGGCGGTGATGGTGCCGCGGAGCTGATAGCCCATAGGGCTTCCGACAGCGAGGACCCACTCACCGAGCCTCAGCTGGTCGGAATCACCGAAAGGAAGGGTCGGGAGACCCTCGGCGTCGATCTTGATGAGAGCCACATCGGTGGCCGGATCGGTTCCGATCACGGAAGCGTCGTAAGTCTTGTTGTTATTCAAGGTCACGCGGATCTTGGTAGCGTTGGCCACGACATGGTTGTTGGTCACGATGTATCCGTCAGGACGGATGATCACACCAGAACCGCTGCCCTGGACCTGCCTGGACTGAGGAGCGCTCTCCCCGAAGAAGAAGCGGAAAAACGGATCATCCATCTGATATTGCTGGGTAGCGGTGACTTCCACATAGACAACCGCCTCGACAGCAGCCTCGGCGGCATAAGTGAGATCAGGATAATCTGATTGCGCCAGATTGACAGTCTTGGTGACTGTGTTGGTGGCCGGATTTGTCACTTTGTCCGGAGAACCGTTGACGGTGGCAGCTTTTAGCACACCGTAGGCTGCCAGCACGCTGAGCAACACTGACAGCAGGACTGTAATAACACTTTTCTTCATTATTGACATATTGTTTCTTCTAAAATAATCCGGAGGGGTATTTTTCAAATAAGATGCCACAGTATTAAGGATATTCCGAGGATTCTTCTTATATTTGTCTTTGCTATAAAATCGCAGGATATTAAGAATATTAAAAAACCACACGATATGAAATTCAACGTCTCTAGCACAGAACTGCTCAAAGGGCTGATGAACATTTCCAAGGCCATTCCGGCCAAGTCCGCCCTTCCCATCTTGGAAAACTTCCTGTTTGACCTCAAGGGCAATATCCTCGAAGTGACCGCTTCCGACTCAGAGCTCACCCTGAGGACCGAGATCGAGGTTGACACGACTGAGGAGGAAGGCAGGATCGCCGTCCCCGCCAGGCACATCATCGACCTCCTGAAGGAGCTTCCTGACCAGCCGGTCGGCCTCAGGACCTCCAGCGACAGCTCTATCGAGTGCGATTGGACGACTGGTAACTCGGTTCTCCCCTTCTTCCCCGCTGAGGACTATCCTGAGATCAAGGGCGCCGCTGAAGACGCCGAGAAGGTCGCCTTCCCTGCCGCCAGCCTTATCGAGGGTATCAACAGCACCGTTTACGCCACCGCCGATGACGAGATCAGGCCCGCCATGAACGGTATATTCTTCGACTTCGACACTGAATCCACGACCCTCGTGGCCTCGGATTCCCATAAGCTTATATGCTACACCACCAAGGACGCCAAGGCTCCCGCCAAGTGCTCCTTCATCCTCCACAAGAAACCGGCGAACGTACTCAAGGCCATCGTCGACAAGGAGGACGGTGATGTCGAGATCGCTTTTGACTCCAGCACAGTGGTGTTCTCATTCGGACGTACCACGATGGTCTGCAGGCTGATTGTCGGCAAGTATCCTAAATATCGTGATGTGATCCCTCAGAACAACTCCTCTGTCCTCAAGATCGACAGGGCCCAGTTCCTGAACACCGTGCGCCGTGTGGCCGTCTGCGCCAACAAGGCCTCGAACCACATCAAGCTCGACCTCAAGCCCGGCCAGATGGAGATCACTGCCCAGGATCTGGGATTCGCTATCGCCGCTTATGAGAAAGTCAACTGCGACTACAATGGCGACGAGCTTACGATTGGTTTCAAGTCGACCTTCCTCGGCGAGATCCTCTCCAACATGAGTTGCGAGACTGTCATCATGAAGTTCGCCGACGCCCGCAGGGCAGCGCTTATCGTCCCTTCCGAGGAAGACGCCTCCAGCGAGAAGATCTGCGGCATCCTCATGCCGATCATGGTCCAGTAATATAAGGAGTTAGCCACTGTGGAACTATCGCTTAAAAGGCCCCTGTTGTTCTTTGATATCGAGAGCACGGGGCTTAATATCGTTTCTGACTGCATAGTCGAGCTCAGTTTCGTCAAAGTGTTTCCGGACAACCACCACGAGATCAAGACATGGAGGGTTTGTCCCTGGGACTATACTACCGGCACCCAGAAAAAAATGGATCCGAAGGCTTCTGAAGTCAACGGGATCACCGATGAGATGCTGGTTGGCGAGAAGAAGTTCATCGAGATCGCTCCCGAGGTCGTAGAGTGGCTGAAGGACAGCGATTTGGCTGGCTTCAACTCGGCCAAGTTCGATCTTCCGATGCTCTCTGAGGAGATAGAGAGGGTCCGGGCATATTGCGTCAAGCGTATCGGGGATCCTAAGGTGCCGGAACACAACCGTGAGAAGGCCAGACAGATGCTCGCCTCTATCGACATCGATCTTCATTCGAAACAGATGGTCGATGTCCAGACGATCTACCACTATATGGAGCCTCGTAACCTGAGGGCGGCCTACCGCTTTTATTGCGGAGGGGAAGATTTCGAGAATGCGCATTCCGCCGAGGCGGACACGATGGCGACTTATGAGGTTCTGAAGGCCCAGCTGGACATGTACCAGAAGGCTGACAAATACCATGAGGTGGTTTTGAAGAACGATGTGGACTTCTTGTCAGGTGTCGCCGGACGGCCGAGGACTTTGGATTATGCGGGACGTCTGGTCCAGGGTCCTGATGGAGAGGCTGTTATCAGTTTCGGAAAGCATAAGGGCAGGACGGCGAGGTCTGTCTATGAGACGGAGCCGGCTTATTTCGCTTGGATCGAGAATGGTGAGTTCACGATGGACACGAAGAGGCAGTTCGCTCTTTTGCGGGAGAAGTTTGACCGTGAGAGGAAGGAGGCGTTGAGCAAGCCGCTTGAGGGTGAGGATTTGAATGATGCGGTGGCTAAGTTGCAGGGGAAGTTTCAAGGTGGTAAATTATTCTAAATGAGATATTTCTGTCGCTTGATTTGGTATTTCGCCGCTTTGGGGACGCTTTTGTGTTCATGCGGCGGGAGTCATCATGGCGACAGGCTTGTCGAGGCTGGTGAGCCGGAGTTTTTCAGCGTCGTCGAGAGACCTCAGGGGGGATGGACCGTTGTGTCCGTCTCCCCTTTTGACGGTTCTTCAGACACCCTTGTTGTTGATAAGCCCATGACCAACATCATTGTCATGAGCACCTCCCACTACGGCTTCCTCGACGCTCTCGGCCGCACCGACGTCATCTCCGGCATCTCCGGCCCAGACTACCTCTGGATTGATGGCCTTCCCTGCGATTTTAGAGCCTCTGAGGCCAGCTCTGGTGGCTCGACCGCGAAGTATGGTATCGCCGATGTGGGGTATGATGGGGCACCGGATTATGAGACTATCGTGTCGTTGAGGCCGGAGGTGGTACTGACGTATGCGGTGTCGGGGGTGGAGTCGCCGTTTGTGGGTAGACTGAAGCAGTTGGGAATCAAGGTGTTGACTGTTAACGAGCATCTTGAGAGGCATCCGCTGGCCAGGGCTGCGTACATCAGGCTTTTCGGAGCGTTGACCGGCGATATGGCCACTGCGGACTCAATACTTTCGGTGGTCAGAACGAACTATACAGCCATTGCCGAGGGCATCAAGGAGCGTGGCGCCATGCCAAGGAAAGTCCTGCTCAATATTCCCTACAACGACCAATGGTTCGTCCCAGCGTCAGACAACTACCTGACTGTCATGATCCATGACGCCGGAGGCACGGTTCTGGGCTGCGAGGAAGGAAAAGCCGCATCGACTGTGATGTCGGTCGAGAAAGCGTATTCATTAAGCAAAGAGGCAGATTGCTGGCTCAATGTGGGCTGGTGCTCCACCGAGAAAGACCTTCTCGGAGTCAACCCCATATTCAGCGACATGCTTGGGGCGATAAAGGGCAACGCCACAGGGATGATTCCGGACGACTTCCCCGTCGTATGGAACGACAACAAGAGAGTCAATACCAAGGGTGGCAACGACATCTGGCAAAGCGGAGTGGTCCGTCCGGATCTCGTGCTTCGGGATCTTGCTGGGATACTTCACCCGATTGAAGAAGATAACAATGTAATATATTATAAACCAATTATTTAATCGAGATGGGAAAGTACGATTTTGATGAGATGACAGTCAGGCGCGGCTCAAACTGCGTCAAGTGGGATGCCGAAAGCCCCGCGGGGCCGATCGATGAGGACGTGCTGCCTCTCTGGGTCGCGGATATGGATTTCAAGGCCGCTCCCGAGATCGTGGAAGCGCTCCGTAAAAGAGTGGAGCACAGCGTGTTCGGCTACACTCATATTCCTGACAGCTACTATGAGGCGGCCATCAACTGGTGGCAGCGCCGCCGCGGCTGGCACACGGAGAAAGAATGGTATACCCCTGTGGACGGAATTGTCCCCGGCATGTCGATAGTGACCTATGCCCTGACCCACTATGAAGTTGACGCTGAAGGCAATGTGGTCGAGAAACCGAATGGAGGCAAAGGCCCGAATGGCGAGCTGCCGAAGATCATCATCCAGTCCCCCGCCTACAACTGCTTCTTCTCAACAATCCGCAACGTCGGCTGCGAGCTTGCCGCCAACAAACTCATCTACGACCTTGAGGGCGACCAGGCGACCTGGTACATCGACTTCAACGACCTGGAGAAAAAGGCCGCCGATCCGATGACCAAGATCCTTCTCTTCTGCAACCCTCACAACCCCTGCGGACGAGTATGGCCCAAGGAAGACCTCCAGAAGGTAGCCGACATCTGCCGCCGGAATGGTGTAATTATAGTCAGCGACGAGATCCACTGCGAGCTCGAGATGCCCGGGTACCAGTTCACTCCGATGGCCACGGTCGACCAGGACAACACGATCACGATGAACTCCCCCAGCAAGTCTTTCAATATCGCCGGACTAGGAATATCCAACATCATCACCAACAATCCGGATTGGAAGAAGCTGATAGAGAAGGTGATAAATGTCTGGGAGCATTGCGACCTCAATCCTTTCGGTGTTGAAGCCCTTCAGGCTGCCTATAATCATGGCGAGCAATGGATCAAAGAGCTCATGGAATATATCAAAGGCAACTATAGGATGCTTGTGGAATACTTCGAGCGTGAGCTTCCGCTCTGTCCGGTCAGCAAGGTCGAGGGCTCTTACCTGGCATGGCTAGATGTCACTGCCGTCAAGATGCCTTCAATGGAGATCGAGAAGAGCCTTATCGAGAACGAGAAGGTCTGGATCAACGGTGGCGAGATGTACGGCCTGGACGGATTCATGAGAATCAACATGGCCTGCCAGAGGGCGAGGCTCCAGGAAGCTGTGGAGCGTATCGCCAAAGGCTTGAAACGACTCTTGAAATAATCTGATATGAGAAAGATGTTAACCATAGTGGCCGCGATCGCGGCCACTATTCCCATGTTCGCGCAGCCTCTGGATTTCTCCAAAACCCTGCGGCTCAACTACATATTCAGCGGCACTGACAAGGATCAGTCCATCACCCTGGCCGAACTTTGCTCAATCGACGGCTGGGCCGGCAAACGTGTCAACCTCGACAAGGTTCCCGTACGAGGCAACGGCCAGCTTACACTTAGCGTACGGAGTGCGGAAGGCACTGATTTTGACAAGGTTATATACAAGACATCTTTCTCCACACTATTCCAGGAATGGCAGCCTACAGAGGAAGCGACAAAGCTCGCCAAAGGCTTTGAGAACGTGTTCCTCGCACCTATGCCTTCAGAGGAGACTCTGGTCACTGTCGAGCTCTTCGACTTCAAGGATGGCCATGTATCGTGCTCATATTCACATGTGGTCGACCCTAAGGACATCCTAATCAGGCCGGTAGGAATGAATCCCGCTCCCTACGAGTGGATCTGGAAAGGAGGCGAGGATCTCGCTTCCGACCCGAAAAGCGAGGAAAGGATCGATGTCGCCATAGTGGCGGAAGGCTATACAGAAGCCGAGATGGAGACATTTATGGCGGACGCAAAAGAGGCTATGGCCAGTCTCTGGGCCCATGAGCCGTTCAAGTCTATGAGCGACAGGTTCAACCTGGTCTGCGTCAAGAGTCCGTCAAAGGACAGCGGAGTCAGTGTGCCTCGAGAGGGCCTCTGGAAAGAAACCGCTGTCGGCTCCAATTTCGATTCGTTCTACACTGAGCGCTATCTCACTACCCTTCACCTTTTCCAGCTCCACGACCTGCTTGCCGGCATCCCCTACGAGCATATCGTAATCCTTGCCAACACAGACACTTACGGTGGTGGAGGAATATACAACTCATATACCTTGACTACGGCTCACCACCCCGGTTTCAGGCCGGTGGTTGTCCATGAGTTCGGCCACAGTTTCGCCGGTCTCGCTGACGAATACTACTATGATGACCAGTATTCAGAGTATTACTACCCCGATGTCGAGCCATGGGAGAAGAATATCACGACCATGCATGATTTCGACTCTAAATGGCGTAGCCTTGTCGGGGAGAAGTTCAGGAGCGACGACACCACCATCGATTGGAGGGGAAAGAAGAACATAAAAGAAAAGATAGCCGTCGACCTTTACGAAGGCGGCGGCTATCAGAGCAAGGGTGTCTGGAGAGGTTTCCCGGATTGCAGGATGAATACCAACTCCTACCCGTCTTTCTGTCCTGTCTGCCGTGAGGCAATCAGGTACATGATTGATTTCTACACCAAGGAAATAGCTGATTAATAAAGCTTTGAGCTTACCACAGTGCTGACGAAGTTCATGCTGGCGGTAGGCTCGAACCTGGCGACAACCTCACCCTTCGAGTCCACGAGGAACTTGGTGAAGTTCCACTTGATGTCGGGCTTGGAGGCATAGTTGGGATCGCTCTTTTTCATCATCTCATCCATGAACTTCGCCTGGGTTCCGTTGCCGAAGCCCTTGAAGCCCTGCTTTGACTTCAGGTAAGCGAACAGCGGGCTCTCATTCGCCCCGTTGACCTCGATCTTGTCAAATTGCGGGAATGTCGTATTGTATTTCTTCGTGCAGAACTCATGGATAGAGGCGATATCACCGGGAGCCTGCTCACCAAACTGGTTGCAAGGGAAATCGAGGATCACAAGTCCTTTGTCCTTGTATTTGTCATACATCTCCTGAAGTTCCTCGTACTGGGGAGTAAAACCACATTTGGTGGCCGTGTTGACGATAAGGAGGACCTTACCCTTGTACTGAGACAGGGAGACCTCTTTTCCGTCCATGTTTTTGACCTTGAAGTCATAGATGCCCTGAGCGCTCATTGTGGTGGCTAGGGCAAGTGTGGCGATGGCTGCTGCTAAAACCTTAAGTTTCATTATGTTCGTTTTGTTTCAATTAATAGTCTGAGTGGAATGATCCTGCAAATAAAGTACCAACGAATCAGTCAGCATTGAGCTTGAAGGCAGCCAAAACCGGCCAGGATTCAGCCTTCTTCATCTTGTAAGGGGCCTCAGCCCTGATGTCACATACGCTCGCGCCAAACATCACCTGGTAGTTTCCAGCGGGAGCCTGCCACTCATTCGCAGCCTCATTGAAAGAAGCGATCGAATAATTGTCAACCTTGACAGTCACGGTCTGGCTCTCACCGGGAGCAAGCAATTTAGTCTTGGTGAAGGCCTTAAGCTCACGGTCCGGTTTCTCAAGTCCGCCTTCAGGGGCATGGACATAAACCTCGACCACTTCCTTTCCGGCGACAGCACCGGTGTTGGTGACAGTCACGAAAGCCTCAAAACCGCCCTGGACAGCCTTGACGACGGGTTTTGAATATCTGAAGGTGGTGTAGCTCATGCCAAATCCGAACGGATAGGACACCTCTACCCCACGGGTTACAAAGTGGCGGTAGCCAACCCAAATATCCTCAGCATAGTCTGTGTAGTCAATATCCTTCTGGGCGGTACGGCGGCCAAATCCGCCGAATCCGCCGGAACGGCTCTGCTGTGAAGTGTAATTGTAAGGGAAATTGGACGATGACGGATGGTCGATGAAATTGACCGGGAAGGTCATCGGAAGCTTTCCGGATGGATTGGTCTTTCCGGTAATCACGTCAGCGATGGCGTTGGCGCCTTCCTGGCCAGGAGACCATGGAAGAAGGATGGCGTCAGCAAGGCCCTTCCAGGACGAAGTCTCAATGACTCCACCAATATTCAGTACAACAATGACTTTTTTGCCTTTCGCCCTGAAGGAAGTGCTCACATTTTGAAGGAGTTCCCTCTCGACCTGCGTCAGCTCGAAATCGTCCATTTGCTTGCGATCGGCGAACTCGCCGGCATTGCGGCCGAACACCACGACTGCGACGTCATTGTTTACAGCCTCAGTTTGGATCGCAGAGGCAGGAATGGCCACTTCGGAGAGTTTGGAGCCGCCCAGGAACGACCTTGCTCCACTACCGTTAAGAGCATTGAAAGCAGCGTTATAAGCCTTATATTCCTTGTAATAGTTCTTCAGAGCCTTGTCAAGGGTGAATCCGGCGCCTTCAAGGGCTTCCACCATATTGACGACATAAGCCTTGTTGACATTTCCGGAACCGGTTCCTCCAGCCACGAAATCCAAAGATGTGACTCCATAAAGAGCGACCTTCTCCCCTCCCTTCAGAGGCAAGGTGTTGGCCTCGTTACGGAGCATGACTATCGCCTCTCCGGCAGCCTCACGGGCGACAGCCGCATGGGCTTTGAGATCGGGAGCCTCGGAAGGCTTATATCCTTTGAAATGAGGAGTTTTCACGATGTAATTCAGCATGTTCCGGACATTCCTGTCAAGCTCCTCAGCGGTGATTCTGCCGTCCTGGACAGCGGCCACGATGCGATCGATCTCGTTCTGGTTGCCGGGTTCCATCAAGTCGTTTCCTGACTTGGCCGACTTGACGGTGTTCTCCTTGCTTCCCCAGTCAGTCATGACGATTCCTTCGAATCCCCATTCATCCCTCAGGGCGACGGTCAAAAGCTCCTCTTTCTGCTGAGTGTATTCTCCGTTCAGCTTATTGTAGGAACTCATCACGGTCCAAGGCTTTCCTTCCTTGACAGCAATCTCAAAGTTCTTGAGATATATCTCCCGCAGGGCTCTGGGGCTAATGCGCGCGTCGTTCTCATTGCGGTTGGTCTCCTGGTTGTTGGCGGCATAATGCTTGATCGATGTGCCGACTCCGTTGCCCTGGATGCCCCGCACATAAGCGGCGGCCATCTTTCCGGAAAGGATCGGGTCCTCGGAGAAATACTCGAAGTTGCGGCCGCACAAAGGGTTACGATGAATATTCATACCCGGGGCGAGGAGAACGTCCACACCATATTCAAGAACCTCATTGCCCATAGCGGAAGTGACTTTCTCGACAAGGGCTGTGTCCCAGGAACTGGCCAGCAGAGTTCCGACAGGGAATCCCGTGGCATAGAAAGTACGGTTGTCTCCTTGACGGGTGGGGCTGATCCTGAGGCCGGCGGGACCGTCAGCAAGAACTGTCATAGGGATTCCGAGGCGTTCGATAGGCCTGGTGTTCCCTGCCGCTCCGGGCACCTGGGCGATCAACCCAGAGGGCACGCCCTCGACTATAGCGGCCCTGGCACCTCCTACAAGGAGGGTGGCCTTCTCCTGAACGGTCATTGCCTTAAGGACTTCCTCGATGTTATCCTTAGTAAGCTTTGGTTGCGAATATGAGAGAATGGCGGCTCCCATCAACGCCAATGTCAACAATACTTTTTTCATAAAATTGGTTCGTGAGTTATTAATCAGTCTGAAATATAGTCATAAATATCGAAAATCCCAGAGGGAGATGTTCTCGGCAAAGTTTGAAGATTTGTTATATCCTTGGCTGTAAGGCCATTACCCACATCAATAGAACGCAAGGCTTCCGCTGAGGCTTCGAAAGCGAGGCGAGGAGTGTTATTGTTTTCGCTGAGGTGGCAGAGGAATAAATGCTTGAGGCCAGGATGCCAGAAACGCTTGACGGCCTCGGCACACTCATCGTTCGAGAGATGGCCGTTGCCTTTACAAATACGCATCTTGAGGTCATGGGGATAGGGTCCCCCGAATAACATGTCGGTGTCGTAGTTGGACTCGAAAACGACCACATCCGCCTGTGAGGCATATTCAAGGGCCTCCGGGGTCACCCTTCCGGCGTCGGTCATGAGAAAGAAGCCGCATCCATGCCAGCGGATAAAGTAGCCGACCGTCTGGGTAGCGTCGTGTGGCACGACAAATGACTGGACAACAGGGTTTTCCTTCGGATCAGGGCAAAGCGGGAGAGTTGTGGGGCCAGGCTCGAGATCGCACCTGCACAGATCTATCCAGTCCTGAGTGAAACTGTGCCAGGCAAGGGCCTTATGTAGAACCGTGGTGGCGTATACTGGTTTCTGAAGGTGCTTGCACCATGACCCAAGGTGACGGATATGGTCTAGATGGTCGTGGGTTACAAGGATGGCTTGGAAAGAGTCCAGGCCGTATCCCCTATCGGAAAGAATCTTTTTGAGGCGACGCAGGCTGACACCGGCGTCTATGACGATTCCGAACCTCCCGTCATGAAGGAAATAGCAGTTGCCGCAGCTCCCGCTTGAGAGGCTCATGAACTTAAGGGTCAATTCTTTTCCTCCTCGCAATATTTGGAAATCACGCTGTAGGCGTCCCCGACTCCCAACTCACCGGCACGGGACAGGTCAATGCAGCCTTTCTCCTTGTCTTTCAGATAGATCAGGACAAGACCGCGATTGTAATAGGCGTCACCCATGTAAGGGAAAACGTTGATGGCCTTGGTGTAGTTGTCAACCGACTCAACGAACTTCGAGGAGAGGCAATAGAGGTTGCCGAGATTGAAGTAGATATATGGCACGCCGGGCAGTAGTTTGTCAGCGGCGAGCATGTCATCAATAGCCTCTGAATAATCGTAGGTACGGCTGACCTGGTCACGAACCCTGGCCCTGGTGGTACCCTGGTCGTCCATCGTCAGAGTCTGGACGTTATTCTCAATGGAGGAAATGAAGTCAATCATCTCGGCCCTCAAGACTCCTCTGTTGAGATAGTAGAAGGCTTTGTAATACTCGGAATACCGGCCTTCAGGAGGTGCGTTGACCGCGGCGTCAAATTGGTTCAAAGCCGTGGAGAATTGCTTTGACTGGACGCTGTAGAGGCCCCTGATGAACTGCCTGTCGGCTTCTGTCAGACTCTTCGGGTCTCCAGCCGCCAGGTAGGTGTCGCCATATATCGAGGCGTCTATCCCTTGCTCGAAACGAGGTTTCGGGATCGAGTCGGCGTTGGATATCGCCATATTGATCGGAGAATCGGATATGAACTTGTCTATCAGCAGGTTCTCATATCTGTGACGAAGGGCGACATTGCGGTTGTCCTTGGTCGCCGAGAGGCTGAACTTATAAAGCGGCCGCAGGCGGATGTTAATGTCACGGTTTTGGAGAAGCTCATTGTCGAAGCCTTTCTTGGCGAAATCAGCGTCAAGGGCTATCAGGGAGCTGTATTTCTTCGTGGTGTCAGCGAAAGAAGCCTCCTCGCTGGCGGTTTTCGCCCTATATTCCCGGACCTTCCGCTGGGCGGTGTCATAGTCCTGTTTGGACGACTTGGTCCGTCCGAGCATATTCTTCACATAGGAACGGTTCAGATACGCCTTGGCAAAGTCAGGATACAACTCGATCGCCTTGTCATAGTCGTCTAGAGCGTCCATCCACCGACCCATTTGGACAAAGTACGAGGCTCGGTTATAATAGGCCAGAACGTTGTCCGGATTGATGTTAATGACACGGTCCATGTCGGCCAAGGCGTCCTCGAAATTACCCACCTGGGCGCTGATGAGACTCCTGTTGTAAAGGGTCAGGGCGTTGCCAGGCTCCTCCCGGAGAACTCTGTTGAGATCCGCCATGGCGGAGTTATAGTCGTTGGACTCATAGAACATCAAGGCCCTGTTGAAATAGGCGAAGGTATTTGTCGTGTCCAGGGATATTGCCTTATCCATATCGGCTATAGCGCCCTTGTAGTTCTTTTGAAGGGCAAAGACCCTACCCCGGCGGATGTAGCCCTCAGGGTCGAAGCGGTCGAGCGATATAGCCTTGTTGTAATCCGCGAGAGCCTTGGTCGTGTCAGCAAGGAAAAGATATGAGGCGCCTCGGTTCAGATAAGCCGAAGGGTCTTTCGGTTCCTTTCGGATGTAGCGGTCAAAGTCGCTCACGGCGTTCTCAAATCTCTGCGCGAGGAAATAGGTGACGCCTCGGCTGAAATATAGGCCTATCAGCCCCGGGCGCAGTTCCATAGCCCTGTCAAAATCCGCGAGAGCCTCATCATATTTGCCTGACCGGCTGAGGGTTATGGCCCTGAAATGATAACCGTTAGTGAATACCGGATTGAGCCTTACAGAAGCGTCAAAGTCGCCCTGGGCGCCCCGGATGTCACCGAGGTTGTATTTGGAAATACCCCTGTAGAAGAAAACCCAACTATCTGTCGAATCCAAGCGTGCGAGGATGTTGAACTGGCTTATAGCGTCAGCGTAACGACCTTCGGACAAAGCCTGCCTTCCCCTGAACATGAAGACATCCTTGTCGTACTGGGCCCGGCATACCGTGACCAGTGACAAGAAAAGAAACAGGGAAAAAGCGAGCCTTTTCATTTTAATTTTATAATAAGGGGTAAAATTCCTATTTTTGTCAGTTGCAAAGATAAACATTTATCGTGCCTTGAAAACGAATTCGCTTCATTTTTTATTATATATATTCCTCATAACCGTCTCAGGGACGCTTCTGGCCCAGACTTCAGGGCCCAAGATGATTCCCTCCGGCAAGAACGCCGAGCGTATCATCAATGTTGAGAAGCTCGAAGACCAGGTCACCTACCTATGCGACACATTGTTCAATGGCCGTGCCACGGGCACGTCAGGGGCAAATGAGGCGGCATTCTGGATAGCGAGGAGGTTCCGTAAAGCCGGGTTGATGAAGATGGGAGGGCTTTGGAGCAGGTCTTTTGAGGTCGGAGGCCAGGTTGGCCATAACATAATCGGTTTCATGCCTGGGAAAAGGAGCGGACTGAAAGAGGGATATGTCCTTGTGACAGCCCATTACGACAGCCATGGCAAGATAGCCGGATCGGTCTATCCAGGCGCTGACAGCAATGCTTCAGGAGTTGTCGCGATGCTAAGTATAGCGGACATGTTCGCCAGAATGAAAGAACTGGGACGATCCTACGGGAAGAATCTCATATTCGTGGCAACAGACGCCCGGGAGAGGAATTCGCTGGGTGCTGAGGCGCTTTGGAATGATATTGTCGCTGGAGCCCTGAGGGATCCGATCAGCGGGGAGACCATAACCCCGGCGAAGATACAGAACGTGGTTGTGCTGGACATTTTAGGCAGCTCATTGTCTCCTCTTAGAAAGGGCCGGAAAGACTACCTTATAATGCTTGGAGGGGCCGGCTACAAGTACCAGCTTCAAAGGGCTAATGACGCTGACGGGCTCAACCTCGACTTGGGTTTCGACTATTACGGTAGCGAGGGTTTCACCGACATGTTCCTAGCGAGAGTTGGTGACCAAGGAGTTTTCTCCAGGGCTGGAGCGCCCTGTGTGGTCTTCACATCCGGCATCACGATGAAGACCAACAAGCAGGAGGATAACGCCCGCAGCCTCAATTACAATGTGTTCAAGCGGAGGATCTTCGTGATATTCCACTGGCTTGAGAAAGTGCTTTGACGATGAAAGGGTTTTTGAATATGATGAGGCGCTACATCGCGCCGTTCAAGAAATACCTCTGGGGATCGGTAGTGCTGAACATCTTGTCCGCGGTGTTCAACATCTTCTCCTTCGCTATGATCGTGCCTATGCTCCGTATCCTGTTCAGGATGACGGACAAGACCTACGTTTTCACCCCATGGAACGAGGTGTGGAGCAAACCGTTGAAGGATATCGGCAACAGCTTGATGCAGAATGTCTATTACTCCCTTGAGGCCAATATCGCTCAACACGGTGAGATCAAGGTCCTGCTTGTCCTATGTATCTTCCTGATCGTCACGACCGCGTTGAAGACGGCTTGCTATTTCGGCTCATCCGCCGTGATGATTCCTATTCGCACGGGAATAGTCAAGAACCTCAGGATGAAGATCTACAACAAGATTCTCTCGCTCCCCCTCGGCTTTTTCTCCGAGGAGAAGAAGGGTGACATCATCGCGCGTATGAGCGGAGACGTGCAGGAGGTCGAGAACTCGGTAGCCGGCTCGCTTGAGATGCTGATCAAGAACCCGATCCTGATCCTTATCTATTTCGCCGCCTTGATCGTGATCAGCTGGCAGATGACCGCTTTCACAATCATCTTCGCTCCCTTGATGATTTGGGCTATGGGAATCATCGGCAAGAACTTGAAGCGCAAGTCGCTTGATGTGCAGACGTTGTGGAGCGACGTGATGTCCCAGGTCGAGGAAACACTTGGTGGACTGAGAGTTATAAAGGCTTTCATCGCTGAGAAAAAGATGTCCACCAGGTTTGACGGAATCACCGAGGCGATGCGCAAGAAGACCAGCAGGGTCACGATGCGGCAGGCTCTCGCCCACCCTGTCAGCGAGTTCCTCGGGACTGTCCTGATCACCATAGCCCTTTTCTTCGGCGGCACCTTGATTCTTAAAGGTCATTCGATTATCGACGCCCCGATATTCATCTACTACATGGTCATCCTCTATAGCATCATAAACCCGATAAAAGACTTCTCCAAAGCAAGTTACGCTATTCCTAAGGGCATGGCTTCCATGGAGAGGATCAACAAGATCTTGGATGCTGACAACAATATCACCGAGGCCGCTAACCCTGTCCCGCTGAAGGGTTTCTCCGACAGCATCTCATTTGAAGGGGTCAGTTTCCGCTATCCCGACGGGTCAAAGATGATATTGGACAACATCAATCTCGAGATCCCCAAGGGCAAGATGGTCGCTATCGTAGGCGCTTCCGGGGCCGGAAAGACTACCCTCGTAGATCTTATACCCCGTTTCTACGACCCCGAGTCCGGAGTTATTAAGATAGACGGGACACCGATCAAGGATGTGCGGATCCAGGACCTCAGGAACCTGATAGGCAACGTCAATCAGGAGTCAATCCTGTTCAACGACACGATATTCAACAATATTGCCTTTGGAGTGGAGGGCGCTACCATGGATCAGGTCATAGAGGCCGCCAAGATCGCCAATGCCCACGAGTTCATTATGGAAAAAGAGGGTGGCTACCAGTTCGTGATCGGAGATCGTGGAGTCAAGCTTTCAGGAGGTCAGAGACAGAGGATTAGCATAGCCAGGGCTATTCTCAAGAACCCTCCTATATTGATTCTGGACGAGGCGACAGCCTCTTTGGACACCGAGTCGGAGAAGATCGTGCAGGAAGCTTTGGACAGGCTTATGTCCTCAAGGACCACCGTCGCGATCGCCCACAGGTTGTCCACAATCAGGAACGCTGACGAGATCGTCGTGATGGACGAAGGGAAGATTGTGGAGAAGGGTCGGCATGAGGAGCTCATCGCCCTGAATGGCCATTACCGCAAACTGAATGACATGCAAGCTTTGTGATATTACAGAATATGAAGACAATCAAAAGAATAAAGGTCCCCGTGATAGAAGGGCTCGAGACCATGGGACTCCAGGAACTTGACCTGGTGATGGAAGAGAAAGCCGCCAAGTTTGCCGTTTGTGAGAACAATTGGCCGAAGGACGCCCCCTACGCCCCGGACTGCAACGGCTCTGTGGCGAGGACAAAGACACATCTCGCGGTTATGTACCATGTCAGGGGCCTGGACTTGAGAGCCACTGAGATGAAAGACAACGGACGGAGCTGGGAGGACAGCTGCTGTGAGTTTTTCGTCTCGGATCCTTTTGACGGCACTTACTACAATTTCGAGCTTACCTGCGTTGGTTCCCTTCTCGGAGCCAAAGGGGCCGGACGCTCGAATAGGGAAACCAGGGATCCCGCCCTCCTTCAGAGAGTGATACGACATAGCTCTCTAGAGCGCAAACCGATGGTTGTGAACGGACAGATTATAGGCTGGACAGTCGCGATGTTGATTCCTTTCGAGCTTATCGGGATCGATCCTGACAATCTACCTGTCAGCGTGAGGGGCAACTTCTACAAATGTGGAGACCTTACCGCCCATCCCCACTTCCTCAGCTGGAATCCGGTAGGTGTCCCGAAACCCGATTTCCATAGGCCCGATTTTTTCGGGGAGCTTATCTTAAGATAAACTTTAGATGAATAAATTTAACAAAATAAGTCTCATTTTATTCCTGATCTACTTAGGTCTGGTGTTCTGGTGCTGCTTCGGTAATTTCTCGGATATGCCTGATATCCAACGGGAGATCCTTGGCTTTCCTACCGACAAGGTGGTTCATTTCGTATTGTTCCTCCCTTTCGTGACACTTGGCCACATGGCCATTAATTTCCTCGGGAAAACCTTTGGCGGCAAACTATGGCTGGTATTACCTGTGCTGATTGCCGGTATCTTGCTCGCTATCGGCATTGAGATTGGACAATCCCTCACAAGTTACCGCACCGGAGACGCCATGGACTTTTTCGCTGACGCCCTCGGCCTTTGTGTCTCAACTGTTATCACAATCATACTTGTCTTTATTAAAAAGAAGGCCTTCTCCTGATGTTTAAAAGAACCCTGCTCACCATCGCTCTTGCCTTGGCTATTCCGGTCGTCTCACAAGCCCAGAAAGTCCAGGAATTCAAGGAGGCTCTGGATTCTATGCAGACTCTCCTTCGTGAAAGGACGACTGTAGCCTCGCAAATCAAGGCAAAGAAGATTGTGAAAAGGGACAACGTCCTTGACTTTTACTTCACGAACACTTTCGGAGATTACCCCTGGAGGGATTCAGACGTCAAGTGGTTCCGTGAGAAATTGAAACCCTTGCTTCCCGGAGACTGGTCAAAGTCAACAGTCGGGGATATCTATGTGGGTAACAATAAGATAGACTCTTATGTGATGCCCATGACAAACAGCTCAGGCAAGCCCCGCACGGCCATGTTCAGGGCTAAAGACCACAGGGCACAGGCAAGGTTTATCACAAGGGTCGGGGAACCTGAATACACAAAAGGTCTTTCGGGACGTAATATAGCCCTATGGCAGAGCCATGGCAGGTATTACGATGAGAGCACTGACCGTTGGAAATGGCAGAGGGCTCCGCTGTTCCAGACTGTCGAGGACATGTACACCCAGAGCTACGTGCTGCCATTCCTGATGCCGATGCTGGAGAATTCCGGAGCCTACGTGATGACTCCAAGGGAAAGGGATCCCCAGGTCCATGAGATCATCGCCGACAATGATCCAGCTTTCAAGGAGGGTCGTGGCGAAGGAGTCAGGACTGCAGGATTCTATTCTGAATCAGGCTCCTGGCATGACGCGGGAATCGGTTTCGCAGATTTCAAGGCGATTTACACCGGCAGGGATAACCCATTCCGGGCCGGCACCGCCAGGCAGTCCGTATGCTTCGATGACGAGGATACCGACAGATCAGAAGCTGTCTGGACTCCCGATATTCCGGAAAGGGGCGAATACGCTGTCTATATCTCCTACAAGTCATTCCCGAACAGTTCCGAGAAAGCCCACTACACAGTCCATCATCTCGGTGGCGAAAGTGAGTTCCTGGTTAATCAGAAGATGGGTGGTGGGACATGGATTTACCTTGGGACCTTCGAGTTCGCCGAGGGAAGGAATGGCTATGTCTCTCTAGACAATGAGGCCCCAGAGGGCTATAAGGTGGGAAGCAACACTGTAGTGACTGCCGATGCCGTCAGATTCGGTGGAGGCATGGGGAAGGTTGCCAGAGGGCCCAAAGACGCCGATCCTTCTGAATATACCCTATCCGGACTCCCCTCTTTCGCCGAGGGTTCATATTACTGGACACAATGGGCAGGAGCGGACTCTACCCTACTTGACTTGCACGAGGGCGACTACACCGCTGACTTTGCGGAGAGAGGTGCCTGGGTCGACTGGATGTCAGGAGGTTCCAGGACCAATCCGCAGAAAGAGGGACTCAAGATCCCGGTCGACATGTCATTCGCCTTCCACTCTGACGCCGGGACTTTCCCGAATGACTCGATCGTAGGTACCTTGGCTATTTACACTCTTCTCGCTGACAATAAAGACAAATATCCCAACGGAGAGAGCCGCTGGCAAGGAAGGTTGCTCTCGGATTTCGTCCAGACACAAGTTGTCGAGGATATACGCCGTACATTTAATCCCAAGTGGACCCGCAGGGGCCTCTGGGACCGTTCCTACAGCGAGTCCCGGACAACCACGGTTCCAGGAATGATTCTGGAGTCCCTTTCCCACCAGAATTTCGAAGATATGAAGTTCGGTCTCGATCCGACTTTCAGGTTCGCCGTCAGTAGGGCCGCCTATAAGGGAATCCTCAAATTCCTGAGCGCGAGATATGGCCATGAATATGCGGTCCAACCGCTTCCGGTGGCCTCTTTCGCCACCGCTTTCAAGAGTGTTCCGGAGCCCGGTAGAGCGACCACTGTGAGGCTATCTTGGACAGCTGTGGCCGACTCCCTCGAGCCTACGGCCACCCCCACTGGCTTCATTTTACAGACCAGGATAGGTGACGGGGCGTTCGACGCCGGTAAAGAGATTGAGTTTGAGAGCGAGAACGGAAAGTGTTTCTATGATGTTACCATACAACCCGGGAAACTATACAGTTTCAGGATAATAGCCTTCAACGAAGGAGGTCGTAGTTTTCCTTCAGAGACCCTCTGCGCCGGTGTCCCGGACAGTGGGGACGGCAAGAGTGTGCTGGTAGTCAACAACTTCACAAGGCTCTCGGCACCGGTTTGGTTCGATTCCCCCGACTACGCGGGCTTCCTCAACCGGCTCGATGCCGGAGTTCCTTACATGCGGGAGATCAATTTCATCGGGGAGCAGTACCAAATAAGACGGGAATTGCCCTGGATAGACGATGACAACCCTGGCTTCGGAGCGTCGTTCAGCGACCATGCGGGAACCATAATCCCAGGCAATACCTTCGACTTCGTAGCAATACATGGAAAGGCCGTTTTGAAGGCCGGATATTCCTTCCACTCAGCTAGTTCCGCCTCCTTTGAGGAAGGAAGCGTACCTTGCGGGAACTATGTCGCCCTGGATCTGATTTGCGGGAAACAGGTCACTACCCCACTGGGTAATGGAGTTAAAGGAAGCCGTTTTCAGGTGTTCCCGAAAGCCCTCCAGAAGGCTATCAAGGATTATTCCGCAGCTGGAGGAAACCTGATTGTATCAGGCGCTCACATCGGCACTGACGTATGGGACAAGATATTCCCGGGGCAGGCTGTGCCGGCCAATGCTGAGCAGACAAAGGTATTTGTCGAAGATGTGCTCGGTTATCGCTGGGCCGGAAATTTCGCCTCCAGGATCGGCACGATAAGACCTCAGCGCAACAGCGTCCTCCCTCTCAAGGGAAAGCTCGTCACAATGGAGTTCTGGATGGAACGGAACCCGTTCATTTACAACGTTGAAACCCCTGACGCCTTAGCTCCTGCCAATGAAAAGTCTGTGGCATTCCTCCGTTACGGAGACACTGGAGCCAACGCTGGAATAATCTTTGACGCCGGGAAATACAAAGCAGTCAGCCTCGGCTTCCCTATCGAGGTAATGAAAAGCCAGGGGGATATTGACATCCTCCTGGCCACGATTCTGTCCAGCTTTGCCGGCAACTAGACTATTTGTCGATCAGCAAGGCCTTGATTCTCGAGAATATCTCAATGTTTTCCATAACCTGACCGAACTTCCAGGCGGAAGCGCCGTAGGCGTAGATGGGAACAGGAATACCGGAATGTCCGGTTGTGCCGAATTTGACATCAATACCAGTGTCTCCTTTGGTGAAATCCTTGCTTCCTGAAAGGAGCGTGACTCCTCCGGTCTCATGGTCGGCGGTGACCACAACGAGTGTTCCCTTATGCGTGTCGGCATAATCAAACACGGCGTTCAACAACTTGTCAAACTCTTCCATCTCGAAGGTCAGCTGCTCGGCGTTATTTGCGTGCTCGGCATGGTCGATATGAGAGCCTTCGATCATGGCGAAGAAACCTTTCTTATTGTCGTCAAGGATATCCAGAGTGTGCATGGTTGCGTCCATCAGGAAGTCGGTGTCTCGTTCGATAGCCATAGGATAACTTCCGTCAGCAAAGAGGCCTATAATCGGGGTCTTCGTGGTCGCGTAAAAATCTTCAGGAGTGGCGGCATATGTGAAACCCTCACGCACGGCCTTGTCGATCATATTCTCCGGAACCTTCTCAGGATCAGTAAAATACTTTCTACCACCACCAACGACTATATCAAGTCTTGCCGCAAGCATATCATTGATTATCTGGGTGCTCATGCCCCTGTTGGGCACATGGCCGTAGAAAGCCGAAGGAGTGGCGTCACATACGTGAGATGTCACAACGATCCCAGTCGCGAGACCCTTTTGCTTGGCGAGCACGGCTAGACTGGGAACCGCTGTCGAGTCAGGTCCCATTCCGAGCATACTATTTTTCGTCTTGACTCCACAAGCCATAGCCGTCCCGGATGCCGCTGAGTCAGTAACTCTGTTGTTTGCGGAATAAGTCTTGCTGATTCCGACAAACTGCGCGCGGTCAAAACTAGTGGGAGCATAGTGGTTGTCAATCATCCAAGAAGAAGCGGCAGCAAGCCCCATTCCATCCCCAATGACCAGAATGACATTCTTAACCTTCTCAGTCTTGGGCGCTTTGTCAGCGGAATAACCTTGAGCGAACGGAATAGCAATTGCCAGGAGAATAAGGATAATTCTTTTCATATAAGCTTAATATTTTGACAAATATAACAATAAAGGCAGGATTTTTCGTATATTGTGACAAATTGAATCACTATGAGACTGAAGGCATTTCTTTTCCCCATCTTGTTGCTGGTCAGTTTCTCAGCATACGCACAGACTGACTCGCAGACGCTTCCTTTTAGTGCCACCGGAACCGTTGTCGACTCCGAAACCGGCAAGCCTCTACAATATGTCGGTGTCACCTTCACCGGTCAGAGATACGCTACTGTTACCAACGTGGACGGAGTGTTTACTTTGAAGTCCGCCACAGAACCTCAGACCATCGATTTCACCTTGCTTGGCTACAAGACCGTCAGGGTCATGTTCCCGAAAGACGGTGAACCACTGATGATTAAGATGCCCCGAGGAGAGCTTACCCTTGACGGAGCTTTTGTCATCGCCGACCCGTACAGCGTGCTGAACAGGGCAATTAGCAAGATTAAGGATAATTACCCGAACCAGCCAGAGATATTCGACTGCTTTTACAGGGAAACCGTTCAGAAAAGGCAACGCTTTATCTATATTTCCGAAGCGGTGGCCAGGATGTTCAAGTCCTCATACACTAGGCTAGGCGTCATAGGAGACAGGATAGCCGTGGACAAGAGCCGCCAGCTTGTCAGTCCGGAAAAAAGAGACACCCTATCCGTGAAGGTAGTTGGAGGGCCTACTCAGGCTGTTCAGCTTGACATTGTCAAGAACGATGACCTGCTCAACAAGGCTGAGCTGGCCTACTATGACTTACTTATGGAGACACCGGCCACGATTGGAGACCGCCTGCAATTCGCTATAAGGCTGGTACCTAGGATGCAGGCCGACTATCCTCTATACAATGGAGTAATCTACATTGACAGAGAGACTTACGCCTTCACCCGTTTCGAGCTGGAATATGACATGAGGGACAGGGAGAAGGTCACCAGATCCATACTGATCAGTAAGCCTGCGGGGCTTAAATTCACCCCTACCCAGGTCTCCATCCGGTATGACTACACTCTTTCGGAGGGTGTCTCAAGGGTCAGCTACGTAAAGACTGTGATGCGTTTCAAATGCGACTGGAAGAAGCGCCTGCTGAGGACTGATTACACGGCTATCAGTGAGTTGGTCACGACCGACCGCCATTCGGATAATGTCGAGATTATCCCCCGCAAGGAAAGCTTCAGCAGCAGGGATGTCCTCGCTGAACAGGCCTCTGCCGATTACGATCCAGAGTTCTGGAAGGACTACAATATCATAGAGCCATCCGAGAGTCTCGACAAGGCGATAATCAAGATCGTTCGGAAGACAGAAAAAATTGAGTAAATTTGCCTGATAAATGGCAAACGGCAGATTATACTTGATTCCCTCCCCTCTTGGGGGAGATGATCCGAGGGATGTTATCCCCGGACCTGTCTTGGAAAGGCTTACAAGCATCAAAAGATATGTGGTCGAAGAGACCAGGACCGCCAGGCGTTTTCTCTCAGCGGCTGGCCTAAAAGGTCATATAGCTGACCTGGAGTTCAGGGAGCTCAATGAGCACACCCGACCTGAGGAGGTTGAGAACCTGCTTGAGTTATTCTCTGACGCAGATGGACAACCTACAGATGTAGGGCTTATCTCCGAGGCTGGTCTTCCTGCTGTAGCGGATCCTGGAGCGGCACTGGTCGCCTTATGCCATCAGCATGATATACAAGTGGTTCCGTTCGTCGGACCATCTTCCCTGATGCTCGCCTTGATGGCCTCTGGGCTTAACGGGCAGAGTTTCGCTTTCCAGGGCTATCTTCCAGCCAAACCGGAGGAGAGGCGCAAGACAATCAAAGACCTGGAAAAAAGGTCATCCCAGCTCGGTCAGACTGAGTTGTTCATCGAGACTCCCTACAGGAACGACTCGATGATGTCCGACCTTCTGGCCACCCTGCAGCCTTCGACGAGGCTCTGCGTTGCTGCCGACATCACTCTCCCGGACGAGACGATAATAACAAAAACAGTCAAGGCCTGGCGGTCGGCTCCCATCACCATCGGTAAAAGGCCATGCGTATTCCTCTTACTAGCGAAATAGTTGATCCTGAGCGATATGATGATAGATAGAGATATAACCATAGAATTGACCGGAATGGAGTTCCACGCCTTCCACGGATGCCTGGAGCAGGAACGGAAGGAGGGAAACACGTTCGTGGTTGATTTCCGCGGCAAAAGGGATGGGAAGAAGGCCGCAAAAACGGATGACCTGCATAACACAGCCGACTATAGCAAGATCTATGAGATTGTGGCCGCCCAGATGGCAAAGCCTTCGAATCTTCTGGAGAATGTAGCCGGGAGGATTGTAGATGCCATTATGGAGGCCGACTTCGGATTCTGGTTCGTACAGGTCAGAGTCTCAAAGAAGAACCCTCCGGTCGGAGGGACATGTTCCTGGTCAAGGGTGACCGCAACCTGGGGAAAAGAGCTTCAGCATGAAATAATCAACGAGTCTTTCTGAATATGAGAATAGCCTTCCTCACACTCGGTTGCAAGCTCAATTATGCTGAGACCTCGACTTATGAGCGGGGTTTCGTGGCGGCTGGGTTGGAGGTCGTTCCGTGGGAGGAAAAGGCTGATGCTTATCTGATTAACACTTGCTCGGTGACTGAGAGGGCCGAGAAGAAGTGCCGCAACGCGATCCGGAAGGTTCACAGGGTCTCGCCTGATGCGAAGATTGTGGTGACGGGTTGCTATGCTCAGCTTCGGCGTGAGGAGTTGGAGGCCATCGAAGGCGTCGCACTTGTCTTCGGTGCCACCGAAAAAGGCCGCGTCGTCCCCGATACGCTTTCACTCCTGAATGGTGGTCGGAGGGAGGTATTGTCCCCGGCGGGTAAATCCCTCCCCAAACGAGAAAGCCAAATTTTGGAGGCGTTTTCTTCGGAGGAGCGGACACGGTCGTTTTTGAAGGTGCAGGACGGGTGCGACAACTTCTGCGCCTACTGCACAGTCCCCTACGCCCGCGGCCTCTCCCGCAACATCTCCATAGCCGACGCCATCGCCCAAGCCAGGCAGATAGCCACCCTCGGAGTCAAGGAGATAGTGATCACGGGTGTCAACACAGGTGACTTCGGACGCGCCACCGGGGAGAGTTTCCTCGAGCTACTGAAACGGCTGAATGATGTGGAAGGCATTGAGCGTTACAGGATTTCATCCATTGAGCCCAACCTCATCACCGAAGAAATCGTGGACTGGATCGCCTCAGGGACGAAGTTCCAACCACATTTCCATATTCCCCTTCAATCAGGAGCCGACGAGATATTGAGCCGTGTCAGGAGACGTTACAATACTAAGTTCTTTGCCGAAAGGATCGAGTATATCCGCTCAAAGATGGATCCCAGGCCGGGTGAGCCACAAGGCAACCTGAAGCCATACGTGTTCTTCGGAATTGACGTTATCGCCGGCCTTCCCGGAGAGACGGACGAACTCTTTGAGAAAACATATTCATTCCTTAAAGACACGATCAGGCCCGCCTTCATCCACATATTCCCCTATTCCCGCAGACCGGGAACAGTGGCGGCAGGCTGGAAGGACCAGGTCAAGGATTCGGTCAAAACAGAGAGGGTTGAAATATTGGAAACTCTTTGTAATGAGTTACATACCGAGTTTGTGGAGAAGAACCGCGGACGACTGTCGCAAGTGCTGTGGGAGTCGGATGTGAAAGATGGGATGATGGGAGGATATTCGGGCAATTATATCAGGGTCGAGAGACCGTTCGATCCATTGAAAGTGAACACTATAGAAAATGTGATATTATGACGGGAAGCGGAGCGAGACTGACATTCCTTGGCACAGGGACATCGCAGGGTGTGCCGATTATCGGTTGTAAGTGCGAGGTGTGCCGTTCGAGGGATCCCCGGGACAAGCGCTTCCGGGCGTCAGTGTTTGTGGAATATGGCGGGTTGAACATCCTTGTGGATGCCGGGCCGGATTTCAGGATGCAGATGATCGGCCACGAAATCAGCCACCTTGACGCCATCTTATTGACTCACAACCACAAAGACCACACAGGCGGACTCGATGATGTGCGATCACTCAATTATATCGACCGCCGAGCGGCCGAAATCTATTGCGAGCGGAATGTCCTTGAGGACTTGATCCGGGAATATCCCTACGTCTTCAAGTTCCCGAAGTATCCCGGAGCCCCCGAATGGATGCTTCACGTCATCGATGAACACCCCTTCATTCTCCGCAAAGACTCCTCCGACAAAGAGCTCGTCTGGGTCCATGACGTCGGCTACCACTACCGCATGAACGACGGCACCCTCGTCCCCACCGCCCGCTCCCTCGAGGACATGATTGACACAGCTATTCCGGCGGCAGGCTCTGCCGCCGAAAACAACGAGCAAGAGTCAATAACAGTAATCCCTATAAGAGGGCTTCACGACAAATTGCCGGTGCTGGGATTCAGGTTCGGGGATATAGCGTATCTGACGGACATGAGCGAGATTCCGGAGAGCGAATTCGCGAAGCTACAAGGGCTGAAACACTTGACACTCAACACAGTAGGCTACAACAAGCATCACTCCCACTTCAGCCTTCAAGAAACCCTCACCCTCGCCGACCGCATCCGCCCCACCCACACATGGCTCACCCACCTCTCGCACTCCTTCCCCGTCCACGAGCAATTCTATAAAGAATTGGAGCGGATGTGCCAAGAACAGCACATCCACTCCACAGTCCTCCCGGCTTACGACGGGCTGGTTATTGAATAAGACTTAGAATATACTGGCCGTCAGTTCTTTTCGACGACCTTCTCCGTCTCGTAGCCGAGCTTCTTGATAGCCTTCTCGAGTTTTTCCTCATCAGTCTTGGAAGGATCGTACTTGATCGTGACTTCCTTGTTTTCGAGAGTGACTTTGAGATCCATGACTCCCCTCTCAAAAGACATGTTCTCGGTGATCTTCTTTACGCAGTTCTTGCAAGTCATCGAGGTCTTGAAAGTCACTGTGACAGGATCAGCTTTCTTAGGCTTCTGATCACTGATGGTGACTGACTCCTGGGCAGTCAATGCCGGCCCCGCGGGGGCACCAGCCAAAAGGCAAAGTGCAATAAATAACGCTTTCATATTCAATTAGTTTTATTCTGTTTTCCAAATAGTCACTCTAATACCTGCATAGACCGAGGCTCCCATCAAGGGGCCCCATACGGCACTGGCGTCGAAATCACTTGTGGCGGTGTTGACCATCCCGTCCGCCATCTTCTCACCGAGAATAACATTCTTCTGCCGGAATCCGGTCAAGTTCTCTCCTCCAAGATAAATGTCAAATCCCTTGAAACGCCGAGTCACCTGGGCATAGACCAGAGGGTATACCGGAGTCCTGCCTTCCGGATATAGGAGCTTGCCATTCTCATCCTTCAGATCTCTCATGAAATCATACACACGGGATGATCCGTTCACGGATCCGGTCAAGTCGAATATCCAACGGCTGAGATTGGTCTTATACTGAAAGTTCGCGACTCCCTTGAAACGGCTGGTCAGCGGAACCTCGCGTAAACCTCCCGTCATGTAAGTGGTCCTGGCATCGGTGTACCTGGCTGTCAAATCGATCGTAAAATGAGATGAAGGCTCCAGGTGGAAATCCGCTTGATAGCTGTCACTCAATGACTTCCCGTCCAATGGATAGAAGGCGATCTGGCCAGGCGCGAGCTCGTAGTCCACAATCAGCTGATCTGAGAACCTGGTCGAGAAATAGTCCAGGCTCAGATAGTTATCCTCGTTGAAATAGAAGGTGGCATTGCCGCCATAGGTCCAAGAATCCTCAAGCTGGTGGGATAGGAAGTTCCCGATAAAACCCTTTCCAGTAGAGAACACTCCAAAGTGGTCCACGAGAGGAAGGGCGTTCCTCAATCCCCTGCCGCCATTAGCCCGCAGGACGACGGATTCGAACGGCTGGTATTTAAGGGTAACCCTGGGCGAGAGGCGGAAGCCATTATCCTTGAACCAATCCCCATTCAGTCCGATTATCGCCGAGAATGTGTCCTCAGTATGGAATGTATACTCCGCATAGGCCCTGGCATTCACCAGATTGGTCTTGATCGGGCTGAACGAGTTATTGACTCCTGTCGGAAGGTATCTGTCAAGAGACTCGTTGTAGCTGTCTAACATCGTACTCAAGCCTGCCGAGAAATCGTGATTCTCAGAGAAGGCGTCACGAAACATCAGGTTGATAAAACCTGAATGCTGGCGACCTGAATATGCGGACGGCCCGAAGCCGGCGTCCATATTATTGTACGTGTAATCCGCTATCACAGCGACACTTGCGGAGTTGTCCTCACGAAGGGGCTTCCCTATCTTGATGTAGCCATTGAGGCGTGTGTTGCTTATATCTGATTGCCAACCATGATGTTCCTGGCCACCGAGCCTGGAGTCGTACAAGGCGCTGCCGCCCCAACGGATCTGAAGCTCAGGGGTGTACCAGAACCAACGGTTACCGACATTAACCTGCTTCCTCATCGGATCGTCCATGAATCCGTCCATATTCATGTCATGTGACTTGAAATTGCCCTCGGCGTGACCGAGGATTATCGTGGACAGTTTCTCCCCGAACTGGAGCGAGGAGGCAAGGTTGAAGTCAGTCTTGGTGTCGGACATGCCCACGACATTGATAAATAGAGGGATCTCATCGGTCGGCTTGCGGAACTCGGTGTTGATCTGCCCGGTCATGGACTCGGTGCCATTGATTACTGATGGCGAGCCTTTGGCGATCTGGATGCTCTCCATCCAAGGGCCGGGAACAAAAGACAACCCGAATGGAGCGCTCAATCCCCTCATGACCGGCCGGTTCTCCTCAAGCATCTGGAGATATACTCCTGAAAGGCCAAGAAGGCGGATCTGGCGGGCTCCGGTGACGGCATCTGAATATCCGACCGTGACGCTGGCGGAATTCTCGAAACTCTCGGCCAAGTTACAGCAGGCCAGTTTCATAAGGCCGGCGGATGATATGACTTCAGTGCGTAGTTCCTTGCCCTTGGAGAGACTGTTGGCCTGCCTGCGGGAGGTGAAGACTGTAGCTTTCAACGTGTCTTCACGATTCTGTTGGGCATTAGCGGGAACAGTAAACGGGACCAGAAACAAGGCCACCGAAATGATTGTTATGAGCTTCCTCAATCGCAAAAAAAGTCCGTTTAAACGCGCCACAATGCTGCAAATTACATACCATCAGGACCCATAAACCGGCACCACACCATCATCAATCAGCTCTCTGAGTACCTCAAGATAATCTTCCGCGATCCCACTAGCCGGATTACCGAACTCGGCGACAACATCCTTCAGCGAATAAACTCCTCCCTTAGACTCGATAAAAGATTTGATCGCTTCCGTTGCCAGATCTCGTGACTCAACTGCCTCACCCGGAGAGGTCTCACTGGCGACAGGGACCATCCTCGAACGACAGACGTCGCAGGTGCCGCAGTCGCGCGAATCAGACTGGCCAAAGTAGCGAAGGAGGAAGCGGGAGCGGCATTCGGCGGTCTGCGAAGCATATTCAAGCATCGCCTGGGAACGACGATGATAATTGTCCTGAAGCATGGCGAATCTCTCCGGCATCAGGTCAATATTCCCTGGCCTCAGACGGTCATGATGTAAGAACACGACATCAGAATGCGCGGCCGGAACGTAATTGATCACATGCTCGAGAGAAAGCGAATACAGGAGTTGGCGGAGCTGCGGCACGGTCGTGCCGAGCCGCCCTGCCACATATTCCTCATCAATCGGCTGGACAAACGCGAATATCCCGGTGTATGTCCGCATCAGGATCTCCAGGAGAGAAGACATTTCCTGGCTTGGTAAATCAATGTCATACAACGCCTTCCGGTCAACGGAAATCCTCACTTTCGTCGGTATGTCGATTTCCTCCGAATATGTCAGGTGGCCCGAGCGCTCAAGGTATTTGAGGGAATGGTAGACGGGCGCCCTCTGTAAACCATAGGCCCTGCAAAAATCCTCGAGAGAGAGTCTTAACTGGCGTCCCATTCCCGCATCGTACGGAATCTCAAAAAAAGCGTGGAGTTTCTGATATACATCCTCTATATATTCAAGGGAGGGAAAAGATACACTTTCAATCTGTGAAAGGCGCCGCTCGTCAATCCCATTCCAGAGCAGCAAGGCATACGAGCGCTTCCCGTCACGACCTGCCCTGCCAGCCTCCTGGAAATATGCTTCCGGACTGTCCGGAAGATCGTAATGAGCCACGAATCGCACGTCAGGCTTATCTATTCCCATACCGAAAGCATTGGTGCAAACCATCACCTGGATCTTTCCCTCTTTCCACGCGGCCTGGCGTTCAGCCCTAGACTTTTGGCCCAATCCAGCATGATAGAACTCAGCGCTGATTCCCTGGGATTTGAGCACCGAAGTCAGTTCCTCACATTTTCGCCTGTTCCTGGCGTAGACTATCCCGCTGCCCGGGACTCCACGACATATATTGACTATTTGGGAGTTTTTGTCCTCCACATGACGGACAATATAGCTGAGGTTGGGCCGCTCGAAACCGCTTCGCAAAACAAGCTTCTCTTTGAAAGCGAGTTTGTCCATGATATCCTCGGCCACCTCCGGAGTCGCTGTCGCCGTCAACGCGATCACAGGAGCATCCAAGCGCTCCCTGAGGAATCCGATCTTGAGGTAATCGGGGCGGAAATCATAACCCCATTGTGAGATGCAATGGGCCTCATCCACAACTATATAGCTGACATTAAGGACATCCAGATAAGACTGGAACAGCCTGGTCCCGACCCTCTCGGGCGAAAGATACAGGAACTTATACTCACCATAGGCGGCGTTGTTCAGCGCCAGGTCCACCTCATGCCTTGACATCCCGGCATGGATAGCGAGCGCCCTCACTCCCCTGTTCTCCAGGTTCTGGACCTGGTCTTTCATGAGGGCGATCAATGGAGTCACGACTATCGTGAGCCCATCCGCCATCAATCCCGGGACCTGGAAACAGACCGATTTTCCCCCGCCTGTAGGCAGGATCGCCAGCACATCCTTCCCCTCAAGAGCGGCCCCGATGATCTCCTCCTGCATCGGACGGAAAGCATCGTAGCCCCAATATTCCTTCAACACCTCGACCGGCTTCATAATTTAAAATTTTAAATCGTTTTATCACAACACTTTGCGAGCGTTTATGGCAAATAATTTGCAGGGATTTTAAACGCCTTTACAAATGTACGAAATTAATCGCCTACAGGTTTGAGTAATGCGCTTTTTTTCCGTAAATTCGCGATGGTTTGCAAGAAATTAGTTTAACTCAATAAAAATTTTAAAATCATTATGGCAAAATTGGATTTACGCAAGTACGGTATCAAGAGGGTTAAGGAAGTCCTCTACAACCCCACCTATGAGGTACTCTACAATGAAGAGACCAAGCCCGGCCTGACCGGCTTTGAGAAGGGACAGGTTACCGAACTCGGCGCGATCAACGTCATGACTGGTGTATTCACCGGCCGTTCTCCCAAGGACAAGTACATTGTCCTGGACAAGAACTCCAAGAACACCGTCTGGTGGAACACCCCCGAATATCCCAACGACAACCATGAGATGTCCGAGAGCGTATGGAAGTCTGTGAAGAAGCTCGCCCAGGACCAGCTCTCCGGAAAGAGGCTCTTCGTGGTCGACGGTTTCTGCGGCACCCATAAGGACACCAGGATGAAGGTCCGCTTCATCATGGAGGTCGCATGGCAGGCCCACTTCGTCACCAACATGTTCATCCGCCCGAAGAACCAGGCTGAGTTCGACCAGGCTCCCGACTTCGTCGTCTACTGCGCCTCCAAGGCAAAGGTCGAGAACTATCAGGAGTTGGGTCTCCGCAGCGATACCTGCGTCGCTTTCAACGTCACAAGCAAGGAGCAGGTCATCCTCAACACCTGGTACGGTGGTGAGATGAAGAAGGGTATGTTCTCCATGATGAACTACTACCTGCCTCTGAAGGGCATCGCCGCTATGCACTGCTCCGCCAACACCGACATGAACGGTGAGAACACCGCTATCTTCTTCGGTCTCTCCGGCACCGGCAAGACCACCCTCTCCACCGATCCTAAGCGTAAGCTCATCGGCGACGACGAGCATGGTTGGGACAACAAGGGTGTCTTCAATTTCGAGGGCGGCTGCTACGCCAAGGTTATCAAACTTGACAAGGAGTCCGAGCCTGATATTTACAACGCTATCCGTAGGGACGCCCTCCTCGAGAACGTCACTGTCGACGAGAACGGCAAGATCGACTTCAACGACAAGAGCGTGACCGAGAATACCCGCGTCTCCTATCCTATCTACCACATCGACAATATCGTCCGTCCGGACAGCCACGGACCCGCCGCGAAGCAGGTTATCTTCCTGTCAGCTGACGCTTTCGGTGTGCTTCCTCCTGTCTCCATCCTCAACTCCGAGCAGACGAAGTACTACTTCCTCTCCGGCTTCACAGCCAAGCTCGCCGGAACAGAGCGCGGAATCACCGAGCCCACTCCAACCTTCTCCGCCTGCTTCGGCCAGGCCTTCCTTGAGCTCCACCCGACCAAGTATGCCGAGGAGCTTGTCAAGAGGATGAAGAGAAGCGGTGCCAAGGCTTATCTCGTGAACACCGGCTGGAATGGAACTGGCAAGAGGATCTCGATCCGCGACACCCGCGGTATTATCGATGCCATCCTCAACCACAGCATCGACAAGGCCCCGACCAAGGTTATCCCTTACTTCAACTTCACCGTCCCGACTGTGCTCGAGGGAGTTGACACCGGTATCCTTGATCCTCGCGACACCTACGCCGATCCCACTCAGTGGGAGGAGAAGGCTAAGGATCTCGCCGGAAGGTTCATCAAGAACTTCCACAAGTACGAGTCCAACAAGGCCGGAAAGGCCCTCGTAAAGGCCGGTCCCCAGCTGTAATCCACGATCATGAGATCGATAGCTAGTTATGTCATCGCCGCGATCGCGGCGATGACTTTTCTTTCCTGCGGAGGGAAAGACACTCCGATCCGATTCGCCAACTACAACATGAGAGTTATCATGTCAGCTGATAGCCTCGACAGGGATTTCTACCAGCGAAAACCATTCATTCTCAAACGTATAGCTGACTACGATTTCGACATTATCGGAGCCCAGGAGGTCAATGACGAGATGAAGGAGGCCTTGGCCGAGGATCTTAAGGATACATATTCAGTGTTTGGAGAAGGGCGTAGGGAGGACAGGAAGGGAGAAGGCACTCCTATTTTCTACAAGACCGACCGCTTCGAGCTTCTTGACTGGGGCAGTTTCTGGCTATCTGAGACTCCTGATGTGCCAGGGAGCAAGAATTGGGATGCCTCAGTGACGCGTATCGCGACTTGGAGCAAGTTCCTCGACAAAAAGACAAAGAAGAAGTTCTTCTATATCAACACTCATTTCGACCACAAAGGCCCTGTGTCCAGGACTGAGGCGGCAAAGATTCTCCTGGACAAAGCAAGGGAGCTTCATGATGGACTGCCTGTATTCTTCACCGGTGACCTCAACACCGGGCCGCGATCAGAGGCGATCGCTATCCTTTCCGACAATGAGCTTGTCAAAGACAGTTACACATCAAGTGAGACGGCCCCGACAGGACGGAAGAGCCCGTATTACGGCTTTGATTTCGACAGGCAGGACACCGATAGGGGCGATTTCATATTCGTACCTAAAGACGCCACAGTCCACTCATACGCTTGCATAGACGATGACATAAAGGACAGGCAGTATTCCTCAGACCACTGCCCAGTCCTAGTAGTAGTGACGGTCAACTAGGATTTATTCCCCTACGACAATCAGCAAGCCCTTTCCTTTGGGGACAATGATCTGGTCGCCTGGCTTCCAGGTGGCTTCTGGCTGGAAATTCTCGATTTCCGGCGCATGAAGCGTTACTTTTGAGGGATTCAAGCCCAAGGCATTCCAATCTATCGACAGGGAGACTGTAGCGTCAAAATCTTCCCAAGTCGCGATGGATATGAGCGTTCTCTCCCCTGTCCGGCGATAGATTGTCGCCAAAGTCTTGTCACTGCCGGTCTTGACAGGATTGTCTTTGACCCAATAGCCGATCATCTCGGATCCGGCCATTCCGAAGGAATCCCACAGTTTCCAAAGAGGCCCGTTATTAACCCTAGGGCTGCGCCCGGTCATACCGTAAAGCATTCCACGCCAAGGGTTTCCGCCGCCTTCGAGCATCTCACCCATAAGTCCGTAAGGAATACCGGAGACCTCCACCAGCCAGAACTCTGGCGGGAAATCATAATTGAAATATTCCCCGAACCAAAGCCTGTCCAGATACGGGAAGTGCTCAAGATAAAGGTTGGCGCTGTTGGCGAAACCATCCCTGGTATTGTACTGGTTCGCTGAGTGCAGGTCGATAAGAGCACCAGGGTTAGCCCTGTCGAGGATCTTCCTGATGCGCTTCATGGTCATCCTGTCAAAAGCCAGGTCATCGATGTACACACCGTCTATCCCGACGTTTCTGACAAGCCAGTCAAGGCCTTCGAGATAGTAATTGTGCCATCTGGAGACTCCAGTGTTGACTATGGCGGCATCCTTGAGGGAAGCGACGAACCAAGCTCCGATGTAATCCTGGTCGTAATGCTCCTGTAACCAGGAATATCCACCTCCAGGACCTTGCGAGAATATCTCATCTCCAAGACTACGGAGGGCGAATATCTCCACGCAACTGTTGGTAAGTTCCCTGACAGTATCGTAAATCTTGACCTTCATGCCACGAGCGTGAGCCCCATCTATGTACGCTTTCATCTCCTGAGGGCGCAGGAAAGGATAATTGATGAAAGGATTGATACCGGTGGCGTGATGAATATTCAAAACTGTGGCGCCCACCTTGCTGACATTCTCAAGGAAATCATAACTGTGGAAGTAACGTTCCCTCCATTGCTTGTCGGTGTCGATAGGACGGAAGGGAGTGACCGCCACATTGAAATAATAATACAAATTCTCGCCCTTCTTAACCTGCCTGTTCCCGGAATACGCGTTGATCAGTGTCCCACCGTTCCCTGAGTCGGTTATGTCAATTCCTCCATGTCCCCCATTGCACCAGGACGCGGGCATTATCAATGGTTTCTGATGGTAGAAATTGGTATTGAGCGGACGCTCATACTTATTGTCATAGAAACGAATCTGGATTCCGGCGTTGACATCCCCAACCCATGGGCCGTCCTGATTCTTCTCCACATCCCATTTCCAACGGAGATTATCCGGACAGAAACCGCCTTTCTCACCCAATCCCATCATGTAGCGCCCGATTCCCGGGGCAAGGCTTGTCTCAAGAGCTATGTCACTGATCGTGGCGTCTTTTCGGGCAATGAGGATGACTTTATATTCGATATTCCCGTCAGCTTCCATCTCCCCTTCCAGATCCATCAAGAACAAGTCATTCTGGTTGAGCGCCTTCCATGCGATAGCGCCTTGTGCTCGTTTTGTGATCTCAAAACTCATGTTCTCCCACTTGCCACCATCGGCGACCAGTTCCATGGGAGCCGCAAGGATAGGGCGGCCATCAGTCCCGGTTCCGGTCAAAGTCTCTTTGAAGTAGCTCGTGATAGTTTCAGGCAACCCAAGACTGGACAGAGATACTTCACGGCCAAGACAGGAGATGGATTTACCTTTCATGACCAAAGGGGTATACGGGGCCACAACCTCATCATCGAAACCGATCCTGGAGTTGAGCCAACGAAGTCTGGAATGCCTCCAAGGTTCGTTATCGCCATGGTTAGTTATCACATTATCAGATACTTCCAAAGACACGTCCACAGTCTTGGACTCGGCGTTATCCGCACTGACGGTAACTGTTCCCCGATATATTCCGGAAGAAAGTTTCTCTGGCACTTGGGCCCCGATCCAGAGAGCCTGAACCTTATCTTTTCCGACAGAGAGATTCTTTTCAAACGCGGCTCCCTTGACGTCTGTTCCCTCAGTATTGAAGCAAGTGAAAGCGGAAGAAGGGATCCGCTCGCCTGTGGCGGCATTGATAAGACCGGAATAGCTTACTTTCACGCCATTAACTTTTTTCCTGGCCGCCCAAAGGCCAATCTGGAACACGTAGTACTCCCCTTTGTCCGCCTGGCCGGCAAACGTGTCGTGGCGGTCGTCAGCTATCCATTTGTAAGGGATGTCAGTGGTCATCCGGATTGGGAACTTTCTGTCCTCCGTGAATATGACATAAGAATCGTCCGGGAACCTTGAGAGCAACTTATCCTTTTCTGAAGCGGTCGCGATCACTTCCATCGGATAGAAGCTATTCATTTGATCAATAGCCTGGAACTGAACGACTTCCGCAGAAGGCAGCCGAGGTGTCTTCTTGCTGTCAAGCTTGTTTTTCTTGATCCAAGCCGGTGACGCGGTCTCCTCGAAAGGCGGATACTTTACCGTGGGGTATGCCCTGCTGCCGCTCATCACATTCTTGAGATAATAGACATAGTACTTCCCCGGAGCGGTCTTGGGCTGGAACACTATCCTCCCCCTCTCTCGATTCACCTCGAGCCGACAGACATTTGTGATCCTCTCACCTGTGGCGGCATCGATCACGATTATGTTCTTATCCTCCGGATTCAAGTCCCTGCGCCGCCACTGGATTGTGGCCAGCACAGCGTCAGAAGGCTTTTCCACAGACACTACAACCCTATGGTTACCAAGCGAGTCCGAATTCCAGGTCCCGACACCGTACAATTCCGGAACAGGAACGTTCTGAGCATCAAGCGTCGTGAAGACGGACATCAGCAACAAAGCTATAAGCGAATGTCTCATCAGCTATTTGTTTTAATGGATAATGGTTTCTCAAATATAATCATTAAGATTCAATCGGCAAAGCGTACATTTTTCATGACGGATTTGTAAATTCGCGATAACAGGAAACAATAAAAACACTAAGATATGGCACTCGAACAACAAATCCAGGAAGACATCAAGACCGCGATGAAGGCACATGACGCGGTCGCCACAGCTGCTACCAGGGCTATCAAAGGTGAGATTCTCCTTTTCAAGACCTCCGAGGGAGGGAGCAAGGAAGTTTCAGATGGAGACATCCTGAAAATGATCCAGAAGCTTATTAAGCAGCGTAAGGAATCCGCCGAGCAGTTCGTCGCCGCAGGCCGTCAGGAACTAGCTGACAATGAGCTCGCTGAGGCCGCCATAATGGAGAAGTATCTCCCGAAACAGCTCAGTGAGGCCGAGGTCGAGGAGAAAGTCAAAGCCATAATCGCCGAGGTTGGCGCCACATCTATTAAAGATATGGGCAAGGTGATGGGCGCCGCAAACAAGGCCCTCGCCGGCCAATCCGACGGCAGGACCATCTCCACTGTTGTCAAGCGCTTGCTCGCTTAAGGCTAAATCACTTGTAAACCTTGCGGATCAGTTTCAGTTTCTTTCCGTAAGGAGGTTTCAGGAGGTCGATGTTGAACCAAGAGGACTTGATCAGCATCGACTTTTTGTGTGAGAATGTGTCGAAACCGTCCCGGCCGTGATATGATCCTATTCCGGACTCCCCGACTCCGCCGAAGGGCATGTTCTCATTGCCGATGTGCATGATCGTCTCGTTGACGCAGCCACCTCCAAAGGACACCTGCTGAAGGACAGTACGGATCTCTTTGCGGTTCCTTGAGAATATGTAAAGCGACAATGGCTTCTCGCCTTCCTTGACTTTGTCAATTACTTCTGTCTGAAGGTCTTTGAAGGTGATCACCGGCAGCACAGGTCCGAATATTTCCTCACCCATGGCAGGGTGATCCCACCCGCATCTGTCAATCACCGTCGGAGAAATGTAGTTAATCTCCGCGTCAGTGTATCCACCAATCACAACCTCGCCGTCTGAGACAGGTCTGGCAAGTCCAGACCGTAGCCACCCTCGGCTCGTAAGAGGGAGGGGCCCAGATCGATGGAGAGAGTGGGAAGACTTGTCTTCACAATCTCTCCGAGAGATGGGAGGGGCCGAGCGAAGCGAGGAGTCTGGACTGTCAGAGCCTGTCTCAGACGGTCGGAATAGTGCTGCAATTCGGTCAAAATGGCGTTTAGTGGCGATTAGAGTCATCTCGGCAGGGCGGGTCTGGATGTCTCCGAAGAAGTCATGGATGACTAAGCGCATGGTGGAGATGAATTCATCGTGAACCGATTCATGGACAAGGACATAGTCAGGAGCCACGCATGTCTGGCCACCGTTGATGAACTTCCCTTTCGCTATCCTCTCGCAAGCAAGACGGACCGGAGCGCTCGCACATATAATAGCTGGACTCTTTCCGCCAAGTTCCAGAGTCACAGGAGTCAGATACTTCGATGCGGCCTCCATCACGATCTTCCCTACTCTGGGACTTCCGGTAAAGAATATATAATCGTAACGACGGGAGAGCATCTCTTCGTTGGACACATCGTTTCCAAGCACCTCAACCACCTCTGGATCAAAAGTTTCCGTCAGCATTTCCGAGACCAGACGGGAAACATTTGGAGTCTGGCGTGACGTCTTCACGACAGCGGTATTACCTGCGGCGAGAGCTGCGGCAAGAGGAGCCACAACCAGATGGAGAGGGTAATTGAACGGACCAATTACCAGGACTTTTCCGTACGGCTCAGAAATGACACGGCTTTTACCGGGCCAGAGAACCATAGGGGTCGCCGGGGCACCTGGTTCCATCCAGTCCCGAAGGTGAGACAAAGTATGGCGTATGTCATTATAGAGAAAGCCTATCTCAGTTGTGTAAGTCTCAAAAGATCCCTTCCCGAAATCCTTGTCAAACGCCTCGATGAAAGCGTCCTCACGGGCCTTTAAAGCATCCCGGAGGGCGTATATCCTCCTAACCCTGACACCATATTCTGTTTTCTCCAAATCACGGATTTCCTGCCAAGCTAGAGAGAACGCGACAATCACCTGGGCGGCGATGTAGGTGGACATTACAATGAAGCCGCCATGAGGTACCTTTGTGGATGTGAAATCTCCTATGGCGATGAAAGTATCGGAGATGGCGAATAGGACGAATCCAATCGCCGTAATAAAGTATAAGGGCCTTCTTCTGTCTATACCGGCAGCTATGGCTGCAGTTATAAGGCACACGAAGGCGAAGGCGTAGACCCTGACCGCGACCCCAAGCGATCCTTCGAGATCAAATCGTCCTAAAACTGTCAGAACCACAATGGCGAGACAGGCGAAAAGAAGGGACACGAGTATCTTTCCGAATACTCCCTTGACTTTCCATGGAGCCGGTAATACGCTGAAATAGAGGATGTGACCGACGAAAAACGCCACGATACCCGCCATAAAGGGTCCAATGCCTCCGAACATCAAAAGCACATCACCGATGGTTCCGGCGACTAACGCCAGAATAATTAAAGAAACACGCCTGCCTCGTACATCATGTTCCTTCAGAAGCAGGAATATTGACAAGGCGATGAGAGGCATCAGCAAAGGCTTGGAGCAAGCCGCCAGCCATGACACACCAAACCATTTCCCGGCCAGGTTCGCTATCACAGGAACCAGCCAGAGACATTTAAGGTATTTATTCATTAATAGTCAGCAATTTCTCAATAACTTGCGGGAAGTGCTCCATCTCGAGGACATGTTCTTTGGCGGCGATGTCATCGGGAGTGTCGTCTGGGTCCAATGGAGTGGAGAACTGGGCGATGATGTCTCCCCCGTCAACCTCCCGGGTGACCCAGTGGACTGTCATCCCGGTCTCTGTCTCCCCTGCCGCCTTGACGGCCTCATGGACGTGATGACCGTACATTCCGATACCTCCGAACTTGGGAAGAAGAGCGGGATGGAGATTGATCATCCTATGGTCATATTCATCGATCAGAAAACCCGGAATCACAAGCAGGAAACCTGCCAGGACAATGAAGTCAACTGAATACTTGTCCAGCAGCGGAAGAATGATATCCGGATTGTTGAGCGCAGCCTTCGGAACCACCTCTACTGGAACTCCGAGCCGCTCCGCCTTGGCAACGGCCCCGGCGGAAGTCTTGTTACTGATGACCACAGCGGGCCGAGCGACTGACGACCCCTCAAAATACTTTATGATATTCTCGCAATTTGTGCCGCCACCGGACACGAATATCGCCATATTGACCATATCAACTTATTGTTTTTCAGAACTTTCCGGCAAATGCTTGATATACACATCCCTCTGCGGGAACGGGATCTCTATGCCATTGTCGGCAAGAGCCCTGTAGATTATCTCATTGGCTCTGGCGACATAGGCATAGCGTTGGTCGACAAGGACGAACTGCTTGACTACCAGATCCACGCTATTGTCACCGAACCCCTTGACAGTGACCTGGATACCATATGAAGGCTTCACTGTCGCGCGGCCAAACTTGTCGGGCTTGCAAAGAGGCTTCATCGCCCTTATAATCGCCCTTCTGGCTTTCTCCACATCAGTCCCATAAGCCACGCCGACAGGAAGGGCGATATATTCATAAGAGTCGCTCTTAGTGAGGTTCTTGAAGGTCTTGGAGAACAAGGTCGCGTTGGGGAATGCGATCATACTGCCATCAACCGCACGAATCACAGTGGTCTGATAGCTGATATTCTCCACCGTGCCGCGTATGCCATCACACTCGAGCGTATCCCCGACCCTGACTCTTCCTGACATGAGTTGAACCCCGTAGAAGAAGTTGTTGAGTATGTCCTTCATAGCGAATCCGAGACCGGCGGCAAGACCGGCGGCTATCACATTAAGAGACTTTGTAGGGATCTTCAGAATGCCGATCAACACCACGATAAAAAGACCCCAAGTCACAAGCCAGATGACATTGTTGGCGAGAGTCAGATTAACCTCGTTATCCCGCAGCAGGCCGGTTCCTGACTTCGCGATGGTGTCCCTGATCTTGAACACCCTGTAAAGGGAGCAGGCGGCGTACTCGATATATCTGAATACGAAATAGAGGCCGACAGCCAGCAGGACCTTGTAGAGCGAAAGGGTAATGGCTGTGATGTCCAGGAAAGGATAGAACAAGGCTGTCTTGCAAATCTCTGTGAGGTCGAAGACCCTGGAGGCGAGGAAGAGACAGCAAGGAATTGATACCAGGATAAGGACCGGTATTATGACCATTTCCAGAAGGTCATAAAGCCATGTCACCAGGAAACTGGTTCCCTTCTCGGAACCGATCTCGGCCGGATGCTTGAACCTGTAAGCCCTGACTCTTGTCCCGACTTTCTGCTGGTGATACTTGCCGACAAGCTCTTTGACCGCTGAAATGAATTGCAGGACAGTGAGTTGGAAAATCCACCAAATGTAGAGTTGGAGTCCGAGGAGAACATATCCCACAACAGATAGAACAAAGGTCACGGCAGTCACGAAGAGCGACACTGAAGCGAGATCGCGGTCAATCTTCGGCACCCTGCTGATGTTCTTCTTGAAGGTCATTGACTGCCAGAAAGCGAAGAGAAGGAGTATAGGCGGGAAAATCAGGTTGATCAAGCTATTGGGAATGAATATGATCCTGAAAGCAATGATCAAGAGTCCCAAAAGCATGACTGGCATATACATCTTAAGGCCAGGGTTGATCTGCTCCCCGTCAAACCGGATAAGCATGGAAAGCAGGATGGCGATAAGGAGAAGGGAGAACTCAACTATGAGTGATGAGGCCATCAGATAGAAATGGGTGCCTATCTTGGCTGAGCCTCGGGCGATGAGGACTATTAGCACGAATAGGATAACAGAAGCCAACATAAGGAAAGCCATCTCCCTTGTGGCGAACCGTTCTGTCTTGAATACCTTCAACTTCCGTTTCAATCCTTTCATCGAAAGCCAGCTGATAAACGCGGCGAGAGCGAGATAGACGAGGATTATGAAAGAGAAACCGAGCACTATCGGTCCTCTCCATTCGCTCCGTATTCCTTTGCCAAGAATATCATTGGAATACTTATCCCTGAAATCGCTGAACGCGCGCTTCGCGAACTGGCCCAAATGAGTGAGCACATACCAATAATTCCGTTGACCCTCAACGAAAATCCTCTTCTGGACAAGCTTATAACGGCTCTGGGCATAGTCATAAGCCTCACGGAGGCGGTGATCAGTAGAGGTGTAATATGACTTGTCCTCGACCATTTTGTCACGCAGGTCGGTGAACATGCCGAGAAGCTGAGTAGCGTAGAAGATGCAGCTGTCCCTGTCAACCTGTGAAAGGCTATCTAGCTGGAAATCAAACTTTGGGGCCTCTTCCTGCAGGTCAACGACATCTTTACCTTCCTCGAGTGGAGCGGTGAAATCGGCAAAGGTGGCGATGTGAAGGGTCATGGCTAAAGCGCCGAGCAGAGACGGTCCAAGGCTGTCCGGAACCTGTATCAACTCTGGAGGCAAGATCTTGAGAGCCTTGAGGAGACGGTCGAAACGGTCAATCTCCACATCAAAATATGACAGGATATTGTCGAACGGCACTTTAGTCTGCGTGAAACCGTTGTATTGGTCAGTAACTTGCCGCAAAGCATAGGTCAGGTCGAAAGTGAAGTCCTGCTTCTGGGAATATAGCATCAGTGAGAGTTCGTTACAACTCTTGACAAGCTCGATCAACCGCTCGTGCTGCTTGACTTGCTGCATCTCGAATCCCACCTGACTTCTGGACATCTCGGTGTAGGCCTTGGCTAACTCATAGCGCAGGACCTGAAGAGTCTTGGCAAGATCTCTCTCGTTGAAAACGGCGGAAGATCTTCCCGAAGGGATCAGCAGCAACGCTACAGTCAGCAGGGCGGACAGGATTACTTTTCTTGCTCGCATGGTATTATCTAACTATCAATGAATCAATTATATGCTTGTAATAAACATGAGCGGAGTCCAGGGCGGCCAGATTCTCCGGCTTGATAGGCTCCTCAGAGGGAGAATCAAGGGTAAGCGGGTTGACAGGTGTCCCGTTTTTCCACACCCTGAAATCCAGATGAGGTCCGGTGGCGACGCCGGTCGCACCTACGTATCCGATCACATCTCCTTGTCTGACATGGGTACCGGCCTTGATACCGGAAGCGTAACGGGAGAGGTGCATGTAGGATGTGGTGTAAGTCGCGTTGTGACGGATCTTTACCGTGTTGCCGCCACCATTGGTCCAGCCGGCGCTCAACACTGTACCATCTCCGATCGACATGACAGGAGTGCCGGTTGGGGCGGCATAATCGACGGCGGTGTGTGCTCGGACCTTGCCGGTGACCGGATGCTTACGATGGTAAGAGAATCCGGAACTGATCCTCGTGAACTTCAGCGGAGCCTTAAGGAAAGCCTTGCGCAAGCTGGCTCCATCCTCTTTCCAATACTGGTTTCCACCGTCACCCTGATCAAACAAGATCGCCGGGACAACGGTCTCCCCTCTCACAAACTCCGCATAGTAAATAGGGTCTACAGATACGACATCCCCATCGCAAGTACTCTCGTCATACAGGATCTTGAACCGATCCCCTTGCTGAAGTCCAAAAAAGTCCACGGACCAGGCGTAAATCTCAGATAAAGAGACAATAAGGCCAGCAGGAGCTCCCGCCGCGGTCATATCATTCCATAAAGAGTTGGTGATAGTCACGTCGGAATATTTCCGGACAGTTTCCACAGGACGGGAGAAACTCCAGACGGCCAGCGAGTCGGAAGTCTTGAAAACCGTTCCGTGTGTCTTATCCTTCTTGTAGACCACGTATTTGAGGGAAACCTCAGCCTCCGGACCAGCGGCGGTCGTGTCGACAGTATAATACGCGTTCACGGCATTTCCAGCCCGCATTTTCCTAACATCGAAGACCGTGTCGCATAACCCGGCAAGTGACATGGCATCATCGGAAGTCATTCCCAATCTGACCATTAGAGAGGTAAAGGCCTCCCCAGGACGTATCTTCTCCTCCATCATGTCAAACTCATCGATCCTGAACCCTTCCGGAGGAAGAGGGGCAACTGACACCTCATCCACCGTCTCCACAGGTTTCGTGTGGCAGCCGGATAAAAACAGAATCGAAGACATGCCTACAAAAACAAAAAGTATGTTAAGAAACTTTTTTGCCATAAACGCAAATTTAATAAAAACCCCTCCCAACTCGAAGGAAGTGAGCGAAAAAAGGACATATTCGCGGGAAAACCTGCAAGAATCATGAAAAACCTCACCTATATTATCGTCATTATCGGCATCTGGATCCCTATTGGCATTGAAGCGCAGACAAAAAGGGACACCAGCATAGTCATAAAGGAATCGATCATCTCCGAGCGGAAAGGATCCGGGAATGGCGGAGCGGGATCGATTGTTATCCCAGCTGACATGATCAAGAACGCTCCCGCCCTGCTCGGGGAGCCGGACATACTGAAAACCATCCAATTACTTCCAGGAATACAGGCAGGTACTGAGGGCTTGTCAGGGATGTATGTCAGGGGCGGAGGTTCTGACGAGAACCTGATCCTGCTGGACGGGGTCCCGATTTATTGCCAAGGCCATCTGCTCGGACTATTTTCCCCTTTCCAAAGTGAGGCCGTCCACGAGGCTGTCATCCATAAGGGTCTCTTCCCGGCCAGATTAGGCGGAAGGGCATCGAGCGTCCTCGAGATAAACACCACCAACTCCGGCAGGAAGAATACCTCCGGATGCTATGGATTAGGAATAATCAGCGACAAGTTCCACATTGAAGGTCCGATCACCGGAAGTAAGGCGTCTTATTCAGTCAGCGGTCGAGGCATGCACACCCTGCTGATGGACGGATTGTTCCGGATGTTAAAGATCCCAGGGAACTTCTGGTTTCACGATCTCCACACGAAAGTATCCATGCAAGTAAATAAACGTAACTTATTAAATATTAGCGGTTTCACAAGCAAAGACAAACTCTATTACAAGGAAGATGAAGAAAAAACTGACTTCAAATGGGGAACGACTATGGCGGCATTAGATTGGAAAAGGCGATGGAGCGGCGACCTATCATCTGACATCATCTTCGCCTGGAGCGGATATTCAATGGACACTGGGATAAAGGCGAAAGGAGCATCCCGTGAGGGATACCGTGCCGGTCTAGGAGACTTGGTTGCCAAAGCGGATTTAGTGTTCAATGGCATGGCAGGTCATGGAGTCAGGTTCGGGACTGAGATCATCCGACATAAGTTCAATCCTGAATCTGATTTCAGGAATGCGGATGCGGAAAAGGCATCGGTGACAGGCATTGAGTCAGCTATCTACGCTGAAGATAAGATCAATGTAGCTAATGGATTATCAATCGAAGCCGGACTGCGGATGGTCTTTTCTTCTTCCGGAGGGAACTCGAGGTTTATCCCGGAACCAAGGCTCACGGCAATTATCGGAAATAATCCCACAGCCAAGCTAAAGGCTTCATATTCAAGAGTTTCCCAACATATTCATCAACTCTCATCCACTATCGCGATCCTTCCGGTGGATCTGATTGTACCGGTCACGAAATCCATCGGGCCAATGGTTTCCGACCAAGTTTCTCTAGGACTCTGCCACGAAAACCGGAAAGGCTGGGAATTATCCGCTGAAGGCTATTGGAAGAGAATGAAAGGAGTTCTGGAATATAAAGATGATGTTATATTCATAGACGATTTCAAGACTTGGGAAGAGGATGTCGCCGCAGGGATTGGCCGGTCTTACGGTATTGAGCTATTCATAAGGAAAAGTGTAGGTAAAACCACCGGCTGGCTCGGATACACACTCTCCAAGAGCGAAAGAAGATTCCCTTACAAATCCATCAGTGGAGGGGAATGGTTCCCATGCAGATACGACTGCCGGCATAGCCTGACCACGGTAATTGAACAAACTTTAAGGCATGGATGGAGTGCCGGCGCCACATGGACATATTCCTCCGGCGGAGCGATAACACTCCCTGACGCTGACGGAAATATGCCGCACAGAGGCAATTACCGTCTTCCTCCGAGCCACAGGCTGGACTTGGGGCTGACTCACCGGAAAGAGAAACGCAATGGGGAGAGGCTCTGGAGCCTCGGCGTCTACAATGCGTATAACAGGAAGAACCCGAACCTTGTCATTCCTGTCGCGGGTGACGCTGATGACGGTCCGGGTTCTTCTATAAAAACGATAAGCTTTCTTCCGGTAATACCTTCAGTGGCCTACACTAGAGCTTTTTGATGATTTCCATGCCCTTGCGTATAGCCTCCTCATTCTTGGGGATGAGGTGGTGGTGACGCTCGGGAAGGGTCTTGCGCAAAGCCGCGAGAACACTCTCGATCCCGACTACGGGATGGATCTTCAACAGACCTCCTAAGACAATCATATTGAATGTCTTGATAAGGTTCATCTCAGCCGCGGCGTCCATGGCGTCGATACGGTAGACATCAATGTCTTTCCTGGTCGGCGGCTCAGGGATGCCATAGCCATCATAAATGAGGGTGCCGCCCGGCTTGACCTTCGGCTCGAACTTCTCCAACGAAGGCTGGTTAAGGACGATGGCTGTATCGTAGCTGGAAAGAATAGGTGACGAGACCGGATCGTCGCTGACGATCACGGTGACATTGGCTGTGCCACCTCTCTGCTCAGGGCCATAGGCCGGCATCCAAGTGACTTCCTTGCCTTCCATTAGACCGGCGTAGGCCAGGATCTTGCCCATCGAGAGGACTCCCTGTCCTCCGAATCCGGCTATAATTATCTCTTCTGTCATGGTCTTGTCGATTTATTTGTCAGCACCAGTGTCTTTAAGATCTCCGAGATGGTAGAATGCGAACATATTCTCTTCCATCCATTTGTTGGCCTTTTCGGGGCTCATCTTCCAACCGGAGTTGCAAGTCGAGACAATCTCGACGAGATTGGAACCCTTACCCTGCATGGAGTACTCGAAAGCCTTCCTGATGGCTTTCTTTGCCCTATTGATCGCCGCCACGGAATGGACGGACTGGCGGGTAACATAGCAGGTTCCATCAAGATTGGCGGCAAGCTCAGTTATCTTGAGAGGATAGCCGTGGAGACTCACTTCCCTACCGTAAGGGCAGGTGGCGGTCTTCATTCCAAGCAAGGTGGTCGGGGCCATCTGGCCACCGGTCATGCCGTAAATGGCGTTGTTGATGAATATGATGGTGATGTTCTCCGCGCGATTGAGGGCGTGGATAGTCTCCGCAGTTCCGATGCAGGCGAGGTCACCGTCACCTTGATAGGTGAAGACCAGCCTGTCAGGCCAGAGACGCTTTGTGGCGCTGGCGAGTGCCGGAGCCCTTCCGTGAGCGGCCTCCTGCCAGTCCACATCAATATATTTGTAAGCGAAAACGGCGCATCCCACAGGTGAGATAGCGATAGTCTTCTCAGTCATGCCCATCTCCTCAACAACCTCTGCCACGAGTTTGTGCACCACACCATGGCTGCAGCCGGGGCAGTAATGCATCGGAGTGTCATTCAGCAAGGCGGGTTTCTTGTAGACCACCTGGCCTTTCTCTATGATTTCTTCTCTTGTCATGGCTCTGAAGTGTTAGAATGAACGTTTGAGGACATCGACAACCTCGTCAGGATCAGGAATGATTCCGCCGAGACGGCCGAAATGACGGACAGGCACAGCGCCTTCGACGGCGAGGCGGATATCCTCGACCATCTGTCCGGCGTTGATCTCAAGCGAGAGGATACCCTTGACCCGGCTGGCGAGAGCCTGGACTTCCTTGGTCGGGAAGGGCCAGAGAGTGATAGGACGTAACAGACCTACCTTGATTCCCTGCGCGCGTGCGATCTCGATGCTCTTCTTGGCGATACGGGCGGCCGATCCGAAAGCTACGATCGCATATTCAGCATCATCAAGCATGAATTCCTCATAGCGGACTTCCTTCTCCTCGATCTCGCGGTACTTGGCCTGAATACGGAGATTGATTATCTCCATTTCCTCTGAGCGGAGCTCGAGTGAGGTGATGATATTAGGCTTCCTTCCGCCGACACGACCTGTGGTGGCCCAAGGGCACTCCTTAATGATCTCCTCCTCAGTGCGGCGAGGCTTGAACGGAGGGAGAACCACTTTCTCCATCATCTGGCCGATGGCGCCGTCCGCGAGAATCATAGCCGGATTGCGGTAACGGAAAGCAAGAGTGAACGCAAGATCCACGAAATCAGCCATTTCCTGTACGGATGCGGGGGCCAGGACAATCAGGTGATAATCACCATGACCGCCACCCTTGCAGGCCTGGAAATAGTCCGACTGGCTGGGCTGGATGGTCCCGAGTCCGGGGCCTCCCCTCATTACGTTGACAATCAGAGCGGGAAGCTCGGCTCCCGCCATGTAAGAGATACCTTCCTGCATGAGGCTGACTCCAGGGCTGGAAGAGGAAGTCATGACCTTCTTGCCGGTGCTGGCCCCACCATAGACCATATTGATCGAGGACACCTCGCTCTCAGCCTGAAGGACCACCATGCCGGTGGTCTCCCATGGCTTCTGCTCAGCAAGTGTCTCCAAGACCTCGGACTGGGGGGTGATAGGATAGCCGAAATAGCCGTCGCAACCGCAGCGGATCGCGGCGTGGGCAATCGCCTCGTTGCCTTTCATCAATGTGATTTCCTGATCTGCCATAGTTCTACTCGGTTTTAAGACGGTAAACGGTAATACACCCGTCCGGACAGACTGTGGCGCAGGAAGCGCAACCGGTACAGGTGTCAGCCAGAACCTCATGGGCGAAATTGTAGCCCTTGCGGTTCACTTCCTTGCCCGTCAGGGCGAGGACATCAAGCGGGCAGGCGACGACGCAGAGATTGCAGCCCTTGCATCTCTCGGTGTCGACGACTGTCGCTCCTTTCATTTTTGCCATAATACCTTTATGATTTGTTGTTACTGGTTATACATGTCCTTATTGTAAAAGTCCAGGATGTCATTAGCCATCCTGTAGGCGTTTGCCGCAGGGCTCTCGGGATTGATCGCCATAGCCTCAAGATAATTGTTGATGGCACCTTGCCAGTCCCCTTTCTTGCGGTAAGCGTTACCGAGCAGGTAATATGCCCTGTCAGACGGTACTGTGGACGAGGAAATAAAGTCACCAAGGAGGCTTATCGCCTCCTCGATCCTCCCTTCTTGAAGGATGGACTCAATCCCGTCCAATTTATCCACCTCCTACTCGTCGATGAATATGCACCAACCTCTCGGATCAGGTCTCAATCCTCTCTGGATTCCGATGATCTCATTGTACAGCATCACGCTCTTAGGACCGCATTGCTCCTTGGAGCCGATATCGTAGCGCTTAGTGATTTCGGTTCCCTCGAGGACAGGTTTGTCATCTATCTCACATATAGGAGTGATGACAACAGCGGTTCCGCATGATCCAACCTCATCAAACTCAGCAAGTTCCTCAACCTTAATCGGGCGCATCTCAACCTTCATCCCCATATCCTCGGCAACCGTACGCAAACTGTTGTTAGTGATGGAAGGCAGGACACTATTGGAGAGAGGGGTGACGTAAGTATCACCCTTGATCGCGAAGAAATTTGACGAGCCGAACTCCTCTATGGTAGACTTCGTGGCCGAATCAAGGAACAGGAGTTCCCTGTAACCGGAGTTGTGAGCGATATTGTAAGCGTGGAGCGACTGGGCATAGTTGGCGCCAAGCTTGTGACGACCGGAACCGAAAGGTGCTGAACGGTCATAGTTCCTGGATAACACCGCGTTAGCCGGGGCCAGGCTCTTAGCCCCTGAATATGTTCCCACAGGAGAGCACATGACAACGAACATCACGTCCTTGGCAGAATGGATACCAAGCTGAGGGTTGATTCCGAAAAGTACAGGCCTCAAATAAAGAGACGCGCTTTGGATCTCATAAGGAGGAAGATATTCGAGATTGTCCTTGACGCAGCGGACGCACATGTCGATAAACAACTCCTCAGAAGGCCAAGGCATATCCAGATATTCAGCGCTGTCCCTTAACCTCTTGAAGTTCATATCGGGGCGGAAAAGACGGATCTTTCCGTCAACTCCCCGGAAGGCTTTAAGGCCCTCGAAACAAGAAGGGGCGTAATGGAACACACCAGCAAACGGGCTGAGAGCCAGGTTGAAATCCTCAGTCTCGACCGGAGTCTCCCAATTGCCGTCGATGCAGCGGCTGAAAACTATAGTCCTTGTCTTTGTGTAGCTGAAGGATAGTTTTGTCCAATCAATATCAATCATATTGTAGTGTTATTAATTAGTGTCAATCTTCAATAATATGATCCTTGTTGTAGGTGTGGATCTTGGTCTGACCCGCGAGGATCAAATACCCGTTCTCGGCAAGGGATGCGATCTCATCTTCACCAGGGAATACCTCGACAGGGGCTATGAATCCGATCTTCGCGATTATGTCGTTCATCAGTTTCTTGCTGTGCGCGATACCGCCGGTAAGGAGGATGGCGTCTACCTTTCCGTCGGCCGTAGCCGCCATAGAAGCTATGTATTTGCAAATATTAAGGACATACGCCTTAAGGAAGGTGATCGCCAACTCGTTCCCGCTGTCAGCCAGATTCTCGACATCAATCATGCTGTTGGTTCCGAAATATGCTACGGCGCCTCCCCTTCCAACGAGTTTCTTCTTGATATCTTCCTTCGTGTACTTGCCGCTGAAGCACATGTCTATCAGCTCGAAGGGAGGACAACACCCAGCCCTCTCGGGAGTGATAGGGCCGTCTCCGCCAAGGCCGTGATTAACATCAATGACCTTTCCTCTTCTATGGAGGGATATTGTCGCTCCACCGCCCATATGAGCCACGATGACTGTCACATCATTGACCTTATGGCCATGCTCCTTAAGATAGCGCCTGACTATAGCCCTGGAATTAAGGGCATGGAAAAGGGTCTTCCTGGTAAACTCGGGGATACCACCCATCTTGCACTCGGGAAGCATCTCATCGGCCATAGGAGGATCCGCGATATATGCGGTGGTGACACCGAAACGCGGCTCAAGTCCTTTCTCTCGCCTTATTTCATTAATCTCTTTGGCGATATCATCGGCTAGGATGGCGCTGAGGTTGCATGCATGGACTCCGTCCCTTCCGCTGAAAAGGACATCACGCATGTCTTGGTTGACATTATATACTCCAGTGATTACGGGGGTGATCAGTCCGCCCCTTGCCATTACGATATCAACGTTCTCAAGAGGAATCCCCCTGGATCCCATGAAATCCTTAATCGCCTGACGGCGCATGTCGGACTGATCCATTACGGACTTATACTTAGCTACTTCCGAGGCGGTGTGCTCGAGCTTCTCGTCGAAAACCCTGGTGCCATCGGAAAAGTAACCCAATTTTGTGGTTGTCGAACCAGTGTTGATGACTAATATATTACCTTTCATCTTAAATCTTTGACGGGTTAAATATATTACATTTTTTTCGTTATATCAAGTGTTTCGTCAATAATTGTAACATCTAAAGCCGAGATGAAATCAAATTGACACTATTCTATTTAATCGATATTACCGTCAGAAGCCTGCCGGATACTTTGAATCTCACTTCCCTGCCTCCAAACGACATTCCATACTCCCTTGATGGGTCATCCTGGTAGCTCGGTCTGGGATCGAGCGACAGGACTTCACGCAGTGTGTCGAGGTCAGGTATAGTCTTCTCCGCACCTACAGGAAACTCAACCTGAAGTGGTTCCCATGTGGAGGTGTCAACAAAGCCTGAGCGGACCCCGGGGTGCGAGTCGGCATATTCGATATATGGCTTTATGTCATAAATCGGTGTACCGTCCATCAAGTCGGCTCCGAGAACGTTAATAACCGGTCCAATTGGTCTACCATCAGAGTCTTTCGCCTCAAAATCAATTGATTCCAAACGTACCGAAGAGAGTCCAAGCGGATTTGGCCTGAACGGTGACCGGCTCGCGAATACTCCGACTCTGGCATTTCCACCAAGTCGCGGTGGTCGCACGGTAGCCTGGAAAGGACCTGAAATCAGATTGGCTGAGAATTCCCAGATAAGCCAGATATAGTCGAAACCTTCGAGGCCACGAAGGGCGTCGGGATTACGGAACTCCGACTCGAAAACTATACTGCCCTTGACTGCCGGAGCAAGCCCTGCCTGCCTAGGCACACCGAACTTTCCCGGGAACGGAGACCGGAAATATGCTATAGGCTTAATTTCCATATTCACAACTATTTAATCACCCTCACCGGAACCCCTGCTCCACCTTTAACCTCACCCATGACGAAGAAACTATTCAAGCCTCCGATGCAATCAAGATCACCCAAAATCCGAAGCACGAACCTCTGGTACTCCTTCATACTCGAGACATAAACTTTCATAAGGAAATCATAGTCGCCGGAGATATTGTAGCACTCACCGACCTCGCTGAGATCCTGCACCGCATCCATCAATGCTTTAGCGTTCTCGAAAGTATGCTGTTTCATCTTAATGAAGCAGAAAGCCATAAAAGAACAGTCCAGTTTGTCGGCGTCTAGTACAGCGGCGACCTTTTTGATATAACCCTGCTCACGCAGCCGCTTCACTCTCTCAAATACTGGTGTGGGAGAGAGATGGACCTTGGCTGCCAGTTCTTTGTTAGTGACGTCGGCGTTCTCCTGCAAAGCTTGTAGGATAGCGACGTCTTTCTCATCCAATCCGTTCATCGGTAAAAAAATCTTTAATATTAATTATTTAGGGATAATTCAGTAAAATATATCCCATATTATTTACAAAAATAGCAAAATTCACCAAAGTTTCGCATCTTCTTGGAAACATTTTCCATGGATTCTACCTTTGCGACAGACAACACAACTTAACAAATTGACAATATCATGAGCGCGATCAAATTACACCTCGAGACCCTGGCGATTCACGCAGGCCAGGAGACACCGGATCCAGTGAGCGATTCACGTGCGGTCCCTATTTACCAAACTACATCTTATGTATTTCATAATAGCGCGCATGCGGCGGACAGGTTCGGGTTAAGAGATCCGGGCAACATCTACGGTCGCCTTACCAACTCGACCCAAGACGTGTTTGAGACAAGGATCGCCGCCCTGGAAGGTGGTGTGGCGGCTCTGGCTGTGGCCTCCGGAGCCGCTGCCGTTACCTACTCCCTTCAGAATATAGCCAGGCAAGGCGACCATATCATAGCGGCGGACAACCTCTACGGAGGCTCTTTCAACTTGATTACTCATACCCTATCCACTCAAGGCATAAGCAGTACAATTCTGAAAGTCAATGACCTTGAAGCACTTGAGAAGGCCATAAGACCGAACACTAAAGCGATATACGCCGAGACTTTCGGGAACCCCAACTCTGACGTGATCGATTTAGAAGGAATATCTGAGGTCGCACACAGGCATGGAATAGTAGTGATTGTGGACAACACTTTCGCTCCGCTGATATTCAGGCCATTGGAGCATGGGGCGGACATAGTCGTCCACTCAGCGACGAAGTTCATCGGAGGCCATGGGACCACTCTCGGTGGAGTCATTGTGGACGGAGGAAAGTTCGACTGGAAGAAGAATGCTGACAGGTATCCTTCAATCGCAAAACCAGATCCCAGCTACCATGGCGCGGTGTTCGCTGACGTCGCCGGCCCGGCAGCTTTTGTGACAAGGATCCGCGCGGTCATTCTCAGAGACACCGGTGCGTGCGTGAGTCCCCTTTCCGCATGGATCCTTCTTCAGGGAGTCGAGTCACTCCCTTTGCGTATAGAGCGGCATGTACAGAACGCCCTAAAGGTCGTGAGTTATCTTGAGTCCCACCCGAAAGTGGCCAGAGTCAACCATCCATCACTCGCCAGCCACCCTGACAACTGCCTGTACAATAAGCACTTCCCTAACGGAGGCGGATCAATATTCACCTTCGAGATCAAGGGGACTAAGGAAGATGCCTGGAAGTTCATAGACAATCTCAAGATATTCTCCTTGCTGGCTAATGTCGCGGATGTCAAGAGCCTGGTGATCCATCCTGCCTCCACGACTCATTCCCAGATGACTCCAGAAGAGCTTGAGCAGCAACACATTACCCCGACAACAATACGGCTTTCCATCGGTGTGGAGCACATCGACGACATAATCGCCGATCTCGACCAGGCTTTCGAGGCGATTTGATCATTTTCCCGGCCGAATTCGGCATCTTTTTTCCCTCCCTTTATTTACCTTTTGGGGTAAACTTATTTCAGGACAATACAGAGCCCGTTTTTCAAAAATGCCTGACAATCAGCACTTTACAAAAAACGCGTAGATAATATTTCTACGCGTTTTCCATATTCACCTGATAATCAAGCACTTCCCAAAACTCTTATCCGCAACAGCCAATTCTATACCCGCAGAATCACACCACAGAGTCCATACATAGTCTATTTCACCCACGTGCCGCAGGTAGACAGGTGGCGCCAATTCAGGGACACCGGACGCAGTTCAACAGGGATTTCTTGACCGGTGGTGCGGAATAAGGGACACCTGGAGGGGTGGGAGGTGAAATATTGGCGGTGAAAACTGATCATCAGTCTCCTATATCATAAAATGTTTATTAATAACATGAAAAACAATATTGTTATACAGTATAACATTTTTGTTAAAAGTGTTTTGGGAGTAAAAAGGAGTTAAAACGGCTAAGAGCAGGCAGGTTGAGGGCAAGGTCAATTGCGGTCAAGTGCGGCAAGGTAAGGCAGGAAAAAAGTCTTTGGGAGAGGTGTGTGATGGGGTGGGATGAGGGGATAGGTTTTTTATTGGGTTTTTATTAGATTTGCAGGTTGAAATAAAAAGGATTTAAAATAATATCTAATATTAACCAATATTAACCACATCAAAGAACAGCACAACATGTTCAAAATCCTGAAACGAGAGATGCTGACTCCTAACATCTGTAAGATGGTAGTGTCAGCCCCCAGGATTGCCAAGGCGGCTCAGCCTGGGCAGTTCCTGATCGTCCTGGCGAACGAGGAGGGCGAAAGAATTCCATTGACAATCAGCGACTACGACCGTGAGGAAGGTACGGTGACCATCGTCACCCAGCTTATCGGAGCCTCCTCCGCAGCCATCATCGCCAAAGAGGAAGGAGAGTTCTTCCGCGACGTAGTCGGTCCGCTCGGCAACCCCTCGGCATTCATGGGGATGAGTGAGGAGCAGCTGAAAGGACAGAAATATATATTCATAGCCGGAGGCCTCGGCACCGCGCCGGTGTATCCCCAAGCCAAATGGCTGCACGACAGAGGCATCGCCGTTGATGTCATTATCGGAGCCCGCACCAAGGACCTTTTGATTTACACAGAAGAGCTCGGAAGCGCCTGCGACAACCTCTACCTTTGCACTGACGATGGCAGTGTCGGATTCCATGGAGTCGGCACGGCATGCCTGGAGGATCTTGTGGCAAAAGGTAAGGAATATACCCAGGCGGTCGCCATCGGCCCGATGATAATGATGAAATTCGCTACCCTGACCTGCAAGAAGCTGAATATTCCTATCGACGTGAGCCTTAACATGTTGATGGTGGATGGCACCGGCATGTGCGGAGCGTGCAGGGTCACAGTAGCCGGCAAGACCAGATTCGCCTGCGTGGACGGTCCTGAGTTCAACGGCTACGATGTGGACTTCGATGAGGCGATGCGCCGTCTCGGACAGTACAAGACAGAAGAAGCGGAAGTTAAAGCTAAATACGTGAAGTGATATGGCAGAGAGAATTCCTAGAGTACCGGTAAGGGAGCAGGATCCCAAGGTACGAGCTCATAATTTCGAGGAAGTTTGTTTCGGATATGACCTCCAGGAGGCCATGCTGGAGGCGTCGAGATGCCTCCACTGCAAGAATCCACGCTGCGTGACCGCTTGTCCGGTCAGCATCAAGATTCCGGAGTTCATCGCGAAGGTCAAGGAGGGAGACATCCAAGGTGCCGCCGCTGTGATCGGAGAAGATTCCTCGCTGCCGGCTGTATGCGGACGTGTCTGCCCCCAGGAGACCCAGTGCGAAGGCAGTTGCATCCTCGGGATCAAGGGCGAGAGTGTGGCGATCGGAAAACTAGAGCGTTTTGTCGCTGACCATTCAGCTGAGAGCGACGAGACAAAGCGTCCCTCGGCGACCGTTACCCCTGGAGCGAAGAAAGTCGCTGTCATCGGCTCAGGTCCAGCCGGATTGGCCTGCGCTTCTGACCTCGCCAAATGGGGCTACGATGTCACAATCTTCGAGGCTCTTCACAGACCTGGAGGTGTCCTTGAATATGGAATACCTGAATTCAGGCTCCCAAAAGATGCTGTACTAAAACGTGAGATAAACGAAGTTAAAGCTTTGGGAGTCAAAATAGAAACTGACGTCATTATTGGACGCACAGTCACCATTGACAGCCTTATGGACAACGAAGGTTTCGAGGCTGTTTTCGTCGGAACAGGAGCCGGACTTCCGAAGTTCATGGGCATCCCAGGAGAGAACCTCAACGGTGTATTCTCGGCGAATGAGTTCCTGACTCGCAACAACCTGATGAAGGCCTTCAGGGAGGATTACCTCACCCCTATCCACGCCGGAAAGAAATGTTGTGTCGTCGGAGGAGGTAATGTCGCTATGGATGCCGCCAGGACTGCCCTCAGGCTAGGAGCGGACACCTCTATTATCTATAGGAGAACTGAGGTTGAGCTTCCTGCCCGTAAGGAAGAGGTCCATCACGCGAAGGAGGAAGGTATTGATTTCCAGATGCTGACAAATCCTGTCGAGATCCTCGCCGATGAGAACGGCTGGGTAAGGGCCCTCAAGTGCATCCGGATGGAGCTCGGCGAGCCTGACGAAAGCGGTCGCCGCTCCCCTGTCCCGATTCCCGGCTCAGAATTCGAGATTCCGACCGAGACTGTCATAATGGCTCTTGGTACCGCCCCGAACCCGCTGATTGTCAAGACCACAAATGGACTTGAAGCCACCAGGAGAGGAGGGCTTGTCGCCGACGAGGAAGGCCGTACGACCCGCGAGGGAATATTCGCCGGAGGTGATGCCGTGACCGGTGCCGCCACCGTGATACTCGCCATGGGCGCCGGAAGGAAGGCCGCCAAGGCTATTGATGAATACCTGAAATCCAAGTGATATGTTGATGCTGACTCTGGCCGCTATCGCCCCGGCTCTGATCCTCCTCTGGTACGTTTACCATAAGGACACGGAGCCGGAGCCTACCAGGCTCATATTCAAGGGCTTCTGCTATGGAGGCCTGGCTGCCCTCGCCTCGACCCTGATTTCCGGTCCCCTTCTCAATATGGGCTTCTACACGACAGAGCCATCGACCTTGGGAGAGGCGGTCAGAATCGCTTTCTTTGGAGCTGCCATTCCTGAAGAGACAGCCAAACTGCTTCTGCTCTGGCTATTGCTCCGCAACTGCCCTGAATTTGACGAGCGCTATGACGGCATTGTCTACGCCACGACTGTCGGACTTGGCTTCGCCGCGTTCGAGAATATTATTTATGTGATAAGTGCCGGAGCCAATTGGGTCGACGTGGCTTTCACGAGGGCTCTGTTCGCCGTTCCCGGTCATTTCGCGTTCGCTGTGACAATGGGATATTACTATTCCCAGTACCATTTCAGGGGCAAGGAGCATGAAGGAGCGGCTATCAAGATGTGGCTGTTCCCTGTGATTCTTCATGGAGTCTACGACGCTCTGTGCTTCTTCAGCGAGCTGAGCGAGGCGTGGTCGTTGCTTATCACGCTGGTTCTGATCGCCTTCTGCTTCTGGCTTTTCAAGAAGACCAGGGCGAGAATCTTGAAAGAGGCGTCTGAGAATGAATATGTAGGCTCAGGGCCTGTAATCCGTTCCAACGGCTACGATGTCAACCGTGACTGGACCGACCATCCAGAAGATCAATAAACATGGATTGAGGTGGCGTGGGCTGAAGGGAGGTAGTTGATACCCCACCAGCAGATCTGCAAGCATACAAAGGCTAGCAGCAGGATCCACATGGCCGTTTGACGGTCCTTGGGACGAGCGACACGGAAATGGAGGTACAAGAGATAGGCAAGCCAAGTGATGGCGGCCCAAGTCTCCTTAGGATCCCAAGCCCAATACGTGCCCCAGGCGACCTGAGCCCACAAAGCCCCGAACAACATCCCGAAAGTCAGGAACGAGAGACCTGTGGTGACAAGGTTATCCGTAGTCGCCAAGTCTTCCTCTGTCGTGTTTTCTTTTCGGAATATAAGAATATACAAGGCCATGATTGTGGCGGCACCGAGCATTCCGTACGAGAACATGTAGACGATGACATGCGGGGCAAACCATGGACTCTGTAACGCCGGCATAAGGTTCTTGGAGTGGATCTCAGGCTTGAGGAGGTTGACGATGATGAACACAAGCGACATAATAGTGCTGAAAGACAATATCCACTTGTATTTCCAACGGCAATAAACGATCATTCCGGCCACAGCGAGGAAGAAGGAGTACCAAAGCCTGGTCTCCCCCATCGTCCGGAGCGGCGGGCGCTCCAACGTGATCCACATGGCGAGGATGAATGAGAAGAATACCAATATTCCAAGACCATAATTGATTATAGCCGAACTTCTTTTGCCTATCCAGGCCTGAACGGCGCCTAATGCCCAAAGTATCACTGAGGCCGCGGCGAACCAAATAAAAACATCCCAACTCATTTCACTTCCTCCCTTTTGAAGCCGGTGACGAGCATTAACAAGGCTCCGGCCAACATCATGAATATTCCCACATACACCAGAGGCAGCCATGGATCTTTCACGATCTCAAGGATACTGACCTGACTATCCGTCCCGGCTTCCTCATCGTAGCCATACTGGTACATTTTCCAGCCGTCAACCTTGAGGGGCTTGTTGACCTCGATGACAGCGGTGATGTCTTTACCGCTTTTTCCTTTCACAACGACATCTGAGGCGAAGCGCTTCGGCATACCGTTGGGATAGGTTTCCATCGTGAAGTCGTCAAGACGGACCGAAAGTCCTGTCTCATAAGAGGTTCCGTCCTCAGTAGAGGCAGTGGAGACGGTCTCGCCTTCATGAAGGGTCATCTCCAGGTCCCGTTTGTCAGCGCTACCAAGAGTGGCACAGACGAGGGTCACGAAAAAACCCAGATGAATCAGAGTGTATGGGATAGCCTTCCAAGAATGGGCAACACGGTGGATACCGCCAAAAGCGCTAAGCCCAACCGAGACAGTCAACCAGACAAAACATATGACAAAAGGCCAGAAAGTCACCATGTTCCCTAGCCAACCTCTCTCGGGGATCTGAGCGGTCAAGCCCATGACTATCGTCAGGAACAAAGCACAAGAGATAGCCGGAACAGCGGCCTCGTGCGAGCCGAGCCAACTGAAAAAACCGACCTTTTCCCTCATCAAAAATGCCACGGTCACCAGGACCAGAAGCGCTAAAAGCATAATGAGGTTCACAGGGGAAGCTATGAGATCCCAATTTACTGGCCCGAATATGACCTGTAAAAGGAATCCCAGGAGGATTAGCCCGCCGCCAAAGATGAATCCGTCAGCGAGGGACCAAGGTTTCTTTAAAAATGGCATAAGTTCGTAATATATATAACGCGAATATAGTCAAAAAAAAGCTAGGCGGTAATCTGGTTCCCGGTGTATAACTCGTAGTACTTGCCCTTCTGGGCGAGCAGCTCGTCATGTCTCCCCCGCTCAATTATATGGCCGTGGTCAAGGACCATAATATAATTGGCGTTCTGGACAGTAGAGAGCCTGTGGGCGATAACGAAGGTGGTGCGGCCTTTCATAAGGGAGTCCATTCCCTTTTGGATCATCTTCTCGGTACGAGTATCGATTGAGGATGTGGCCTCATCTAGGATCAGCACTGGAGGATTTGCGACTGCGGCTCGGGCGATAGCTAACAACTGCCGCTCACCTTGGGAGAGGTTTCCTCCGTCAGCGGCGAGGACTGTGTCGTAACCTTGCGGTAACCTGCGGATAAAGGAATCCGCATAGACAAGTCTAGCCGCCGCCCGGCATTCTTCATCCGTGGCGTCAAGCCGGCCATAGCGGATATTGTCCATGACTGAGGCGGAGAACAGACAAGTCTCTTGCAAGACTATTCCAAGACTTCGACGGAGTGAGTCTTTCTCGATGTCCCGGATGTTGAAACCATCGTAAGTTATGGTGCCTTCCTGAATCTCGTAGAACCGGTTGATGAGATTAGTGATCGTGGTCTTGCCGGCGCCAGTGCCTCCGACGAAGGCGATCTTCTGGCCCGGATAGGCTGTCAACGATATGTCAAACAGGATCTGTTTACTTTCAACATAGCTGAAATCGACATCCTTTAAACTCACTAAACCCTGCAAAGGAACCAGCTCTTCCCCCTTCGCCTTCCAAGCCCAAGTGCCAGTACGTGATTCGCTAACAGCCAGAGAACCATTAGGGGAAACAGATGTGTTAACAAGTGTAACATTTCCGTTATCAACTTCTTGGGGCTCATCTAGCAGGGAATATACCCGGTCAGTTCCGGCGGAGGCCATAGCGATCGAGTTGATCTCATTCGAGATGCTGGAAATCGGCCTGGTGAAGTTCTTCTGAAGTGACAAGAACGCGACCAAAGTACCGAGAGTAAGGGTCGCGCCACCGATTCCAGAAAGGTACCACGCCGTCACACCACCCAGCGCGATCAATGCGCCGACAACAGCGGTTAGCACATAGCCGAGGTTGCCTATATTCCCGTTGATAGGCATCACCATGCTTCCAATCTTGTTGGCGTTGTAAGCGCTTGAGCGGAGCTGTTCGTTAAGGACAGCGAAGTCCTCCACCGCCTTCTTCTCATGGCAGTAGACCTTGACAACCCTCTGCCCGGACACCATTTCCTCGATAAAGCCGTTGACAGCTCCAAGAGAGCGCTGCCGATCAGCGAAATACTTCCTGGAAATACTTCCCAGGCGAGCCGTAACCCTAACAGTAAGCACCGCCATCAACACGGAGACCAGAGTAAGCGGCAAGGACAGGACCAACATGGAAATGAATGTCGAAACCAGCGTGATCAACGACTGGAAGAGGTTCGGGACAGTGTTTCCGATAACCTGACGCAAGGTGTCGACATCATTTGTATAGACCGACATGATATCCCCGTGGGAATGGGAGTCGAAATAGCTCAACGGAAGGTCTTCCATATGGGAGAACAGTCCCTGACGTAGTTTGAGCATCGTTCCCTGCCCCACGAATATCATAATCAGATTATAGGAATATGACGCCGCTACACCAACCAGCAGCACGACAGCGAGCTTCAACAGCGCTACAGCGAGCGGAGAGTAGTCCGGTACGCTTTGCGACAGCATCGGGGTGATATAATCATCAATCAGCGTTCGCGTGAAGAGCGAGGATGCAAGTGTTGTCAAAGCGGAAACCACGATGCACGCCAGCACAACGGCAAAACGTATCTTGTAGTTCTTGAATATGAAACCAAACAGTCTCCATACGGTGGAGCCTTTCCCAAGGCTCTTCTTCAATTCCGCCCTGGACATATGTGGCTCCCTTACTCCCCCTCTCATTCTCCCGCCAGCGGGATTCATTTTCTGAGTGTTTTGATTCGAGCTCATACGGCAGTCACCTCCTTTCCCTCATCAAAATCAGCCTCGCCACCAGAGGTCTGCATTTCATATATGTCCTTATATATCTCACAGGTTTTCAGCAGGTTCTCGTGTGTGTCGAAAGCAGCCACACGGCCGTTGTCCATCACAATGATCCGGTCAGCGTCCTGGATACTGAGAATACGCTGGGAGATAATCACTTTCGTCAAGCCCTCAATCCGACCCGAGATCGCCTTTCTGATGTGGGCATCGGTCGCCGTGTCAACAGCTGAGGTCGAATCATCCAGAATCAGCACCTTAGGTCGCTTCAGAAGGGCCCTGGCTATGCAAAGTCTCTGGCGCTGTCCTCCTGAGACGTTTGTTCCACCCTGCTCGATATAAGTGTTGTAGCCGTCGGGCATCTGCTCGATAAACTCATCAGCACAAGCCTGACGGCAAGCCTCCCTGCACTCCTCCTCAGTCGCGTCCTCCCGTCCCCAACGGAGATTCTCCAGAATTGTCCCGGAGAAGAGAGTGCTCTTCTGGAGCACGACAGCAACTTGGTTTCTCAAAGCCTCCATCTGGTATTCACGCACATCCACTCCTCCTACTTTGACGGAACCCTCAGACACGTCATATAGCCTGGAAATAAGGAACACAAGGCTGGATTTTCCGCTGCCGGTACCGCCAATCACTCCGATTGTTTCTCCGGCATCTACATGGAAATCAATATCTTCCAGTGCGTAATCGCCACCTTTAGTGTAAGCGAAATAAACATCCTTGAAATCGATGCTGCCGTCCTTCACTTCAAGAATAGGATTCTCCGGATCGTACATGTCCGGCTCCTCGTTGATCACATCCGCCACCCTCTTTCCGCTCGCGGCGCTCTGCGTCAACTGGACGAAGATCATCGAGAGCATCATCAATGAGGTCATGAGTGTCATGATATAGGCGAACAGGGAGGTCAACTGGCCAGTCGTAAGAGTCCCCCCGACGATAAAATGCGCGCCGAACCATGAAAGGGCGATAATACAGCCGTATACAACCAGGTTCATCACCGGATGGTTCAAAGCCATCAGGCCTTCCGCCTTCACATTCAAGGTATATAGTGAGAGCGCGGCCTTGTCAAACTTGCTCAACTCATGATCTTCACGCACATAGGCTTTGACAACCCTGATTCCGGAGACATTCTCCTGTATGACTCCGTTAAGCGCATCGTACCTCTCGAATATCTTGACAAAGAGCTTGGAGGCGCGCTTGATCAAAAAAAACAGGCATGTGCTCAGGATAACCATGGCGACCAGGAAAATGAGACTCAGCCTGCTATTGATAAAGAAGCACATGAACAGGCTGAAAACCATGTTGAGCGGTGCCCGGAAACTGATTCTCAGCAGCATCTGGAAGGCTCCCTGGATATTGCTGACATCAGTTGTCATTCTCGTGACAAGCCCTGCGGTGGAATACTTGTCTATGTCGGAGAATGAGAAGCGCTGGATATTGGTGTACATGGCTTCCCTGAGGTTGGCCGCGAGACCAGTCGAGGAATATGCGGCGAAACGGGCCGCCAAGATGCCAAACAAAGTGCTAAAAAAGGCCATCAGAAGCATCAGGGCCCCATATTTATACACTTCGGGCATATTCCCGGCGCTGATTCCCTTATCAATCAGGGATGCGGTCACATAAGGGATAAGCACACCCATTATAACCTCGGCCGCGGTCCAGACCGGGGTCAGCAAAGCGGCGGTTTTGAACCGCCCAACCCTACTGAAAATCGTCTTCAGCATTCAGCGGCTATGCATTCGATCTCGACGAGGGCTCCCTTAGGAAGAGTTTTGACAGCAAACGCGCACCTGGCGGGATAAGGCTCAGTGAAGAACTCGGCATAGACTCCGTTCATAGCCGCGAAATCGCCCATATCGGCCAGAAGGACAGTCGTTTTCAAGACTTTAGCCATCGAAGTGCCCGCTTGTTCAAGAATAGCCTTGATGTTGGTAAGGGATTGCCTCGTCTGTGCCTCGATTCCACCTTCCGGGAAGGCTCCTGTGGCAGGATCGATGGGCAACTGACCTGAGACGAAAACCAAACCGCTATGGGAAACCGCCTGGCTGTACGGACCGATGGCGGCGGGAGCATTGACTGTACTGATCTGCTTCATATCAATTAAATATTAAAATAATCAATTAGTTCTCTCAAATATAATATACTCGAAGGTCAAAAGCAAATAGCCCTCGGGACTGTCAGGGGTGGATGCGGAAATAATGGGTGACACAGGTGTCGGCCTGGTAATCGGGGATAAAGGTCAGATCGCTTTCCGGCAATCCGTCATGGCCAAGCGCCAAAACCGCCTCGTCCCAGCTCCGGATCCCTGTGGCCGCCATCACCAGCGGACCTTCCATCACTACCCCAAGCTTATCGTCAAACACCTTATCAGGACCGTATTCGATGTGACTGACATAAGGCATGTCAACCTCCAGGACATCCCGGCGGGTCCAGCGGCGCCGGGGAATCTCGAAATAGCTTCCGGGAGTATATTCAGAAGCTAATGATTTGCCATTAAGCTTGATATCAAATCCTTCGGTAGCCCAATTTGGAACCCGTAATTTGACGGAGAACCTCCCCCGCCCCTTCTTTAAGCGTATCAACGACCTCTGGGCCGGCCACTCACACTCTTGGACAAGGGTCACACGTTCCCTATCCCATCTGGCCTCTGTCGGCAGATACAAACTTACCCAAATAGTATTCTTAGCGACGAAATACGCGGCCTCCTGGTATTTCACATGATTCTCAGCCCCCGTTCCACCACAGCAAGACTCTTGCGGAGTCCGGTTACCCCAAGGCTTCGAAGCGTTCAATCCTACCGCGTACTGGTAGGTCACCTTATATTCATCCTGATGGATCGAACCTACTATCTGGTTATACATAACCCGCTCATAATAATCCATATAGCGGGCATCATCGGGATTGAGGCAATTGAGGTCCTTGGTCAATTTGGCCAGATTGTAGGCACAGCAAGTCTCGTTCATCTCAGGATAACGGCTAGCAACCATGCTTGCCATTTGGGTATATGGCTCCCGGAACATCTCCGAGTCTCCCACTCCGCCTGTGGCATATATATAACGATCCTGGACAAGATCCCAGAAATTCGACGCGATATCGAAATACTTGGAGTCGCCACCTGCCCTGAAATGCCATAATGCCCCGATAACCATAGGAATATGCTGATTGGCGTGGCGTCCGTGGATAGAGTCCTCACCACGGGCCAAAGGCTCGAAAAAAGCGGGGCTGTCAAAGAATCCGGAAGCTTCCAGCAGACGTGCCCTTGAAGTCCTGTTATCCACCATCACCGAGAGCCTGGCAAGCGATTCCGCCATTCCGCCAACCTCTCCCGCTATGTACATGTTCCACATCTCATAGCGGTTTCCTGGCTGCGAGCGACGTTCTTCAGGAGTTCCCTCCGAATTGACGAAAGTCCTGTATTTGAGCCGGTTCCACACCCAGAGGCCCATGTCTTCAGCAACCTTCAAAGCTTTTTTGGCGACAGCCTTGTCATCCACATGCGAAGCTATATCTATCAGACCGGCCAGTTGTTTATGCACGACATAATATGGAGCCCAGACCCAGTCCCGGTTATTATAAGGCCGATACATCTCAACCAGGGCGCAATGTGCGGCAGGTATGGCGTTAAGATAACCGTAGCCATATTCAGTATAATCTTTCTTGTATTCATCGAAGGCCTCCCAAGTGCCCTCCATTTCCCTCAACTTATCTTCCGGCGCATAGTCCCTTGCTTCCAGATAACGGCCAAGAGAGTCACTCCATGTGAAAGTCCGCTCCTGGCACTCCCTCAGGCAGTCCACAATAGTCCTGATCCGGCCGAGAAGCTCAGCTTTTAAACCCTCATCCTGACAGCCATCGTAAGCCAAGGCGAGAGCGGACATGTAATGGCCTGTCCCATGTCCTTTAAGTTTGGTGTCGATTGAGTCCCAACCGTCCGGCAAAGGATAGCCTGAAGTGTCTAGGCCATAAGAATCAAGATAGTTATACAGGAACTTGCGGACATCCCAACTGAGCATAGCCTTGATGTCCAGATCACGGTTGGATGTCAGCCTGTTCTCTCCTATAAGATGAACTTTACCTAACGGAAGTGGCTCAGCCACAGGAATATGAGATGGCGTACCTCCTGCCGCCAAGACACTCAGCGACACAATTATAAGTGCGGATGAAACCAGGCGTCTCATAAGCTCCCGCCACCTATAAAGCCTCGCATCAGTGAGTTAAGAGGAATCTCCCTGTCAGATACCGGAACAAAATAATGGAGGAAATTCAATAGCCTGTGTGCCTCACTGTATTCTTTGCAGTTCTTGGGCACAGTGGCCAAAATCCTCTCGGCATGGGACCTCAATACTGCGAACTCAGCAAGATAGGCAGAGTTGAACAGCACGTCCGCCTCTTCCTGGAAAGGATATATCCAACGCACCTCAGAGCGGCGCACATTCGGCCAATTGGAGATTGTCTCCCGGGCCGTGAAAGCTCCTTTACGGAAGTCCCTGACAATGCGCCTCAGAAGCCGGTTGTCACTTGTCGGGATGCAATTATGGAAATCCAGGGAGATTGACGTGATCGTGTTGATGAATATCTTGAATTTCTCGTCCTCAGGGACCTTGTCCGTCAATTTCGGGTTCAAGGCATGGATGCCCTCGATGAGAAGGACTGAACGGTCAGACAGCGACAGTTTCTTGCCGTTGAATTCCCTCAAGCCCGTCACGAAATTGAACTCAGGGACCTCGACCTCCTCCCCAGCGAGCAGTTTCAGAAGGTCTTTCTGGAGATAATCGTGGTCGACTGTGTCGAAATTGTCGAAATCGAATGAACCGTCGGGCAGTTTCGGAGTGTCAAGCCGATTGACAAAGTAGTCGTCCGTGGAGAAAGACACGGGACGTATACCACAGGCCTTCAACTGGATGCTCAACCTCTTGCAGAACGTGCTTTTTCCACTGCTGGTCGGGCCGGTGATAAGCACAAGCCTCAAAGGATTGGCAGGGTCGTTATGACGCCTTTCTATCTCCTCCGCGATTTGGACTATCTTTTTCTCCTGAAGCGCCTCAGCGATCTGGATCAAGTCAGAGGCTTTTCCGCTTAGAATCGCCTCATTCACATCTCCGACATTTCCCAGCTCCATTATGCTGTTCCAGCGGTGAGATTCCTGGAAAACCCCGAAGGTCTTAGGCTGCTCCCTGAAAGGGGCAAGATCCTCGGGATGATGCCTGTCAGGCACACGCAGCAAGACTCCTCCCCTATAGAGACTAACACTCCAAGTCTTCAGGTAACCGGCGCTTGGGACAAGCTCATCATAGTAATAATCCGCTGTTCCTCCAAGAGTATAATAAGTGATATATACATCCCCGCAGGTCTCCAGAAGCTTGACTTTGTCCATAGCTCCAAGGGCGGTGAAAGACTTTATCGCATCCTCAACCCTGGCCTCATGGCGGCGGAACGGCACATTCTGGTCCACGATTTCCAGCATCCTGGCCCTGATCGCATCCACGTCCGCCTCTGTGATCTCAGACCCATTCCCTTTGTCCACACTGCAATAGTATCCCTTTGAGATAGGACGCCTGATTATCAGCCTGCTATCCGGGAACAGGTCCTTGATGCCCTTGTATAAGAGGAAACAGAGTGATCTGCAATAGAAATTGCGGCCAGTGTAGGTACGATAGTCAAGGAACTCCACGTCCAGGCTATGATAGACCTTGAATCTGAGCCCCTGAGCGACATTGTTGACATTAGCCGCTAGAATATCATAGGGTTTTTCAAACTCGAATTCCTGGGAGATATCCCCCAAAGAGGTTCCCTCGACGAACTCCTTCGAGGTACCGGTGTTCTTGCAATATATTTTTACCATGGTCGGGTAATATTACTTCAAAACAGGCAGCCAGGTCTGGACATGCGTCCCTTCCCAGCAATCCACTGATGAGTAGTCCACCATCTTAATCGAGCCAGAGGTGGTAGGCACAATGAACTGAAGCCTAGTACCTTCACGTTCGGGAGCGACTTTACGCACATTCACCACTCCTCCTTCTCCAGCGATGATACTGACCGGATTGGAATAATCCGGATCGATATTCTCGTCCCTCGCAAGCACTATCGGCCCCCACTGGACAGCCTGGAAATCCTTGGAGACAGGATTCCTTCCCTCCTTAGCCTTTATCAGCCTTGCTTCCATCCCGAATGATATCTTTATCTCGTCTCCTGGTTTCCAGTCCCGGCTCAACGACAGATAAGTCCCCGGAGTGACTTCTGAGACAGGCTCACCTCCAACGGAAACAGTTGTAGATGAGCTCCATGAAGGGATACGAAGCTTAATCGTGAAAACACCGCTGCCTGAAGGGAACACAGCGATTTTGACATCACCGCTCAAAGGGAAATACGTATCCAGGCCAAGGGACACATATCGCCCGTCAGAGGTCTTGGCATGATAGGTTCCTTTGTTGTAGAGATTAACCACAGGTCCTTCGGAAGCCTGCATGACCGCCACATAAGGAATATACGCCAGCCCCGTAGGCCCGCTGAGATTGCAGCATGTCACAGGCAGGCCGTCAATCACAGTTCCCCAGCCGCTATTCGTGACCTTAGGCCCGTTCAACAGGTTGACATAGCTGAATCCCTTTCCATCCGGACGCATGGCTCCCAGAAGGCCGTTGTATACGTATTTCTCGATACATTCAGCGGCGGAAGGGTCGCCGGTAAGCCGTAGATACTGCGAGCAGAACTTCATCCAGGTCACCCCGACGCAAGTCTCCATCATCCTTTTTATGTCAGGATTGGACTGCTCTACAGCGGTATTGCTCCAGCCCTCACCCATCAATTTTGGCCAGTAAACATCAGAGCCGGCGTTGCCGATGATGGTGATCTCCTGATCCCTCACAGTTGTGAAGAACTTTGTAAGGCAATCCAGCCATCGAGGATCACCCGTAGCCCGGTAATACTCAGCGAGTCCCTCGAATACCGAGGTCATCTCATAAGCCTTCGGATATGGCTCTCCGACTTCGTACAACGGGGTCCCTGCGGAAATTAGCGAAAAGATGTCGCTCCCTTTATTGCCTCCGGACGCGATAATATAGCTGGCAAAATCGAGATATTCTTTCTTACCGGTGATAAGATAAAGCCTCATGAATGGTTCCAGGATAGAAGAGGACTCGATGTTCGTGGAACTCCAGCCAAGCTCCGTGACAGGCTTTTTAGGGGCCGGACCTATCTGGTCCATCACCGAACTGGCCTCTTTCTCCATTGCCTCCAGTACAACCGGATCCTTCTCGACATCAAGATAATACTGGCTCAGACCCAGAAGAACATATTTCCGCTCCCAAATGTCACCGTCACCGTCTCCCGGCTGCTGGTCCACAGGAGTGCAACTGATAGAGCCGTTTTCTTTCGCGGTAGCTATCAAGGAATACACGTAATCCTTTGTCAATTGCCTGAGTTGGGAATCACGGGTGTAACGCCATAGCAATGAATTGGTTCTGATGCTCTTTCCCGGCATCTCGCCAAGAGCGAATTTAGAGCGGCCGGACTTGAAAAACTCGAGGACGGCATCATAGGGCATCACACCTTTTGCCCAATTCTCTTGGGAAAGCATTATGGCATCATCCAGATAACCATCCATCTGGACATTCCCACCAGGCAGCGGCACAAGGACATCATGAACCTTAACTCCCTGCCCCCAAGCCGCCAAAGCGACGCAGAGAGCAAGGAGCGAAAGGAGTATTTTTCTCATATAATGAAGAATCTTTCTATTTGATTATCACTTGGTTCCGTCAAGAATGCCACGCAGGTAACCTATCGATTCGGCCACCCCTGGATGGGGGTTATCCCCGTTTTTCTCAAACTCGAGGGAAAGGACACCCTTGTATCCGACCTTGCGCAAAGCTTTGACTATCGGACGGAAGTCAATGACTCCCCTTCCCATCTCCCAAGTCTGACCCTCCTTAGAAGGAGCGGTCTCGTCCTTGATATGGACGTCATATATCCATTTGTGATACTTTTTGACTATCTGAGCGATATCCTCACCGCTACGCACCGAGTGGCCCATATCCAGGCAGCAACCCACACCGAGTGACGGATCCTTGACGAGCTCCATGATCTTGTAGATGCTCGGGAAAGCCGCGCCGTCCGGGCCGTGAGTATGGATCGCCACCTTTATGCCGGTCTCAGCCACCTTGGCAATCACATAGTCAATCAGGTCATAATCCGGCACGCCGATGAACATCTTTATCCCGTAACGCTCCGTATAGGCGAACGCGCGGTCGACATCGGCCTTTGATTTCATATAGATAGGACCAAGAATATATCCATCAACCCCATAAGAAGCGCATTTCGCCTTGAAAGCGTCCATCTGCTCCTTAGTGGAATCCAGCGGGAGCCACCAGTCCTTGATTGACAAGTATTTCACATCCATGCTCTGAAGCATGGCGAGGGTCTCGTCAATAGAGAACTCACGGTAGCTGTAGCCGGCGACTCCGATCTTCATATCGTCCGAGCCATGTGGTCCGCTGATAACCTGCGCGTTGGAAGTAAAACCTGAAAGCAGCGTCATTATGACCGCCGCGGCAAATGAGAAAATACAAGTCCGCATTATTCCTAAGTGGTTAATAAACATAAAATACGATTCACAAGATAGGATATTTATTTGAAATATTCATTATTTTTGTGAATAAGAATCATCCCACCAATACTACGCTAATGGCTGACGAAACCATAATTTTCTCGATGTGCGGGGTCGGAAAGACCCTTCCGAATAACAACAAGGTGATCCTTAAGGACATCTATCTCTCTTTCTTCTATGGCGCCAAGATCGGCATAATCGGACTTAACGGTTCGGGAAAATCCACCCTGCTGAAAATCATCGCCGGGGTAGAGAAATCCTACAAGGGAGAGGTTGTCTGGGCCCCAGGGTATTCAGTGGGCTACCTTGAGCAGGAACCCCAAATGGACGCGTCAAAAACCGTTCTTGAGGTCGTCCAGGAAGGTGTGCAGGAAGTGATGGACGCCTTGAACGAATACAACGAGATTTCCCTGAAGTTCATGGAACCGATGGATGACGACCAGATGAACCGCCTGATCGAGCGCCAAGGAGAGCTTTCCGAGACCATAGACCATCTTGGAGGTTGGGAAATAGATTCCAAATTGGAAAGGGCCATGGACGCGCTTAACTGCCCTCCCCCTGACGCTTTAGTCTCCACACTATCCGGAGGAGAGCGGAGAAGGGTGGCTTTGTGCCGCCTGCTGCTTCAGCAGCCTGATGTGCTCCTGCTGGACGAGCCGACCAACCACCTTGACGCGGAGAGCATCCAGTGGCTAGAGGCCCACCTGAGGCAATACAAGGGCACAGTCATCGCCGTGACCCATGACCGTTACTTCCTCGACAATGTGGCCGGATGGATTCTTGAACTGGACCGTGGAGAAGGCATCCCGTGGAAGGGGAACTACAGCTCCTGGCTGGACCAGAAGACAAAGCGTCTCGCCCTCGAGGAGAAACAGGAAAGCCGCCGGCGCAAGACCCTAGAGCATGAGTTGGAATGGGTCAGGATGGCCCCAAAGGCCCGTCAGGCCAAACAGAAGGCCCGTCTCGGAGCCTATGAGAAACTGGCTGCGGCTGACACCAAAGAGAAAGAGAGCAATCTTGAGATATACATTCCTAACGGTCCCCGCCTGGGCAACAAGGTCATCGACTTCAACGATGTGTCGAAAGGCTTCGGTGACAGGCTCCTTTTCGAGCATCTTTCATTCTCCCTGCCGCCGGCCGGAATCGTTGGTGTGATAGGCCCTAACGGCGCTGGAAAGACCACTCTTTTCCGACTTATCATGGGAATAGAGACTCCGGATTCGGGCTCTATTGACATTGGAGAGACCGTCAAGATCTCCTATGTCGACCAGCAGCATAAGAGCATCGACCCCGACAAGACCGTCTACGAGACTATCGCGGGCAACTCCGAGTGGGTACGCCTGGGAGGAAGGGACATCAACGCCAGGGCCTGGGTATCCAGGTTCAATTTCACCGGAGCCGACCAGGAGAAACTGTGTGGGGTTCTCTCCGGAGGTGAACGAAACAGGCTCCACCTCGCGCTGACCTTGAAAGACGAAGGCAACGTCCTGCTGCTTGACGAGCCGACTAACGACGTGGATGTCAACACCATACGAGCCCTTGAGGATGGCCTGGAGAGTTTCGCCGGCTGCGCCGTAGTGGTCAGCCACGACCGTTGGTTCCTGGATCGTATCGCCACCCACATCCTCGCCTTTGAAGGCGAAGGCAAGGTGGTGTTCTTCGATGGCAACTACTCCGAGTATGAGGAGAACAAAAAGGCCAGGCTCGGAAATGTGGAACCGAAGCGTTTCAAGTACAAGAAACTGATGGACTAACTATATGGAACAGATCATCGCACCGGTGGATGTCAGCCTGATCAAGGCTGAGCTCACTCCTGAAAGGAAACTCGGCGACACCAACAAAGGTGGAAACGAGTTGTACACCGTGACGGGGAAGGACTCCCCCAACACTCTCCGTGAGATAGGGCGCCTTCGGGAGGTCTCCTACAGAGAGGCTGGAGCCAGCTCCGGAAAGTCAATGGACCTGGATGAGTACGACACGATGGAAAAGCCTTACACCCAGCTGATTGTCTGGGATCCGGAGGCTGAGGCCATCATCGGTGGCTACAGGTATATCCTCGGAAAGGATGTCACATTGAAGGAAGATGGTCAGCCCAACATCACATCATCCCATCTCTACCGCTTCTCCGACAGTTTCATCCAGAAGTATCTTCCCCACGTAATGGAGCTCGGCCGTTCTTTCGTGGCTCCTGATTATCAAAGCTCGAAGGCCGGAGCCAAGTCATTGTTCACCATGGACAATCTCTGGGACGGGATCGCTTCCGTCATCCTCAACCACCCGGGAACACTGTATTTCCTCGGGAAGATGACGATTTATCCCTCGTACGATGAGACAGCTAGGAATCTTATCATACATTTCCTCAAGAAGCATTTCAATGACAATGAAGGCCTTGTAAGGCCGAAGGATGAGATCAAGGTGACTGACAACACCAGATTGATGGATCTGATCCTTGAGGAGGCGGACATCAAGAAAGACTACCGCCTGCTGAAAGACGCTGTCAGAAGGCTTGGTACGAATATTCCCCCCCTGGTCAACTCTTACATCAACACTTCGGCATCAATGAAGATGTTCGGGTCGTGTATAAATGACGAGCTTGGGGACGCCATCGAGACAGGGATAATGATCGGCTTCGACGACATCTACGCCGAAAAGAAGGAGCGTCACATGAATGCCTTTGTGATGAACCAGATCAACAAGCTGCGCAAGCGCTTCCCGAACTTGTCACAATCCGCTGAGGCCAAGTTCCGGGACCATATCGAGAAGAGCCGCCGGAAGTCCATGCAGGGCTTCCATAGAAAGCTCGGGAAGAAAACCTCACCAGACGTGGAATTCCTTTAAAATATTCATTAATAAATATTTCTATCATGAGTTTATTGCATGTGATCAACCACCCGATGGTCCAACACAAGTTGACCATCATGAGAGACAAGAACACCGGTTCCAAGGATTTCAGGGAGCTTCTCAGGGAAATCTCGCTCCTTATGGGCTATGAGGTCACCAGGGACATTCCTCTGGAGGATGTCGAGATCGAGACTCCTATTTGCAAGATGACGGCGAAGGAAGTCTCCGGCCGCAAGCTGGCTATCGTCCCGATCCTGAGGGCTGGAATGGGAATGGTGGAGGGTCTCCAGACCCTTGTTCCCGTCGCCAAAGTCGGGCATATCGGCCTCTATCGCGACGAGACTACCCACACTCCGGTGGTCTATTACTGCAAGCTTCCGGAAGATATCCAGGATCGTCTTGTGATCGTGACGGATCCGATGCTGGCGACTGGCGGTAGCGCTTGTGACGCGATTTCGATGCTAAAGGAGAGGGGTTGCAAGAATATCAGGTTGATGTGTCTGGTGAGTGTGCCGGAGGGTATCAAGAAGGTGCAGAACGAGCATCCGGATGTCGACATCTACACTGCTGCCGTGGACGATTGCCTCAACGAGAACGCTTACATCGTCCCTGGCCTCGGCGACGCCGGTGACCGCATCTTCGGCACGAAGTAGTATTTCTAAGTGACGAGGAGCCATCCCCTGTCGGAACTCCGTTCGCTTCGCTCACTCCGGCCCCTCCCAACGCCATCGTCGTCCTCGCTTCGCTCAGACTTGCTGTCGTCGGGCCCCTCCCCCTGCCCCTGTCCGGGGGTGGACAGGTCCTCCAGGGGCTATCTGCCGATGGGATGGCGATTATAGCTGTAGCGGTGATATACACCAC
>JAEEGF010884429.1_pt1 | contig 89055 bp, 63 predicted proteins | sample 9134171 | NCBI WGS metagenome assembly JAEEGF01 (sample SAMN16246542, study PRJNA631951) | gut metagenome | biome: gut microbiome; feature: rumen; material: AP-attached | host: Bos | place: Iran: Karaj | collected 2018-10 | reverse complement strand
CGTGAAGGAAAACGAGAAGGTTTACGAAATGGAGATTGCTGCTCCTGGCCTGAAGAAGGAATTCTGCAGGATCAATCTTGACGAAGAAGGAAACCTGAATGTCAAGATGGAACAGAAGTTCGAGCACAAGAACGAAGACAAAAAGGAACATTATCTGCGCCGTGAGTTCAGCTACAGCAACTACGAACAGAGTTATGTACTGCCTGATGACGTTGATAAGGAGAACATCTCAGCCAAGGTTACAGACGGCATACTTCACATCGAGCTGCCTAGATTGGCCCAGGCAGAGAAGAAGATTGAACACAAGATTACAGTTTCTTGATAGTTCTTCATAAACAGATTACATCATACGCATATCAAGTTGTTTTGATTTCCAATCGCGTGAGGGGTGATTCCACATCGGAGTTGCCCCTCATTCTTTTATGTCATCGATTCATGTTAAAGAGTGAAAAGCAACGCATAAGAAAAGACAACACGTTGAAACCGCAGGAAGAACACGTTGAAACCGCAGGAAGAACACGTTGATATTGCGAAGTCAACACGTTGATATTGCGAAGTCAACACGTTGAAACCGCAGGAAGAACACGTTGAGATTGCGAAGTCAACACGTTGAAGTTCTGGCTACAGCAGTTTCAGCTGCAATACGCATCATGAACGAGAGCAGCCACCTGGCGTTTCTTCCAGATGGCTGCTCGTTTTTATTCAGTCACTCTCTCTGATTAGGAGAGAAGATGGATGTTAGTCCTGAACCTTGATACGCACGTTGCGATACCAAACATCATCGCCATGATCCTGAAGTGCGAAGTAACCGCCTTCCTTACCTTCCTCGATCATGAGGCTGTAAGCTGCTGGGAATTCGCCACCCTCGCAGAATTTGCTGTTGTCCAGCATTTCCTTCCATTTGGGAGTCCACAGGTGATACTCGAGAACCTTTTCGCCATTCTGATAATGAATTACAGTACCCTTGAAGACAACGATCTTGGCAGAGTTCCACTCGCCAAATGGCTTGGCATTCTGAGGATTAGCAGGAATCATGTCATACAAAGAGGCTGCCTGACGGTTGCCATCAACACCCAGCTGGGCATCGATGTGATTCTCGTTATCCAGTACCTGATACTCAGAGGCAGATTGCCAGATAGGCAGATACTCGCCATCACCTCCCTTGACTTCCTGAGCCAAGTAGAAGATACCTGAGTTACCACCCTTAGAGATCTTGTATTCCAGTTCCAATGTGAAGTTTGTAAACTTGTGAGCGAACATCAAATCGCCACCGCCTTCAGCCTGAGCCTCACCAGTGCCACTACCCTTCAAGTGAATGGTGCCATCAGCATTCTCCCAGCTTGCAGGAACTGCATCCTGACCATAACCACGCCAGCCGTCCAAACTGGATCCGTCAAACAAAATGTAGTATCCATCAGCGTCTTGCTTCAGGTTAGCGAGGTCATACTGCTCGTTCTCCACGATTTCGTAATCTACGGCTGCAGCAGCAGGAGCTGCCTTCTCGCCATTACAACTACAATCTGTGCAAGTGCAATCGCAATTGCATTTTTTCTGACCACAAGAAGCCAGCAAAGCTAAACTTGCGGCAAACAACAAAGTCTTTTTCATACGATAAACTATAATAAAATGAGTAATTTTCTAGTTCCGATGGTGCAAAGATAGAAAAAACCATTCAAATGAATGGCAAGATGACAGAAAATTATCAAAAAATAAATCAAAGTTCACCCTCTATGCCTCCGTAGCATGACCATTGACTCTTCTCTTAAGGAAATAATGAGCGATTTCTTTCCTTTTCGTATTCACGACATACTCAATAGACCTTTTTTTTGTACCTTTGTAGTCATGAAACGGATTTATCTGATTACTGGAGGTGAAAGGTCTGGAAAAAGCCTATACGCTGAGAAGTTGGCTCTTTCCCTCTCGCCCCATCCCATCTATATGGCAACAGCACATATATGGGACGACGAATTCCGCCTGCGTGTGCTCCATCATCAGGAGAGACGAGGGCCAGAATGGACAAACATCGAGGAAGAGCAAAAACTTTCCCAGCACGATGTCGCTGGGCGTGTAGTTCTGATTGACTGCCTCACACTTTGGGCCACAAACTATTTTACTGCAGCATCTGTCAATGCGGAAGATCTGCCTGATGCAAACAGCATTCTAGAGGAACTTCACGCTGAGTTTCTTCAGTTCACCAAGCAGGATGCAACCTTTATCTTTGTTACCAATGAAATAGGTATGGGAGGAGTTTCACCCAATGCTGTGCAACGAAGGTTTACAGACTTGCTGGGATGGCTCAATCAGTTCGTGGCATCCCAAGCAGATGAGGTGATTCTCATGGTGAGTGGCATTCCTGTAAAAATAAAGACATCGCCTGTCCTCTAACGTGAAGGTTGGCTCAAGAAGAAAACGAAAAGAAACAAAAGAAATGGCTCAAAACGCATCTGATTCATTGTCTACCATATCTCCTCTCGAGGATGCTGAGGAACTCTCCCTACGAAATGCCTTGCTGCACAAAATAGACAATCTCAACAAACCAAAAGGATCGATGGGAAGACTGGAACAGCTGGCTCTCCAGATAGGACTCATCCAAAAGACGCTCTCCCCTAGCCTTTCACATCCATGCCACCTCCTGCTTGGAGCCGACCATGGTATCGAGCACGAGGGAGTCAGCGTGTCACCTCGATGTGTTACATGGCAGCAAATGATCAATTTCACACGTGGAGGAGGAGGAGTCAACATGTTCTGTCGCCAGCATCATTTTGATCTTCAGTTGGTTGACATGGGAGTGGATTACGACCTTAGTGCCTATCCAGCCATTCTTAATCGTAAAATTGCTCCTCATGGCACCAAGAACTTTCTCCACGAGCCTGCTATGACAGAGGAAGAGATGAACAGATGCCTCGAGGTTGGACGCGAATTGGTTGATGGATGTGCTGGGAAGGGATGCAACATCCTCTCAATTGGCGAGATGGGGATTGCCAATACTTCTGCTTCAAGCATCTGGATGCATCTGCTCGAGAATATCCCGCTGGAGAAATGTGTGGGAGCAGGTGCTGGACTCAATGACGAGGGGATACGCCACAAGCTAAATGTTGTTGAACGTAGCTTGAATCATCATGCCATATCTGGAAATGATCCATTACTTGTCATGCAAACTTTTGGTGGCTTCGAGATGACTGCAGCCGTAGGGGCGATGCTTCGAGCTGACGAACTGCGTATGATTGTTCTGGTAGACGGATTCATCATGAGTGCTTGTGCCTTGATGGCTTGCCGCTTGCGTCCCAGCTTCCTTAAGAGTGCGGTTTTCTGCCACCAAGGAGACGAGGCAGGACATCAACTCATGCTTCAAGGAATGGGTGTCAGCGGGCTACTCAACCTGGGCCTCCGATTGGGCGAAGGAACAGGGGCACTCTGCGCCTATCCTATCATCCAGAGTGCCGTGAATATGATTAACGAAATGAACAACTTTGACAATGCCAAGATTACAAAATACTTTTGACAGGCTTCTTGCAGCCTTCACATTCTTCACACGACTCCCTTGGTGGAAAATACGTCAGGTGGATGGCGAATGTTTCCGCCATGCCGTAGACTACTGGCCATTCGCTGGTTGGATTACAGGTGGCACGATGGCTCTCACTTTTGCAATCGCCGTACAAGTTCTTTCTGTACCTTATGCCATTTTATTGGCAATCATTGCCCGCCTCTTGCTTACAGGGGCTCTCCACGAGGATGGATTAGCAGATTTCTTTGACGGAATGGGAGGAGGAACCTCACGTGAGCGTATCTTACAGATCATGAAGGACAGCCATATCGGAACGTATGGTGTCTTAGGACTAATCATGTATTTCCTCTTCTTCTATAATGCCCTGCAGGAACTACCTGTAATATATCTGCGACAAAGTGTGCAAGGAGGTTTCAGCAATCCCATTCTTCTTACGTCTACCATGATCCTGACGGCTGATATATGGGCAAAAAGTTGTGCTTCACTACTCATCCTGTATCTTCCATATGCGCGTCAAGAAGAAGAATCCAAGGCTCATGTTATATACACTCCCATGCAGAAGGGATGGCATGCCCTACGTATCCTTGTTGCGATGCTTCCCTGCGCTGCTCTATGGCTCTACATGGGAACGATGCCCCATCCTTTTCTTTTCATCATTCCTATTTTGGTGGTAGGCATCCTTATTTTATATATGTACCATCGCATCCAAGGTTACACGGGCGACTGTTGTGGCGCCACGTTCCTCTTTTGCGAAGCCAGTATCTATCTGTGCTTCCTTTTGGTTGAATAAGAAAAGACTCGCCATTGGGGCGAGCCTTTCCTTTTTAGTGTCCAACTGTAATCGGCTTAAACTTGAAGTTCTCCAGATTCTTCAAAGTGGCAGTATGACCACTCTGATACCAGAATGTGTGGCTACGGCTGAAATTATCCAACGTTTCTGCTGCATTACCGTCATCTGTTGGTTGCCAGTTCGTCACAAAAACAGGACGGCCATAACGGAAGGCCACACTCTTGAGCCAACCTGTCTGAGGAGCAGTTTGATTGGATGCAAATGCAATCACATCACTCAATTTCCAAGCCAGATAACACAAATCAGCATTCGCTCCTCCCTGGTACTCCAAACGATTCCAGCCATTGGTGGTACCATGGAATAAAGCTCTATGATAATCAAAATTTGGTGGAAATTTCTGAACACGCACAACAGGAGTTACCATCATAGGCTGATTAGGCCACTCGTAGCGACCATATCGGAACAGCATCTTCAACAGTTCTTTCAAGCGTTCTGTATCTTTGGATACTGCTCCTGGTTGATAATATAAGTCCCACGCCTGTATGCGAGCATCCTGATAGTAGCGTCGAATCACATGCCCAACATACTGAGCAAGATCTTTATCTACTGCCGTCAAGTCTGCATCGGACAAGAGAGTTGGCAAGACGGTCATCCCATGAGCATCAGCCATCTTCAGCAAGGAATCGGCTTGAGCATAGAAAGCATTCTCATTGGAGATATATTCGTTAAAGTTCCACTTCACGTTCAAACTGTTGAAACCATTCTTTGCCTCAGGCGTATTCAACCATGCCAAGGCATCGCTGACCCTGTCAAACTGTCGCCCTTTAACGGGACCCAGCGACATCCAGCGCCATGCTTTCTGATTCTCCCACCTGTCTGTATACTCAGCTCCAGGATCTACCGACTTTCCATTGGTGAAACAATAGTTGCGTATCAACTCGATATCACGGAAATCAATAGGATCTCCGTCTGGTCGCAACAAGTTATGGAAGGAGTTCTCGTAAGGGTCGTATGAAGATCGCTCCCAACGGACAGCCCAGTTACGGTCACAAATATAAAGTCCCCACAAATAGAAATTCACATTATAGGGCTGGAAATCTGCGAAGGTACGTGACAGTCCTGAATTGTTCACACGCGTAAGACATTCCGTACATACCAATGGACGATTGCTGATGCCCAGCAGATAATCCATCAGTTTGCGCTGGTATTCCTGTGGATGATCGCTGTCGCCTGCTGCCGCATAATCATGGAAGTTATGGACATCCATCTTCGATTCCACCTCACGGGCATACTTGTGGAGTGGCGTCTCATTGTTTATCAGGTCGCCACGCCAGAAGATACTGGAAGTCAAGGCCTGAACAGGATCCATCTCGAGACTCCATTCCAGAAAGTACTCAACGGCTTTCAGCGAAAGTGTGAAGTCGGCATCTCCTGCAGAGAAGAAGTTCACACAGCCTGGCTCGTTGAACAAGTCCCACATAATGATGCGCCGATCTTTGGCAAAAGCTCCAATTACCTTCTTGGTGTAAACCTCCATCTCCTTCAAAGCACCCTCATCCGTTCCGCCAGACGTTGAGAAAGCTTTGGGGAAAGGCATTGTAAGAACAGGAGAGCATGTAATCCCATACTTCTCTGCCGTATCAACAATACGCTTCAGGTTGGTTATCTTCTCATCAGCTGTAGCACCAGGAATCCAAAAACGAACATTATTGAGTCCAATTTCCTTAGCCTTGCTCAGAATCTCATCGAGAGTCATGCCCGGATAGGCAGGAATCATTTCATTGAACCCTTTCACGACGCCAACCCTCTCTTGCCATTTCCATGCTTCCTTCTCAGTCCACTGCTTGCGAGCAAAGGAAGGAAATATACCGACAATCGTCAATACAAATCCTAAAATCCATTTTTTCATGATATTCTTCAATTAAAATTATGTATTACTTTTCGCCAATAGCCTTACGGTATTCATCCCAAAGTGCCTCTACTCCATTCTCTGGCTTATTACCTAAAACGTGCTTCATAGCAGCATCCCATGACCATGAATCCAATTCTGCTGCGGAACGATTGAATTTCCTCAAGAAATTCTTGTCTTTGGTTTGTTGAATCCACCATAGGAAATAGCCAGCCACACGATATCCTTTGCGCCATGTTTCAGCACGAGGGCGATCCTTACTCTGGAAATCTTGCTCAAAGCATCCGCAAGCCAAACGAACTGCATCTGCCATGCCTTCAATGAAGCACCAATACTCTCCACCATCACTATAATTTCCACAGTTCTTGGGTTCCAATTGATATGCATGTGTCAACTCGTGATATAGTACCCCTCGCGTCTCATAATCCAGCTTCATCGTATCATTGCCCGCAAAACTGCGTTCAATCCATTTCGTACTGTATCGGATTCCAACATGGTCTCCATGACCATACTTCTCGCTAACACCATCATATTCCTTCAATGTATAGATTATGCGTTCCAACTTGGGTACATTCTTGTCTTTGGGACTCCAATAAAGAGTCTGCAAAACACGCAACGCATTCTCCTGAATGTAGGGAGTGGGATTAGGGATGATGCGGTGGTATATCTGGGAACCCTCTGACTCTGGACTTTCATCACGAAAAATCACTTCGCCTGGATTGTATTTCTTCCACTTCTTGGCAACTTTAATGGGTTCGTGGTACTTGTTGTTCTTCAACTGAGCCTGTGCCCCAACGGCAAACACGGCCATGAGGAGCATTAAAACAATCTTTTTCATTTCCTTAACTTTTGTATTCGTTGATTTCTGATGTAGTTAGCAATTATTTGTTCATATATTTCTTTCCTCCTTGAAGATAAAAGCCAGACATGGGACGGGAGGGAAGTATTCGACCGAGAAAGTCATAGAAAGCAGAAGTGTCCTGCTCTCTCTTGATATCAGAGATGTCAGTTTGGTCACCGGCCGTCTCAAAAGAAATGAGTCCAGCGGCACTCTCCTGTATGTTGGTGATGGGACAAGAAAGCAGTTTTTGCCCATCAGAATTCATATTGTAAAGCGTAGCTGCAGGTTGAGTCGTGTTGGTAAGAGAGGTATTGTTCGAAGTACCTGGGAATGGATCTCCCGCCAGATTTCTTCCAGACAACGAGTTGTCGGCAGGAATAATGGTCATACGCTGGTGAGAGGCTACATCGTTGACTGAGTTGTCGTACCATGCATCTTCGTCATAATCAACATGGATTACAAGCAATCCATGACCGTATGAATAACTGTCCCAACCTTGCTTCTGATGATTTTCCAGCATATAAAATTCATTGGGATTTGCCTTGTTGTAGATAATGAAAGCCACTGGAGCTAATGTGATGGGGGCAAGTCCCTCGACCGTTGCAGGACCCGTAAGGACGATAGGAGTAAGCCATCCGCAGAACATTCGCTCATAAGAAGTGAATGGAGCTGGTGTGTATTCATCGTTGTTGTAGCAACCATAATCGAGTAAATCCCAGCAGTCCATTCCAAAAGCTTTTCCCGTTGTATCATACATATCGGGTAACCCCAAACAATGAGAAAACTCATGGCAAGCTGTTCCTATGCCACTGATGCGTGATCCTCTGGTACCCTGCAACTCATTACTGCATGCATACGTGTTGATGACAGTTCCATCCAAACGAATAGCCCCATCCCCATCACGAATACTGGTAGCACTCTCTAAGTCCCACTCATGCGGCCAGACAGTTGAAGGAGGGGCACCAGATGCTTCCGAATATCCTGCATAAATGACATACACCTGATCCACTTCATTGTCGCCATCCCAATCATAACGAGCGAAATCAACATCTTTATCAGCCAAACGGCATGCCTCTGCAACCATAGTGGCTGCACGTTTGTCATCACCTTTCGAATTGTTCTCTCCATAATAAGCCATATTATGACTCAGAGTGTAGGGACCAACCACATCAAACTCAAGGTCGAAAAGACCATAACTTTGGTCATAAAAATAATCATGAACGGAACCTGTAAAATATCCCTCTGAATATCCATGCTCGTTGAAGATACGGGATAAGGTGAGCTGGGGAGATCTCGTAACAAATTCTTTATCAGAGAAATTAACGAGGATGACAAGACCTCTCTTCGTACCTTGGAAAGTGATATTCTGGCGTACCCTACGTGTGGAGTTGCGTTGAAGAGAACGAGTTTGACGACGACTTCTCACCTCGTCAGCTGAAACGGGCTGCATGATACCCTCCTCATCCATCAGAAAGGCTCTGCCATCAGCAGAGAGGAAACAATGGCCAAATTCATCACCTGTGAGAGTAAGTTCCTGTTGACTTCCATCCTGCAACGTGTAGATTTGGGTGATGCGACGTGCAGGAACCGACCATGCATAAGCAACAGATGAAAAGAGTAAAATGTCAAACAATAATTTCCTCATAAACAACGGTTCGACAGATTTTCTTAATCTAATGAGTCATATCTGTTTTCAAACAATCCCTAATACCTATATTGACATTCCCTGCCCAGTCGCGGCTATCCAATCCGTTAATCACTTGATAAACATCTTCTTGGTCTTGCCGGTACTGGAGCGAAGAATGTAGACTCCACGATGAAGACCAAGGCGGCCAATCTCGTCATCGAAACACTCCGTAACAAACTCACCGCTGAGGGAATAGACACGGGTGAGATCCTCGCCATAAGGGATGGATTGGATAGCGGTAGCATAAGTAGTGACCGAATACTCCTCATAAAGACTGTTGAGGTACCTGTCGTCCATCGCACGCACACGCACCGTGTACTTTGTGTCAGGTTCCAGATTCGAGAAACGGAAAGTTGTGGCTTTAAGGGAATCCACTTGGGTGAAAAGAGCATCGTCCTGCATAAGTTGCACATGATAACAAGAGGCATCCATGACAGGACCCCATGCGATAGTGAAGCCATCCTCGCCAAGGTTCTCCACCACAAAGCCAGCAGGAGCATCCAGCATCCCAAGAGGGCGATACTTCAAGGTTATGGTACCATCAGGCTCCTCAGATATATCCTGAATGGGTTTGCTCATATACTGCCCAGCGAAAACAGTGGCGGCTGGATAGGTGTCATCTGTAAGGTCATAGTTGAATGTGTCTCCCGGATAAAGCTGGCCAGCCAGACAAGCATACCACTCATCGCGACTGGAAGCTGAATTCGTGCCAAGATAAAGGGCATTGGCAGCAATGATGGTCATGCGCTGATGTTTGGGACTGGTGTTCACTTCATTGTTTGTCCAACGCGAACGATTATAATCCACATGAGTGACCTGCAGGCCATGACCGCGCAAGCCTATCTTGTCGTCCCATCCCTTTGGTTGACGATTCTCAAGGATATAGTACTCGTCAGGATTCTCTTCGTTGGTCACTTTGTACCCCACTCCTCCATCTGAGAAACATGCGATTCGCAAAGTGCTGGGTTCTTCCACAGGAATCAACTTACTCCACCCCATGAAATCGCGCTCGTATGCTGTGTAATTGCCTGGGTTATACCCACCATTACCATACTCGCCATAGTCCATCACACTCCAGAGATCCATTCCGAAGGCAACACTCTTTGTGTCGTAGAAATCTGGCAATCCAAGGGCGTGGCTGAGCTCGTGGATGAAGACACCGACACCATCAGGTCTCACGCTTAGTATCTCCGTGCGATCCTCGTTCCACTTAGAGGGACGAAGCTCGTTGGAGCAACCTGTGGTAGCGAAACGGATGCCGCCAATACGCACAGAACTCGTCGTCTCCTTCGGCCAAATAGTATCCTCACCTCCTCCATTACTCTCTGCCAAACCTGCATAGATGAAAAAGATCATATCGACATCACCATTCCCATCGTTGTCGAATGGAGACCAGTCACTCTGCAGCAGCAAAGCCTTAGCTATAGCATGAGAACGGAAGGTATCAAACATCACGTCGCGCGAGCTTCCTTCGTTGTGACCATAATATGCATAAGTGTTGTCCAACTTCACAGGGCCTATGACGGTGAATTCAGGGAAGAACACGCTATCGCTCTGCTCAACAAAATAGTCACGTATGCTACCATGACTTCCATGACCCGTATAGAGGTTCCCATCGAGAGTACCATTGCAGAACTTTTCGTAATAGGCACGTACAGACTCTTCGTCTGAGGCAACTGAAAAATCCTTATCGGAGAAACTCACCAGAACAACAGGAACCCGCTGCACGCCTGTACACTTCAGAGCAGCAGACTCTAATGTGCCAATACGGCGGGCAGGAGCATCACGACGCGCAATTGGTTCATCGTCATCTTCCTCCTCCAACAGATCCTGCAGCGTCTGATCCGTCAGCACATAGCCCTCGTCCGTCGACTCAATGATGTATCCGTCGTCCGAAAGATAGAAAGCATAATCCTCGTTGCCCATCAGGGTACCGACCACTCGAGTGCCATCCACCAGCGTAAGCAAGCGGCGCACTCGTTCAGCAGGAACTGCCAGAGCAGAAAGAGCAAAAAGGGAGCATATTATTGTCAAGAAAAAACTACGCATAAAGTTCCAATATATCTATTTAAGTGCAAAAATAAGCATTTTTCATGGTTTTACAAAAAAAAGAATGATAAGATTTGTGAATTAAGGAAAAACTGCCTATCTTTGCACAAGCAAAAGAAAAAAATGGGGGATTAGCTCAGCTGGCTAGAGCGCTTGCATGGCATGCAAGAGGTCATCGGTTCGATTCCGATATTCTCCACCAAGCCTAATCGACAATCCATCGGTTAGGCTTTTTTCGTGAACTACATTCCTCCCCAATCCTGAGTGAAGGGTGAAAAAAAATGGGCTGTCTTTTGTCTCAATTGTCACGCTTTACTTCCAGCATATTTCTTCCAACGCTTCCCCACTCCCATGCAGACGCTCGATTCTGAGTTTTTTATCGAGGACACAAAGATGAAAAAATCCTTGCGTGACAATTGGGACAATTGGGACAATTGTTTTTATGCACTAAACTCCCCGAAACCGAGGGTCAGGAGAATGGGATAGGTAGCTTATATTATTAATAATCAATTAGTTAGATAATATAGTAATATAGATTACTATCACTTTCCTACTGAAAAAAGCCTCATTTTTGGCTTATTTTCCTGCATTTTTTCATCAAAAATCAGCATTTTTGCCTCTTCACCACCTCAGTCTTTACGAAAGAACTCACTGGAGCAGCCATTTCTGATCACTGAAATAAACACACAAATAAAGAGAATAATAGTAAAGAGAATAATAGGTATATATGATGATATATATGATATTGGTAATATATATGATATTGGTAATATATATGATATTGGTAATATATATGATATTTGTAATTTATATTATATTGGTAATATATATGATATTTGTAATATATATGATATTGGTAATATATATGATATTGGTAATATATATGATATTGGTAATATATATGATATTGATTATATCATTATTGAATAATAATATTATTATAATACATATAGTAAATATCGTTATAAGTATATATATATTAGTTAGTTATATTACCATTACAACTAATTGTTTAGACAACAATCCCCCCTCCGCGAGCGGCAGAAGGTGAAAAAAAATGGGGTGTCTTTTGTCCCAATTGTCACGCTTTGCTCTTTTCGTTTCGCTTCCACCTTGATAATCAACTACTTACGAAAACTCCCCTCGAAAAGACGGTGTTTTCAACGTGCCGATAAAGGCCAGTCAATGCAATAAAATCAGTAAACTACGGGGGCAATCTTCGTTCTATCCAGTAATGTCGCGCATGATAAGGCCAGCAATCGTAAAGCCGTAGATAGCAACTTCGTGGCAAAGGGTACCATTGACATGGACTTTACGCGAATGCCACTCAAGGCCTGTGAGATCCAGATTGGCAGGAGTTGTCTGAGCTGGAGGACACGTAGAGTCGGACGTATCGAGGTAATGACTTTCACCCTTGTTCTGCAATAATTCCTCGGAATAGACACAAAGGAATTTCTTGCTTGGGAAGTCCTTGCTCTGCTTGAACTTATTGCGAAGTGCCTTAGCGAGAGGGCATCCCTTCACTTTCCAAAACTCAGCGACCTGAATGCGTGTAGGGTCGAGTTTCAAGGCGGCACCCATTGCACTAAAGAACTTGCCTGGGCAGCGAGTGGCATGACGAATCAAATCGGCCTTCTCCTGCAACGAATCTATCGCATCCACAATGTAATCGTAATCCTCGAGATGGAATTGAGGAGCCGTCTCCTTATTGTAAACCTGCTGAATGGCAATTACTTCAGCATCAGGATTTATATCAAGGAGCCTATTGCGCAGAGCATCCACCTTGACCATGCCAATGGTCTTGGTGGTGGCCATGAGTTGACGGTTTATGTTGGTGATGCTGACACAGTCACTATCAATAATGGTAAGATGTCTGATGCCGCTGCGGACAAGACTCTCGGCACACCAGGAACCGACTCCCCCTACACCAAAGAGAATCACACGCTTACGGGCGATGATCCCCATCATTTCCTCTCCCAAGAGGAGCTTCACCCTATCGAAAATATATTCTTCCATACTCATGAGTTTCAAATTTTCTGCATTTGCTCCAAAAGATGGACAGCTTGCTCCACACTGGAAATATCCTTAATGAGAAGGCTGCGATGATTCTTGTTCTCCTCCAGAAGGCAGCGATGAAGGTTGGTGGTGCAGAAGGAGATGGTTTGTCCGAAAGCATGACTCTGATAGAACGCGCTATCGGGATTGGAGACGAAATAAAGACGCATTCGTCCTGATTTCAGCACGATGCGCTCTGCTCCAAAATACTTGCCCAGACGACGAAGGGACACGACACGTATAAGCTCCTCACCCTCAGGAGGAATCTCCCCAAAGCGATCGATCATGCGCTGACGGAATTTCTGTATATCCTCCTCGCGCTCCAAACCGTCCAACTCGCGATAGAGGAGCATACGCTCGCTGCTGGTGGGAACATATTCGTCAGAGAAGAACATCTGCAAATCGCTCTCGAATAAACATTCATCCACAAAATTGCTTCCGTCATTGATGTTGCCAGCCTTGACTTCCTCTGCATACAATTCCTGAAATTCATCGTTTCGAAGCTCTTTGACTGCCTCAGAGAGAATCTTCTGATACGTCTCGTAGCCAAGATCGGCTATGAACCCACTCTGCTCAGGCCCCAAAAGATTTCCTGCCCCACGAATGTCAAGATCCTGCATGGCAATGTGGATACCGCTGCCTAGATCACTGAACGTCTCGATGGCCTGAAGACGACGACGCGCCTCAGCATTGAGAGCACTCATGGGAGGAGCCAGCAGGTAGCAGAATGCCTTCTTGTTGCTGCGCCCCACCCGACCACGCATCTGATGGAGATCGCTGAGACCAAAATTCTGAGCGCCATTGATGATGATAGTATTGGCATTGGGAATATCCAAACCACTCTCGATGATGGTGGTACTGATGAGTACATCGAAGTCATAATTAGCAAAATCGAGTACAATCTTTTCCAACTGGTCAGTAGGCATCTGACCATGTCCGACTGCCACACGAGCATCTGGAACATACTTATGGACAAGTGCCTCCAATTCAGGGAGATTGCTTATGCGATTGCTGACCAGAAAGACTTGACCATTGCGACTCATCTCGAAATTGATGGCCTCAGCAATGACAGCACCACTAAACTGGCAAACCTGCGTCTGAATGGGATAGCGGTTGGGGGGAGGTGTCTGGATGACACTGAGATCACGCGCACCCATCAAGCTGAACTGCAGGGTACGTGGAATAGGAGTAGCAGTAAGGGTAAGTGTATCGACATTCACCTTCAACTGGCGAAGTTTCTCTTTCGAGGAAACACCAAACTTCTGTTCCTCGTCGATGATGAGCAATCCCAAGTCTTTGAACTTAACGGTCTTGCTTATCAATTTATGTGTACCAATGATAATGTCTATGTTGCCAGAATGCAGGTCAGCCAGAATCTCTTTCGTCTTTGCTGCATTGCGTGCACGGCTCAGATACTCCACGCGGACAGGCATATCCTGCAGACGTTCCGTAAAAGTACGGAAATGTTGATAGGCCAGTACCGTGGTAGGAACAAGCACAGCAACTTGCTTTCCGTCGGCACAAGCCTTGAAGGCAGCACGAACAGCTACCTCAGTCTTGCCAAATCCCACGTCTCCACATACAAGACGATCCATGGGGCGAGACTTCTCCATATCGGCTTTCACCTCCTGAGTAGCCTTGAGTTGGTCAGGGGTATCCTCATAAAGGAAGCTGGCCTCGAGCTCGTGCTGCATATAACTGTCGCGACTGAAAGAGAAACCTTTCTCCTCGAGACGACGACTGTAAAGCTTGATCAGATCGCGGGCAATGTCTTTTATCTTAGCCTTCGTGCGTTCCTTCATGCGCTCCCACGCACCTGTTCCTAGCGTACTGATACGTGGAGGCTCCCCTTCTTTGCCTTTATACTTGGAAACTTTATGAAGCGAATGAATGCTGACAAAGATGACATCATTGTTGTTGTAGATAATTTTTATGACCTCCTGCCACTTGTCTCCATTGGGTATACGCACCAAACCTCCGAATCGTCCCACTCCATGATCGACATGAACCACATAGTCACCTATCTCGAACTGCTTAAGTTCCTTTAGCGTAAGTGCCACTTTGCCACTGCGGGCCCGATCACTCTTCAAGTTGTACTTGTGGTAACGGTCAAATATCTGATGATCTGTGAAATAGCAGGACTTCAAGTCATCATCTATAAAGCCAGCATGAATAGTACGATCCACAGGAGTGAACAGGATGCCTGTCTCTTGAGTATGGAATATACTTTCCAATCGGTCAGTTTGCTTAACGCTGTCTGCTAGAATATATATATTGTAATCCTTCGACTGATAATCCTGAAGGGTACTGAAGAGTAAATCGAAGTTCTTGTGGAAAATGGGCTGCGGATGAGTGGTGAATTCCAGAATGGCTGTATCGTGCCCTTTCTGAGGCAATCCTGATCCTATCATGACACGACGAAAACCAAGAACCAACTGGTTGAATTCACTGGGACGAACCAAAAGAATCTCACGCTGAAGCTGTTCCATCTGCTCACGTTCTTCAACCTCGCTGGTTGCCTGTTCTGCAACAAGAGCCTGCTGTGAGAAACCTTCCTCCCATACCTGACTGATACGGTCACACAGATATGTGAGATCCTTCATGACGAGAACTGCATCAGAAGGTAGAAAATGAAGGATGCTTTCGCGTGAAGATGGCTGACTACTCAACTGCGGTACAATATTGATACTCTGAAGTTTATTAAGACTTAACTGATTCTGAACTTCAAATGTACGGATACTGTCTACTTCATCTCCAAAGAAGTCAATGCGATATGGATTCTCACAACTGAAGGAATACACATCAATCAAACTGCCACGCACAGAATACTGTCCTGGCTCGTAGACATAGTCAACACGTTGGAAACCAAATCCAAGAAGTGTTTCCTGAACAAACATAAGGTCGACGCGCTCCCCCACATTGAGCGAGAGTGTCTCACTGGCAAGTTTCTCACGAGTGACCACCATCTCAGCCAAAGCCTCAGGATAAGTGACCACATAAAGCGGCAACTTACCAGAGCTCAAACGGCCTAATACCTCTGTACGAAGAATCTCGCTGGCTGCATCATGCTGTCCGAATCGGATTGCACGTTTGAAACTGCTGGGAAAGAAAAGCACCTGTTCATCCCCAAGGATTTGTACCAAGTCATGCATGAAATAGCCAGCCTCTTCCATGTCATCCAAGACAAAGACATAAGGAACATGGAGCACCTCAGGACGAGCATGAGGAAGCGAAGCAAAGACCATAGATGCAGAACTTGCATGAAATCCTTGCAAATGGATGACACGCTTGCCGTCAGCTGCTGCCAAGAGACGACCTAATGCCTTCACTTTCGGATGCCTTGCAAATATCGTCTGGAACTCCTGAATCTTCATGGATGGGAAGATATTGAATCTAAGAAAAACTCTGCCTGATGCAACGTGTCAAGTTTGCCAACATCCATCAAACGAAGGTCTGGTTTCAGGTAACCGTAGATAGGTTCCAAGTGGCAGATACTGAGATAGAAATCCATAATGCTGAACTTCTGAGGCCATTCATTGAAATAATGGAAAAGATCAGTGCTCATCTGATGAATCCCTGCAAAAGCATACTTATGGAAACGCATAGGATCAAGATTGGGATATGGACTCTTCACCTGTCCAGTCTTCACATTCGTCCACCCCACCAAGCGCATTTCATCGTCAAAGAGAAGATAACGTTGCGTTTCTCGAGGACTGACGAGCAAAGTAGCTTGTGCACCTTCACCTCTACGGAAGAAGGCATTGAGGTCTACATTACTCAAGATGTCAACATTGTGGATGAGAAATCGATCGACACCCTGCAGAAGGGACACAGCATGCTTTATGCCGCCCCCTGTCTCCAGAAGTTCATCACGTTCATCAGAGAAACGAACCTGCATACCATCAAGATGAAGTGTAGAAACAAACTCCTCTATCATGGAAGCAAAATGATGGACATTGATAACCACATCATGAAATCCAGCTGAATGAAGTTTCTCCAGGAGGATCTGAAGCAAAGGACGGCCAGCCACAGGAACCAAAGCTTTGGGCATCTGATCAGTGAGGGGCTTGAGCCGGGTTCCCAAACCCGCTGCGAAAACCATACATTTCATTTGTTTACCTCCAGAACTTGAACAATATCCTGCTCACGATGGTTGATACGAACTTCCACACCAAACTTCTGATGGATATGCTCAGCCAAATGTTGGGCAGAATAGACACTACGATGCTGGCCTCCTGTACATCCGAAACTGAACATCAAGCTGGTGAATCCACGTTGAATGTAGCGCTGTACGTGAGCATCAGCCAACTTGTAAACACTGTCGAGAAAAGAGAGAATCTCGCCGTCGTCTTCCAAGAAACGAATCACTGGCTCATCGAGACCTGTAAGATTTTTATATGGTTCGTATCGGCCAGGATTGTGAGTACTTCGACAATCAAAGACATAACCTCCACCGTTGCCACTTGGATCCTCAGGAATACCTTTGTGGTAGGAAAAGCTATTGACCCTCACCACCAAAGGCCCCTTACCATCGTACTTACTAAACGTTGCAGGTCCATCCTGCACGTGCGCCTTGTAAGGGTTGCGATTGGTTGTCTTGTATCCATCTGCACGCACGTGTGGCTTCTGAGGAGTGGATACGAACTGAGGCATATTGACCAGATTGGTTAGTACCTCACGCATATAGGGATATGGGCAAGCATCTTCCGCCAACATCTCGCGAAGATTATCCATTGCTGGCGGAATGCTCTCGAGGAAATGCTTCTTGCGTTCGAAATAACCACGAAAGCCATAAGCGCCCAGAACCTGCATCAGTCGGAACAGAACGCAGAGTTTAAGGTCAGAACGGAACGTGACTTCAGAAACCTCTGTGTACTGTTTAAGATTCTCGATGTAGACCTTAATCAATTCACGACGAAGATCGGACGAGTATCGTGCTGAAGCTTGCCAAAGAAAACTGGCAACATCATACTGGATAGGACCCTTGCGACCACCTTGGAAATCAATGAAATAAGGATTCCCTTTAGAGTCGAGCATCACATTGCGAGCCTGAAAATCTCGATACATGAAAGCACGCGTCTGGATGCAGGCAACATCCTTGGCCATAAGCTGAAACGTGGCTTCCAGCTTCAGCTCGTGAAAATCGAGGCCTGTAGCCTTCAGAAAGCAATACTTGAAATAGTTTAGGTCAAAAAGAACATTCGTTACATCCATCTCTGCCTGAGGGTAGCAATGAGAGAAATCCAAACTGCGCCCACCTCGAATCTGTATGCTGGGAAGCAAAGCAATCGTGTGACGCAGAAGATCCCTTTCCCTTTTGGTATAACGACCTCCAGCTTCACGACCATTCTTGAGAGCATCAAAAAGGGTCAAGTCACCCAAGTCCTCCTGAAGATATCGAAGACCATCATCAGATTTCGCTACAACTCGAGGTACGGGTAGCTGGAGAAGAGAGAACTGTTCGGAGAGATAGCAAAAGGCATGGTTCTCATCACGGCTTGTTCCCACCACGCCAATCAAAGTGGATCCATCAGCAGCAATGAAACGATAGTACTGACGATTACTGCCGGCCTTGGGAAGTTTCTCACATGAGATTGAATTCTTGCCTGTATATTTCTTATAAAGTAATTCTAATCCTTCCATTTATTCCTTGTTTTTCCAAATGCTGATGACGCGGTTCCTGACTGCAACTGCATTGAGTACCGTAACAATCAGGAAGAGAGTAATGCCCAACAATATCGCTGGCCACATGGGAGCTTCGTCCATCTGAGGGAACATTGCCCATATCATCTGCATATAATATTGACGTATAAAATACAAAGCAACCAGGGATATGACAAACACAGCTGCATTCACGCATAAAGTGAGCAACTGATAAGGCAGCGAAACACGGGCAGGACTGTAGCCAATGAGCAACAGATTGCGAAGTTTCTCCGTGTTCTTCTGCACCAACAAGTAAATGCTGAGCATGAGAATGTAGAAGCTAAGGATGCTAATGAGCAATCCAACGCACATGACGATTGCAGACACAATCTTGAGGAAATAGGTTATCTTGCCTGCATCCAGTTTGTCATCCTCCAATTCGTAACCATGCTCGTTCATGTATTTCACAATAGCATCATCGGTAGGATTGTAAACCTCAACAATGAGACGTGTGGGTGATGTATCTGCCTCAGGAGCAAACTTCTCATTGCTCCATCGGATGAAGTTCTGAGGCACCAGGATGGTGTTCAGGCGAGTGGAGAAACCTATGACACGACCTTCGATGTGCTGTTCCTGCCCGTTGCCTCTCATGACAATCGTCATATCTACCAAACCGATGACACCCTCGGATATCTTGGGGAGGGATTGGCTCTGAGCGAAACCAAAGTTATAGATAGCAAGGTAAGTGCGAGGCAAGATGATAGGAACCATAGGATGCTCAGGGTCAAATGTCCATTGCTTCACATCGGCATCCACATACTCGTCAGGGACGCTCTCGAAGAACATCTCTGTGCCAAACTGTGCCACACCCTTGATACCTAAACTGCATGCGACCTTGTACTGACTGGCCACAAATCCACCTATTCCTTTGCAGAAAGGCTGCGAACGCAAGTCCTGGATATCTGATTCGCTGAAAGCGCTTGTTGTCGACGAAGAAAGTGCACCAACAGCCGAGATACGTTTGCTGACGATGAGATACTCTGGCTTGATGAACCCATCCTCCTGAGAGAATACAGGACGTACATCCTGATAGAACTGCAGGCTCAAGAGAACAATAAGCATACCCAGCAGATTAGCAAAGAAGAAACCCAGCAACTGAGGGACACTGACATGCTGGCGAAGAAGTTTCCAAACGAGTTTCATAGGCTATATGTTTTATCGTAAGGAAGCGTCATGTGCTTGCCTATACTGGTTACTATCACTCCAGCGCCTTGTGAGTGCACTTCCTGCAACATGATGTCACACATCACCCGACTATTCATTTCATCAAGATGACTGATGGGCTCGTCCAGGAGCAGGAAGTCAAAGGGTTGCACCAAAGCGCGTATCATGGCCACACGCTGCTGCTGACCAAAAGACATGTGAGCCACCTTTGCATCCAGCTTATCTCCAATACCTAAAGCGTCAAACCATTCCACAATCTGTTTCCGAGGTTTGAAGCCTGTCAAGTTGTTCTTGATTTCAACATTCTCGAGAGCAGTCAGTTCTGGGAAGAGCCGCAAATCCTGGAAAAGGAGACTCAGGTTATGCTGTCGAACCTGTACCCAATCACTCACATGAAAGGAACGGATATCACGGTCATCGAAAAGGATCCTTCCAAAATAATCCTGCCGATAACCAATGATGTAGCTAAGGAGACTGCTTTTCCCTGCACCGCTGTTGGCTTCAATAAGAACGTGTTGACTTCGCTGGATCAACACGTTGTGATGCCAGACTTCACTCGTTAAATCATCGCGCTTCTCGAAAACGCTAGGCAGAGTATCAAGTAGTTTGATAGTTTCCATTTATTTGAATAATAGAGAGCTGATGATGTCCTTGATTTCTTGTTTAGCGTCAACCTTCAGGGTGAAACCTGAGAGGTCGGAGGAATATAGGTCTATGCGTTCCAAATCGTTCAGTATCTCAAGGGCTTGAGTTTGCCCCTCCTGCGTGAAGGCAATGGAACCTAATGCCTGAAGTGCCTGGCGAACATCCATTGTGACATAGAGTTTGCTGTCCTGAATAAGAGAAAGGTTTTGCTCCAAATAAGCATTCGAGGCAGAATGGAATGCTTCGTCAGCCACGGCTTGAGAGGTGGCGACATAGAGTTTATTCTTGCGTACGCCGAAATATCCACTTTTATCACCATACCCCAAACTGAAATCGTGGTCCTTGAGCACACGGAACTCTACACCAAAGCTTTGGGCCAAACCTGTCTTCCAGGAATCCACATTCTGAAGGAAATCCTGCTTCTGGAGATTGCCGCAAAAGAAGACTTCTGGCTTTTGGAGGTTGAAACGGGGCATCGTGACTGCCACGTCACCCTTTACGCTTTGTATCATCATGTCAGCATCCACCACCATATTCAAGCCAACCATCGTTCTGCGGATTGTTTTATCCTTGCGGAGGATTTCAAGCAACTTCTCTCCCTCGACATTTGCTGTAGCAAAGAAGAATGGGGATTCTGGGCAGAAATGTATCATGTCGCCTTGGATGGGACGAGCCATATCATTGAGAGTCTTGAAGTTGTCAAGAATCTGCCTGTTCTCAGACAGGAGTTTAGTCTCAAGCTTCAATGCTTTGGAATCCACTTTCAGACTTGAGCAGAGTGAAACCTCGTTGAGATCAACATCCTTAGGCAACAGGTTGCTGATGAATGAACTGTAAATCTGTGGAACAACATCCAAATGTGCAAAGAAGGCTGCTGAGCCAGACATCCGATCGAGTTGCGACAAAACCTCCACCTTGTGCTCCTTTTGACTCATCAGGGCATGCATTTGATTGCGCAAAGGTCCCATTTCGCCACTTGAGGCAGGTCCCATGATGAGACACTTGGATTTATCAAAGCAGGCGAGCCAGCTCTCGAGAGTTATCCAATGATAGCCTCGCTGATTCTCCACTTCACGATGATTCTGCTCGAGGAATCTTTTGAACTGACCATCTTTCGCGATAGGAAACACCAATCCAAAGAATCCTTCGCGTGAAACAAAACCATAAGAAGGAAGATTGAAATCAACGCCTGATTTGTCAATCTGCCAATTTTGAAGCAATTGAATGGCTTCCCTGCTGTCGAGATCCAATTCGCTTGCCATCGAAGACAGATTGACGCGAAGGAGTGCTCTCGCATCTTGAGGCAGGACATTAAGATAGTCGTAATGAGGCTTACGAAGGATGAAGAAAAACGCCATCATTGCAGCCAGCAACAAAACACCAATGCCCAAAAGAAGTTTTTTCATATTCGTATCAACGTTTCTGAGACTTAATCTGCATCATGTCAACAGCTACCAGGCCTGCCGTCTCTGTCCGTAAGCGGCTGGAGCCCAAACTGACACTACGATATCCATTTTGTATTGCCAAACGAACCTCCTGTACGCTGAAATCGCCCTCAGGTCCCACCAGCACGGTAGCATCCTGCCGCCCATCCAGAACATCGAGCAGGTATGGTTTCTCTCCATCGCATTCAACGTCTTTCTCGTCATAACAATGACAGATGAATTTGAGTCCATCGCGAGGTTGTATAATGAATTTACGGAAGTCCATTATCTCATTGACCACAGGACACCAGGCCTTGTGACTCTGCTTAACGGCCGATACCACAATCTTCTGGATACGCTCTACTTTAATAACGCTGCGCTCGCTGAACTGGCAGTTGAGAAACGACAACTCGTCCAATCCAATCTCTGTAGCCTTTTCGGCCAGCCATTCAATGCGGTCGTTGAGCTTCGTTGGAGCAATGGCCAGATGTATGCGTCCATTCCAATCGCGCTCCTGAGGCATCTCTTCCACCACGTTGTAGAAACAGCGATGACCTGTAGCAGTCGATATCTCAGCCCTGTAATACGAGCCTTGCCCATCCATTAGATAAATTTCATCGCCAGCTTGCAAGCGAAGAACACGTACAGCATGACGAGCCTCCTCCTCAGGAAGCTCGCCTGTAATGTCTCTGTCAAAGAAAAATCTGACTTCTTTCACGCCTTTACACTCTCTGGCTGATGTTTATAACGGAACAGGATGGCAAACAGGAAAGCAACCACAAGAGCATAGGCAGCAAAGATGTACCAGCAAGTCTCCCATCCTGCCCAAACAGTCATTGGATCAGCATTCTCCCCCAAATTGTTCACATAATGGTTGATGACCTGTTGAGCAGAAAGGGTTCCCACAGTAGCACCAAAACCATTGGTTGACATCATGAACAGCCCTTGGGCAGAATTTCGTATATCCACACTCGTTTCCTTGTCGACAAACAGCGAGCCACTGATATTGAAGAAATCAAAGGCGACACCATAGACAATCATGGATAGGACGAAAAGCCACACGCCGTTGCCAGGATTACCCATCGCAAAGAAACCAAAGCGAAGAACCCATGCCAACATCGAAATCAACATGACACGCTTGATTCCCAATTTCATCAGGAAGAATGGTATCAGCAGAATGCAAACCGTCTCGCTCACCTGGCTCAGAGAAATCAAGATATTGGCATGCTGAACGCCAAACGTGTTGGCAAACTCAGAAATGTTGCCAAACGAAGTGATGAAAGGATTGGCGAATCCGTTGGTAATCTGCAGGCATACTCCCAGCAGCATCGAGAAGATGAAAAACAAAGCCATACGATAATTCTTGAACAACTTGAAAGCATTCAAGCCAAGAGCTTCCGCAAGACTCTTCGTGGCACCAGAAGCAGCCGTTGGACACTTAGGCATCGTAAGCGCATAAACACCCATAATAAGGCTGAGGATTCCGCTCCAGCCGAACTGACCTGGAGTTGACTGCAAACCGCCCAGATCGACAATCCACATGGATATGATGAAACCAATAGTTCCCCAAACACGTATGGGTGGGAAATCCTTCACAGTATCCAAGCCGGCTTCGTCCAAAGCATTGTAAGCCACGCTGTTGGTCAAAGCGATCGTCGGCATGAAGAAAGTCACGCTCAAGGCATAAAGAGTGAAAAGGAAGCCAAATTGAACTGTGTCACCCGTTGAATAGCCATATGCGCAGGCGGCAAGCATAAACAAGCCTGCCATGATATGCGATAGACTAAGTAAACGTTGGGCTTGGATCCAACGGTCGGCAATGATGCCAAACAAAGCCGGCATACAAAGAGACACAAAACCTTGTACACTATAAAACCAACCAATGTGAGTGGCCAAACCATGACTGGCCAGGTAATTACCCATACTGGTCAAATAAGCGCCCCACACGGCGAATTCCAAAAAATTCAGAACCGTCAAACGGAATTTAATGTTCATAGCAATCTTCCTTTTTCACAATTTTGCTACAAAGATACACATTATTTATGAAAGGAAGAAATGTGGACATGATTTTTCTCACAAAAAAAAGAATGGTTGTCATCACGACAACCAATCTTCAGTTAACCTTAAATCTAATACCATGAAAAACACAGTGCAAATTTACGACTTCATTTTTAATAAACAAAGATTTCGAAGAAAAAACTGCCTGATTTTCATTGTATTTAACATTTGCAAGCCTTTATCCCCTGGATTCGTTTAGACTTCTTAACTACTCGACATATAAAACCAATCCTTTCAAGTATTCTCCTTCAGGATGGTAGATGTTGATGGGATGATCGGCTGGCTGATGCAATTGATGGAGAATACGCACACGGCGATGCGAAATGGCCGCTGCCGTGAAGACAGCTGTACGGAACTGGTCCTTGTTGACTGCTTGCGAGCAACTGAAAGTGAACAAAATCCCTCCAGGTAATATCTTTTCAAAAGCTTTGGCATTGAGTTTTGTGTACCCACGCAACGCGTTCTTCAGGGCATCCTTATGCTTTGCAAAAGCAGGAGGATCCAGAATGATCAAGTCATAGGTTCGATCCATCTGTTCCAAATACTTGAAGGCATCTTCAACGAAAGCAGCATGACGGGTATCACCAGGAAAATTCATCTCTATGTTGGCATTCACCAATTCCACGGCCTTGGCACTGCTATCCACGGAATGCACCACCTTTGCACCACCACGCATGGAATATACGCTGAATCCACCCGTATAGCAGAACATGTTGAGTACGCTTCTGTCCTTCGAATATTGCTCCACCAAGCTACGATTGTCGCGCTGATCTACAAAGAAACCTGTCTTCTGCCCTTTTTGCCAGTCGATATGGAACTTCAACCCGTTCTCCAAGGCCACATCCTCCTTGCTTTCACCAAAAAGGAACCCATTCTCCTGCCCAAGAGATGCTTTGAAAGGCAAAGTGGTCTCGCTCTTATAATAAATAGCTTTCAGGTGGTCGCCCATCACGGACAAAAGTGCTGCAGCTATATCCTGGCGACAAATGTGCATGCCGACACTATGGGCCTGCATAACAGCTACAGGACCATACATATCGATGACCAAACCAGGAAGATTGTCTCCTTCGCCATGAACCAAGCGGAAAGTATTGTTGTCCTGACAATCAGCCACTCTAATACGAACACGCACGCTCAAAGCCACGCGAAGGCGTTCCTCCCAAAAATGTCTGTCAATCGGTTCATCCAGAAATGAGAGGACACGAACAGCGATACTTCCTATCTGCCAGTGTCCCACAGCGACGAACTCTCCGTCAATGGTCAATACCGTCACGATGTCACCCTCCTGAAGTTCCCCTTCAGTATGATGAACGGCACCTGAGAAAATCCAAGGATGATAACGTTTCAGGCTTTCCTCTTTACCTTTCTTTAGATACAGCAGTTTCTTCATTCTCTTTCAGTTCATTTTTCTCCTCAGGAAGCACAATCAAATGATAGCCTTCCTGTTTCATTCGACAAAGCTCAGCATATAATCTGATACAAGCCCATGCATCAGTAGCAGCATACTTTTTCTGAGCCTCACTCAGTTCGTCCGCGTCCCAATTGGTCATCCGCTGAGACTTGCTGATCTTCTGCTGGAAAACATTGGCATACAACTTCTGCAAACTCATATCCTCAATGCCGAATCTACGCACGAATTCCTGCAATTCAACAAATTCTCCTGGTTGAAAATCCTTTCGTCGGCGCAACATCGTCAAATCATCTTTCCAACTAAGACCAATCTTCAACACTTTCTTGTCTGTCAACAAACGCAGGATGCAAGCTGGCATATCAATATGGTTGAGGCGAAACAGGAAGCAAATGTCTGGGGTGCAGACCTGAAGAAGACTGACTTTGTTGCTATGGCCGCGTTGGAAGCAAGGCCGTGTCTCGGTATCCAATCCCAAAACAGGTTGTTTCAGAAGATAACGAACTGCACGCTTGGCCTCGTTTTCGCTAGATACAATTTCTATCTTTCCTTGAAACACAACCTTCGGAAGACTTGATATCTTTGTTTTGTCAAATTTATTGTATATTGTCTTCATCGTCATCATCTATGGGATTTCCACTATAGCACAGATAATGAAGGCGCTTCAAACTGTCTACAAGATTCTGTCCCCAATACAATTCGAAGTTGTCATTCAATGCCCATATCGCATCATGCATACAATCCTCTATTCCCTGCTGGTAAACATAGAGAAAATTCCGTATGGCCTGATACATGTCTGCCAAATTCTCACTGATGGATTTCCATTGGCTCACATCTGTCTGCATGTCCTGATCGCAAACAAGTTCCTCATATTCGTCATCCTTCCGAAGAATGTCAAAAATTATGTGGCGTATGAAATCATATTCCTGTTCTGTAATCCGATCAGGGGGCAGGAAGTCTCCATTGCTTTCTACTCGAGGAAGAAGAACTGCTTTGAGATAAAGCAAAGGGAGAAGTTTCAAAAGTGTCTCGACAAAATCCTTCTTCTCTCTGCCTTGACTATTCTCAAGGAAGGCACAAAACTCCACAGCTACCGTCACGAACTCGAGAGTATCGTGAGAATAAACAGGATTTTCTACTTGTTTTTCATTCATTACTGAACTCTGCCTTTTTAAATTTGCGTGCAAAGTTACATTTTTTTATTGGTAAAAAATAACTTTATTGAAGATTTTACGCTATTTTTGCAAACTGAATAGTACATGAAGCAAAATGGCCAACAAGAAAAGTGACAAGAATACAACTCTGAAAAAGAAAAAGAAAACGGCTCCATCACGGCGGAATTCATTCTTTTCCGTATGGAATTGGTTCAAAGAAAATGTCTCCGACCAAAATGACATATCCAATGAGCATGACATGACCAGACAGGAAAACATCCGCTTCATCGTGGGTGCGATTCTGAGCATTGTCTCTGCCTTCATCCTGTTGGCACTGGTATCCTATCTGTTTACTGGAGCCGAGGACCAGAAGCTTTTCACAGATCAAGGATCTGAGCAATATACTGCCGCTAACTGGATGGGGCGTTATGGGAGCAAAGCTGCTCACTACTTGATTGAGAAGTGGTTTGGTGTTCCTTCCATCCTTATTCCCATCTTCCTTTTGGCAACCAGCATCCGAGTGATGAGAATCTATAAGGTAAGGCTTCACAAGTGGTTCCTCAACTGCATGATTCTGATGATTTGGCTCTCCGTCTTTGCTGCCTTTGTCGTTCAACCCTTATTCAATAAAAGTTTCATCAATTTCGGAGGCCAGATAGGCTTGACTGAAGTTTCACTCATCCGGCAACGCATAGGTACACCGGGTGTGTTGGCCATCCTTTTCATCACGGCTGTCATGTATCTGGCATATCTGAGCGACGAAGCCATCAGCATCCTACGAAAAGCCCTGACGAGTAAAGCGACACAATCCGAAGACGACGATGACTCGACAGAATTAGATGAATCTAAGATTCCACCCGAACAATTAATAAGCGAAGAAGATTTCGAGGTTACGGCGGCAACTCCTGAGGCTCCTTTTGAAGACAAAGCTGCTGACACAGCCACGACGATAGAATTCAGCGATACTGAACCCCAGCCAGAGCACATTCTCAAACCTTTCGAGCAGGAATTGCCACTCGACATCGAAGTGAGCAAACCAGAGGAAAAGATGGAAATCATCGTCGGCAAGAATCCGGAGGAAGCCAATCTGGTAGATACGAGAGCCTTAGAGCCATACGATCCCAAACTTGACTTGGAAAACTACAAGTATCCTACGTTGGATCTGCTGAAGAAATACGACATCAGCGATTCTGGCATCGACATGGATGAACAGCAGCAGAACAAGAACAGAATCCTGAAGGTTCTCTCGAACTTTGGTGTCGACATCAGCAGCATCAAGGCCACCATTGGACCTACGATCACGCTCTACGAAATCACTCCAGCTCCAGGTGTGCGCATCAGTAAGATACGAAATCTGGAAGACGACATTGCCCTGAGTTTGAGCGCATTAGGAATACGAATCATCGCCCCCATTCCTGGAAAAGGCACCATTGGTATAGAGGTCCCTAATGCCAAACCACAAGTGGTTTCGATGGAGAGTGTCATCAACAGCCGCAAATTTCAGGAAACGGATTACGAACTCCCTATGGCACTTGGCAAGACAATCACCAACGAAGTCTTCATGGTGGATTTGGTGAAGATGCCGCATTTGCTGGTCGCTGGTGCTACAGGTCAAGGAAAATCTGTCGGCCTGAACGCCATCATCACTTCCCTGCTCTACAAGAAGCATCCAGCTGAATTGAAACTGGTGATGGTAGACCCCAAGAAGGTGGAGTTCAGCGTCTACAACCCCATCGTAAACCATTTCCTGGCACAGGTGGAAGGCAACGAGGACACAGAGGAACCCATTATCACGGACGTGAATAAGGTGATTCAGACACTCAAGAGCCTCTGCGTAGAGATGGACACCCGCTATGATTTACTGAAAAAAGCACGTGCGCGTAACATTAAGGAATACAACCAGAAGTTCAAGAATCGCGAGCTCAACCCCAATAACGGACATAAATTCATGCCCTACATCGTTGTCATCATCGATGAGTTCGGAGATTTGATCATGACGTCTGGCAAGGAGATTGAACTTCCCATCGCCCGCATCGCACAGTTGGCTCGTGCCGTGGGAATCCACATGATTATCGCTACTCAGCGCCCCACCACAAACATCATCACAGGTACCATCAAAGCAAACTTCCCTGCCAGAATGGCATTCAAGGTAAGCGCCATGATTGACTCACGCACGATTCTCGACCGCCCAGGAGCCAATCAGTTGGTGGGCAAGGGTGACATGCTATTCCTTTCCGGCAACGAACCTGTCCGTGTGCAATGTGCTTTCGTAGATACTCCTGAGGTGGAGAAGATCGTCAACTTCATCGCTGAGCAACAGAGCTATCTTCGTCCATTCCCTCTGCCAGAAGTGGCCCTCGAAGGCGAAGAAGGAGGCGAAGGACCCGATGTGGACATGGCCCATCTGGATCCGATGTTCGAAGATGTTGCCCGCATGGTTGTTGCAGAACAGAGTGGTTCCACCAGTATGATCCAGCGTAAGTTCAGTATTGGATACAACCGTGCAGGACGTCTGATGGATCAACTGGAGAAGGCTGGCATCGTGGGACCTGCCAAAGGAAGCAAGCCTCGTGAAGTGCTCTGCATAAGCGAGGATGATCTGCAATTCCGTCTGGAGAACTTGAGATAAAAATCCAATTAACATATTATACGTTTATGAACAAAAAAACAAGCATTATTTCTCTTAGAAGAATCCTGGGAACCATGTGCCTCCTGCTTTCCCTTACCGCGCTTTCTCAAACCGTATCGAAAGCCACCAAGGTTCTCGACTACACCGCCGAAACCATCAAGGCATGCGGTGACCTGAAACTCGATTTCACAGCCAGCCAATTCAAGAACTTCCAAGAGACAGGAAGTTCCAACGGCACCATGCTCCTTTCCGGCAAGAGGCTCAAGCTGTCAACTCCACAGCTCATCACCTGGTATGACGGTAAGACGCAATGGAACTATATCGTGAACGCCAACGAGGTTGACGTGTCCTACCCTACCAAAAAGGAGATGACGACCCTGAACCCCTATTCCTTCCTCAACGTCTACAAGAGAGGCTATCGTGCCACCATGCGTGAAACCACTCTGCGAGACCAGCCAACCTACGAGGTACACCTAGTGGCTCGCTTCAAGAACATGGATGCTCAGGAAATTTACATCGATATTCGACAAGAAGACTACATTCCACTCTGCATCCGAATCCGGCAAGACGACGAATGGACTCGCATCGCGCTCAACGACATCAAAATCAACCAGAACTTTTCGGATTCCGAGTTTGTCTTCAACAAACAGGACTACCCAAGTGCCCTGTTCGTAGATTTGAGATAAAGGATAAGGAGGAATAGACGTATGGAAAACATTAAATTGCTAATCGTGGGCAGTGGCCCAGCTGGATACACCGCTGCCATCTATGCAGGACGTGCCAATCTGTCTCCCGTTCTTATCGAAGGTCTTCAGCCAGGAGGCCAACTCACCACTACGACGGAAGTGGAGAATTTTCCTGGTTTCCCAGAAGGAGTGGATGCCAACGAGCTGATGGACAACATGCGCCAGCAGGCAGAAAGGTTCGGATGCGATATCCGTAGCGCCACGGTCGTCCGCACCGACCTCAGCCAGTCGCCCTATCATCTCTGGCTCGACGACGAGAGCGAGATTACAGCCGAGAGCATCATCATCTGCACAGGTGCCTCTGCCAAGTATTTGGGACTCGATGACGAACGGAAATACATGGGCCAGGGAGTTAGTGCATGTGCCACCTGCGACGGCTTCTTCTACCGCAAGAAGGTCGTGGCAGTAGTGGGCGGAGGCGACACAGCCTGCGAGGAAGCCACCTACCTGGCAGGATTGGCCAGCAAAGTCTATCTCATCGTCAGGAAGCCTTATCTTCGTGCAAGCCAGATCATGCAGGAGCGTGTCTTTGGGAATCCCAAGATCGAGGTTCTCTTCGAGACGAATACCTTGGGACTCTATGGAGAGAATGGTGTGGAGGGTGCCCATTTGATCTTCCGCAAGGGTGAGGCCGACGAGCGCACATACGACCTTCCTATCGACGGATTCTTCCTTGCCATCGGTCACCGTCCCAACAGCGACGCATTCCGTCCTTGGGTCAAGACGGATGAGACGGGATACATCCTGACCGAAGGTGACAGCCCCCTGACCAATGTTCCTGGAGTCTTTGCCGCTGGCGACGTAGCCGATCCGCATTACCGCCAGGCAGTCGTGGCCGCAGGAAGCGGTGCCAAGGCCGCCATCGAGGCAGAGAAATATTTGAAACAATAAGAAACAGCTTCTTTCAATTCCAATTTCCAAACAGACTTTCAAAAATATGCAAAGTACAGGAATCCCCGAGAGAAACAGACTCACCCAATCCTTATTGGGAGGAAAAGTGCAAGTTGGCCTTTGGCAATTATACAAGATCCTGAAGAAGAACGAGGACCTCAAGGCCAGACGACACCCCATGTTCGAGAAGAACCGATTCATGAAGTTCCTCGCGTGGTTTTTTATCATCTACTACGCTGCCATCCTGCTTCTCATGGGAGTCATGATGCCCACAGCCATGAATGGGGCATACAACGGCGTGGCTGCCTTCCATGTCCTCGATGGTGGACTCATTTATTTCATTCTCACGGACTTCTGGCTTCGTTTTGTCCTTCAGGAAACCCCTGCTCAACAGGCCAAGCCATACAGCCTACTACCCATCCGACGCAGTTTCCTGATGAACGTCTATCTGGCGCATGCAGGACTCAGTCTCGGCAACATGTTCTGGGCCTTCTTCCTGGTTCCCTTCGGAGCCATTGCCATTTGGCCCCTGATGGGCTTCTGGGCATTCCTCAGCTGGCTCATCGGATGGTGGCTCCTCTTCATCGCCAACGGCTATGCCTACCTCTTCGTGCGTGCCCTCTGCATGAAGCATATCGCATGGGCTCTCTTGCCTGCTGCCATCCATGCAGGTCTCCTGGCATTGATGTTCGTTCCTGAGGAGAACCTGTTGGATATGCCCTGCACAGAGTTCATGTACGCCTTCGCAAAGATTCAGCTTTGGCCCTATCTCGTAGCCTTTGCCCTCATCGCCTTCTTTTATCTGATTAACTTCTGGCTGCAGACAAAGATGGTCTACAACGAGGTGGCACAGAAAGAGGAAGTGGAGATGAAGCACACCACTCAGATGAACTTCCTCAACCGCTATGGCGCCATGGGCGAGTATCTCAAGATGGAAATCAAGCTTCGCATGCGGAACAAACAGGTGCGCATGGGATTTATCATAGCCCTCTGCGCCATGCTCTTCTTCAGCGCCATGCTCTATTTCACCGATGTCTACGACGGCACCTTCATGAAGTCCTTCATCTGCCTCTACGACTACGTACTGCTGGGCGTGATGACCCTGCCCACCATCATGTGCTACGAGGGGAACTACATCGACGGCCTCATGTCGCGTCGACAAAGCATTTACGACCTGTTGAGAGCCAAGTTCTATTTCAACAGCATATCCATCCTCATACCCTTGCTCTTCATCCTTCCTCTCGTCTTCATCGGTAAGATATCACTTTGGATGAACCTCGGCTACCTTTTCTTCACGGCAGGCGTACTCTATCCCTGTTTCTTCCAGATGGCTGTCTACAACAAGGACACCCTGCCCCTCAACCAGAAGATTACCGCCAAGCAAGCCAACACGATGCAGCAGATCGTCACACTCGTCGCCATGTTCCTGCCCATACTGATCGAGAAGATTGCCATCCTGATCCTGGGGAACCCAGGCGGATACTTCGCCCTCATAACCATGGGACTGGCAGGACTCTCCACCCACAAGATCTGGCTGCGCAACATCTACACGCGCATGATGCAGCGCCGATACGTCAACATGGAAGGCTTCCGTGCGACCCGAAATTTCTAATCCCTTCACAGATACAAGTATTTTTTTTTACACATCGAATCATGCAGATACAAATCAATAACCTAAAGAAATGTTTTGGCGAAAAAGTCGCCGTCAACATCGAAAGCTACACCATCCACAGCGGTGAGATGCTGGGACTCGTGGGCAACAACGGAGCTGGCAAGAGCACCCTCTTCCGACTCATCCTCGACCTGATAAAAGCCGACAACGGCGACGTGCACATGGCAGGCAACTTTCAGGAGACAGACGTCGACGTGAACGTGGCTGAAACCGAGCAGTGGAAGGACTGGACAGGCGCATACATCGACGAATCCTTCCTCATCGACTACCTCACCCCCGACGAATACTTCCAGTTCATAACACGCATCAGCGGAATCTCCTCGGACGACCTGAAGACCTTCCTCGACCGCTTCAGCCACTTCATGGCTGACGAGGTGATCGGACAGAAGAAACTCATCCGCAACCTAAGCGCTGGCAACAAACAGAAGGTGGGTATCATCGCTGCCATGCTCCTGCGCCCACAGGTGCTCATCCTCGACGAGCCCTTCAACTTCCTCGACCCCAGCAGCCAGAGTGCCATCAAGCACCTCCTCACGAAGTACAACCAGGAGACCGGCGCCACCATCCTCATATCGAGCCACAACCTGCAGCACACCGTCGACATCTGCCCCCGCATCGCCCTGCTCGAGCATGGAATCATCATACGCGACATCGACAACCGCGACGGACAAGCCCAAACTGAACTCGAGGACTACTTCCAGATCACCGATTGAGAAAAGCAAGGCATTTGCCCCCACATTAGCCTCCTCTCCCATCAGGAATTCCCCCGTTTCCTGTCTGGCAGACCCTGCGTGCACTCCAAACACGCAGCAGTTTCTTATTATGTAAAAAGGTACGGAATTTTCGTGAAACCGCCAAACATTTCAGGTACTTTTTATCCTCCTGCGCATACATTTTTTTACTGAAATTTCGAATGTCCAATTCCGTTTTTGTAGTTAAGCAGTTCTTTGCGCGCTCGTACGTGCGATCGCATGATCGCGCGAACCTCTCAATTCTTCATCCTGCGGACAAAAGTTAAGCCATTACTATGCGTGAAATGCCCCCCTGCATCAGCCAAGAATATCGGCACAGCCACTTAATTACCAACCACTTAACACGTCCAATGGAGGAAATATTTGCCACTCTCCACTCTCCTCTTTGGTTTGCCGAACAGCGAACGAACGAACAGTTGAACAGTTTATTTTTTTATACACACAACCTTAAAAAGATATATATATATATTTAAACTCTCACACACACTTTTGGGAACTGTTGGTTCTGTGTCAATTTAGGTGGTGAATAAAGGTTTGAGAATCTCACCTAATACGCTGATTTATGATATGATTTTGATATGCAATAATTGTAAATTAACCTACTATTTTGTATGACGAATTAAAGAAACAAGAAAGGAATATGAATAACTAGACAAGAGTCAAGATGACATGGGCAAACTCATACATGTTGTGGAGCAGAAACAGAACAGGAATTACCACCTAAATTGACGCAGAACAAAACTGTTCAACTGTTCGTTCGTTCGCTTAGAAGCAGTCCTGCAAGAGTGGGAACTTCGATGCAGAGGATGTCGCAAACTGATGCGAGTCATTTCCAACTGATGTTTGGCAGTTCTGAAGAAAGCTGTACCTTTGCAGAAACAGAACCCTACTCAGCCTGTTGCACACGCAAAAAAAGGCAAAGACGGAATTTGTTGATTCATCTCTCATGAAGCGAACAGTTCGAACAGTTGAACAGTTTCCATACGACTCATCATGGCGGAAATCAGGTACCTTTTGCAAGTAGAATTCAGGCGAAGAAAACCTCGGGATACTCCGCTCAACGGGGACGGGAAAAAATCTGCGGAAGTTCTTGGATAATTGAGAATTTTATTGTACCTTTGCATAGTGAATGAAAAGCCCCCAAAGAGTTCACGAAAACTATAAATTGACGTAGGCATGAAAGGTTCTTTCTTATACTTTTTCATGGATGACCTTATGCCCACGAGCGGTCGCGGAGGATGCAGCGGAGACAACGGATGCGGTTGCATGGTATGTGTGGTATTTGTGGTTTTGTACTTGTTCATGTCCCTTATCCAAATGTGCCAATCTACCGTCCAAACACGCAGAGAGGAACGCAGGGAGAGAAAAGAGGTGGAACAACAGAGGCAGCGGCTTCAGGACTTCAACGATTCGCTTTCGACGGCATACTTTTGGGATTTCGCCAAGCAGAGGCTCGAGGCAGAGGGATTCACCGGCCTGACGCTCCACGACACCTATGTGACAGGCACGTATGAATCTTTCTTGAAGATAGTCCTGCCTTCCGGAAAAAGCGAATATTTCGACAGTCCCCCTCAAGGCTACGATTTAGCAGGCAATTTCCACATCGAGGGAGACACTACACTATTCTTCTACGACATGCGTATGCTTTATGATTACAAGAATGACGAGGCGCACGAACTGCAGCCGGAGTGTTCGGAAACGAATGTCTACATAAGAAGTTATGGGTATATGGACAAAATCCTATGGAGGCTCTCACCAGAAACGGTCTTCATAGACGCCCCCTACGATTCCATTCTGGAGGCAAGAAAATCCAGGCTGCCCCACCCTTGGCAAAAGCCCCCTATCGACGAGTGAGCAGGACGACGTTCTCGACGTGCTGGGTATGCGGGAACATGTCGACAGGCTGGATGCGAGACACCTGATACTGCTCGTCGAGCAGCTGCAGATCGCGAGCCTGCGTGGCAGGGTTGCAGCTGACGTAGACGATGCGCTGGGGAGAGGCGAACAGGATGGCATCGACAACACTCTGATGCATGCCAGCACGTGGCGGGTCGGTGATGATGACGTCAGGCCGCCCGTGCTGCTGGATGAAGTCGCGGTTGAGGATGTCCTTCATGTCGCCCGCAAAGAAGAGGGTGTTCTCTATGCCGTTGAGCTGGCTGTTGACCTTTGCGTCCTCGATGGCTTCAGGAACATACTCGATGCCGATGACCTGACGAGCCTGACGCGCCACGAAATTGGCGATGGTGCCCGTGCCGGTGTAGAGGTCATAGACAAGCTCGCTGCCAGTAAGCTGGGCGAAGTCGCGGGCCACCTTATATAATATGTAGGCTTGATCCGTGTTGGTCTGATAGAAACTCTTGGGGCCGACCTTGAAGCGCAGGTTCTCCATTTGAAGGAAGATATGATCCGTTCCACTGAAACGTTCTACAGGAAGATCGTTGAAAGTATCGTTGAACTTCGTGTTGTTTACCCAAAGTAGACTGCTTACTTCCGGGAAGTTGACGTGTAGCCATTGAAGCATCCCTTCAGCTTGCTGTCGCTCCTGTTCGTTGGTGATGCAGAACTGCATGAGTAGCATGAGCTCCCCCGTGTTGCTGAGCCGTATCATCATGCCCCGCAGAAGTCCTATGTGCTCGCGCGCGTCAAAAAAAGTAAGGGAATGGGCGTAGGCATAGTCGCGGATTCCATTGCGGATCCGATTGTTAATGTCGTCCATCAGATGGCATTCCTCGATGGGAAGAATCTTGTCGAAGGAACCGGAAGTATGAAACCCTACGGCCTCGCGATGCTCGAATTCCTCCCCGCTGGCAATCTGCTCGGCTGTGAGCCAACGCTTGTTGGAGAAGCCGAACTCGAGCTTGTTACGGTACTCGCGCGTCCTCTGGCTCCCCAAAATAGGACTGCACGAGGGCAGCTCCAGCTTGCCGATACGGGTAAGATTGTCCATCACCTGCTTCTGCTTGTATCTCAGCTGTTCCTCGTAGGGAAGAATCTGCCACTTGCAACCTCCACAGACGCCAAAGTGGGGACAGAAGGGCTGGGCACGCTTCTCGCTGAACTGACGGAAACGGATGGCAACGGCCTCGGCATAACTGTGCTTCTTGCGCAGGACCTTCAAATCCACCACATCCCCAGGCACCACAAAAGGCACAAAAACTACCAAATCATCCACTCGAGCGAGAGCTTTTCCCTCGGCTGCAACGTCTGTAATCAGGATATTCTCTAAAACAGGTAAACTCTTCTTTTTTCTAGCCATATTGTGAATTATATCGAATTGCAGGGACAAAATTACAGAAAAAAGCGCTAAAAAACGCGAAATGGTTTGGTATAATCAGAAAATCGCCATATTTTTGTATCTATTCATGAAAGTTTATCATTTAACAAATAAGATTCAACAAAAAAAATGAGCCAAAAAAGAGTTTATACCTTCGGCAACGGACAAGCTGAGGGTAATGCCCAGATGCGCGAAGCTTTGGGCGGCAAGGGTGCAAACCTGGCTGAGATGAACCACATTGGTGTTCCTGTGCCTCCTGGTTTCACCATCACTACCGACACCTGCAACGAGTATTACGAAGTAGGTCAGGACAAGATTGTAGAGTTGCTGAACGACGATGTGAACGCTGCTGTAGCACACATCGAGAAGCTGATGAACAGCAAGTTCGGCGATACCGAGAATCCTTTGCTCGTCTCTGTTCGTTCCGGTGCGCGTGCCTCTATGCCTGGCATGATGGACACCATCCTGAACCTGGGTTTGAACGACGAGGTAGCCGAGGGTATGGTGAAGAAGACCGGCAATCCTCACTTCGTATACGACAGCTACCGCCGTTTCGTACAGATGTATGGCGACGTGGTGCTGGGAATGAAGCCCGTAAACAAGGAAGACATCGATCCCTTCGAAGCCATCATCGAGAAGGTGAAGGAAGAGCAGGGGGTAACCCTCGACAAGGATCTCTCCGTAGAGAGCCTGAAGAAACTGGTAGAGCTCTTCAAGAAAGCCATCAAGGAGCAGACCGGAAGCGACTTCCCCACCGATCCCAAGGAACAATTGTGGGGCGCTATCTGTGCCGTGTTCCGCAGCTGGATGAACGAGCGTGCCATCCTCTACCGCAAGATGGAAGGAATTCCCGATGAGTGGGGAACAGCCGTATCCGTAATGGCTATGGTATTCGGCAACATGGGCGACACTTCAGCCACTGGCGTATGCTTCAGCCGCGATGCTGGCAACGGCGAGAATCTCTTCAACGGTGAGTATCTGATCAATGCTCAGGGTGAGGACGTCGTAGCAGGTATCCGCACTCCCCAGCAGATCACCAAAATTGGTTCTCAGCGTTGGGCTGAGCGTGCTGGCATCAGCGAAGAAGAGCGCCTGAGCAAATATCCCTCCATGGAAGAGGCTATGCCTGAGCTCTACAAGGAACTGGATGCCCTTCAGGACAAGCTGGAGAAACATTACCACGACATGCAAGACATGGAGTTCACCGTCCAGGAAGGCAAGCTGTGGTTCCTGCAGACACGTAATGGCAAGCGTACAGGTACCGCTATGGTAAAGATTGCCATGGACCTGCTGCGCGAAGGCCTGATCGACGAGAAGACAGCCCTCCTGCGTTGTGAGCCTCAGAAACTGGACGAGCTGTTGCATCCCGTCTTCGACAAAGAAGCCCTGAAGAAGGCAAAGGTAATCACCCAAGGTCTGCCCGCCAGCCCTGGAGCAGCATGTGGTCAGATCGTATTCCACGCTGACGATGCCCAGGCTTGGCACGAGAATGGTCACCAGGTAATCATGGTTCGCATCGAGACAAGTCCTGAGGATTTGGCAGGTATGGCAAGTGCAGAAGGTATCTTGACCGCTCGTGGCGGTATGACTTCTCACGCTGCTGTGGTTGCACGTGGTATGGGCAAGTGCTGCGTCAGTGGTGCCGGAGCCATCAACGTGAACTACAAGGCCAAGACCGTGGAGATCGAAGGCGTAACTTACAAGGAAGGCGACTATCTCTCACTCAACGGAAGCACAGGACAAGTATATGCTGGCGAAGTTCCCACCAAAGCTGCTGAGTTGAGCGGCGACTTCAAAGCCCTGATGGATCTGTGCGACAAGTACACCAAGATGGAGGTACGCACCAATGCTGACACTCCCCACGACGCTCAGGTAGCACGTGCATTTGGCGCCAAGGGTATCGGTCTGACACGTACAGAGCACATGTTCTTCGATGACCAGAAAATCGTGGCTATGCGCGAGATGATTCTCTCCGACAACGTAGAGGGCCGCAAGAAAGCTCTCGCCAAACTGCTCCCCTATCAGACAAAGGACTTCTACGGCATCCTGCTCGCTATGGACGGCCTGCCCGTAAACGTTCGTCTGCTGGATCCCCCATTGCACGAGTTTGTTCCCCACGACCTGAAGGGTCAGCAGGAAATGGCTGAGGCAATGGGAGTAAGCCTAGATCAGATACAGAAGCGTGTAGCTTCTCTCTCAGAGAACAATCCTATGCTGGGCCATCGTGGCTGCCGTCTGGGTAACACCTATCCAGAAATCACAGAGATGCAAACCAGAGCCATCATCGGAGCTGCCATCCAGCTGCGCAAGGAAGGTCACGATCCCCATCCTGAAATCATGGTTCCCCTAGTGGGCAAACACCGCGAGTTTGAAGAGCAGGAAGCCATCATCCGCAAGACTGCCGCCAAACTCTTCGAGGAAGAAGGCGTAGAGCCATTCCCCTTCAAAGTAGGTACCATGATCGAGGTTCCTCGTGCTGCCCTGACAGCTGATGCGGTAGCAGCTCATGCAGAATACTTCTCCTTTGGAACGAACGACCTGACCCAGATGACCTTCGGCTATAGCCGCGATGACATTGCCAGCTTCTTGCCTGCATATCTGGAGAAGAAGATCCTGAAGGTAGACCCCTTCCAGGTACTGGATCAGAAGGGCGTTGGCCAGTTGATCAAGATGGCCGTAGAAAAAGGCCGCTCTGTACGCGCTGACCTGAAGTGTGGTATCTGTGGCGAGCACGGTGGTGAACCCAGTTCTGTGAAGTTCTGTGCCAGAATTGGCATGAACTATGCAAGCTGCTCTCCTTTCCGTGTTCCTATCGCACGTCTAGCCGCCGCCCAGGCAGCAGTTGAGGAATAAACTACAGAAAGCTGAAAATTTGTGGAATACGAGGCAAGTACTTGGCGAACAGGTACTTGCCTCGGTTCTTTTTGCTCATATTCTGCACGTTCAAAATGCAGAACATGATACCGAAAAAGGGGCAAATGTTTCCTGAAAATCTGGGTATGTTTCCCGAAAATCAGTGCTTGTTTACCAAAAACAATCGGGTGCTTGATTTTTACAAAAAATGGAAACTCATTTTGAGTAGTCTCCAATAAGTCACATTGGCACGATGTAGATGACACAATGTAGATGAAGAATTAATGCACAAAATGATATGTACTAACATTTTCAGTTATGGCAACATTAAAAGCAATAGTCAAATCAAGGGCCGAAAACGGAATGTACCCTGTTTTCATCCGTATTACAAAAAGCCACTCCAAGTGAATTTGAAGTGGGATATATTTTGATATTCGGGGGCAAACCCTATATAATTACCAAAAAGATTGTAACTTTGCAACGTTATAATCCACCTAAACGAACATGAAAGATGAAACGAAACATTAAAATCACGGCTATAGTCTTCCTCGCAGCACTATCCTTTTGTGCTTGCGGCCAACGGGACGATTTCTTTCAGATGCGAGGTGCCGTGCTGGCAGTCGAGGACTTAGAAACTGCTGACTGGCCGCGCATCGCTCACGAAAACGGCATCAATACCCTGGGTACTCACATCACTCCCGACCAGGTGCTCCGTTTTTGGGAATCGGACAAGGGAAAGCAGTTTCAGGAAGATTGCCGCCGATATGGTATCCAGGTGGAACACGAATTGCACGCCATGAGTGCCTTGTTGCCGCGCGAACATTTTGCCGAGGACTCCACCATGTTCAGGATGGACGAAAGCGGGCATCGCACAGCGGACTTCAACTGCTGTGCCAGTTCGACCCGTGCACTCGACACGATAGCCAGCCGCGCACTCTACTATGCCCGCCACCTGACCTCTACGAACCATCGCTACTATTTCTGGCTCGATGACGGTGCACCCGTCTGCCAATGCCCGCAGTGCAGAGAACTTTCTGCCAGTGAGCAGGCCTTGATTATCGAGAACAAGATGCTGGAAGCCATTCGGACATACGACCCTAAGGCCATGCTGGCTCACCTGGCCTACTTCTCCTCGCTACAGGCACCCCGAAAGGTAAAGCCCCTTGAGGGAATCTTCCTGGAGTTCGCCCCATTTCAGCGGCGTTTGGACAAGCCCATTACCGACTCCGTCAGCGAGGTGCGCGACATCGGCTTCAACGCACGTAATCTGACTTATCTGAAAGAGAACCTGGAGGTCTTCCCTGCCGAAACGGCTGTAGTGCTTGACTACTGGCTCGATGTCTCAATGGCCAGCGGATGGAAAAAGCCTGCCGTGGAATTGCCCTGGGACGGCGATGTGTTTCGCTCAGACATAGCCACGTATGCCGACCTGGGCATCCGCAACATCACTACTTTTGCCGTCTATATGGACTCAACCTACTTCCAGGCTTACCCCCACCCCACCTATTTGAAAGAATACGGGGATGCGCTAAGGACATACGAAAGAAGCAAAGAGGACCGCTCCTGGACTTTCAAGACTAAATATTTCAGTATCGATGTGAACCAAAGAGGGTACATACATAGTATGAAGAATATCACCAGGAAGCCCTATCGAGAATTCAGTCCTGCTGACAAGCCTTCGCCACTGATGTCTCTGTATGACAGCGAGAAAAGGGAATACTACTACCCTGAGAAGGCACATTTTGACAAAAAGACGAAGTTGATGACCCTCAATTATCCCAATGGATCGGTAGCCAAGGTGCAATTACAACCGTACGACAAATATCTGAAACTATCGCTTGTTAGTATTGAGCCGCGAAATGGCGTCAACGCCATTCAGTGGGGGTCCTACCACACCAACATCACAAACCTTATGGGAGAAATAATCGGTGTGGCCAGGGATACAAGCGACGTGGTAAACTACAGTATCGGCGTATTGGCCTTGGATGACAACACATTAGGCGGCACTTCGGATGTAGAAAGCGACGCGGCTCCGTTCCAGTACATCATCCATACGCCCGATGCCCAGCGTTTCCCCTTGCCAGACAGTTTGCACGAAGGTCAGGTTTTCACCCTGGGTGGTGACGGTATCAGCGATGTGGCTTTCTATGCCAATAAAGAGCCTTACTACCGCATCATGTATGGCAATGCTGCCTTGGTGGATAGCTCAGGACGTATCTCCCTGAGTTATCATTCACGCGACCGTTTCCAACGTCGCCAAGTATTGTATTCTTTAATTCCCAATATGCCAGTCAACGAACCTAATCATATCGACGTGGAGCCATTGCCTGGCATTGACTACATTGGTTCTTCCATCGCTTTATGGGGGAGTCCGGACAGCACAGCTCTTTTGGATGTAATTCAAGATATTGTGCTGTCGGAGCACTTGCCTTATCCCACCATTCAAGGTAAATGGATAAAAGACCCCACCGCATTCTCTCCAGATGTGATAACTTCCGGTTGCCTATATGACAGCATCATATCCTACACAAAGCGATTGGGTTTCCCCACCATACATGCCTATGATCAGGGGTTCCTGCGTCCCAACCATGCAAATGGCGGTTATCTGGACGGTCCTGATCAGTCGACCAAACCCTTCCGATTCAGCAGCGGCAACAAGTCTCATCGCGAATATGCCGATATGGCAGAGGCTGAGGGTCTGATGCTGGGACGTGTCTGTATCACCAACTCCCTGGCTCCAGGCACGATGGATGCCAGCCCTGTCCCCAGCGACAGCTTGTGCTATCAGCAGAAAAGAGTGTTGATGAGAGACATTTCGCCCGAAGACACCATTATCATTATTGACGACCCTACCTATATGGAAGAAATTGCCAGTTGGCAGGGGCATCACAAGGAGTTGAATATGGTCAAAATAGGGCATGAGCTGATTCATTATCTTGGTGTTTCTGACTCATACCCTTATAGACTGAAGAATGTGCAGAGAGGCTACTGGGGCACGAAAGCTGTATCCCATCAAGCCCAAGACACCGTTTACAAACTGCAAGTCACACTGCCCTGGGGCTACGAAGGTCTGATCCCAAACATGGCACTTCAGGACGAGATAGCCAAATACTATGCCGAAGTAGCCAAGCATAGCGGAGTAAGCATGTACGACTTCGACGGGCAGGAATTTCTCTTCAATAGCGGCCACGGATATTATGCTGCCAAACGTTTCTTCAGGGTTCTGTTCGAACACGCCCACGAATTGGGTGTACCCTATATCCGCTTCTCAGGCGCAACCCTGTCGGAAGCCTCTTGGCACTATCAAAGCGTTTGGAACGTAGGGGGTGGGCGCAACATGTATGATTTGGATACCAGGGAATGGGGCAGCACCACCAGCGAGGGGAAGGATTTGAGCGACGTCACTTATTCTAACTTTTTCCCCGTTTCCTTCGGCAATAACTTCGCAATAAAAGACACCTCTTATGTTGAGCAATACGCACATGTAGAGGCTCTTGCCATAGGGTATGGGGCGACCTACTTCTTATCAATCAATCAGGAGGATGTTGAGAAATGTCCCCAGAAAGAGCAGATATTCTCGACGATACGCACTTGGGAAGACGCTCGTCATGCAAATGCCTTTCCCCGCTCAGTCAGAAAACTGCTGATGAATCCGGATTATGACTGGAGGCTTGAAGCCCAGCCTGACGGAAACAGCTGGTTATTGTATCAAATGGTGGATGGACGGAACACCAATGTCTATACGCTAAAACGGACAAAATCAAAGTAACAGCAAAGAAGGTGATTCAAATACACAACACGTTCTTATGGGGAACACAACACGTTCTTATGAGGAACACAACACGTTGTGTCGCAAGATGCGACGTGTTGTGTTCTTTCTGCGCCTGTATGCAATCTTCCGCCTTTTCGAGACTTCAGTAATCCCATCATGTTTTTTTTTCTTTAGAAACACAGCTACATAAAAAAGAATCCCCCGCATTTGCGAGAGATTCCTTTTTATCTACCGTAAGACCTTTTGTCTTATTTAGTGCTGGGTAATTTCACATCGATACAAAGTTCATCGAGTTGCGTTTGATCAATAACGCCAGGTGCATCAAGCATGACGTCACGCCCACTATTGTTCTTGGGGAATGCAATGCAGTCACGAATACTGTCGAGGCCTGCAAAGAGGCTCACGAAACGATCAAGGCCATAAGCGAGACCACCATGAGGAGGTGCACCATACTTGAAGGCATTCATCAGGAAGCCAAACTTCTGCTGTGCCTGCTCTGGAGTGAAACCAAGAATCTCGAAGATTTTCTGCTGCAACTTGGCATCATGGATACGAATACTTCCTCCGCCTACTTCCACGCCATTGATAACCATATCATAAGCATTGGCACGTACGCTGGCAGGATCCGTGTCAAGCAGAGGGATATCCTCTGGTTTGGGAGAGGTGAAAGGATGGTGCATGGCCATGAGACGATTCTCCTCATCACTCCATTCGTACATGGGGAAGTCTATCACCCAAAGGCAGGAATACTTGTTCTTGTCGCGCAAGCCCATTCGAGCACCCATCTCGAGACGGAGTTCACTAAGTTGCTTACGCACTTTCATGGCATCGTCGCCACTGAGAATCAGGATGAGGTCGCCAGGCTTAGCAGACATCTTTTCCTTGAGGAGATTCAAAGTCTCAGGAGTATAGAACTTGTCAACAGAACTCTTCACGCTACCATCTTCCTGCACACGAGCATAAACCAAGCCCTTTGCGCCTACCTGTGGACGTTTTACAAAGTCAGTGAGTTGATCCAGTTGCTTACGGGTATATACAGCCTGCCCTTCAGCACAGATAGCTCCAATGTAGGCAGCACTGTCGAAAACAGCAAACCCTTCAGGGAATATGCTGGGGACGATCTCCTTGCTTGCATTGTCGACTTGGGTTGTCTTCAGCTCCACGAACTTCATTCCAAATCGAGTGTCTGGTTTGTCGCTACCATAATACTTCATGGCATCAGCCCATGTCATGCGAGGCAAGGCTGGAATATCAATACCCTTGATGGTCTTGAAAAGATGACGGCTCATGCCCTCGAACATCTGGAGAATGTCTTCCTGCTCAACAAACGACATCTCGCAATCAATTTGGGTAAACTCTGGCTGGCGATCAGCACGAAGATCCTCATCACGGAAACACTTCACAATCTGGAAGTAGCGATCCATACCTGCCACCATGAGCAACTGTTTGAGCGTCTGGGGACTCTGAGGCAAAGCATAGAATTGGCCAGGGTTCATACGGCTGGGGACAACAAAATCACGAGCGCCCTCAGGGGTACTGTTCACCAGCACAGGAGTCTCAATCTCGAGGAAACCATGCTCATCGAGATAGCGGCGTACCTCGAAAGCGAACTTGTGACGAAGCTCAAGATTCTGGCGAACGGTTGGGCGACGCAAATCCAGGTAACGGTACTTCATTCGCAGGTCATCGCCTCCATCGCTGTTCTCCTCGATTGTGAAGGGAGGAGTCAGGCTCTCGTTGATAATGGTCAGTTCGCTGACCAGGATTTCTATTTCACCAGTTGGAAGATTCTTGTTCTTGGAATAACGCTCTTCCACCTTACCAGTAGCCTGAATAACGAATTCACGCCCCAACTTGGCAGCCTGTTTTTTGAGTTCCTCTGAAGAATCCTCAGTAAAGGCCAGCTGGGTAATGCCATATCGATCGCGAAGATCAATGAAAGTAAGGGCACCCAAGTTGTGCACACTCTGAACCCAACCTGCCAAAGTGACGGTTTGCCCTACATCAGAGAGACGGAGCTCTCCACAAGTCTTTGTCCTGTACATAATATGTATGTGTTCTCTATTTGTTGTTATAACTCATCTGCAATGAAAAAAGGATGAACCTGACTGGTCCACCCTTCTCTCCTCTTGTACGCCCTCAGGGGCTCGAACCCTGGACCCATTGATTAAGAGTCAATTGCTCTACCAACTGAGCTAAGGACGCAACACAAAATCAAACTTTTCCTTCCAAATCTGTACGCCCTCAGGGGCTCGAACCCTGGACCCATTGATTAAGAGTCAATTGCTCTACCAACTGAGCTAAGGACGCATCATTTCTGATTTTGCGAGTGCAAAGGTAAGGACTTTTAACGAAACGTCCAAACTATCGGAACGTTTTTTTTGCATCAAACTGTCAATTCGTAGATTTGCGAGGGAACCTTCCGCTTAAGAATGTCCAAATCGAAATCTACTCCTGGAATTATTCCATACTCACGCAGAACACCTTCCACCGTCTTACGGGCCAATTCAGGATGGTTGTTTTCCTCAGAAAGATGACAGAGCCAAACGTGTTTCAGCTTGGGAGTTCCATGCTCAGCAAGCAAATGGGCAGAATCGCCATTGCTCAAATGGCCTCGACCGCTGCGTATGCGCCCCTTGAGATAGGCGGGATAAGGCCCCATCGTCAGCATGTTCACGTCATGGTTAGCCTCCAGAACCAAATAATTGGCTCTCGACACTTCCTCCTCGATGGTTGGAGTGACGTGTCCCACATCTGTAATCAGACAGAAGGTTATACCATCTGCCTCAATACGATAACCCACACAATCGCTACTGTCATGAGGTACTTCAAAGGGGGTGACCATAAAATCACCCATCTGGACAGTTTTCCCTTTGACTATGTAACGCACATGCTCTGCAGTAAGTTTGCTGGTGACGCAATAGTTGCGATTGATACCCTCGTGAACGGGTTCCGTCGCAAAAATTGGTTTGTCGAGTTCGTTGGCCAGACTTCCTACAGCCTTGATGTGGTCTGCATGATCATGTGTGATCAGCACATAATCCAAATTCTCAATATCCAACTCCAAATTGTGCATATGACGCTTCAGGGTACGAATGTTGAGTCCCGCATCAACCAAGATACTCGTATTTCCAGCACTTAGATAATAGCTGTTACCACTACTACCAGAGCCCAGAGAAACAAATTTCATCATGGTTTGTTATTATTTCTAGCGCAAAAATACGACTTTATAACCATAATGACAAATTTTTGCGTATTTTTGTAAGAAATTTGAAACGCGATATGATGTTACATCTCAAGAAATGCTCCATAATATGTGTGATATTCATGTTAATATCATGCCAAAACAATCCCACAAAAGAAGCAAAGGATGTTGCAGAAAAATACCTTGAGAATCTGTATGCCTGCCGACTGGATGATGCCTCAAAATACTGCACAAAAGAAGCTCAGGAGGATCTGGCGTGGTATGCGTCAAACCTGACTGACCAAGAACTCAGCTTAATTACCAAGCAGCCTGTGATAAGCATCCTGAAAAGCCATCTGCAGGGCGACACGCTGGTTGTGGTGAGCTACAGGGCAGAGCAGGTTCTGGTGGCTGATTCTTTGGAACACGCTGGCCATATTGGCACAAAAGAAGGTACCTTGGAACTCCTACGCGTTGGGAAAAAGTGGAGAATCAGATCAGAAAGGTAAGCCGACGGCAAAGTGGAGGGTGAAGTCGCGTCCAAAATTTGGATGGATGATGGGAAAGTGATGACGACTATCCGTATAGGCTGGATGGACTGCCTTCATACCGCCATCCAGTCGAAGAATAAAGTAATCGAAGTTCAGGCGTATGCCCAACCCGTATGAAACAGCTATCTGGCGCCAGAAGGTATCGAACTTGAATTGACCGCCTGGCTGATCGTCGTAGGCTCGAATGGTCCAGATGTTTCCTGCATCCACAAAGGCTGCACCATCCATCTTCCAGAACATATGCGTCCTGTACTCCACGTTCATGTCCAACTTGATGTCGCCCGTCTGATTGATGAAGTCGATGCGTCCATCATTCCCTTTGAATGTGCCAGGTCCCAACTCGCGTACACTCCAGCCGCGCACGCTGTTGGCGCCACCGCTGAAATATCGCTTCTCGTATGGAAGGATATTGCTGTTGCCATAGGGATAGGCGATACCCAGACCAAAATGAACGGCCATCGAGTTGACGTCGTCGATGCGGAAACTCTTTGCAAAATCGAAATCACCACGCACGTATTGCGCATAGGCAATGTTGAGCAAAGTGAACTGGTCATCTTTATTGACACTGGTATTGAAGAGATTGCACAACCCATAGAGCAGGTTTCCGCTGGATTCCACGCCTGCGCGTATAGTGTAGGCATTAGTGCCATAATTGGAGGACAGGCTTGTCTGAGCGCGTGAGTTATAAGTGATCTGATAACCCAACTTCATGATGAAGAGGTTCTCGTAGTTGTAGCGAAGGATAGCATTTCGACTGGATGGATCCTCAAGATACGTCTTGCAGAATGTCTCGCTGATCCAGGGCATGAAAATGTAGTTGAGGTCAAGCAGGTCCATGCGATGCAGCAGACGGCGATTGAAACGTCCCCAACGATATTTCCAAGCAGTTGTGATGACTCGACGATGGAACTCTGGGCGATCCTGCGAGTCATACATCAGGCTTATCTCGCTGGTGGCTTGAGCGGCATGACGGAACTTCTTGTTGAGGAAGGGGAACTTGAAGTCTGGGAATGTCATGCTTGTCTCCGCACTATACTCGATATAGTCCTGGTCGTTGTAGCCGCTGAGTCCCTTGATGGCCTCAAACGCGCCACGCAGCTTGATGCTGAAAAGTTCTGCGCCATGGAAGATGTTGCGATTCTGGTAGGTCAACGAGGCAGCTGCGCCAAAGTCACCAGCGGAATTGGTTCCCTCGAGCTCAGCATTCACGGAATTGCGCTTCGCTGGTGTCAGGTTGATGGTGGTGTTGAGTCGCAGGGAATCTTCTTCATCTTCCGTCAGTCTCACGTTGGTGGACATGATGGCTCCCAAACGAGTCAGATTGGCATACGTGTTTTGGACATCGCGCTCACGATAGAGTGAATCTGGATGCAAATCGAGTGCATTCTGCAGCACTTTATCACGAATGCGGGTCCGCCGTCCTGAGAGTGAGTCAATCTTCACTTCTATATCGCCAATGTGGTAGATCTGGTGGGGACGGTATAAGTTCTGCTGCCCCAAACGGTATTGGCTCAAGGTCATCTTCAGGTTAGCCTGATGATTGCCCAGCACCGTATCTGCCTGGAAATGAATGAACTCTTTATTGAAACGATAGTAGCCGTTGTTGAGCATAAGTGTATTGATGCGGCTTCGCTCAGCGTCGAGCACATTCAGGTCGAAATTCATTCCCTCGTGCAGGAGCGTATTCTCCTCGTTGGCTTTAAGCAAGGAATCCAGGCTTGGGTCCTGATTCTCCACTTCGAGGTTTTTTACTGTGAAGCGCTTCTCTGGATCAATGCGATAGATGAGATGAACCTTCTTTTTGTGCATCAGCTCCAGCATCTCTACTTCGCCATTCAGGTATCCCAGATTATGAACGGCAGAAAGGATGTTCTGCTGGGCTTTCAGGGCCTGACTCTTATCATAGATGACGGGCGGCTCTCCTATCTTGCGGATGAAACGGTTGAAACGCTTTGTGCTGTCTCGCCCGCTCATACTGTAGATTCCCAGTGGCACTTTCAAGGTGGAAAACCAGCGGCTGTTGGGATGTTGGCGGATGTATCCCTCCAGCAAACCTGTCTTGAGCGAGGAACTGTCGGAATGAAGGCTAACGCGGTCGAGCAGGTATCCGTCCTCTGGAATGAATTTCGACACGGAACATGAGGACACACCAGCGATTAGGCATGCCCAAAGAAGCCAGAAGACCTGTTTCCTGCAATTCATACGACAAAGATAACACTATTTCAGCAAAATTCACTAACTTTGTCACAGAAAAAAACAATCTCAGATGATAAGTAAAGCCAGAATCAAAGAAATCCATTCGCTGGAAATGCGCAAATCTCGACGCCAGAAAAGACTTTTCGTGGCTGAAGGGACAAAACTGGTAGGCGATTTGCTCAACACGATGCGACCCTCCTATGTGGCTGCCCTACCCCAATGGATCGATATGCACAGGGACCTGCTGGCAGACACGGCTGTGGATGAGATTACGCCTGCTGAGCTGGAGCGTGCCAGCTTGCTTCGCGCTCCCCAGGAAGTGATTGCCCTCTTTCCCATCCCTGATTATCTTCTTGATACTGAATCAATGAAAGGGAAACTCACGCTGGCTCTGGATGGAGTGCAGGATCCTGGCAATCTGGGAACCATCGTACGCATTGCTGATTGGTTTGGCATCGAGGACATCCTCTGCAGCATGGACACTGCCGACATCTACAACCCCAAAGCCATACAAGCCACGATGGGGGCCATCGCAAGGGTCAGGTTGCACTATGTGGATCTTCCTGACATGCTCAGCCAAACAAGTTTACCCATCTACGGCACGTTCCTGGACGGAGAAAACCTCTACGACAAGCAACTCTCTCCTGAGGGAATCATCGTGATGGGCAACGAGGGAAAGGGTATCACGAAAGAGGTGGGTGAGAAGGTCAGCGAGCGTCTCTTTATTCCCAGCTATCCTGCACAGCGGGAAACCAGCGAGAGCCTAAACGTCGCGATTGCCACCAGCATCGTTTGCGCGGAATTTCGCAGACGCCAGCAATAGGCCCAGGAAGGTGATGGCGCCATTGCAGAGAAGCAGCTCATAGCCGAACTTGTAGTGGAAATGTTCGTACATCAGCGTGTCCAGCAGATAGCACAGGAAGGGAGAAATCAGACAGACCACAGGAACCCATTTGCCACGTGGCTGCAGACGGGTGAAGAGTCCGAAGGCAAACAAGCCAAGCAGAGGACCATACGTATAGGAGCAAACCGTATAGACTGCATCTATCACACTGGTGGAATTGACTGCACGAACCAAGAGAATGAAACCCAGGAAACACACGGCTATCAAAGGATGCACAAGCTTGCGCAGCCGCTCGTCATCAGGCTTCTGGAGGATATCGACGCAGCAGCATGTCGTAAGGCTTGCCAGGGCTGAGTCTGCACTGCTGAAGGCTGCCGCTGTGATGCCCAAGGTAAAGAATATCAGGGCTGCCTGCCCCAAATGGCCACTTGCACACAGGGTGGGCAGAAGCTCGTCCGTCTTGGCAGGGAACTCCATGCCTGTATGCTGGTAAAACATCACCATAAGCACCCCAAGGCAAAGAAACAGGAAATTGACGGGCGTATAGAGCAGTCCATTGACGCACATGTTCAACTGGCTCTGCTTCAGGGTGCGGCAGGTTAGATTCTTCTGCATCATGTCCTGATCGAGACCTGTCATCACCACCACCGTAAAGATACCGCTGATGAACTGCTTCCAGAAATATTGTTTCCCATGGGTGTCCTCAAACTCAAAGATGTGGCTCATGGGATTCTCACGGATAGCCGCCACAGCATCCCTGAAACCCAGATTCATCTGACTGACCAGCTGATAGATGATGAGCACCAGAGCTGTCAGCAGGACAACGGTCTGCAGACAATCGCTCCACACGATGGTCTTGATGCCGCTGTTGCGCGTGTAGAGCCAAATGAAAACCAAGACGATGAAAGTGTTGAGCCAGAAGGGAATGTGATACGAGTCGAAAATCAGGTTCTGCAGAATGACGCAGACAAGATACAGACGGATACTGGCACCCAACAGCTTGCTCAGGAAGAAGAAGGAGGCTCCTGTCTTGTAGGCTGAGAATCCAAAACGATGATCCAGATAGGTGTAGATCGTGGTCAGGTTCATCCTATAATAAATAGGTAGCAGCAGGAAGGCTACCAGGAAATAGCCCAGTATGAACCCCAGGCACATCTGCAGATAAGTCATCCGCACGCCCATCACCATGCCTGGCACACTGACGAAAGTGATGCCGCTGATGCTGGCACCCAGCATACCAAAGGCTACTGCCCACCAAGGACTCTGACGGTTCCCACGGAAAAAGGCATCGTTGTCGCGCGTTCCTCCCACGATACGAGAAAGAACAAGCAGGGTAAACAAGTACCCTGCTATGATGAATAATGTAAGATGATGCATCAGTTCCTTATCGCGTTAACATGCAAACCGCAGGGGCTATTCCTCTTCGATGGGGAAACCTTCCACATCCTCGTCTTTCACTTCTGCCTCAGGCGAATAACTGCTGTAGAAGGTGTCGTCGTTCTGCTCCTCGTCCGACATCGCATCCTCGTCCTCATCCTCGTCCATCTCGTCGTCTACCTCGTCTGGCAAATCCTCGTCATCATCGCCAGAATCGGAATCCTTGAACAGATTGCCATCCTTGTCGTAACGCTGTTCCTGGAAGCGCAGTTTCACCACAGGATCCTTCTTCTTGGCAAAAATGGCTTCCACCCAATTGCCCTTCGCAATCTCCAGTACCTCGAATCCCTGGGCCACCTTGCGCTCCAGCGTTCCTCCTGCCATGTGGATACGCGAGGCTGGCAACTGAGTCGTGCTGATGTCGAATCCTGTCTCTATGATGTCCTTGATGGCCAACGAAATGGAATCCCATCCGCCGCCAAAGTTGCGGTCGATCAGGTCGAGCAGAGTGGCTGCAGAGATGTGACGGATGTTTTCGTAGGTAAGGTCCGTAAGCCGCTTTATCACCTTCTTGCGGATAGCGATGGAAGGCTTACCAGGACGGCAATGCGACATGATGGCCCACTCGCCGTTCTCATACATGTTCTTCTCGCGGGCAATGGAAGGATCGTAGTGAACCACTTCAAATGCGATGCGGATCACATTCAGCAGCTTTTCCTCGCTGATGGTGAAATCCTCTTCCACTTTCGAACTTTCCCACAACTTAGCCACCTCGTTCTCATTCAGATTCCAGATATTGTTGCTGTTGAGATCAAGGATGGACTCCAAAATAGCAGTTTTGTTACTCATGATTATTTCTTAATTCCATTTGGCGTGCAAAGATAGCAATTAATCCAACACGCAAAAGTTAAATAACCTTAAAAGAGAGAAAAATGCTTCCCCCAAACCTCCCCACCGTTATTACCAACTTAGTAGGTAAATATGAAAATACTTTACACCACCCCATCCTCAAACCGTAACATTCCGAAATGTTACTCTTCCATCCTCCTGCAACACTATCAAATGACATCCCTGAACAGCTATGCCGGCAAAGCGGAAAGCAGGGCACACAAAAATCGCGCAGAAAAGCCCCGTAAATCGATTATTTTCCTCTTGGCGGTCTCCGTATCACGCGCATGCGATAAAAGCGCCCAGAGGGCCCGAAAACGCGAAAGGAGAGGCGTGTGCATTTTGCCTTACAACACACAAATGAGATTGATCATCATTTTATGAAGATTGCCTCAATGGGAAACTCACGAATGAAGGGCAGCCACAACGGAGAGTAACAAAAGTAACAAAAGTAACATTTGCATTTTCGAAAATGAAGTTGAAAACAAGTGAAATCACATTTATATTTTATATAATAATATAATATATTATATTATTATATAAAATATAAAAATTTACCCCACTGTATTTGGAACGGAAATCGAAAAACGAAATGTTACTTTTGTTACTTTTGATACTCTCCATTTGTCCCAGTCCTAAATTGTTGTGAAATATTTTTACACAATTTGTTTCAACTTAAAAACATTAACATCCAGCGATTTGTTCTTCACAACCTAGCAACGTGTCAAGAAAGGAAAAACAAAATGTCGAAACTCATGATTCAACACGTCGAAACTCATGAACCGAAGGGAGAGCTGAGGGAAAGAGCCTTAGGGAGAAGTGCGGCGGCGGTTGCTGCGTGGCTGGTTGATGTTGCGTCGACGGGTGGGACGCAAATTGGGATTCACAGCCTTTTCCTTCACCACGTTGATGGTGCGCTCGCGAGGCTGGGCATCACGCATCTGCTGAGGAGTGAGACGCTGATGGGGCTGGGAAGAGATGGCTGAGGTATCATTCTCCAGCGAATCCAACGTGAGCGAATCGCCCGCGAGTTCCGTCTTTTCTGGTGGAACGACCTTGTGGAAACGGACCAAAGCGATGTCGGTAAGGGTGAGCAGACGGAACACCTTGGGGTCCTGAGTGGAGATGGGCAGATAAACGTACCCCGAGAGGCTTCGGATCTGCAGGCTATCCTTGTTCTTGGCTGGATCCACGCGAACCTCCGTCTCAGCATCTGCACGGATGAACTGGCTTTTGCCTTCCACGCTGTCGTTCTCGTAGTGGACAACCAACTGGGCAAATGCCTCACGATTGTTGCCCTGCAGGACATAGCGTGAGCGGAAATGCCACAGGAAGCTGTCGCCTGGGCGGAAGGTGCTGTCGGCTCGAAGCGAGAAGATGTAGATGTTGTCCATCTGTGTGGGACGAAGGGCGATCAGCGGACGCTCCACCCAGATGTTGGCCGTGTCGCCCTGGTCGGAAAGGTGCGAATAGATGGATTGTGGCTCAGCATCCACACCCATCGCGTTTGCCCTTGCCTCGATGCGGTCGTTCACTACCTTGTACATCTTGGCAAAGACCTCGCTGTGGGTGCTGTAGTAAATCAGGGAGGTGTCGAACTGCGCCTCTGTGATATGGTGCTTGCGGAACACAGCCTGCACGAGCATGTACTGGTTCTCTTCGCGGTTTCCGCCCATGTTCTCTGCCATTCCCTGTGCCAGATGGTAGTCCACGAGGACGTTCTGCATCTTTCCCTCCGACATGACGCCTTGCGGTTTGCTGGGTTTGCAGGCAATCAGGCAAAGCATCAGGAGAGAAGAAAACGATGAAAGGAGAACTGCAGGAATACGTCTCATGAGCGAACGGAGCACCTTCTATGCATGCTGGAGTCTTTTGTGATGAAAAAGGAGCAATGCTATAACTCCCACGCTGATGCAGGAATCAGCAAAATTGAAGATGGGGCTGAAGAAGATGAAATGCTGTCCGCCCCAGACTGGCAACCACGATGGCCAGTTCCATTCCACGAGGGGGAAATAGAACATGTCCACTACCCTGCCCTGCATCAGACCGTCATAGCCTGTCCCCCAAGGTACGAATTCTGCTATCATGGGAGCAGGAGGATTGTTGAAGATCATGCCGTAGAAGAGGCAGTCGATAATGTTTCCTGCCGCTCCTGCCAGGATGAGAGAGAGGCAGACGATGAATCCGATGGATTCACCCCCACGACGGATGACACGCACGAGATACCACAGCAGGACCGTCACAGCTACGATGCGGAAACTGGTGAGCAGATACTTGTCCATCAGTTCCATGCCAAACGCCATGCCACGGTTCTCTGTGAACAGGATATAGAACCAGTCGGTCACATGTATGCTCTGGTGGAGATACATGCCCGTCTTGACAGCTATCTTGACGATTTGGTCAATCACCAGCGACCCTACGATGATGAGAGCGGAGGTGATTGCCTGGTTTTTCTTACTGACCATCTACCTATCTACGAATATCGACAGCTTAGCGACGCTTGTCGCGCATGTGCTTAGCCTCGATGCTGAGTGTGGCATGGGGAACAGCACGCAGGCGCTCCTTGGGAATCAGTTTGCCCGTCTCGCGGCAGATGCCGTAGGTCTTGTTGTCGATGCGAACCAACGCAGCCTGCAGGCCCTGGATGAACTTCTGGGCACGTGCAGCCATATTCATGATGGTCTCCTTTGACTGGGTCTCGCTGCCTTCCTCCAGGGTATGATAGGTGGGCATCGTGTCGTCCACACCATTGTCGTTGCGGTTGGTCAACTGATCCATCAGAACGTTATAGTCGCGCTTGGTCACTTCCAGCTTCTCCAGAATGATTTGGCGGAACTCCTCAAGCTCTTCATCCGAATATCTCAACTTTGTTTCTTCCATAACTTTTATTGTTCTAATTATAATAATAATGTATTGATAAAAAGAGAATAATAATGCTTAAACTTTTTCCACACTAAGCTCCTCGCCCAAGGTCACCTCGTTGGCAAGCACCTGAGAGGCAATGTAGTCTGTGTACTTCTCGAGGCAAGCCTTGTTGTCGTCGCTCTGGGGAATGGTCACGCGGATGCGGTCTGTTATCTCGAAACCGCTGTCCTTGCGAAGCGTCTGGATGCTGCGGATCAACTCGCGGGCCACACCCTCGAGGCGCAAGTCCTCAGTGATGGTGAGGTCGAGGGCTACGGTCAACGTTCCCTCGTTTGCCACACTCCATCCAGGAACATCCTGACTGTAGATTTCCACATCCTCCAAATCAACCGTCACATTTTCGCCAGTCTCCAGTGTCAAAGGAAGTTGTCCGTCAGTCTCCAGCTGGGCAATCTGGTCCTGACTCATCGCCAGCACAGCAGCATTCACGCTCTTCATGAGCTTGCCAAACTTCTTTCCCATGGTGCGGAAGTTGCACTTCACCTGCTTGGTGATCATGCCCTTGGCCTCCACGAACTCCAGTTCCTTCACGTTCACCTCGTTCAGGATAAGCTGTTTCATGGCGGTTATGCGTTGCTGCTGGGCAATATCCACAGCAGGGATGGCAATGCGCTGAAGCGGCTGCTTGACCACGATCTGCTCTTTCTTGCGAAGGCTCAGAATCATGGAAGTAACCTGCTGGGCAAGCTGCATGCGAAGCTCCTGCTCCAAGTCAATCTTGCTCTCGTCAGCCACAGGGAACTGAGCCAAATGCACACTCTCGTTCTTGCCACGCCCTGTAGCCTCGACCAGATCGCGATAGAGGCGATCAGCATAGTAGGGAGCAATGGGAGCCATCAAGCGTGCCACAGTCTCCAGACAGGTGTAGAGCGTCTGATAGGCACTCAACTTGTCCAAACTCATCACGCTGCCCCAGAAACGCTTCTTGCTGAGGCGGACGAACCAATTGCTCACATTGTCGACCACGAAGGTCTGAATCAGGCGTCCTGCACGAGTGGGCTCATATTCCTCGTAACATTGATTCACGTCGCGAACCAAGCTGTTCAGGCAAGAGAGTATCCAGCGGTCCATCTCAGGACGCTCGTTCATGGGAACATCAGCCTCCTCGTAGCTCCAACCGTCCACGTTGGCATACATGGTCAGGAAGCTGTAGGTCTGGAAGAGCTTGCCAAAGAACGTGCGGCTCACTTCCTGGACTCCTTCCTCGTCGAACTTCAGGTTGTCCCAAGGTGCGCTATTGGTAATCATATACCAGCGAACAGCATCGCTGCCATACTTTTCTATTGCACCGAATGGGTCAACGGCATTTCCCAGGCGCTTCGACATCTTCATGCCGTTCTTGTCGAGAACAAGACCATTACTGATGACTGCCTTGTAGGCAACACTGTCGAACACCATCGTGGCAATGGCATGGAGGGTATAGAACCATCCGCGCGTCTGGTCGACACCTTCCGCAATGAAGTCTGCAGGATATACCACACGCTTATCCAGCTGCTCCTTGTTTTCGAAAGGATAATGAATCTGGGCATAAGGCATAGCGCCACTATCGAACCAAACATCTATCAAATCCAGCTCACGCTTCAGGACTGCGCCACTCTTGCCTACGAGCCAAATCTGATCGACATAGGGACGATGCAGGTCTATCTTGTCGTAGTTCTCCTGACTCATGTCGCCAGGCACGAATCCACGATCCTTCAAAGGATTGCTGGGCATCACGCCAGCAGCAACAGCCTTTTCTATCTCATCGTAAAGCTCTTCCACGCTGCCAATGCAGATTTCCTCTTTCGTATCACGATTGCGCCAGATGGGCAAAGGAGTACCCCAATAACGGCTGCGCGAGAGGTTCCAGTCATTCAGGTTCTCAAGCCATTTTCCAAAACGGCCTGTTCCTGTGCTCTCAGGTTTCCACAAGATGGTCTTGTTGAGTTCCATCATGCGCTCCTTGGCAGCAGAACTGCGAATGAACCAACTGTCGAGAGGATAATATAGGATAGGCTTGTCAGTACGCCAGCAATGAGGATAATTGTGGACATGCTTCTCAATCTTGAAGGCAGTACCAGCCTGCTTCATCTCCATGCAGAGAACTACATTCAGGTCCTCCGTCTTGCTGAGTGCCTTCTCGTCGAGCCCAGCATACTGGGGATCGTAGTCATTCTTGACGAAAGCGCCCTGATGCAGAGCGTACGTCTCCTTGTTGACGAAGGTCTCATAGAACTCAGCATCCATGTCTTCTGGCAGGAAATACTTGCCTGTGAAGTCAACCATTGGACGGGTATCGCCAGACTTGTCAAGAATATAGAGCGCAGGCACTCCAGCATCCTTAGCCACTTTCGCATCATCCGCACCAAACGTGGGAGCGATGTGCACGATACCTGTACCGTCCTCAGTAGTCACATAATCACCAGGAATCACGCGGAAGGCCTCGCTCTCGCGGTCCACCATCTTGCCATTCACCAGTTCAGTTGGCTTCACCCAGGGGAAGAGCTGCTTGTAGCGGATGCCCACGAGGTCCTCTCCTGTTCCTCGCCAAAGAATCTCCAACTGCTCGCCTTCCTCCGCCTTGAAGAGAGAACCCAATCGAGGCTCAGCAACCACGTAAGCAGCCTCCTCGCCAGTATAGGGATTCTTTCCCTTGACCACCACATACTCAATCTTAGGACCCACACAAAGTGCCACATTGCTGGGCAGGGTCCAGGGAGTGGTTGTCCAAGCCAGGACGTAGAGAGGCGTGTCAAGAGAGAGGTCAGGCAACTTGGAAGCTGACGTGTCAGTAACGCGGAACTGTGCTGTCACAGTCGTATCCTTCACGTCGCGATAGCAACCAGGCTGATTCAGCTCATGACTGCTGAGGCCAGTCCCAGCTGCTGGGCTGTAGGGCTGGATGGTATAGCCTTTGTAAAGGAGATTCTTCTCGTAGAGTTGCTTCAGCAGCCACCAAAGAGTCTCGATGTATTTGTTGTCGTAGGTAATGTAGGGATGCTCCATATCCACCCAGTATCCCATCTTGTGGCTCAAGTCAGTCCATTCGTTGGTATACATCATCACGTTCTCGCGACACTTCCTGTTGTATTCTTCAATCGAAATGGTCTTTCCAATATCCTCTTTGGTGATACCCAGTTCCTTCTCCACGCTCAATTCTACAGGAAGGCCATGAGTATCCCATCCTGCCTTGCGCTTCACCTGATAACCTTTCATCGTCTTGAAGCGGCAGAAAACATCCTTGATGGTACGAGCCAGAACATGATGGATGCCAGGATGTCCGTTTGCAGAGGGAGGACCTTCAAAGAAAACAAAAGAAGGACATCCTTCACGTTCAGACATACTCAAGTGGAAAACATCCTCGTCGTCCCACTGTTGCAGCACTTCTTTATTCACCTCGCTGAGGTTAAGTTTGCTGCGTTCTGTGAATTTCTTACTCATATATTTATGATAGTTATATTCTAAAAGTGCGCAAAATTATAAAATTCTAAGCAATAATCCTAATAATAAGATGTTTTTTATCGACTCGAAGCTGTATACTTCCATCAGTAGCTTTCTTCTTCGTTGGGAAAACTCCCTTCTTTCACATCTGTAATATACTGACCTAAAGCATCCGTAATGACGGTATTCAAGTCAGCATATTGACGCAGGAATTTGGGCTTGAATCCAACATTCATTCCCAGCATATCCTGAGCCACCAGCACCTGGCCATCCGCAACGCCTGCCCCAATACCAATGACTGGTATGGAAAGCTCTTCGCAAACCTGCTTTGTCAGGGCAGCAGGAATCTTCTCCAATACGAGGGAGAAACAGCCTGCCTCCTCCAGCAACTTGGCATCACTCAGCAATTTGTCGGCTTCAGCCTCTTCTTTGGCACGCAAACCATAACCTCCAAACTGGTAAACACTCTGGGGAGTCAACCCCAAATGGCCCATGATGGGAACACCTGCATGAATGATGCCACGAATCGTGTCGATAATCTCAACACCACCTTCCAACTTCACAGCATCCGCCCCACTCTCTGCCATAATGCGGCAGGCATTGCGGATTCCTTCTTCACGGCTTACCTGATAGGTGCCAAAAGGCATGTCGCACACCACCATTGCACGTTTCACTCCACGAGCCACACTTCGTGCATGATAAATCATCTGGTCCAGGGTGATGGGAAGTGTAGTGAGATTACCTGCCATCACATTGCTGGCGCTATCGCCAACCAAGATGATATCCATCCCTGCCTGATCCACAATCTTAGCCATCGTGAAATCGTATGATGTCAGCATGGCAATCCTCTTGCCCTGCTGTTTCATTTCCCTCAATCTCTTTGTGGTCACCTTGCGTGTATCCTCTACCAAATATGCTCCCATAGCAATTATTCTTACGTTGTTTTTATTTTTGACGCACAAAGGTACAACTTTTTTTGAAAAATTATCTATCTTTGCCTAAAATCAACTCTAAAATGAATCAAACACTCACTGTATACAAAGCATCAGCAGGTTCTGGCAAAACATTCACGCTCACCATCGAGTACATTCTTCTCCTGCTTCAGGACGAGCAGGGAGCGGAATTCCAGCACACATTAGCTGTCACCTTTACCAACAAAGCCACAGCAGAGATGAAGGACCGCATCCTGCAGTCTCTCTACGGATTGGCATGCGATTTGCCCAGCAGCAAGAAATATCTGAAAGCTATCCATAAGCGTCTTCAAGAAATGGGCGTGAAGATGGACGATGCAACCATCAGACGGCGCGCTGGCAATGCATTAAGCGCCATCCTGCATGGATTCGATTATTTCCGCGTGGAGACTATCGATTCGTTCTTCCAAAGCATCTTGCGCAACCTGGCACACGAATTGCGCTTAACGGCGAATCTGCAGGTAGAACTCAACAACGACCAGGTAACAGCACTGGCTGTGGACCGCATTGTAGACAATCTGCAGGACAATCCCTCCATCAAAAAGTGGATTTTGGACTACGTGCATTCCCAACTGGAAGAAGAGGGAAAATGGAACATCATCTCTGCCCTAAAGGACTTTGCCAAGTGCATTTATGACGAAAGCTTCCAGGATCGAACTGAAGAGGATCGAAAGAGACTCAATGACGAACAACTCATTCGCGAGTTCAAGAAAACCATGTTTTTACTGGAGGAAACAGAGAAGAACAAGTTGAAAAATCGTGTAAAAGAGATTCGACAAACCATTGACAATCAAACACTCAACTCCAGCAAGATAAGCAATTGGGGAACCTATGAATCTTTCCTGAACAAAGTGGAAAGGTTCGACAAGCCTGAGTTTGGAAAGCGCCTGGAGAACACTGCCAGTAATCCTGAGGAAATGCTCAAGGTAAAGGACAGAAGCAATCCTGACCTGTTAAGCCAAACGGCACCCACCATCCAGCTTTTCGTTGACCTGAAGAACCAATACGATATCAGCATCCATATCATAAATTCAGCAAAGCTTTCACGCCAGAACGTCAATCCCCTGCGTCTGCTCAGCACAATCGAGGATGAGATTACTCGCATCAATACGGAAAACAACCAGTTCAACCTCAGCAAGACACCTGTTTTGCTGAAACAATTGCAGACCAGCGACACACCTTTTATTTATGAAAAGACAGGCACATGGTTCCACAACATCATGATTGATGAGTTTCAGGACACAAGCCGCCTGCAGTGGCAGAATTTCAAGACACTTCTGATCAATGACCAGGCAACAGGTGGACACGACCTTCTCGTGGGAGACGTCAAGCAGAGTATTTATCGCTGGCGGAATGGCGATTGGCGCATCCTCAATGGTATCAAGGAAGAGTTCAACTGGATTAAACCTAAACTTGATGAACTGAAAACCAATTGGCGCAGCAGGTACAACATCATCGATTTCAACAACAAATTCTTCAAGCGTGCTGCTGAACTCATTGATGAGGTATCCGACAATCCTCAATTTGCAGTTAAAGACATTTATAAGGATGTAAAACAAGAATTCAACTCAACGCAGGAAACTGGTTACGTCCGTACCCGTATTTATATGAACCAGAAAGACTCTGCCCCCATCGACTACGATGAAAACATGGCAAAGGATATGATAGATCAGATTCATCGACTTACAGCAATGGGCTTACCTCTGCGCAAGATTGCGATTCTGGTTCGCAAGAAGGATTCTGGCGTCAAGCTTATCGAGGCGTTTCATCGTTTGGATAAGGACATCCCTCTCGTAAGTGATGAAGCTTTTCTTTTGGATGCTTCCCTTTCGATTCAGATGATGGTGAATGCCCTCAAAGTATTGTCTGGGTATCAGAATTCGCTCGTCTCCATGCGATACCTCACGCTCCATTACCTGCAGGACATCCTGAGAAAAGGAGAGGAAGTAAAGACAGACGACTACATCAACTGCCAGCCTGCAGACATTCTCCCATCTGAGTTTATCACTCAGCAGGAAAGTTTGGCACGCATGCCATTATATCTATTATGTGAACGCCTCTATCAGATCTTTGAACTTGACACGCTGGAGGGTCAGGAACCTTACCTTTACACATTCTACGATGAGCTACAGAAGTATCTCCTAAAGAGTCCTTCTGATTTACACTCCTTCCTCAAAGCATGGGACACCACCATCAGTTCATGCTCCATCCCAAGCGGCGAAATCGATGGAATACGCATTCTGACAATCCACAAATCAAAAGGCCTACAGTTCCATACAGTCCTGATTCCCTATTGCGACTGGACCATCGAGCGCATAGACAATCAGATGTGGTGTCGTCCTTCGCAAGCTCCCTTCAACCAATTGGGTCTCTTGCGTGTGAACACCTCTAGAAATGATTTCAAGAACAGCATCTTTAATTCCGTTTATACAGAAGAGTGCATGCAGACTCGCATAGACAACATCAATCTGCTGTATGTGGCCTTCACACGTGCTGAGAACAATCTATTCATTTGGGGACGCTCCAATGGAACATATGGCACCAACAGCATCATTGGCGACCTCATCTTTGCAGGGCTGGGCATGGAGATGGAGGACAACGGCGAAGACGAGAACTCTAGCGAGGAAGTCACGATGGAAGTTGGCACACCTGTCATCGAATACCGCAAGGAGAGCGAAAGCGACAACCGTATGGCTCCTGATTATGAGCCCATTCAAATTCCCTTGCAATCCAGTCCCCCTACCCTGGATTTCCAGCAAAGCAATGAATCACGCAAATTCATTCATAGCCTCGATGAGGATGATAAGGAAAACCATGGGCAAACATATCTCGAGATTGGAAAGATGATGCATTATGTGCTCTCGCAGGTGGAATCCATCCACGACATCAGCCCCACGCTGTACCAATGCCGCATAGCAGGGCTTATACAGAATGAAGAAATGCAGCAAAACGTCCTCGCAGCCATAAACAATGGTCTAAGCAACCCCACCATAGCATCATGGTTCAGCGACCAGAACGAAGTCATCAACGAGAGCGCAATCACACATATCGATCCCAAAACAGGTCTTCCCCATGTAGCTCGCCCTGACCGTGTGATCCGTCGAGATGACAAGATTACTGTCATAGACTATAAGTTTGCCAATTCACGCACCACACACAGAGCTGAAGAATACAAAGAACAGGTTCAGCTATACATTCAACTTCTGCACCAAATGAATCCCACTCTTTCAGTCAAAGGCTACCTCTGGTATATCTATGACAATGCCGTTGTGGAAGTTCCCTTTCAAAAGGAAGGAGGTCAACGATGAAAACATTCCTCAATATTGTAGCCCACGATTTGCTTACACGCTATGGCAATGATCTGCGCCACGTGACGGTAGTATTCCCTGGCAAACGCGCCAGTTTGTTTCTCAACCAAGAGTTAGCGCGCCAAAGCGTTACTCCTGTCTGGGCGCCACGTTATCTGACCATAGCTGACCTGTTCATGCGCCTCTCGCCACTGCAGAAGTCTGATCCAATCGACAATGTTTGCACACTCTATCAGATTTTCCTGCAAGTGATGGGACCTGAAGAAACTGAAACATTGGACCAATTCTATGGATGGGGAGAAATCATACTTCAGGATTTCGATGACATCGACAAGCATTTGGCTGATGCAAAAGCCATCTTCACAAACATTCATGACTTAGAGCAGCTGGAAGACCCACAAGTCCTTACTCCTGAACAGTACGAGGTCCTTTCACGTTTCTTCCACAACTTCAACACAGAGGATTCTGAGGGTATTCGCCAACGATTCCTGCGTATCTGGTCCCACATGTATGAAATGTACACCCTCCTGCGTGAAACCCTGCGAGACCGTGGATTGGGATACGAAGGAATGATCTTTCGAGATGTGGCGGAGAGACTCGACAATCATCACGTTCCTGGCAGCCATCTAACGAGTCAACTCGAGCAGTTCCACACGGTGGCATTCGCTGGTTTCAATGTTCTCAATAGCGTGGAAGAACGTCTTATGGAAGCCTTGCAACGTCAGCATCAGGCCATCTTCTACTGGGATTATGATATCTATTACACGCAACTGAATGAGGTAAATGAGGCTGGCGACTTCATGAGACGCAATCTCCAGAAATTCCCCTCAGCCTTACCAGAGGAGGAATTCGACAACCTGCGTCACCTTAGCGATGTGACCTTCATCAGCACCAGCAGCAACAACGTGCAGGCTCGCTACGTTACCCAATGGTTCAAATCTCCTCATGACAAACAGGACAACAGAAACGCCATTGTCCTTTGCGACGAAGGACTTCTGCAACCTGTTCTTCATTCCCTGCCTACCGCAGATTGCGAGAATGCCCCCAAGTCAGTAAACATCACGATGGGATTTCCGCTTACTGAAGCTCCCATTTACAGCTTCATCAACTCGCTTTTCAGTCTGCAGGTCGAGGGTTACGATACTCCCCAACAAAGATTTCTATCCAGTTACCGCAACCCAATCCTACATCATCCCTACAGCCAGAAGGTTTCTCTCGACCAGTGTTTTCAGTATCATGGCAACTCGTCGCTGGAACTGCTCTTGTATCTTCAGTCGATGGTGCAAGCTGTTGGAAGCTCATACAACGACCTAACGAATCCCAACGTATACGAACAGCTTTACATCGAAGCCATCTTTCAGACGAACCTGGTTATCCAGCAGTTCATACAACTCACCAGCCGTGAGGAGAACCCCTTGGAAGTCAGCACGATAACCCTCCGACGACTCATGCGGCGTATCCTGTCCATGAAAAGCATCCCATTCCATGGGGAGCCAGCCAATGGACTACAGATTATGGGAGTGCTGGAGACACGCTGTCTAGATTTCAGCCACTTGCTCATGCTCTCCATCGAAGAAAAGAACCTGCCAAAATCATCTTCCCAGAACAGCATGATTCCTGCAAACCTGCGCACAGCATTCCATCTGACAACTGTCAAGCACAAGATAGCAGTCTATGCATACTATTTCTATCGGCTCATCCAACGTACAGAGCACCTTACCTGCGTCTACAATGAGAACTGCGTAGGCAACAGCCAGCATGAGATCTCGCGTTTCCTGCGACAGCTGCTTGCAGAGACAAACATTCCTGTCCGTACCCTTAGCATCCAGAATCGTCCTCAGGTCTCCACCATTCGCGACATCAATGCCCAGAAGACTGACTTCGTGATGAATCGGCTTCGACAAATGTACATCCTGCCTGACGAGCAAGGTCGCCAGCACATCATCAGCCCCACAGCCATCAATGTGTATCTGCGCTGCCCCATGATGTTCTACTATCATTATATTGCAGGGTTGGCTTTCCAGGAAGATCCAGAAGACGAAATCAACGCTCCCATCATGGGAGAAATCTTCCATCTTTCAGCCCAGTTGCTCTATAGTTTCCTGTTGAAACGAATGGATTCAGATACCATCGATAATGCGTTGCTTAGCAACATCTTAAGCAAAGTAAAGAGCAAGAGTCCAAATCTACTCGACAAGTGCCTTGATGTCGCATTTGAGATTGTGTTCTTCCACCCTATCGAGGAGAAACTCAGACAGCAGGTTGGAATCGAAATGCTCTCCAGCAATCAGCTGCCTCAAAACGAGTTTTCTGGTGAGCAGATTATTATCCGCGACGTGCTGCACCAGTATCTCATCAACCTGCTTACCTACGACATCACCCTGACTCCCTTCCGTATCCTCAAACTCGAGCAATACGCCTCTGTGGAGATACCTGTGGAAACACAATGGGGACCCGTCAAGCTGAAAACAGGAGGAATCATCGACCGTATGGATATCTTGAGCGACGGCACCATCCGCATCGTGGATTACAAGACTGGCTCGCCTGGCGACTCATCGGGTGTCAAATGGGAAAACATCCTGGGAGGTGACATAAACCACAACAATTACTATTTCCAGACCTTTGTCTATTCGCTCGCTGAAGCGATGCGACCTACGAATGAGAATCATCCCATCAGACCTTTCCTGATGTATCCTGCCACAGTAGGAACCAAGAAATTCCACGAGATGCTGAAGATTAGCGAAGGCAGGAACAGCACGGATATCACAGACTTTCGAGACCATGCAGATCAGTTCATGGAAGGACTCCAGCAAATCCTGCATCGACTCTTCTCCGCAGACGAGGAAACACACTTCCTCCAACTGGACAAAACAGAGAAATTGTCTGATTGCATGTTCTGCGATTTCTGGCAGCTGTGCAACAGAAAGCACAAAGAGACCTCTTGGTGATGCCCTCCCTCTGCCTCGTTCCATTCCTGCTGCCTGTTCTGAAATCTTGCCAGATATTGTTTACTTTTTTGATTTTTTTTTATAATTTTGCACCGTCATTGACAGTTTTGCTTGTTTTTCAGCACTAAGACAAGTGATTGTCAGACATGATATGATACGACGCAACGAATGGTGCTAAGAAGAATCTCGACAAATAACATATTCCTGTGCTGGACCATTTGACTGACAGATATTTATTGTTTCTATGTCTATACTTTTAATATTCAAGCTATTAGGCTCTCTTGCGCTGCTCATGTTTGGTATGAAATCCATGAGCGAGGCACTTCAGAAGATGGCAGGTCCCCAGTTGCGCCATGTGCTTGGCGCTATGACCACGAACCGTTTCACTGGTATGCTCACAGGTATGTTTGTCACAGCTGCTGTACAGAGTTCGACTGCGACCACCCTGATGACTGTCTCCTTCGTGAACGCTGGTCTGCTCACCCTCATTCAGGCCATCAGCGTCATCATGGGCGCAAACATTGGAACAACCCTGACGGCATGGATTATGTCGCTGGGAATGGGCTTTACCATCACAGACTTCGTGTATCCAGCCTTTTTCATGGGCATCATCCTCATCTACATGAAAAAGCGCCGCATCGTTGGCGATTTCCTTTTTGGCGTTGCTTTCATGTTCTTGGGATTGGGCACGCTGAAGGAGACAGGCTTCAACTTGGTGCAGGACCCCAATGCCAACATCGCCATCAGCGAGTTCTTCCAAAACTTCAACGAGCCCAGTTTCTTCAATTCCCTACTCTTTCTTCTTATTGGTACTGTGCTGACACTTTGCGTTCAGTCCTCAGCCGCTATCATGGCCATCACCATGATGCTCTGCTCCACAGGTGTGCTCCATGTCGATCAGGGAATCATGCTGGTGTTGGGCGAGAACGTGGGTACCACGATTACAGCAAACATCGTGGCTATGGGCGCGAATACCCAAGCCCGTCGTGCTGCCTTCGCTCATTTGAGCTTCAATGCAGTAGGCGTCTTTTGGGTATTGCTCCTGATAAAACCATTCTATCACATCGTCTGCTCCATCTCTGGCTACGACCCGTCGATGAGCCCCGCAGACCCCAATTTCGCCCTGAAAACCAGTGTGATGCTGGCCACTTTCCACTCGACCTTCAACATCTCCAATACCTTGCTGCAGATATGGTTCGTGCCTCAGATTGCCAAATTCGTCTGCTGGGTCATCAAGTCCAAAGGCATAGGAGAGGAAGAAGACTTCCAGCTGCACTTCATCACCTCAGGCATCATGAAGACCCCTGAGCTCTCAGTCTTGGAAGCACACAAAGAGATATCAGCCTTCTGCGAGCGCATTCAGCGCATGTTTGAAATGGTTTGCGAGCTGCTGACAGAAAAGGACCAGAACAAATTCGTAAAGCTTTTCAGCCGCATAGAGAAATACGAGAACATTGCTGACAGCATGGAAATCAGCATCGCAGATTATCTGGATCAGGTGAGCGACGCCCATCTGAGCGACGATACGAAAGCCAAGATACGTGCCATGCTGCGCGAGATATCAGAGGTGGAAAGCATTGGAGACTCATGCTACAACATGGCTCGCACCATAAACCTGAAGGTTCAAGGCAAGAAAGAGCACTTCACAGAGAAGCAATACGCAAACCTCCATGAGATGATGGACCTCACTAACCAAGCCTTGACCCAGATGAACCAGCTGATGAACGGACGCAAGGAACACTTCGACGTGAACCGTTGCTATAATCTTGAGAACGAGATCAACAACTATCGCGACCAGCTGAAATCCCAAAACATCATCGACGTCAACAACCACAACTACACTTATGCCATCGGCACCATCTACATGGACCTCATCAACGGATGCGAGAAGATGGGAGATTACATAGTCAACGTGGTAGAAGCCCGCATGGGAACCAGAATGCGTTACTGACCCTCTACGTTTCCCCTCCCTTTTTCCCAGCTCAGCCACAACGTGTTGAAACCCCAGACACAACACGTTGAAACCGCAAACACAACACGTTGTCTTTCCCCTCACAACGTGTTGCAGGAAAAAGTGTCATTTCATCTCCTCTGTTTTTTATAAAGCTGCTCTTTCTAATAGTTCTATACCAAGACTTGAAGGTTTCTTTGTCCTATGCCCACCTGTGTTGGCTAACAGGCATTCCAACACGGGCAACATACGATTCAGGTTGCCATACTGAATCATAAAATTCCAGAATGGTTCAAACTTCTTCCATCCTCCCATATAGAATAGATGTGCCAACTGTTGTTTTATGTTGTCATGACCGAAGCTTGCCTTAAAGATATTACTCCACGAATAGAATTTGCGATAGGCCCAGTCATATCCTTGTTTTAACTCTTCAGCTGTCAGGCCAACAGTCTGGTAAACAACCGTCCTGGTATCATACTTACTCCAATCGTAAGATGTTATACGTCCACCTCGTTCCAATAAGCGAAAAAGACGGGTACCAGGATAAGGCGTGAGAATATGGAAAGTTGCTGTAGTAATACTATGTTCAATACCCCAATCAACAGTCCTACGGAACACATCTTTATCATCGTGGTCAAGACCGAAAACGAAACTGCCATTGATCATGATGCCAAGGCTATGTAAACGTTCTACGGCTGCCACGTAATCTTTAGATAGATTCTGTAATTTGTTACTTGAACGAAGGTTCTCTGGAGAAAATGTCTCGAAACCCAGGAACAAACTACGTAAACCAGCCTCTGCTGCCTTCTCTATCAGATTGCCATTTAATACCGAAGCAACAGTTGCTGCACTTTGGAAAACCCTGCCCATACCACGCATTCCTTCGAACAACTCGGATGCGAACCGTGGATTACCCAACAAATGGTCATCAAGGAAATAAAGATGTCTGCCTGAAAGCCTGTCAATCTCCGCTAACGCATCATCCACCTTTTGAGTGTAAAACGATTTCCCCTCACCATAAAAAGCATCTTTATAGCAGAAATCGCAATGATGAGGACAGCCACGTGAGACCACCAACGAATTGGGGACGAAATACTTTTCTCTCTTTATGAGGTCGCGACGGACAGGAGGTATATTCTCCAGACTTCTCCAAGTGGCAACATACCGCTTTTGAGGATGTCCCTCACGCAAATCCTTGACAAAACGCGGAAATGCTTCTTCCCCTGGGCCTAATAGAATGGTATCGGCATGTTGTGCGGCTTCATCAGGAAGACTGGTAACATGCAGACCTCCCATTGCCACATACACCCCTCTTTGTCGATAACCGTCAGCAATCTTATATGCTCTGTAAGCATTGGTAACATACACTTGTATACAGACCAAATCGGGCGTATCATCCAATGTCAGTTTCTCAACATGCTGATCCTGAATCTCCACATCGTCCTCATCAGAGAAATATGCAGCGAGTGTTGCCAGTCCTAAAGGTGGGAAAAGTGAATACTTTATAGGTCGCCAATAAGGACTTTCTGCCTCCTGCAATGCAGGTAGTATCATTTTAACTCTCATTCTATCTATTCTTTTAAGATGATGTGTAAATGATAACGTTAAAATACACCAGATTATTATCTAAAAGTATACCATTCTTATTGAGCGTTGCAAATATATAAAAAGTTCGTTAATCATATTTTGTTTTCTATATTTTTTTTGGTCTATAATGCGAGATGGCGTTCTCGTCATGTTGACGAGGTATGATTTGTGACCAGTCTGTCGACAAGTGCAGGACATAACACTTAACCAACTTCACTCACCTAGTAAAAGGCGTCGCCCGATGCTACGTGTTCGTTCCTCACTCTTTTTTGCTCTACACTCTACACCACATACCACTAACATACTGACTATCAGAAAGAAACATGGATGTAGAGTATCAAAAGAGCCTACACCAACCCTACACCCATATATCCCACTGATTCAGAGCGCATTAAGAGCCCCTGGTGTAGGGTGTAGACTACTTTTGAGTTGATTGCATTCTGCTAAATACGAAGGTAACAACGCCTGTCCCTTGCCCTATCCTATCACCTGAAACTTGGCGAAACGGAGAAGGAGTTGTTTGCGACCTGCATTCTCGAAATTAACGGTCGCCTTAGCGTCCATCCCTGCTCCTTCAATCTTCTCGATGGTCCCAACGCCAAAACGTTCGTGAGAAATCTTTGTTCCAACGAAAATGCCAGAGGGGACAGAAGGAGGAGCAGAAGATGAGGATGCAGTGGGACGAAGGCGAATAAAACGAGAAGGAGGGCTCACGGCAGAAGATGATGGACGCTCTTCTCTGTACGACGAAACCTTTTTGGCAGAGAAAGGATTGGAAGGCTGCGACGATGAGGGGGAATAGCCAGAGGGACTGAAACGTGATTCGCCGTATCCCGTATTTCGAGAAGTGGGACGAGAGAATGGATTGTTACCCAATGCGGAAGATTGGTTAGCAGATGACTTCAAGAAACCAGGATCGATATCCTGAAGGAAACGGCTGGGGTTGGAAAATTCCATCTTCCCATAGCGAATACGGCTTTTGGCATACGTAAGAATCAAGTATTTCTCTGCACGCGTCATAGCCACATAGAAAAGACGGCGTTCCTCCTCAATCTGACGAGGATTCTCCATCGACATCTGACTGGGGAAAAGCGACTCCTCCATTCCAACTACAATGACAGCTCCAAATTCAAGTCCTTTGGCAGAATGAACCGTCATCAGGGTAACCTTATCATCACCTTCGGATTCGTCCTCGTCCATATCAGAAAGCAAACTCACTTCCTGGAGATAATGAGAGAGAGAAGTTCCCTCGCCCTGCTCAGTCCGCTCTTCCACAAAAGAACTCATGCCATCCACCAATTCCTGAAGATTCTCTTGCTTGGAAATATCATCAGGATCCTTGCCATGATATATCTCACCTTGGATTCCACTCTCTCGCACGATACGAATTCCCAATTCATAAGCATCAGAATCGTTGGACGCTTCATGGAAAGACTGAATGAGCGAGACGAAGTTCTGCAATTTGGAAACAGTCCCTTTGTTTACAGGAAGTGACTCAGGATGTTGCAAGACCTCCCATGGCGAAATGGACATCTCGTTTGCTTTGGCAAAAACCTTCTCGAGCGTGGTATCCCCAATGCCTCGAGTAGGATAATTGATAACACGACGAAGCGCTTCTTCGTCAGATGGATTGACGGCCAGACGGAAATAGGCAATCACATCTTTTATCTCCTTACGCTGATAAAATGAGATGCCTCCATATATACGATAAGGTATGTTGTCCTTTCGCAAGGCCTCCTCTAAACTACGACTTTGAGCATTGGTACGATAGAGAACTGCAATCTGGCTGAACTTGAGCCCTTCGCGACGATTGAAATTGCGAATCTTTCGTACCACAATATTCGCCTCATCAATATCGCTATACGCCTGACAAACTTCGATGGGAGAGCCCACATCGTTGCGGCTGAAGACATCCTTGTGAATCTGCCGCTGATTGTGATGAATCAAACTGTTCGCAGCTCCAACGATATTCTGAGTGGACCTGTAATTCTGTTCCAACTTGAAGAGCTTCGCATCGACATACATCTTCTGGAAATTCAGAATGTTGTCGATATTGGCTCCACGGAAACTATATATGCTTTGTGCATCATCGCCAACCACACAAACACGTTGGCGCAGATTGGTCAGAAGCCATACAATCTGATGCTGAGCATAATTGGTGTCCTGATACTCATCGACCAAAACGAACTGGAATTTCTCCTGATACCTTTGGGCAACATCAGGATGCTCTTTCAGAAGAATCCATGTATAAAGAAGAAGGTCATCGAAATCCATCACATTGGCTCGCTGGCCACGTTCGAAATAGCGATCATAGATAGCTGGCAGCTCTCGCATATTCATCGATTCACAACGGCGATGCATTTCTGAGCTGTTGCGAAAAGCGCTGGGAAGAATCAATGAATTCTTGGCATTGCTGATTTGAGCAGCCACCGTGGAAGCTTTGTATTGCTTCTCATCGAGTCCCATCTCGCGAATGATGGTCCTGACCATGTTCTTGCTGTCTGTGGCATCATATATGGTGAAATCAGAACTGAACCCAACAGAACTGCATTCATAACGAAGGATTCTGCTGAAAACGCTGTGGAAAGTACCCATCCAAAGACCAGATGCCCGCTCAGCACCAACCTGACGAGAGATTCGCTGCTGCATCTCGCGAGCTGCCTTATTGGTAAACGTCAATGCCAGGATTCGCCAGGGTTCCATCCCTTGCTCAAGCAGATAAGCTATCTTATAGGTAAGGACACGCGTCTTTCCACTTCCTGCTCCTGCAATCACCAAAGAGGGAGCATCGCAGCACAGAACAGCCTCACGCTGGCTTGAATTCAATTCATCGAGAAACATAGAAGTGTCTTAATTGAGAATATACAAAAGGCATTGATACTGATAACTGATCATCATGGCAACAATAATCCATATCGCATGCCGATGCAAACCATAAGATACGAAATCGGCAAAGTCATCGAATGACTGAATGCAACGGGTCATCAAACCATATATGAAAGAGGAAACAATGACAATCAAACACAAAGCCAGAGGAAGACCATAAACGAAAGGACTATACCGCAATCTTCCCGTAAGTCCAAGAAGAGGGCTTTGAGGTAAGAGAGCTGCCATCAACAACAAACACAAAAGAAACAAGCCCACAGAGGAGGAAACGTAAAAAGCTTTGCGATGGAAAGTTCCAAGAGAATGAGTAAACAGATATTCAAGAACACCAATCATGGTGAGCAGAAGAATCAGAAACTGAAGACCATAATTCCATAAAGCATCCATCCCATGAGTAAACGTCCACCGCCATCCCTCGTCAGACAGAAGGGAATTGACAGGGAGATCAAACGCTGCCAGCATCCACGATAAGAAAGGAATCAAGAATGCTGTGAAGCAAAGAATAATCAACAGGATGGTGGAAAGATGGCCTTTAGTCTTCATCTGGAACCAAATGATTTAAATCGATAATATGAAGTTGCAGGGCACGAGTGACCAAACGCGTAGCATTGACACCAACCCGCTCGTTGGAGGGGAAAAGACGATTAATGAGGTCGACCTGACGCTTCTCAAGACTTTTTGTCCCAAATGGCATCTGACGAAGATTGGCAATCATATCCTTGGTATACCCCAAAGCCAGATGACGCAGGAATCTTTCATCGTATTCATCGATATCATACTGAATCATGGCATCGAACTTCTCACTCTCACTATTGATAACCTTCTTGAATCGGGAGATTATCTTCTCAAGAAGAGGTTCATTGAACACCAGATGGCGACCATGCATGACAAGCTCGACATCATCACGCTGAAGCAGATTGCCTGTCTTCAGAATAATACCATCAGCCCCAGCATTGAGGACCTCAACCCACAGACGCTCATTGAGGATTTCACCAGTAAAAATAAGAATCTTGACAGCCGAATAACGAGTACGAATCTGACGGCAGATATCCACACCTACCGTTGTACTGCCGCCCAAACCCAAATCCAAAAGGACAAGATCTGGTATCTGAACACGCATCAGCTTCCAAAACTCACTCTCATTCTGAGCTGTTCCAACAATCTCTGCCTCCGGGATATCAGAACGGAAAATCTGTTCAGTACCCTTGAGTTCCAACTTGACGTCTTCTACAATAATAACTTTGAACGGATCCATATTTCAATGTGTTGTATTATATCAAATATTCTTTTTTAATAAGGTAAAGGAAACGGAGAAGCCCTCCTCCGCTGAACTTGCATACAGCCTGAGACCTGGATGGCCACTATAAGAATCGTGCTCACGGATGATCTGACGAACTAACAGATAGGGAATATGCTCCCTGTCAGGCGTAAACAAATCCTCCAATTCTTTTTCTGAATGTTGTATTCCTCCAAATGTTGATTGAATCCGAATGACACGATCTTCTTCATATGCACAGATGCGAATAGATGTGGCAGATGCAAGATTGACAGAAACCATATCATTCAGTAATGTCTGGAGCAACTGCAAATCACCATAGACAAAATAATCCAAGTGCTCACTGGAAAGATTAATCTGAAGGCCGTTTCTGTCGATCTGTTTCTGTAGTTTCTGGAAGAAATCATCAATCAATGAGCGAAGAGAGATAATGGTTCCATGAAAGCAATTCTGCTCCACTTGCCGTAAAGCTTGTGAATACAGCAACGTATAGACATCCTTATAATACGTGACAAGTTCATGAAGCTCAGAAATATCATCTACAGAGGAACCATTCTGAATCATGAAACCAACCATCTGCTGGATACGGGCGGGATAATACATGGTCTCATGCTTGATGGTGCTAAGTGAATTGTCCAGAATCTGATTCATAACATAAAGACGATTCTCCTCAAAACGCAAACGATCAAGCGTTTCCTGAGCCTCCTGAAGTTCTGTATTGAGACGATACAATGACTCATCCTCCACAGAGATCTCATTAAACACACCATCAACTATATTGTGAATGTACTCATTTCCTGAAACAAGGCTATTCATATCAGAACGCAGAAGAGCCAATTGCGCCATAAGAGACGATTCGCTCTGCATGTGATAGGACGATACAGGCAAAGAGAGCAAGTGTCCTGAAAAATCGTTGACACGTCGCGTAACATCCGAGAATTTCTCTAATATGGAAGAATAAAGATTCTCGTTGCGCAAACGGTCACGAAGAAACAAGAAATAGAAAAGGACTAAAGCAACGATGCAAGACAATACCATGAGAACATAGAGATAAACACTATCGGATTGCATACGTTCCATACGCAGGCAATATGCCTCTAAGGTATTATCTTGGGTATAGAGCTGATGAAGGCGTACACACTCGAGATTATTATAACGGTATACGTCCCACTTATTGAGTGATAAAGCAGAGATCGCCATCTCATTGCGCAGGGACACAAGAAGCGCTGTATCCAGAGGTTCCTCCATAGACCGGATGGCACATTCGCCAAAATTCAAGGCATCCTCATAGCGCCCTTCCACATTCGAGTTGTATACGGAGTCATATAAAGCATAGCTATCCTGAGCTTGGGCAAAACACACATATGAAGCAAGAAGAATGGATAAAGCCATCTTGGGCAGACGGAACCAAAATCGACTACCCTGCCCTTTTTGACTCTCGACTCCAAAGTCACAAACACTGAACATCGAGGAGAGTTTGCGATATTTATTTATTATACCCTTGCAGTTCATGATACCAAATCCGAAACCTTTCCTCGAGTCAGATTCTCCTATCAGAGACGCATCATACACTTTATTGTTATTAAGGATATCAACATCCTCTTGGCTCATGCCAATTCCATTATCCCGAATATCTATCTCAACATAATCATCACCTGTAGAAACGCCTATTGAGACTTCTCCTCCTTCAGGAGTAAACTTACGAGCATTATCCACCAACGTATTGATCATAAAAAGCGTCAAGGCCTCATCGGCTTTTACAGATATATCCGTCTGGGAAACATTCAACGTAATACCTTTTTTCTCAAAGGTTTGCTTACTATGTAATATGATATCAAATAAAGACTGAAGTGGAAATGTAGTAATGTGTAACTTCAGTTGGCCTTTCTGCATTTGAATCCAATCTGTAAGCACAGAATTGATATGCATTATCTCATCTGAGAGTTCTGCCACATATTGCAAACGGTCTTTTTCAGCGAAAGCATTCTTCCTCATCCGGTCGACCTCTGCAAGGATACGATCCAAATATGGTATTATGGCATAGACAAGAGAAACCTTTGCCCTGCGTTCAATATTTTCAGATTTGAAAGTCTTTATCTGATACTGGCTGCGCAATATGTTATCATTGGTCAGATCCAATTCGGCTTGCTCATTCGCCACAATCTGCCTCAAAGACTTTAAAGCATTCGTATACTCTTCTGAATCGCGGAAAGAACTAATATTCTGAGAATGATAGGCAGAACGGTGCTTCATCCGAACTGAAAGGACAATAGCCAAAACGACTATAACTCCTATTAAACATACAAGGACGAATAGCCGAATATGGATGCCTTTAAGCTCATGGCTCAATTCTTCCATACGACTCTCCACTTCTCGATTTTGACGAGATTTGTCCAAAAGATCAAGATAAATATTACGATAGTAATAGGAAGACTCTTTGTCACCTAATGCGCTATAGGTTAAACTGAGTTTCTCACTAATAGCAGCATTCCATGGAGAAACAGACAGGTTGCTTCGTTTTTTCTGCTCAGAAACCAATGAACGGGCATGAAGAAAACAGGAATGGGACTGTTCGTAATCTCCATCATCAAAATACAATTCTCCAAGAGTTCGGTATGCACAAGCCGTTTGGAATAAATCCTTGTATCTGCGGAAAAGGAAAAGAGCATGGTTGGCCAACGCGTATGAAAACACGGAATCATTCGTCGCTCCCCATTCGGCATGCAAGCCATATAAATAAGAAACAGCATCAGCCCTCTCCTGACTTATTAACACGAAGCGGGAATCGGCCATCATATAGGCTAATGCCTGAAGTGAATTTGCCTCAAAATATGTGTATCCGTTTGCCGCAGAAAGTGTATATACACGGAACAAATGATCAAACTCGGCAAGTGTGATATCGATAGAATCACCCTGTATTAACCCTCCACTACCAAGCATGTAATGATAATTGAGCCACTGAGTGGTATCGTTGGGAAGAGAGATGTCATCGTCAATCGCTTGAATCTCTTTGATTGCAGGTTCTGGTTGGCCTAAATAAAAATAATAGGTGGAACAAATGATGTGAAGTTCTGTACGAGCATACTCTATGCGGTTACGCTGGTTTTCTGTTATTTTGTCAATCTCCTCATCGATACGTTTAAGACGCTTCAAGGCCCTGATACGACTATCAAAAAAACGTCGCCCCATACCTACACGTTGTGCGACCTTCATCTCCAAAACATCTGCACATAACAACTCTATCTGATTCACTGAACCACGATACACATGATCCAAAATATGCAAAGATTGATCATAATGCATTTGTTGATATGCGACATAAGCCAAGTTGTTGAGCGCTTCGTACTTCCCATCCCTATCATTAAGAGACTTTGCCAGATGGTATGCTTTTTGGGCATAATAAAGGGAAGAATCAATATCTGAATACCGAAGGGAATATGCCAAGCGATTCCAATGCGAAATCTGAGAGTCTTCGATATAGCGCTCACATGAACAAAATAAGAGAGATATAAGTATGAAGTATTGACAGACCTTTTTCATTTGAATCAAAATTTGGCACTCAAATACACAGCTTTAAGAATGACATAAACCAATGTCATAGCAAATATGGCCTGAAAAACATATAGATCTGATACAAGAAATCCGGAAGAGGTGTAGGCGGATGAATAATACTTCCGCTGTTTACAAATGTATGTATTCAGGTACATATACAATAAATACAATAGGGTCCCTAAAAAGGCACCACATAATGCGCCAACCAAGATATCCCCAGGGAAATGCACGCCAAGATAGATGCGGCTATAACTAGATAAAGACGCCCAGCAAAGCAGGACCAACGTTGACCTCCAATTACGGAATAACAAACTAAGAAAAAAAGCAAGACCAAAGGTGTTGCTTGCATGACTTGAGAAAAAACCATACCATCCACCTCGATATCCATTCACCATATCTACCATGTACATTATATCCGGATCATGAGTAGGACGGAATCGATGAAAAAATGGTTTACAAAAGGAACTTGAGAACTGGTCGGTAACAACAATTAGCAACGAAATAATCATGAACAACAATATAGAATTTCTATATTCATTGTTCTTATATATGATATAAATGAGAGCAAGAAAGAATGGTATCCATGTCAAGGTCTGTGTGACCGTCCAGAAAAGACCGTCAAAAAACAAAGAATCACTTCCATTGAGCTCAAGAAGCAATGTTTTATCCCATGATACCAGTTGTTCGAGCACTATATATCCGTTCTATATGATTTCAAATGTCTTCTTTTGGATCCAACCCACTTTACCATCTGCAATCTGTATCTCACACCAATCCTTTAAACTGTTGTCGTGAATCTTAATTTTGGTACCTTCATGAATAACGAAGAGATCATTCCCATTGTCGGAAGGTGTACTCTTGACAGTCACAGCACTCTGCATAATAATCCCAGCATCGCGGTTTTGAGCCCATTTGCGCTGTTGGAAAGCACATACATTACCCAGTACAGCAAGCAGAATCAAAATAAATGCGATAAAGAAACTAATTTTGCGGATTGCCGTTCTGTTATTATACAGATAAAGAGAAAAAGCAATCAAGGCCAAGATAAACAAGACAAGACAGGTTACCGACCATGAATGAAGAGACATCATGTTCACCAGGTTACGATAGATAGTTACAAAAAACATCTCATGCCGAGGTATAATCTTGTCAATTGTCTTGCTGCGAGCCAACTCCAAATTATGACGAGTATCTTCATCACCAGGATTCAATAAATAAGCACGCTCAAACCATAATACAGATTGTGCCATATTGTCCAGACGATAATACGAGCACCCCAAATTATAGCATATATCTGCACTTTCTGTTTGTTTGGCTATCTTTGAATAAAGATTAACAGCCTGCTCATATTCTTCCTTAGCAAAAGCACTATCCGCTTCTTGCTTCAGAACATAAAGGTCATCCACAGCCTTCTTCTTTGCTTTGACTTGAGTAGAATCCAAAGAATTCTGCACTACATCATTGCTGATGGAATCTTCTGCATAGAAATATGAGAATGAAAAGAGAAAAGATAGTAATATATATATACGCTTGTTCATATAGTCAAAATCCTAAAGGTAGTTATACTTTATTGATTGAAGAATCCATACGGTTGATAACATCTGTCGCTTCCGAATAAATCTTATCCATTGTCTCATTGGGATCACCAGGAGCAAAACGGGCAAACTCACATTCCTCAAGTACATCCAAGAAACTCTTCATGAGATCTTCATTCACTCCTCGATTAACAAGCTTTTCACTTACGTTCTCCTTTGTCAAATCGGAAGTGGGAAGATTCAATTTATCAGCGACATAACCGAGCAAAGCCCGCATTATCTCGTCATAGAAGGGACCACTCTGGTGTTCTTTCAACAACTTTGAAGCATTACGGAGGCGTTTGGTAGCAGCCTTGCCTGCCTTCTTACCTCGTTGACGAGCAATGTTTGCGTTCTCACGAGCCTGTCGATTGAAGATTGCCAAGAATATAAGGAATAAAGCAGATAAGCCAGCATATATACCCCAATACAAAGGACTACCAAAGAACGAGGAATCGGATTTCTTCAACTTCATGTTATTTAATTTGATGAAGCGAATATCATTGTTAAGCACCATCAGATCTTCTTGTTCCCGAATATTGTCACTTCCACCTTTTGCTTTAGCAACTGCAATGGCAAAAGAATCAGTCTTAAGAGTCTGGTAGGCATTCTTATCTGGATCAAAGTAACTGAATTCAACTGGAGGAATGCTATATTTGCCACCATGACGTGGAACAATAATATAATCATAAATAACATTTCCTTTGGCGCCTACTGAAGTATTTGTCGTCTTGTCGTCCTGCTTTGGATCATACACTTCAAAGTCCTTTGGGAAGTTTACTTTGGGAGCCTTCATCAATTTCATGTTTCCCTGACCACTCACAACCAGACGAAGAGTTGCAGCATCATTCGCATTCAATTGCTCAGGAGTCAGAGAACCACTTAACGTGAACTTTCCAACTGCACCTGAGAAATTCTGAGGTTTAGGAGTGGGAAGAGGAAGAACTTCAATTTCTATAGCAGGGGCTACAATGCTCTTTTTCACTATCTGTGAAAGGCTGCCACCGCCAAAGAAAATATCAAAAGGATCCATACTGGTATTCTGAACCTCTACCTGAGTATCAAAAGTAATGGACGGTACCTTTACCTTACCAGTCTTTTGAGGGAACAGAACATATTGACGCCATACAGCTGTACCATAGTTCCTACCATTCACACGCTCATACTTAAGAGACATCTGTGCTTTGGAATCTACCTCCTGAACATGAAAGCCATCCAACTCAGGCATTTCACCAGATATCTGCTGTACATTAACCAGAGTATAAAGTTTATATGTCAAAAGAACAGCTTCTTGCTCATATATTCTTCTCTTCGTAGCCGAAACTGTCATATATAGTTCTTGAGAACCAATATTGGAAGATTCAGAACTTGACTCTTGGCGTTGGCGGGCTCCATTTTGTGACTGCGCTCCCCCGTGCTGTTGTGTCCCTCCCCCAGATGAATTGTTACGAGAAGAAGCAGGCAAAACCTCTATGCTACCCGTCCCACTCTTGTAAGTTTTACCATCTACAGTGACAGTTGCAGCAGGTATCTCGAAGATCCCTTCTTTCGTTGCAGCCACAGTGTAGGTAAAAGTCATACTGCTATTATGAGTAGTTTTACCATTTATCATAGAGATACTGCTTTGGCTACTTGTACTAGGGCCATAGAGAACATTGAATCCCTGGAAATCTCCTATTTTTATGTCGTCAACATCATTGGTGTTTACTACATAGGAAATCCTTACTCTCTGCCCAACCTCTGTCTGACTGGGAGCCTGCAATTTTACTGTTACTTGAGCATAAAGCTGAGTCACAGCTAAAAAGAAAAATAACAAGAAATAGTATCTATGTTTCATATATCATCTATCTAAGTAAATCTTCTATCGTTTCACCTATCACCATTGCTTCTTGAGATGTTTCTGCTGAGGCTGCTGCTGAGCCTTTTGAATCTTCTCTTGGGTGGCTTTTTCATCTTGCATAGCAGCATTCAGCATCTGCTCAGCATTTTCTTTACTCATTTGATTGGGTTGTGGCTGCTCTTGCTGTTTTTGTTCATTCTCTTTCTGTTGTTTCTGCTGCTCCTGCTGGTCTTTTTGATTCTTCTCGTCTTGACCCTGATCGTCCTTTTGCTGATCTTGATTGTCTTGTCCGCCACTCTGATTCTTTTTCAACTGCCATAGGCTCAAGACATAATTATAACGAGTCTCATCATTAAGTGGATCATTGCGAAGCGAATTCTTATAGTATGCAACAGCCTTGTCAAATTGTTTGGCAGACTGCATTACAACACCCATGTTATGATATATTTTAGCTTTACGAATCTTGTTCGTTTCCATTCTGGCAGCTTGTTCGTATTCCTTCATCGCTTCTTCGCCTTTACTCTGGAATAAGAGAGCGTTGCCTAAATTGTAATGAGCCTGAGGGTTTGCATTATCTGCCTCAATAGCCTTCTGATAGCGTACTTGAGCTTTATCGAACAAGCTATCACGCATCAATCGGTTTCCTCGACGTATAAAATCTCTATCGCTCTGGGCAAAACTGCATAGAGCCAATGAAAGAGTAATAATTAAGAAGTATATGCGATTCATTTATCTATCTTATTTTTTGCGAAAAAGGTTCACGAATTTAAATACATGATTCTCTCTCTCCAAAATCAAAACATCTATAAGCAGGAACAATAAGCCCAAAATCAAGAAACCTTGAAACTGTTCATCGTATTCACTGTAAACTTGACTTTCAAGTTTTGCTTTCGCCAACTTGTCGACCTGAGTTTCCAACTTATCTTGGGCAGAACTGCTGTTGTCTACATAGATGTAGGCTCCATCTCCTGCCTTTGCAATTTCACGACACATCTCTTCATTCAACTTAGAGACTACTGTGTTTCCTTCATCGTCTATAATATATTGATTGCTGCCAGGAATAGGGATAGGAGCACCCGTTGGCTGCCCAATACCAAGAACATAAACGCGAATACCTGCCTTCACAGCTTCCTTTGCAGCCTCAATGGCTCCGCCTTCGTTGTCTTCTCCATCTGTAATAAGGAAAACTGCACGACTTACGTCCTCCTGAGTGGTAAAGCTCTTCATTGCCAGACGTATAGCTTCAGCAATATCTGTACCCTGCACGCTAATCATCGAAGGGCTTATAGTCTCTAAAAACATCTTGGCACTCACATAATCACTAGTAATTGGCAATTGGGTGAAAGCTTGACCTGCATATACAATGAGACCTACTTTATCATCCTTCATTCTATCCACCATATTGCTGATCATCATCTTTGCCTTTTCCAAACGATTGGGCTTCACATCCTCGGCCATCATGGAATTACTGATATCCAATGCGATAATAGCCTCAATGCCAGAACGTTCATTGGTATCCACCTTGGTTCCATATTGTGGACGAGCCAAAGCAATGATAAAACAGGCAAGAGCAGCTTCACAAAGCCAAAATTTTATATGAGGACGAATGTGAGAAACATCAATCAACAGTTGTTTTACCAAGTCAGGATCACCATATACCTCAATGTTCTTCCTTTTATGATAAAGGGAATAATAGAAGATAACTGCCAATACAACGAGAAATAAGAGCAGATATAAATATTGAGGATTCTCGAATCTAAACATAACTCCAAACAATTAATTTATGGCAACTTCTTCAATACACTATACCTCAAAAGCAATTCAAGCAAAAGAGCACAGACTGCCACTAAGGCAAACATTCCGAATGCTTCATATCGCTTGGAATATTGCTTTACATTCATTTTCGTTTTCTCCAATTGATCAATCTGCTGGTATACCTCATGAAGTTTCTGGGTATTCGTGGCACGATAGAACTCTCCATCCGTTTTTGCTGCTATGGAAGCCAAGGTTTTTGTGTCAATCTCGACTGGGACATTCTGATAGATTGTTTGTCCTGCTACGACAAAAGGATAAGGGGCAGTTCCATTACTGCCAACGCCAATTGTATAGACACGTATACCAAAACTCTTGGCAATGTCTGCAGCCGTATTCGGACTAATTTGCCCACGATTATTGGTTCCGTCTGTCAGCAAAATAACAACCTTACTCTTTGCCTTACTGTCTTTCAAGCGCGTCACAGCATTCGCAATTCCCATACCAATTGCTGTGCCATCCTCTATCAGCCCTCGTTGTGCCATATCGACACGCATGCCATTAAGCATATTCAGCAGAACTGCATGGTCCACAGTCATGGGACATTGGGTATAAGCTTCACCTGCAAATACTGTCAAACCAATATTATCATTCGGACGACCGTTTATAAACTCGATAGCTACCTTCTTGGCTGCTTCTATGCGATTGGGCTTAAGGTCTTCTGCAAGCATACTTGTACTAACATCCATACACAACATGATGTCAATACCCTCAATACTTTTATTGGTCCAGTTGTTGGACGTCTGCGGACGGGCCAAAGCAAGAATTGCAGCAGTAAAACAAACGATGCGACACAAGAATGGCATGTGCAGCAGGTATGTCCGGAATGTCTTAGGTGCAATACGATATGCATCAGTACTGCTTACCCGAATGGCAGGAGAAGATTTGTCGTGGCAAAGAAGATACCATACAATGTAAGGTATCAAAAGCAACAACAAAAACAAATATTCATAATTGGCAAATGTCATAAGCCATCATAAAAAATTCAACGAACAATATCCAGAATACGCCATACTATCCAGCAGGCAAAACCTACAGACATGGAGATCAGTACAAAGGCTACGATACGCATAGCCCATACCTGATTCATACGGCGTTTATCTGTTTCTTTTATTATTTCAGGTTCCGGTTTAACATTCGGATCTACCTCTACTTTAGTTTGGTTAATATACTCAACTGCCGCCACCAGATTAGCATCATTCTCATTAATCAAAGTGCTCCACTTAGCAAATTTCACCAAATCTGCTGTCGTGAAAATGTCTCGCAACTCACTTAATGCCTGCTCATCGTTTTCACTTGTCAGGCGATCAATTATCTGAGAACTAGTCATCTCCATCGCGCTGAAACCGTAACGCTCCTGAATATAAGTTCTCAGGGCATCAGTCAGCAGAGTATAATATTCCTTGCTATCTTCTTCTGCCCACTTGCGGTCAGCCTTAATCCGTTCGATAGTATCAATAGCTACCTGATGGGGCGGTAATTTCTTCTTCCTGCGTATAATGCGCACAATGGGTTTTCCTTTATGAACACGATCAAACAAGACAATCGAGATAATCAGCATCAACACCACCAGGAAGGATGAATAGACAATCGCTTTCCAATCCTGCCATGAAAATGGAGGTTCCATCACACCATTGGGTGGGAAGAACTGGTCGGCATGCAAGGTATCAACATCCAACGTATACACCTTTATTGCCAGACTCTTTGACTCATACTTCTTACCATCTACCAACACTTCGAAAGGAGGCAGGTAATAAAAGGATGAATCCCATGCCGTGATCAGATAACGTTGCCTGACATCCACGCGCTTTCCTTCATTCATGAAGATACTGTCAGGAGATGCAACATCGACAACCTCAACATTAGGAACCAATTCGTCCCCATTCTTGATGTTGGGCAATTGCAACTTCTGCTTGGAATCCATACTGACATCTAATGTTATGCCTGTCTGCTGACCTACCAACAGTTCCAAAGAATCTATCTTAATGTCAACTGTGACCTGACCTGACAAATAAGAGGTCACGAACATTAAATACAGTATTGGTATCAATCTCTTTATATTCATTCTTAAAAGAAATAATCAACTACGTTTTGCAAACAGACTCATCAAGGCACTCACATAATCCTGATCGGTTCTCACACTCACAGCATCCACGTTACTTCGAGTGAACGTGTCTTTCAGCTTGTCAGATTTTCTTCTCCACCAGGTTGCCTGAGCATTTCGAACTGCCTTGCTGCTGGTATCGATGATCTGCTCCATTCCACTTTCTGCATCATGAACTTTCATCAATCCGATATTAGGCAATTCTGCAAGGCGTTTATCGTATACTTGAATTGCCACCACATCATGTTTACGATTGGCAATCGTCAGTGTCTGGCGGAAATCCTTGTTGTCAAGGAAATCGCTGATCAGGAAAGCTGTACACCTTCTCTTGATAACTCTGGTCAAATACTCTACTGCCTGCTGAATATCCGTTTTCTGACTCTCAGGATGGAAGTCCAACATTTCTCTAATAATATAAAGAATGTGTTTCCTACCCTTCTGAGGAGGGATAAACTTCTCGATCCTGTCGGAAAAGAAAATCACACCTATCTTATCGTTGTTCTGGATAGCAGAAAACGCCAGAGTTGCAGCAATTTCCGTCACCATGTCACGCTTCAGCTGATGTTGAGTGCCAAAATTCAAGCTTCCACTCACATCAATAAGAAGCATAACAGTCAGCTCACGTTCTTCCTCGAAGACTTTGATGAAAGGCTTATTGAAACGAGCCGTCACGTTCCACTCGATGTCTCTGATGTCGTCACCATACTGGTATTCTCGAACCTCAGAGAAAGCCATTCCACGACCTTTGAAGGCGGAATGATACTCACCTGCAAAGATGTTGTTGCTCAGACCTCGAGTCTTTATCTCAATCTGGCGGACGCGTTTCAGGATTTCAGATGTTTCCATCCTATTCTTTTACTTTCTTTACTCTGTCCCCTGCCAATGCAGGAAAGGGAATCAGGGAACCTCAACCTTATTGATGACTTTACTGATAATTTCCTCACTGGTGACATTGCTGGCTTCTGCCTCGTAGGTCAATCCTATCCTGTGACGCATCACATCATGAGCCACACTTCTGACATCCTCAGGAATCACATAACCACGACGCTTGATGAAAGCGTAAGCACGAGCTGCCAAAGCCAAATTGATGCTGGCACGAGGAGAACAGCCGAACTCGATGTAGTCCTTGATTTCGTTCAGGCCATACTTCTCAGGATAGCGGGTGCAGAAAACGATATCAGCTATGTACTGCTCAATCTTCTCGTCGAGATAGACTTGGCGAACAACCTCACGGGCATCAATGATTTCCTTCGTACCCATGATGGGTTTCACAGCTTGGAGCTGAGGACCGATATTCTGGCGAATAATCAGTTTCTCTTCCTCCAGCTTTGGATAATCGATGACAATCTTCAACATGAAACGATCCACCTGCGCTTCAGGCAAGGGATAAGTTCCTTCCTGCTCGATTGGGTTCTGGGTAGCCAACACCAGGAATGGTTTGGGGAGGTCGTAAGTCTGCTTTCCGATAGTGACCTGACGCTCCTGCATAGCCTCGAGCAATGCGCTCTGCACCTTAGCCGGCGCACGGTTGATCTCATCTGCCAAAACGAAGTTGGCAAACACTGGACCTTGCTCAACTACAAATTTCTCGTCCTTCTGACTGTATATCATTGTGCCGATAACGTCAGCAGGAAGCAAATCAGGAGTAAACTGGATACGACTGAACTTGGAGTCGACCAGCTGAGCCAGCGTCTTGATAGCCTTAGTCTTCGCCAAACCTGGCACACCCTCGAGCAAAACATGCCCGTCACTCAATAAACCTATCAACAAGGATTCAATCAAATGCTTCTGTCCTACGATCACCTGATTCATACCAGTAACCAAGTTCGTCACAAAAGCACTCTGTCTTTCTATTCGTTCGTTCAATTCACGAATATCAATGGATTCTGCCATAATACTTATTTTGTTTGTCTATAATCATTTTTCGAAATTGCATACAAAATTAGTGCATTTTACATAGACAAACAAGACAAGATCACTTAAAAAAGTTTATATCTATACTTAAAAACGTTAAAATGGGGAAGAACTACTTTAACAAGGGTAATTTCACCTCATATCCCAAAGGGATAACATCAGGATTTGCGAAGTTATTATGGACAATGATGTATTTTGCAAACTCTTTGTCTCCGTATTCCTCGCGAGCCATCTTATAAAGTGTATCTCCAACTTTCATCTCTCGCGTTCCCTTGGTTCCTATTATCAGATATTTGCCTCCTGGAACTTGGGCATACTGATCCTCAGGTCTGGGACGAGGGGCAGGCTCTTGGACTTTGTCCTTCTGCGCAGCTTCTTGTTTACGGGCATCCGCTTCACCCTTTTTGCTCACTTTTTCTTTCTGAACCACTTTGACATCATCGCAAACAGGACAAAGCCATCTGTAATATCCAGCAAAATAGCTTAATGCCATCAGCAGCAGGACCACACAGGCGCGAAGAGCATGTTTCCACACATTTGATTTATCTGAGGGAAGCTTCGTTCCGTCACCACCAGACAAGGCAGACAAGGGTGCAACAGCATCTTCGCCACCATCCTCCACATCATTCTCGACCGCGTCTCCCTTGTCCTCAACTTCAACTTCTGCTTCTTCTGCAGGCAAAGTCTGTTGGCTTTCCTCCTGTGGTATAGTGACCTCGAGATTTTCAACACGTTCCTCCTCCACTTTCAACGTGTTGATTTGCTCATCACAACACGTTCTTTCCGTGAGGTCATCTGGAACTGTTGCCAAAGTCGAGATTACACTCTGGTCAGAATCAGCAGAAGCGGGAGTTTCATCGACAGCAGGTTCTTCCGTAATTTCCACAGGGACAACAGGTTGCTCAGGAGATATTAAATCTTCAGTCGAATCTTCATCCTTGGGAAGTCTCGTCATCACATCCAAATCTATTCCTTCGTTTAGGATGACTGTCTCAAATGCGGCGAAAGGTTTATTCACGCGATCACGAAGTGAAGCCTCTGGGGTAAAAGAGATTTTGGAATGACCCTCAATCAGGATCCGCTCAGCCGTGTTCACGTTTACGCTCTCTCTGTCTGCCACATCGATTAGCTTAAACGTACCCAGCCCCTTGACCTTGACTGTTTTCTCACGAGCCAAGCTATCCCCTAAGACTTCAAAGAAAAGGCGGACGAACTTGTTGGCACGAGCCTTTGTAAGTTTCTTATCCTTGACAAATATTTCTGCCAGTTCAGATACAGAGATTTTGTTTTCCATACGACTTTGGACTTTAGTTCAAATTATAATACCAGAGAGCTCAAATCTCCATACTACGCATTTATTTTCTGCTTGAGCGAACCTGACGGCTTGAAAGTAACAACCATTTTGGGAGGAATGAGCATTTTCTGCTTGGTGACAGGATTCACGACCACGCGCTCTAGCTTCTTCTTTACCTCAAAGGTGCCAAACTCAGGGATGACGATGAAATCTTCGTCTACCAGCCTTTTCTCTATCTCGCCAAGTAAAGTGCTGGTCAATTCATTGACTTCCTTGGAAGGCATTCCAGATTCCCGTATCAGCCTATTGATAAATTCCTTGTTTGTCATATCTTTAAAACTCCTATACTTTCACATTTCCATAAAGATCGAAATCGTCCGCCTGCTCGATGTGGACGTCGTAAAACTCTCCTACGGCCAAATGGGGATTATCAGAGACCTTTATCAACACTTCAGGGTCCACCTCAGGTGAGTCATACTCCGTTCGACCAATGTAATAATCCCCTTCCACCCTATCCAGGATGACTTTATAATCTCTGCCCACTTTGGCTTCCTGAACAGCTCTGGAGATATTCTGCTGGACGCGCATGAGTTTATTCAGTCGTATTTCTTTTACTTCCTGAGGAATATCATCCGTAAAATGCGATGCGCTGTATGTCCCATCCTCTTCACTATAGGCAAAGGCGCCAAGTCTTTCAAACTTAGCCCATTTCACGAATTCAAGCAACTCCTGGAAACCTTCCTCCGTCTCACCTGGATGGCCAACCATCATTGTTGTTCTAAGATGAATCCCAGGAACTTCCTCACGAATCTTTTCAACCAATTCGTATGTGTCTCGCTTTGTCACATGTCTGCGCATGGCTGACAAAACAGGGTCAGCAATGTGCTGGAAAGCCAAATCCAGATATTTACAGACATTATCCCGCTCACGCATGACTTGCAAGAGATCCAATGGGAAATCGGCCGGATAAGCATAATGCAATCGAATCCACTCCACACCAGGAATGTCACTTAGGCGGGATATGAGTTCTGCAATCGCTTTCCTGCCATACAGATCGACTCCATAGTAAGTCAGCTCTTGGGCAATCACCTGGAATTCTTTCACTCCTTTACTTACAAGCAAGCGAACTTCCTCTTCCAAATCTTCGATGGAACGGCTCTTGTAGCGACCTGTAATCAGAGGAATTGCACAATACGAGCAGAAGCGGTCACACCCTTCTGATATCTTCAAGTATGCGTAATGGCTAGGAGTTGTCAAGGTGCGATCATTCCAAGAAGTATAGTCGCAACTTTTCTTCAAGTCAGACAACAAGTCAGACCAATTGAACTTACCATAGAATTTATCAACTTCAGGCAACTCAACCTCTAAATCATGCATGTATCGCTCACTCAAGCATCCCATCACATAGAGATACTTCAACCTACCAGCCGATTTGCGTTGAGCCATTTCCAGGATCATGTTGATGCTTTCTTCTTTAGCATCCCCAATAAAGCCACAAGTGTTCACTACAGCAATCTCCCCTTCAGGATTAGTTGCATCGTGTGTCACATTGTAGCCACTCAGCTCCAGTTGACGTATCAATCGCTCACTATCAACCAGATTCTTGCTACAACCCAACGTGATAATATCGATGGTATTTTTCTTCATTCTCCAAACAAAGAATTGACAA
>JAEEGF011726150.1_pt1 | contig 89171 bp, 88 predicted proteins | sample 9134171 | NCBI WGS metagenome assembly JAEEGF01 (sample SAMN16246542, study PRJNA631951) | gut metagenome | biome: gut microbiome; feature: rumen; material: AP-attached | host: Bos | place: Iran: Karaj | collected 2018-10 | reverse complement strand
AGCTGGCTGGTATGCGTGGACTTATGGCTGATACAACAGGTCGTACAATCGAACTTCCTATCAAGTCAAACTTCCGTGAAGGTCTTGACGTTCTGGAGTATTTCATGTCAGCTCATGGTGCTCGTAAGGGTCTTTCTGATACAGCTCTTCGTACAGCCGATTCAGGTTACCTTACACGTCGAATGGTTGATGTATCACAGGAACTTATTATTCGTGAAGTTGACTGTTCTGCAGGCAAGGAAGAGATTCCTGGCATGACAGTACGTGCTTTCATGGATGGAAAAGAAACCATCGAGCCATTGTCAGATCGTATCACAGGACGTTTCTCATGCGAGACTATCAAGGACGCAGAAGGAAATGTACTTGTTAAGAAGAATCATATGATCACACCAAGCCGTGCAGAGAAGATTCTCTCTGTAGGTGTAAATGCTAAGGGTGGTCCGATCGAGGCAGTTAAGATCCGTACAATCCTTACATGCCGCAGCCACGTTGGTATCTGTGCTAAGTGTTATGGTGCTAACATGGCAACAGGTGAAGCAGTACAGGTTGGTGAAGCAGTTGGTATCATCGCTGCTCAGTCAATCGGTGAGCCTGGTACACAGCTTACTATGAGAACATTCCATACCGGTGGTGTTGCCGGCGGAGATATCACACAGGGTCTTCCTCGTGTAGAAGAATTGTTCGAAGCACGTAAGCCTAAGGGACTTGCTATCATCTCAGAGCTTGATGGTCAGGTAGAGATCCGTGACACTAAGAAGAAGCGTGAAGTTGTCGTTACTAATGACGAGACAGGTGAATCAAAGGCATATCTTATCCCTTATGGTTCACGTATCAAAGTTCAGGATAAGCAGACAATTGAAGCTGGTGATGAACTTACAGAAGGTTCTGTAAATCCTCACGATCTTCTCAAGATCAAGGGTATCCGTGCAGTACAGGATTACCTTCTTAGAGAGGTACAGAGAGTATATCGTCTTCAGGGTGTTGATATCTGCGATAAGCATATCGAAGTTATCGTACGTCAGATGCTCAATAAGGTTATGATCGATGAAAGTGGAGATACTAACTACCTTCCTGGAACACTTGTAAGCGTTCTTGACTTCGAGGATGACAATGAAAGACTCATCTCAGAAGGTAAGAGACCTGCAGTAGGTAAGCAGGTAATCCTTGGTATCACCAAGTCAGCACTTGCAACAGATTCCTTCCTGTCAGCTGCTTCCTTCCAGGAAACAACTAAGGTTCTGACAGATGCAGCTATCCGCGGTAAGGTTGATCCGCTTCTTGGTCTTAAAGAGAACGTTATCATCGGTAAACTTATTCCTGCTGGTACAGGTCTTAAGAGATATCGTGACGTTGGTCTTAATACAGACGAACACTTCAAGGATCCTGCAAGAATGATCCTTCGTAAACAGCCTTCAGTAAGCAGAGCTGCCTTCGAAGCTGAAAGTGATATTGATGACAATATCGCTATCGAAGAAACAGTTACTGTAATGGATGATGACGAATAAATCAGTTCTGTATTGACAATATTGCATTAAAATATTATAATATCGAATTGTGTGAAAATACGGAAAGGGGAACGTATGTCCTCTTTCCGTGTTCGCACGTTGATATACACATTTCAACAGGAGGTAAAAAGAATGCCAACATTTAACCAGTTAGTCAGAAAAGGTCGTCAGACATCTGTAAAGAAGTCTACTGCTCCTGCTCTTCAGAAGGGTTTTAACTCTCTTCACAAGAAGGACATAGCTACAGCTTCTCCTCAGAAGCGTGGTGTCTGCACAGCTGTAAAGACAGCAACACCTAAAAAGCCTAACTCAGCTCTTCGTAAGATCGCCAGAGTGCGTCTTTCAAACGGCATCGAGGTAACATCCTATATTCCTGGTGAAGGTCACAACCTTCAGGAGCATAGCGTTGTTCTTATCCGTGGTGGAAGAGTTAAGGATCTGCCTGGTACAAGATATCACATTATCCGTGGTACACTTGATACAGCCGGTGTTGCAGATCGTAAGCAGGCTCGTTCCAAGTATGGCGCTAAGAGACCTAAGGCCTCAAAGTAATTTAGTAACAAAAAAATATTAAGTGTTGGGTTCTTTGAACATATAGTAATATAAATGATCAAACGAGCTTGCAGTTAAACTCGGACTGAACATACGGCAGTCAAAGTAATACAGCAGTAGAAGCTTTATCAGTTATATTAGTAAGTTTTAGGAAAACCGCACGAACACTTAATGCATGCGAGGCACTTGTGCACAAGTTGCCGTAGAAAGCCCCGCAAGTGAGTACCTATGATTTATTAACTAATAAGGAGGGAAGAACCGTGCCGCGTAAAGGACATATTGTAAAACGTGATGTACTGGAAGATCCAATGTACAACAGCAAGGTTGTAACAAAGCTTGTAAACCAGGTTATGCTGGATGGCAAGAAAGGTGTTGCACAGAAGATTGTATACGGAGCTTTCGCACAGGTTGAAGAGAAGGCTGGAAAGCCAGCTCTCGAAGTATTTGAGACAGCTATGAATAATATCATGCCTGCACTCGAAGTAAAAGCTAGACGTATTGGTGGTGCTACATACCAGGTTCCGATCGAGGTTAGACCGGACAGACGTCAGGCCCTGGCTCTTCGCTGGCTTGTACTGTTTTCACGTAAGAGAGGCGAGAAGACTATGATCGATCGTCTCGCTGGCGAGATTATGGATGCTTCTAACAATACAGGAGCAGCTGTAAAGCGTAAGGAAGACATGCACAAGATGGCAGATGCAAACAAGGCTTTCTCACACTACAGATTCTAATTATATATTCTGTTATAGAACGTTGTTTGCAATCATTTAGGAGGAAGAACCATTGGCTAAAAGAGAATATCCATTGGAGAGAACCAGAAATATAGGTATCATTGCTCATATCGATGCTGGTAAAACAACATGTACAGAGCGTATCCTCTATTATACTGGTGTTAACTACAAGATTGGTGAGACACACGACGGCGCTTCTACCATGGACTTCATGGAACAGGAGAGAGAGCGTGGAATCACAATTCAGTCTGCAGCTACAACATGCCACTGGACTCCACAGGAATACGGCAAAAAGATCGCTGGTGCTCCTGAGTATCGTCTTAACATTATCGATACTCCTGGTCACGTAGACTTCACAGCAGAAGTTGAGCGTTCACTCCGTGTACTTGATGGTGCAGTTGGTATCTTTGATGCTAAGAACGGCGTTGAGCCACAGTCTGAGAACGTATGGCGTCAGGCTGACACATACGGCGTACCACGTATCGCATTCATCAACAAGATGGATATCGTTGGTGCAAACTTCTACCACGATCTGGATATGATCCGTGATCGTCTTGGAAAGAACCCGATCGCTATCAATATCCCGATCGGTGCTGAAGATACTTATGAAGGACTTATCGATCTCTTCGAAATGAAAGCTTATTATTTCAAGGGTGAGAAGGGTGCTGATGAAGATTGTGAAGAAATCCCTGAGGAACTCAAGGATCAGGCTGAAGAGTGGCACAACAAGATGGTTGAGCAGATCGTAGAGCTTGATGAGAACCTTATGGAGAAATACCTTGAAGGCGAAGAAGTTACTACAGCAGAGCTCAAAGCAGCTCTTCGTAAGGGAACAATCGCTTCTGAGGCAGTTCCTGTATGTAACGGAACAGCTTACAGAAACAAGGGTGTTCAGAAGCTTCTTGATGCAGTTATCGAGTATCTTCCTGCTCCTACAGATGTACCGGATGTTGAAGGTACAGATATGGAAGGAAATGAGATCACATGTAAGTCTACAGAGGATGGCCCTCTTGCAGCTCTTGCATTCAAGATCGTATCTGATCCTTTCGTAGGTAAGCTTGCATTTATCCGTGTTTACAGAGGTATCCTCAAGTCAGGATCTTATGTACTCAACTCAACAAAGGATAAGAAGGAACGTGTAGGTCGTATCATGCAGATCCATGCTGATAAGCGTACAGAGATCCAGGAAGCATTTGCTGGTGATATCGCTGCAGCAGTTGGTTTCAAGGATACAACTACAGGTGATACAATCTGTGATGAGAACAGTCCTGTTATCCTCGAGTCTATCGAGTTCCCTGATCCTGTTATCGAGCTCGCTATCGAGCCTAAGACAAAAGCAGGCCAGGCTAAGCTTGGTGAAGCTCTTGGTAAGCTTTCTGAAGAAGATCCTACATTCCAGGTACACACTAACCACGAGACAGGTCAGACTATCATCGCTGGTATGGGTGAAGTTCAGCTGGAAGTTATCGTTGACCGTCTCCTTCGTGAGTTCAAGGTTGAGGCTAACGTAGGTGCACCGCAGGTTGCATATAAGGAAGCATTCACAAAGGCTGTAGATATCGAGTCTAAGTATGCTAAGCAGTCCGGTGGTCGTGGTCAGTATGGTCACTGTAAAGTTAGATTCGAGCCTATGGATGCTAACGGTGAAGAGCTTTACAAGTTCGATAACGAAGTTGTCGGCGGTGCTATTCCTAAGGAATTCATCCAGCCTATTTCTGAAGGTATCGAAGAGGCTATGAAAGCCGGTAATATTGCTGGATTCCCTGTTGTTGGTATCCACGCAACTGTATACGACGGATCATATCATGAAGTCGATTCATCTGAAATGGCATTCCACATTGCCGGATCTATGGCATTCAAGGATGCTATGGCTAAGGCATCACCTGCACTTCTTGAGCCTATCATGAAGGTTGAGGTTACAATGCCTGAGGAATACATGGGTGATGTTATCGGTGATATCAACTCCCGTCGTGGCCGTGTAGAAGGTATGGATGACATGGGCAATGGTAAGATTGTTCGTGCATACGTTCCTCTTGCTGAGATGTTCGGTTATGCAACAGACCTTCGTTCTAAGACACAGGGTCGTGGTAACTACTCAATGTTCTTTGAGAAGTATGAGCCAGTACCGAAGAACGTTGCTGACAAGGTTATCTCACAGTACAAGCAGGCCTAATTTAAGCAAAAAAGCTTGAATTTGCGCCGATTATCGAATATAATCGTTTATAGTCGGTGCTCAAAATATTCAATAACAATAATGATAATGTTGTTACACATTCATTTAAGGAGGACTTAAAAAATGGCAAAGGCACATTTTGACAGAACAAAGCCGCATTGTAACATTGGTACAATCGGACACGTTGACCACGGTAAGACAACTCTTACAGCTGCTATCACAGCAGTTCTTGCTGACAGACAGGGTGGCGAAGCAGTAGCTTTCGATCAGATCGATAAGGCACCTGAAGAAAAGGCACGTGGAATAACAATTTCATCTGCTCACATCGAGTATGAGACAAACAACAGACACTATGCACACGTTGACTGCCCTGGCCACGCTGATTATGTAAAGAACATGATCACTGGTGCAGCTCAGATGGATGGCGCTATCCTCGTTGTTGCTGCTACAGACGGTGTTATGGCTCAGACAAAGGAGCACGTTCTTCTTGCTCGTCAGGTAGGCGTTCCTTACATCGTTGTATTCATGAACAAGTGCGATATGGTTGATGATCCTGAACTTCTTGACCTTGTTGAGATGGAGATCAGAGACCTTCTTAACGAGTACGAGTTCCCTGGCGATGATACACCTATCATCCGTGGTTCAGCTCTTAAGGCTCTTGAGGATCCTAAGTGCGAATGGGGTGACAAGATCGTTGAGCTTATGGATACAGTTGATTCTTATATCCCTGATCCTGCTCGTGAGATCGACAAGCCTTTCCTTATGCCTGTTGAGGACGTATTCACAATCACAGGTCGTGGTACAGTTGCTACAGGCCGTGTTGAGAGAGGTCAGCTCCACCTTAACGACGAAATCGAAATCGTTGGTATCAAGGAAGAGACAAAGAAGTCAGTTGTTACAGGTATCGAGATGTTCCGTAAGACTCTTGACTACGCTGAAGCTGGTGATAACGTAGGTATCCTTCTTCGTGGTGTAGATCGTACAGAGATCGAAAGAGGACAGGTTGTAGCTGTTCCTGGAACAGTTACTTGCCACAAGAAGTTCACAGCTGAGGTTTACGTTCTTACAAAGGATGAAGGTGGACGTCATACTCCTTTCTTCAACAACTATCGTCCTCAGTTCTACTTCAGAACAACAGACGTAACAGGTGTATGTAACCTTCCTGAAGGTACAGAGATGTGCATGCCTGGTGACCACGTAACAATGTCTATCGAACTTATTCACCCTATCGCTATGGAGCAGGGTCTTACATTCGCTATTCGTGAAGGCGGACGTACAGTAGGTTCAGGCCGTGTTGCTACAATCATCGAGTAATTGTATATAACCTGAATTTATACGGCTTTCGGAGTTTTCTCCGAAAGCCGTTTTTTTTATAAATAAGAATATATTTTAAGGATCATTGACGTAACATTATATTATTATCTTGTAGATCAACTTTTATGATTAATGGATTTTCGTGATACCAATTTATAGATACTTCAAATTAGAGGCACTTGAATTAGTCTTGAACATGGTATTATGATCGAATCTTTCAGCCATATTTCATATTTTTATCAAATATTACATGTATAATATAGATTAAGGTCTAAGAATATAGCTTAGACCTTAATTTGATGTTAGGCAATAAAACCTTTTCATAAATGCATAAAAAGGAGTATAATCTAACAGCTATGGATGCTTGAAATAATTTTTCAAGGATATATAATGAAACTTTGCGGTTTCGTTATAAAAATAATACGGATATGGGGAGCAATTAATGGAACGAGATAAAATACCGGCGGAAAGAATGCTCGGTAATATTTCTTTATCAGATTTAAAATCAATATCACAGGAAGATATAGAGCAGCTACTAAGGATAACTGATCAGATACAGGACTTTCAGGAACTCATGATGAAATATGAGTGTGCAATGTATGAGATCAAGACAAAGCTTGATGTTCTTAACAAAGAGCTGTCTCTTCGCAACAATCGTAATCCTTTTGAATCTATCAAGACCAGGATCAAAGCACCTATAAGTCTTTTTGAGAAGATGCAGAGAAAGGGGCTTCCATTTACAGTAGACAATATTAAAGATAATATAAGCGATGTTGCCGGAATTAGAGTTATCTGCTCATTTATAGACGATATCTATATGTTGGCAGATTGCCTTAAAGATCAGGATGATGTCAGACTTATTGAGATCAAGGATTATATAGAGAATCCTAAGCCAAGTGGATATCGAAGCCTTCATCTTATATTGGAGATACCGATATTCCTGACTCATGACAAAGAATTCATGACTGTTGAAGTTCAGTTTAGAACAATAGCCATGGATTTCTGGGCAAGTCTCGAGCATAAGATGAAGTACAAAAAAGATATACAGGATGCTGAGATGATAACGGAAGATCTGTGCTTTTCTGCAGATATGATTAATCAGATAGACAGAAGGATGCAACAGATAAGAGAAAGGATCGATGCTGGAAGAGCCAAAGAGGATACAGAAGGTCCAAGGATTGATTTTAGCAATCTGAAAAAAGAAATTGAAGAATTATCAGATGATAGCAGCAATGTTGAAAAGAATGTAAAATCACCTGCTGAACAAAAAAGTTCTGAGAATTCAATAGGAGCAGTTCTGGATGCAGCCAAGAAGCAGATCAGTCAGATGAGTGATAATGGTGTAAAAGAAAACAGCGCATCATCAGATGACGTTGATAGGCATGATTTACAGGATATAGAATCAAGAACTGAAATTGAAAATGGGAAAAAATCAAAAAAGAAAGTAATAGAGATTGAGCAATCTGATCCAATTTTTATAGCTTCGGCCAATGCACAGAGCTCATCTAAAAAGAATAGTGCCAAGGCTGTTGAGTCAAGTCTTAGGTGAAGGCTAAGGGAAGAATCATAAATAATCCAGAGAATAATTCTGATTAAAATATAGCTTGATTGTTATGATAATATGTAAAAAACTTAGTGGTGTAATAAGCCACTAAGTTTTTTTGTTCGTTTATTATCAGATTTTATAGTGCTGTCCATCTTCCGCTTGCACCGCAAGGAAGAACCAGACCATTAGAAGAAACCGGAAGACCGACTTCATCAGCTTCAATCTTGCCTTTATGAATAGGATCAAGGACTGTGTGAAGCATATATGAAAGAACTGCAGGCTGCAGACCGGTTGTATATGAGTTGATCAGGAAGAAAAGAGGATTGTCCGAAAGAATCTGTGAACAAAGCTCTATGAAAGGATAGATACTTTCCTCAATCTTCCAGATCTCACCCTTAGGACCTCTTCCATATGAAGGAGGATCCATAATGATCGCATCATACTTGTTGCCACGGCGAATCTCTCGCTGTACAAATTTAACACAGTCGTCAACAAGCCATCTGATACTGGCATCTGCAAGTCCGGATGAAACTGCATTTTCTTTAGCCCAGGTAACCATTCCTTTACTTGCATCCACGTGAGTTACGGATGCACCGGCAGCAGCTGCAGAAACAGTTGCTCCACCTGTATAGGCGAAGAGATTTAGAACTTTGATTTCACGACCGGATTCGCGAATGAGTTTGGAGAACCAGTCCCAGTTAGCAGCCTGTTCAGGGAACAAACCCGTATGTTTGAAACTAAAAGGCTTAAGATGGAACGTCAGTGAATTATAACTTATAGTCCATTCTTCTGGAAGTGAATGAAACTCCCATTCACCGCCGCCTTTATTGCTCCTGTGATAATGTCCATTAGGTTTTCTCCATCCAGGGAGCTTTTTATCTGTATTCCAAATAACCTGAGGATCAGGACGTACAAGCTGGTATTTACCCCATCTTTCAAGCTTCTCTCCATTAGATGTATCTAATACTTCATAATCTTTCCAATTTTCAGCAAGCCACATAATTACTCCATTTCAATAGCTTTGTTTTACAACAGTGGATTTGATATCTACTAATATAATATAGCGAATCTGATTATATTACAAAAAAGAATATATTGAAATAGTTAATGTAAAGTAATAAGAGTAATAAGAAAGCACCCGGAGAATAAGTGATCAATTGCAAGAATCAGTTCAGACTATCAACAGTGATTAATAATAGAGATAATTGATAAAAGAAATGAGTAAAGGCAACCTATAATATATAATCTGTGATAAACATAAAAACAGCTATATGTATTGAAAATTCGGGCTTTATGAGAGTTATTAATCGAAATATGATAAATAAACGCAATTGGAGATTAATATATATCAAGAAAAATGACATTTACAATCCTCTTTGCTTTATTTTGACGAAAAATCATATAAAAGGCTTGCAAAACAGAAAAAAAAGTAATATAGTAGCTATTGCTGTGACATGATAGCGTTGAAGCGAGAGGTTGCCACATTATCCAGTGATGTGGGTTTTCCGTGGAGCGAATGTCAGTGGGCTGCAAAGCAGCCACAAAATCATGACGACAAGTCACTGTACAAGCAAATGATGTCTGCTGCAAATCCTTAGGGATTGATGGGCAGAAACGACGTGAAGTGAAAATCTGAGTTGTAATTTGGGTTGCGAATCAGGACACACACGGGAGAATGTACAGTCACCGCTTGTCGTACTTAAACAAAAGTGCGAAAAGGAGGCGACTTTTTTTATGGCAAATCAGGTAATGAGGATTACTCTTAAAGCATATGATCATCAGTTAGTTGATGCATCTGCTAAGAAGATCATCGAGACAGTCAAGAAGAACGGATCTCAGGTTTCAGGACCAGTTCCGCTTCCTACTAAGAAGGAAGTAGTAACAATTCTTCGTGCTGTACACAAGTACAAGGATTCTAGAGAGCAGTTCGAACAGAGAACTCACAAGAGACTGATCGATATCATCACACCTACACCTAAAACAGTTGATGCTCTGCAGAGACTCGAGATGCCTGCAGGTGTATACATCAACATCAAGATGAAATAATTCATCAGAAACTACTAAAATCTAACCTCTACTAGTATGATGCAAGACGCATGATGCCGCGACACTGGAAATTACTTACATTAAGTAATAAAACGACATTGCGAACGATTTAAGCATCCGCTGTAGATGAATCAGGAGGTAAAACATGAAGAAGGCTATTTTAGCTACTAAGGTCGGAATGACCCAGATCTTCAAAGAAGACGGTTCACTTGTTCCTGTAACAGTACTTCAGGCTGGACCGTGCGTAGTAACACAGATCAAGACACAGGAAAACGACGGTTATTCTGCTGTTCAGGTTGGTTTCGTAGATAAGAAAGAAAAGAACTACGAAGCAGGCCAGGTATGGCACAGACATGGCGTAAACAAGGCTGAGGCTGGTCACTTCAAGAAGGCCGGTGTTACATCCAAGAGATACGTCAGAGAGCTTAAACTTGAGAATGCAGCTGATTATCAGCTTGGCGCAGAGATCAAGGCAGACATCTTCGCAGATGGAGACAAGATCGATGCAACAGCTATCTCAAAGGGTAAAGGTTTCCAGGGCGCCATCAAGAAGAATGGTCAGCACAGAGGACCTATGGCTCACGGTTCAAAGTTCCATCGTCATCAGGGTTCTAACGGTTCAAGTTCTGATCCTAGCCGTGTATTCAAGGGTAAAGGTATGCCAGGTCACATGGGCGCTGTAAGAGTTACAGTTCAGAACCTTGAAGTTGTAAAGGTAGACGCTGAGAAGAATCTCATTCTTGTTAAAGGCGCTGTACCAGGACCTAAGAAGGGCCTTGTTACTATCAAAGAAACAACAAGAGTTGAGGCATAACGAAGGAAAGGAGGACCATTCAGATGGCTAACGTATCTGTTTTAAATATGGAAGGTAAAGAAGTTGGCAAGATCGACTTAAACGATGCTGTATTCGGAGTTGATGTCAACGAGCACCTTGTACACCTTGCAGTTGTTCAGTATCTTGCTAACAATCGTCAGGGTACACAGAAAGCAAAGACTCGTTCCGAAGTTTCCGGAGGTGGCAGAAAGCCATGGAGACAGAAGGGAACAGGTCATGCTAGACAGGGTTCAACAAGATCTCCTCAGTGGACAGGTGGCGGTGTTGTATTCGCACCAGTTCCAAGAGATTATTCCTTCAAGATGAACAAGAAGGAGAAGCAGGCAGCCCTTAAGTCCGCTCTCACAGATAAGGTTGAAAGCGGCAATGTAGTTGTTCTTGACGAGCTTAAGTTCGATGAGATCAAGACAAAGAAGTTTGCTGAAGTTATGGCTAACATCAATGTAGACCGTAAGGCACTTGTTGTTCTTGCTGATAACGATCAGAACGTAGTTCTTTCAGCTCGTAACTTTGCTCAGGCTAAGACAATGCAGGCTACTACACTTAACGTTTACGATATCGTAAATGCAAAGACACTGGTTCTTACTAAGGACGCAGTAAGCAAGATCGAGGAGGTGTACGCATAATGGCAGCACTCGAATATTATGACATTATCCTGAAGCCCGTTCTGACTGAGAAGTCAATGAACCTTATGGGCGATAAGAAATACACATTCCTTGTAAATCCTCAGGCTAACAAGAGTCAGATCAAGGAAGCTGTAGAGAAGATGTTCGAAGGTACTAAGGTTGCTAAGGTTAACACACTTAACGCTGATGGTACAAAGAGAAGAAGAGGTCAGGCAGTAGGTTTCACAGCTAAGACAAAGAAGGCTGTAGTAACTCTGACAGCAGATTCTAAAGACATCGAGATTTTCCAGGGACTCTAATTTAGATAATAATAATTATGCGTGCAAGGCCCATTTAAAGAGTCCGGGGGCCAAGGGCTAGTCCCTCGCATGCGACAAAATAAGGAGAAAAAGAATCATGGGAATTAAGAAGTATGGTCCTTATACCCCATCCAGAAGAAACATGACTGGTTCTGATTTCGCTGAAATCACAAAGAAGACTCCTGAGAAGAAGCTTCTTGTTTCAAAGAACAGCATCGCTGGACGTAATAACCAGGGTAAGATCACAGTTAGACACAAAGGTTGCGGCGGAAGAGTTAAATACAGACTCGTAGACTTCAAGAGAAATAAAGATGATATGCCTGCAAAGGTTATCGGTATCGAGTACGATCCTAACCGTACAGCAAACATTGCTCTTATCTGCTATGCAGATGGAACAAAGTCATACATCCTTGCTCCTGCAGGTCTGACAGACGGCATGACAGTTATGAACGGTGCTAACGCAGAAATCCGTGTTGGTAACTGCCTTCCCCTTTCAGCTATTCCTGTAGGTACTGAAGTTCACAACATCGAGCTTTATCCTGGAAAGGGTGGACAGCTTGTTCGTTCAGCTGGTAACTCTGCACAGCTTATGGCTAAGGGTGAGAAGTACGCTACACTTCGTCTTCCTTCAGGTGAGATGAGAATGGTTCCGATCGAGTGCCGTGCAACAATCGGTGAGGTCGGCAACATTGAACATAACCTTATCAATTATGGTAAGGCAGGCCGTATTCGTCACATGGGTATCCGTCCTACAGTTCGTGGTTCTGTTATGAACCCTAACGATCACCCACACGGTGGTGGTGAAGGTAAGGCTCCGGTAGGTCGTCCGGGTCCATGCACACCTTGGGGCAAGCCTGCTCTTGGTTATAAGACACGTAAGTCCAAGAAGGCTTCTAACAAGCTCATCGTAAGAAGAAGAAACGGTAAAGCCATCAAATAATTGAAGGGAGAATAAAATGTCAAGATCACTTAAAAAGGGACCTTTCGCTGACGCAAGTCTCTTAAAGAAAATAGATGCTATGAACGCACAGAACGAAAAGCAGATCATCAAGACCTGGTCACGTCGTTCAACGATCTTCCCTTCATTTGTAGGGCACACGATCGCAGTTCACGACGGTAGAAAGCACATCCCGGTATATGTAACTGAGGATATGGTTGGCCATAAACTTGGTGAGTTCGTTCAGACCAGAACTTTCCGCGGCCACTCAGGCAACGAGAAAAAGACAGGTGCCAGATAAGGTAGAGCGAAAGGAGGTTCATTATGGCAACAGAAGAAAAGAAGAAGTCCAGATCTCAATATAAAGTTGAGAGAAATAGAGAAAATAGAGAGACAAGACCACACGCAAAGCTTACATACGCTAGAATTCCTGTTCAGAAGGCATGCTTCGTTATGGACGCTATCCGTGGTAAGGATGTAACAACAGCTCTTGCTATCTTACAGTACAATCCAAGATATGCTTCAAGCGTTATCTATAAGCTTCTTGCAAGTGCTGCAGCAAATGCTGAGTTCCAGGGTAAGAACCGTGAGAATCTTTACATTGCTGAGTGCTACGCAAACAACGGCCCTATCATGAAGAGAATTCATCCTAGAGCACAGGGTAGAGCTTACAGAATCAACAAGAGAATGAGCAACCTTAGCATCATTCTGGATGAGAGATAAGAAAGGAGAGCTAAAATCAAATGGGACAGAAAGTTAATCCGCATGGCATGAGAGTAGGCGTTATAGCTGACTGGGATTCCAGATGGTACGCTGAAGAGGGTGCATTTGCTGATAATCTTGTTGAAGATTACAAGATCAGAAAGTACCTTAAGAAAAAGTTATATGCTGCAGGTGTTTCCAAGATCGAGATCGAGAGAGCATCTGACAGAGTTAAGGTTATCGTTTTCACAGCTAAGCCCGGCGTAGTAATCGGTAAGGGCGGTAACGAAATCGAGATCACAAAGAAAGAGCTTCAGAAGCTTACAGATAAAAAGGTCATGGTTGACATTAAAGAGATCAAGAGACCTGACCGCGATGCTCAGCTTGTTGCAGAAAACATTGCAAGCCAGCTTGAGAACCGTGTATCCTTCAGAAGAGCTATGAAGTCTTCAATGTCAAGATCCATGAAGGCAGGAGTTCTTGGTATCAAGGCTTGCTGCGGTGGACGTCTTGGTGGTGCTGATATTGCTCGTAAAGAGTTCTACAGCGAAGGAACAATTCCGCTTCAGACACTTAGAGCTGATATTGATTATGGTTTTGCAGAAGCAGATACAACCTATGGTAAGGTTGGTGTCAAGGTTTGGATCTATAAGGGAGAAGTTCTTCCTAAGAAAGGACCTAAGGCTGATGCTGACAAGGAAGGGAGCGATAAATAATGTTAATGCCAAAGAGAGTTAAACACCGTAAACAGTTCCGTGGTTCTATGGCTCACAAAGCTACTCGCGGTACAACAATCTCTTACGGTGAGTTCGGAATAGTTGCCCTTGATCCTTGCTGGATCAGATCCAACCAGATTGAGGCTGCCCGTGTAGCTATGACACGTTTCACAAAGCGTGGTGGACAGGTTTGGATCAAAATTTTCCCGGATAAGCCTGTTACAGCAAAACCTGCTGAAACTCGAATGGGTTCCGGAAAAGGTACTGTAGAGTACTGGGTATCTGTAGTAAAGCCAGGTCGCGTAATGTTCGAGATCGGCGGTGTATCTGAAGATGATGCCAGAGAAGCACTTCGTCTTGCTATGCACAAGCTTCCTTGCCGCTGCAAGATCGTTTCCAAGGCTGATTTGGAAGGTGGTGTATCTGATGAAAACTAATACATATGTTGAAGAGCTTAATAAGAAGGATGCAAAGGCTCTTAATGAAGAGCTTGTTTCTGCAAAGAAGGAACTTTTCAATTTAAGATTCCAGAAGGCTACTAACCAGCTGGACAATACTGCTAGAATCAACACTGTTCGTAAGAACATTGCTAGAATTCAGACAGTTATCACACAGAAGTCTAAAGTAGCTGAATAATTTCGCTGAAGTTGCGGGAAAGGATAAAGAATCGTGGAAAGAAATCTTAGAAAAACACGTGTTGGTAAGGTTACAAGTGATAAGATGGACAAGACCATCACTGTTTCCATTGAAGACCATGTAAAACATCCTCTTTACAAGAAGATCGTTAAGAAAACATATAAGCTTAAGGCACATGATGAGAACAATGAGTGTCATGTTGGCGATACAGTAAAGGTCATGGAGACAAGACCACTTTCAAAAGATAAGAGATGGAGACTTGTTTCTATTATTGAGCGCGCAAAGTAATTTTGAGTATAATTTCTTTGAAATTAAACTCATATCCTGCGCATTATAAAGAAGGAGAATTAACATGATTCAACAGGAAAGCAGACTTAATGTCGCTGATAATACTGGTGCAAAAGAACTGCTTTGCATTCGTGTTATGGGCGGATCTACAAGAAGATATGCGAGAATCGGTGATGTAATCGTTGCTTCTGTTAAAGATGCAACACCCGGTGGTGTTGTAAAAAAGGGTGACGTTGTTAAAGCCGTTGTTGTTCGTACAGTAAAGGAGACACGTCGTAAAGATGGTTCCTACATCAAGTTCGATGAGAACGCTGCTGTAGTTATCAACGAAGACGGTAATCCAAAAGGAACACGTATATTTGGACCAGTTGCAAGAGAGCTTCGTGATAAGAAATACATGAAGATACTGTCTCTGGCACCTGAAGTATTATAAGGAGGAACCCAGGTTATGGCAGCAAGTAGAATTAAAAAGGGAGATACAGTTCGTGTTATCGCTGGCTCCTATGAAGACAAGGGTCATGAAGGTAAGGTTCTGTCCGTTGATGCTAAAAATCACAGAGTAGTTGTAGAAGGTATCAACAAGGTTAAAAAGCACCAGAAGCCTTCTATGCAGAATCAGAACGGCGGAATCGTAGAAGTTGAAGCTCCTATCGATATCTCCAACGTTATGCTCGTAGTTGACGGTAAGACCACTCGTGTCGGCATCAAAGTCGAGAGAGATGAGAACGGCAAGGTCGTTAAGAAGACTCGTGTTGCAAAAGCAACTGGTGAAGAAATCGATGTGATCTATCCGGCACAGAAGAAGAACTAACGGGAAGGAGGTACTAAGACGTGAGCAGATATAAAGATTTATATAAAAACGAAATCGTTGACGCTATGACAAAGAAGTTCGGCTATAAGAACGTTATGGAAGTTCCGAAGCTTGACAAGATCGTTGTAAACATGGCAGTTGGCGAAGCTAAAGAAAATGCTAAGGTTCTTGAGAACGCAGCTGGCGACATGGAAATTATCACAGGTCAGAAGCCCGTTCTTACAAAGGCTAAGAAGTCAATCGCTAACTTTAAGATCAGAGAGGGCCAGGCTATCGGATGCAAGGTTACTCTTCGTGGCGAGAAGATGTATGATTTCCTGGATCGTCTCGTAAACCTGGCACTGCCTCGTGTACGTGACTTCCGCGGCATCAATCCTGATTCCTTTGACGGAAGAGGCAACTATGCTCTTGGTATTCGTGAACAGCTTATCTTCCCTGAAATCGAGTATGATAAGGTAGATAAGACAAGAGGAATGGACATTATCTTCACAACAACAGCAAAGACAGACGAAGAGGCTCGTGAGCTTCTCAGACTGTTCAACATGCCTTTCGCAAAGTAATCATAGGAGGAAAGAAAAAACATGGCTAAATTATCCATGAAAAGAAAACAGCAGATGAAACCTAAGTTCTCAACAAGAGCTTATACACGTTGCAGAATCTGCGGTCGTCCTCATTCAGTTCTTAGAAAATACGGAATTTGCAGAATCTGCTTCCGTGAACTTGCTTATAAGGGCGAAATCCCTGGCGTAAAGAAAGCCAGCTGGTAATTATGTAACTAATCACTTTGGTGATAAAGTTAGATTTGTTTATTGCGGCTTCGTGTCTCTCCCCTTTTTGGGGGAGTAAGGCGAAGCAAGAATATTAGGAGGAAAATTTAAAATGGCAATGAATGATCCTATTGCAGATATGCTTACAAGAATTCGTAACGCTAACACTGCTAAACATGATACTGTAGATGTTCCTTCATCAAAGATGAAGCTTGCGATCGCAAACATTCTTCTTGAGGAAGGCTATATCAAGAAGCTTGACATCGTTGATAACAAGGGCTTCAAAGATCTTCACATCACACTTAAGTATGGTGCAGATCGTAACGATAAGGTTATCACAGGCATCAAGAGAATTTCCAAGCCTGGTCTTCGTGTATATGCTGGCAAGGATGAGCTTCCAAGAGTACTTGGTGGTCTCGGAATCGCTATCATTTCTACAAACCAGGGTGTTGTAACTGATAAGAAAGCAAGAGAGCTCCAGGTTGGTGGCGAAGTTCTTGCATTTATTTGGTAAATTGGAGGTACGGGCATGTCACGAATCGGTAAAATGCCAATCGCAATCCCTGATGGAGTTACTATCAGCGTTGCAGAAAATAACAAGGTGACTGTAAAAGGTCCTAAGGGAGAACTTACAAGAGACTTTCCTCAGGAACTTTCAATCGAGCAGAAAGACGGCGAGATTGTTATAACAAGACCAGATGATCAGAAGAGAACAAAGGCTCTCCACGGCCTTACAAGAGCTCTCCTGAACAACATGGTAACAGGTGTTAAAGACGGATTTGAGAAAAAGCTTGAAGTTGCAGGTGTTGGTTACAGAGCTGCAAAGAAAGGCAAAACTCTCACACTTACTCTTGGATATTCTCACCCGGTAGAACTTGAAGATCCTGAAGGTGTTGAATCTACTGTTGAAGGTCAGATCATCACAGTTAAGGGTATCGACAAGGAAAAGGTTGGCCAGTACGCAGCAATCATCCGCGAGAAGAGAGCTCCTGAACCATATAAGGGCAAGGGAATCAAGTACGTTGATGAAGTAATCAGACGTAAAGTCGGTAAGACCGGTAAGAAGTAAGAGATAAGGAGAGTGTAAAATGGTTAGAAAAGAATCCAGACAGGAAATTCGTGAAAAGAAGCACCTGAAGGAACGTAAACGCTACAGCGGCACTGCTGAGAGACCAAGACTTGCAGTGTTCAGAAGCAACAAGAACATCTACGCTCAGGTTATCGATGACGTAGCTCAGAAGACTCTTGTTTCTGCTTCTACTCTTGAGAAAGACATCAAAGCTGAGCTCAAGAACACCGATGATGTTGATGCAGCTGCATATGTTGGAGATGTAGTAGCTAAGAGAGCCCTTGAAAAGGGTATCAAGGCTGTTGTTTTCGACAGAGCAGGTTACATTTATCACGGTAAGGTTGAAGCCCTTGCTGATGCTGCCAGAAAAGCTGGCTTAGAATTCTAAGAGAGGAGAACAGAATTAAATGAAACGTACAGTCGTTGATGCAAGTCAGCTTGAGTTAACAGATAAAGTCGTTACCATTAAAAGGGTTACCAAGGTAGTTAAGGGTGGCCGTAATATGAAGTTTACAGCTCTCGTAGTTGTAGGTGATGGTAATGGACACGTAGGTTGTGGTCTTGGTAAGGCTACAGAAATTCCGGATGCTATTCGTAAGGGTAAGGAAGCTGCAACAAAGTCACTTGTTACAGTTGCTCTTGATGAGAATAACTCCATTACACATGATTTCGTTGGTAAGTTCGGAAGCGCTGAAGTTCTTCTTAAGAAGAGCCCAGAAGGTACAGGTATCATCGCAGGTGGTCCTGCACGTTCCGTATGTGAACTTGCTGGTATCAAGAACATTCGTACAAAGTCTCTTGGTTCCAACAACAAGCAGAACGTTGTATTCGCTACAATCAACGGCCTCAGCAAGCTTAAGACTCCTGAGGAAGTTGCAAAGATGCGTGGCAAGTCTGTAGAAGAAGTTAAAGCTTAAGGTAACAGCCTTAAGGAAAGGAGAAATCAATGGCAGCAGAAAAGAAACTCAAGATCACATTGATTAAATCCACTATCGGTGCTGTGCCTAAGCAGGTAGCAACCGTTAAATCAATGGGATTTAAGAAACTTAACAGCAGTGTTGTTCTTCCGGATAACTCCGCTACAAGAGGACAGATCCAGCAGATCAGACACCTTGTTAAAGTTGAAGAAATGTAATGATATAAACACGGTTCTGCAAATTTTTTTGCAGAACCATGTTTGCTATGCACGGTAAATGTGCATATAATATAATGAGCGAGCAGATTATGAGACACGCTGCGAGGCATAGTCTGCGTCTTAGTGATCTCGCAGCGGGAAATGAGGAAAAATCATGGAATTATCAAATTTAAGACCAGCTGAAGGTTCAGTTCAGTCAGACAACTTCAGAAGAGGACGTGGACACGCTTCAGGAAACGGCAAGACTGCTGGTAAGGGTCACAAGGGTCAGAAGGCTCGTTCAGGAGCTCCAAGACCAGGATTTGAAGGTGGCCAGATGCCACTGTTCAGAAGACTTCCTAAGAGAGGCTTCAAGAACATCAATTCTAAGAATATTGTAGCTATCAATGTTGACAGACTGGAAGCATTTGATAACGGAGCTGAAGTTACTGTCAGCGCACTTAAGGAAATGGGCATCATCAAGAAGGAAAATGATGGTGTTAAGATTCTTGGTGGCGGAGAATTAACTAAGAAGCTTACGGTTAAAGTAAATGCATTCAGTGCATCTGCAAAAGAAAAGATCGAGGCTCTTGGTGGAACAGCTGAGGTGATCTGATGCTAACAACCCTAAAGAATGCATTCAAAATCAGAGAAATCAGAAGCAAGATAATATTTACACTTCTGATGCTTGCAGTAATCAGACTTGGTACTTTAATAACTGTTCCCGGAATATACGGTGATCAGTTTTCAGCCTGGTTCAAAAATCTTACAGCAGGTGGAACTTTTGGTTTCATGGATCGTTTTACAGGTGGTTCATTCGAACAGATGTCAATTCTGGCTCTGAATATTACACCTTATATTACATCCTCTATCATTATACAGCTGCTGACTATTGCTATTCCGAAGTTAGAAGAATGGCAGCATGATGGCGAGGAAGGACGTAAGAAACTTACTAACATGACTCGTTACATCACAATAGCACTTGCGCTCGTAGAATCAATTGCTATGGCAGTAGGTTTCTATCGCAATGGTCTTCTTATCAAATCTCAGAACTGGGTATATTGTGTAGAAATCGTTGCAGCGCTTACTGCAGGTAGTGCATTCCTTATGTGGATTGGTGAAAGAATTACGGATTATGGTGTAGGTAATGGTATTTCCATTGTCCTTACAATCAACATTGTCTCCAGAATGCCGCAGGATTTAAAGACTCTTTATACGCAGTTCCTTGAGAATCACTCAGTGGTTCAGAAGGTTGTTTATGGTCTTATCATTCTTACTATCATTGTTGCAATGGTAGTACTGGTAGTCCTGCTCAATGATGCAGAGCGTAAGATTCCGGTTCAGTATGCTAAGAAATTACAGGGCAGACGCCTTGTAGGTTCAAGTGGAGCTGAGATTCCACTCAAGGTTAATACTGCCGGCGTTATGCCTATCATTTTTGCAATGTCACTTTTCCAGTTCCCGATCATAGTTTCTCAGCTTCTGGGATACAAGGGAACAGGAATTTGGAGCGAGGTTCTCAAATACCTTAATGAAGGTAACTGGTTCCAGACTTCTCAGTGGAAATACAGCATAGGTCTTGTCGTATATGTACTTCTGATGATATTCTTTGCTTATTTCTATACAGACATTACATTTAATCCGCTTGAGATAGCAGATAATCTTAAGAAGCAGGGTGGTTTTATACCTGGTATCAGACCTGGTAAGCCAACCAGCGATTATCTGCAGACCATGCTTAAATACATCGTTCTTATAGGTGTATGTGGCCTGATAATCATTGCGGTCCTTCCAATCGTATTTAACGGACTTTTTAATGCAAATGTATCATTTGGTGGCACTTCTCTTATCATCGTTGTAAGTGTTATACTTGAAACAGTTAAGCAGATTGAGTCACAGATGCTTGTTCGTAATTACAAAGGCTTTTTAGACGATTGAGAATAATACAAAGAGGCCGGGTTTCATGGTTTTGCATGGCCCGACCTTCTTTTGCGTTGACATAAGACTATATACATAATAGAGGAGACAGGGGAATGAAGATTATAATGCTGGGAGCACCTGGTGCCGGTAAAGGTACACAGGCACAGATGATATGTGATAAGTACAATATTCCGCACATTTCAACAGGAGATCTTTTCAGATCGAATATAAAAAACGGAACAGAACTTGGCAAAAAAGCTAAGGAGTACATGGATAAGGGACAGCTTGTTCCTGATGAACTGACTGTTGAACTTCTTCTTGACAGAGTAGCTAAGGAAGATTGTAAAGATGGTTATGTTCTTGACGGATTCCCAAGAACTATCCCTCAGGCAGATGTACTTGACAAAGAGCTTACAAAGCTTTCTGACAAGATTGATTTTGCAATAAATGTAGAAGTTCCTGATGAAAATATTGTTCGCAGAATGTCAGGAAGACGTGCTTGTCTTAAGTGCGGAGCTACTTATCATATCGAGCATATCCCTCCGAAGCAGGAAGGCATATGTGACCGCTGTGGTAGTGAGCTTGTACAAAGAGATGATGATAAACCGGAAACAGTTCAGAATCGTCTCAGTGTTTATCATGAACAGACACAGCCTCTTATAACATATTACAATGGCAAAAACATCCTTAAAACTGTCGATGGAACCAAAGATATGAATGATGTCTTTGAAGATATTGTTAAGATCCTTGGATAATTGAGGTCCTGTTATGCAGATCTATATCAAAACACCGGATCAGATTGATCTTATGAGACAATCAGGGCACCTCTTAGCGCAGGTGCATGCAGAATTACATCAGGCATTACGCCCGGGTATGTCAACTCTCGAGATTGATACTTTAGGAGAAGAACTGATCAGAAAAATGGGTGGTATCCCGAACTGTAAGAATTACGAAGGCTTTCCGGCTTCCATATGTATCTCTGTTAATGAAGAGGTAGTTCATGGAATACCGAGTGCTGACAGAATACTTCAGGAAGGGGATATCGTAACATTTGATACCGGCCTTATTTACAAAGGATGGCATTCCGATGCTGCCAGAACCTGGGGGGTTGGCGAGATCAGTCCTGAGAAAAGAAAGCTTATAGATGTTACAAAGCAGAGCTTTTTTGAGGGAATTGCGAAGGCACGAGCAGGTAACAGACTTTATGAGATATCCAAAGCCATTGATCAATATGTTACACAATATGGATATGGAATAGTACATGAATTGACAGGCCACGGAATAGGTCAAAGTCTACATGAAGAGCCCAATGTCCCTAACTACAGACAGATTCGAAGAGGAATAAAACTTCAAAAAGGCATGACGATATGTGTAGAACCCATGATCACAATGGGAAAAAGACATGTCGGATGGCTTGATGATGACTGGACAGTAGTGACAGTAGACGGATCACCGGCAGCGCATTATGAAAATACTATCGTGATAACTGACGATGAACCTGAAATCCTGACAATGCTTGAAGGTGAGGAATAAATGCTGCACATAGCAAGGAGGAAATAATGTCTAAGGCAGATGTAATTGAAATCGAAGGAAAAGTAATAGAAAAACTTCCTAACACAATGTTCCGTGTAGAACTTGAAAACGGACATGTAGTTCTGGCTCATATCAGCGGCAAGCTCAGACAGAACTTTATCAGAATCCTTCCCGGAGATAAGGTTACTATGGAACTTTCACCATATGATCTTACGAAGGGTAGAATAATTTGGAGAGACAAATAATTGCTCAAAAAAATTACTGAAAATTTTGGGCAAAATTTGTTGCATTTTATTTTAATATGCGCTATACTATAAAACGGTCTTCTGCGTAGAAGGCTCTCTTTGCGTTATTTTATTGTGAAGAGGTAGTATGACATAAAGAATGTGGGAAACTACAGGAAAGGAGTCGGGATGAAAGTCAGATCTTCTGTTAAGCCTATGTGCGAGAAGTGCAAGGTCATTAAGAGAAAGGGTGTCATTCGTGTTATCTGCGAGAACCCTAAGCACAAGCAGAGACAGGGATAATTCGATTCGTCCGGGCGCCGCTGCTAGCGGCTGATGTCTGTTCGATTAATATATCGTAGAGCCTACGTATATTACTTTTTGATACCAATATTAATATTGTGTGTTGGAAAGATCGGATCCTGTCCGATTGGGCATAGAAATTTCGCAAAGGCGAAGTTATGAATATCACATTCAGATGCCTCAATCAAAAGTAACCGTATGACGCCAGTAAAAAGCATATAGGCAACAAGCCACGCCTCTATGTTCGCGTACATACATATAATTTATTATGGAGGAATTATTAAAATGGCTCGTATTGCAGGTGTTGATTTACCTAGAGACAAGCGCGTAGAAATCGGCTTGACTTACATTTATGGAATCGGAAGAACAAGTTCCAATAAGATTATTGCAGCTGCTGGTGTTAATCCAGATACTCGTTGCCGTGATCTTACAGATGACGAAGTAAAGAAGCTTAGTGAGATTATCACTAACGATTACCTTGTAGAAGGTGATCTTCGTCGTGAAGTAGCAATGAATATCAAGAGACTGACTGAGATCGGATGCTATCGCGGTACTCGTCACAGAAAGGGTCTTCCTTGCCGTGGTCAGAGAACAAAGACTAATGCTAGAACACGTAAGGGACCTAAGAGAACTATTGCTAACAAGAAGAAGTAATAGTAGTCAGTCAATCGTTGACACAGATGATTTTGGAATGTAGCATTCAGTCATCTGTATACAAACTAAAAGGAAGAAAGTAGGTTAGTTTACTATGGCAAATCAGAAAGCTAGCGCTTCAAAGAAGCGTGTTAAGAAAAACGTTGAACACGGTCAGGCACACATCCAGGCATCTTTCAACAACACTATCGTTACACTGACAGATGCAGCTGGAAACGCTCTTAGCTGGGCAAGTGCAGGCGGACTTGGATTTAAGGGTTCAAGGAAATCTACTCCTTATGCTGCACAGGTAGCTGCTGAAACAGCTACAAAGGCTGCTCTTATACATGGTCTTAAGACAGTTGATGTGTTCGTAAAGGGACCGGGTTCAGGAAGAGAAGCTGCTATCAGAGCACTCGCAGCTAATGGACTCACAGTTACAAGCATCACAGATGTAACTCCAGTTCCTCACAACGGATGCCGTCCACCTAAGAGACGTAGAGTATAAGACTCAGTTTGTAATAGCTGGGTTATGCAGGTTGTATTTATAGCCTGTTGTCACTTCGTGAAAGACTCTATATATGTCATAAATATATAGATACATTTATGAGATGATATATATTGATTGTGATGCAGCTGTAATAGCTGCATTATGATCAATTCAATTCTTCTGTTTGGAAGAATATATAGTTACAAATAGCAATTTAGTTAGTTGGAAGAAGGTCATGTCCATTTCGGACCCATATTGATTGTAAACAACAGCAGGACAATTATCCTGAAGAAAGGAGCCACACAAAATGGCAGTAAACAGAACACCGATACTTAAAAGATGCAGATCTCTTGACCTTGATCCTACATTCCTTGGATATGACAAGAAGTCAAAGAGAAACCCACAGAGATCAGGCCGTAAGATTTCAGAATATGGTCTTCAGCTCCGTGAGAAACAGAAAGCAAAATTCATTTATGGAGTACTTGAGAAGCCTTTCAGAAATTACTATGAGAAGGCTGATCAGATGAGAGGACAGTCCGGTGAGAACCTTATGGTTCTTCTGGAGAGAAGACTCGACAACGTAATCTTCCGTCTTGGTTTCGCTAGAACAAGAAGAGAAGCACGTCAGGTAGTTCTTCACAAGTTCGTACTTGTTAACGGTAAGGTTGTAAATGTTCCTTCTTACCAGATCAAGGCTGGTGATACAGTTGAAATCAAAGAGTCTGCTAAGAACATGCAGAGATTCAAGGATATCGCTGAAATCGCTGGTGCTAGACTCGTTCCTGCATGGATCGATGCTGACAAGGAGAATTGGAAGGGTACTATTTCACAGCTTCCAGCAAGAGACATGATTGATGTTCCTGTTGACGAAATGCTTATCGTCGAGCTGTATTCCAAGTAATTTGTAAATAGTTAATTATTATATAAAGAATGCAACTGTTGACTAAGCATAAAAGGAGGAAATATCAGTGTTTGATTTTGAGAGACCAAATATTGAAGTAGCAGAAATCTCAGATGACAAGAAGTATGGTAAATTCGTTGTAGAACCTCTTGAGAGAGGTTATGGTATTACACTTGGTAATTCCCTCAGAAGGATTATGCTTTCTTCTTTACCTGGTGCTGCAGTAAGTCAGGTCAAGATCGAAGGCGTTCTTCATGAATTCAGTTCTATCCCTGGAGTTAAAGAGGATGTTACTGAAATCATAATGAACATCAAAAATCTTGCTATCAAGAATAAATCTGAAACAAATGAGCCTAAGATCGCTTACATCGAATATACAGGTGATGGCGTTGTTAAGGCTTCAGATATTCAGGTTGATCAGGATATCGAGATCATGAATCCCGATCAGACTATTGCTACACTTTGCGGTGCTGATGCTAAGCTTTATATGGAGCTTACAATCACACGCGGCAGAGGATATGTCAGCTCAGATAAGAACAAGTCTGGAGACCTTCCGATCGGAGTTCTTGCTATTGACTCTATTTACACTCCTGTTGAGCGTGTAAATGTTACAGTTGAGAACACTCGTGTCGGTCAAGTAACTGACTTTGATAAACTGACTTTAGATGTTCACACTAATGGTACACTTGAGCCTGATGAGGCTGTAAGCCTTGCTGCGAAGGTACTTTCAGAGCATCTGTCTCTTTTCATTGATCTTTCTGAAGTAGCTCAGACTGCTGATGTTATTACAGATAAAGAAGACAATGTTAAGGGTAAAGTCCTTGAGATGTCAATTGAAGAGCTTGAACTTTCTGTTCGTTCATTCAACTGTCTCAAGAGAGCCGGAATCAATACAGTTCAGGAACTCTGCAACAAGACTCCTGATGATATGATGAAGGTACGTAACCTCGGACGTAAGTCACTTGAAGAAGTTCTTGCCAAGCTCGAAGAGCTCGGTCTGCAGCTTAGAAAAGGTGAGATAACTGAGGAACTTAACTAAAGAGTTAATTCGCAGAAGGTAAAACCAAAGTGTACTGATGCGAATCTCATGGTAAACATAACATTTTACGGGTAAGACCAATGAGCGCTGTAAAATGCACCAATGCAGAGGGAACTCTGTAATGAGAAAGGAAATATTATATCATGGCAATGTACAGAAAGCTTAGCAAAGCAAGCAAGCCTAGAAAGGCTCTTCTTAGAAACCAGGTAACTGAACTTCTTTACAACGGTAAGATCGTTACAACTGAGGCTCGTGCAAAAGAGGTACGTCAGATCGCTGAGCACCTTATCGCACTTGGAATCAGAGAGAAAGATAACGTTGAGACTGTTACTGTAGAAGTTAAGCACTGCAAGAAGGACGAAAACGGAAAGCGTATCGTTCTCGAGAAGAAGTATAACGAAAAGCTTAAGAAGACTCTTAAGGTTTACGATTATGACATCGAGAAGAAGGAAGTAACAAAGGACAAGCCTTCACGTCTTCACGCTAGACGTCAGATGTACAAAGAGATCTACAAGGTTACTGAAGTTCCTACAGAAGGAAAGCTTCGTAAGCAGAACACAAAGGTTGTTGATCTTACAGACAAGATCTTCGATGAGTACGCTGAGAAGTATGCTGGCCGTAAGGGTGGCTACACACGTATCATCAAGATTGGTCAGCGTAAGGGTGACGCAGCTATGATGGTTGTTCTTGAGCTCGTTTAATTCAGTTTAAGATAACATAAAAATTATCCGCATATACTAAATGTATATGCGGATTTTTTTGCACAGGATTATATTTTATATAAGCTTTAAAAAAAGAACTCAATTACTAGTGCTTTCTGCTGTTGAAGCATATGCTTCCTCTGGATGATTTGCTGCATATTCTGACAGAGTTTCTCCTGAGTTTAAAATTCTCGCTCCGATTGCGCATATTACGATACAGATTATCAATATGAATATCTTTTTGGATAGACTAAGATTGCTAATTCTCATATGCACCTCCCCTATACGTATAGTTTACTCTAATTGACGCTTTTATGCTAATTTTGTATAATCGTGAAGATACAGGAAAAATGTGGCTAATTCTATTTTTATAAAATCCATATATTCCTCATAATATGAAATATAGGTTAAAAGGACCTTTTGAAGCCTATCTATAAAATATAAATATAATAATGATCGCAGGATTACACATATAAAAAAATGAATGATTATACACGAAAAGATAATAAACCAATGATCCAAGCCGGTGGAGTTAGTTTTGAATACACAAAACATGACGAAGAAGGCAACCCGATAGGAACTGTAACTGCAGTAGATGGCGTAGATATGACTATAAATAAAGGCGAGTTTATTGCTATCCTGGGCCATAACGGTTCAGGTAAGTCTACTCTTGCCAAACATTTTAATGCCCTCTTATATCCTACTAAAGGTTCAGTACTGGTAGACGGTATGGACACCTGTGATGATAACAGAATATGGGATATACGCCAGAAGGCTGGCATGGTCTTTCAGAACCCTGATAATCAGATAATCGGTCAGATAGTCGAGGAAGATGTGGGATTCGGTCCTGAGAACATGGGAGTGCCTACAGAAGAGATATGGGAACGTGTTAATGAAAGCTTAAAGACAGTTGGAATGTATGAATACCGGAAAGCATCTCCTAATCATCTTTCAGGAGGTCAGAAGCAGCGTGTATCCATTGCTGGTGTTATAGCTATGCATCCGGAATGTATAATCATGGATGAGCCTACAGCTATGTTGGATCCTTCCGGGCGCAGAGAAGTTATAAGAGCCGCAAGAGCTTTAAATGACGTAGAAGGCATCACTGTAATTCTTATAACTCACTACATGGAAGAAGTTGTTCACGCTGACAGAATATTTGTAATGGACAAAGGACAGGTTGTGATGTCAGGAACTCCGCGAGAAATCTTTAGTCAGGTAGATAAACTCAAAGAGTTGCGTCTGGATGTACCTCAGGTTACATTACTTGCTGATAGCCTTAGAAAAAAAGGACTTGATATACCAAAGGGAATTCTTACCAGAGATGAACTTACAGATGCTTTAGTCACAATAAAGAAACGGTCAAAAGATTAAATATAAGCACTATATAATACATAATTTTGGTACATCTAATAAGTAATAAAATGTATAATTGCAAAATTATATAACCCAAAAGTGAATAACTATAAAAACTTATGACTACTTCAAAAGTATGTTCATGAACATGCGTACTACATGTATTATTGATGATATCTAAAATGATAGAGGATTAACATGGCATTAAAACTAGATCATGTAAATTATATATACGACGCAGACACCGAGATGGCTCATATTGCTCTAAACGATGTGACAATTGAAATAAAAGATGGTCAATTTATCGGACTTATAGGACACACAGGTTCCGGTAAATCGACACTTGTAACTCATTTAAACGGTCTTGTAAAGCCTACATCCGGCCAAGTACTATACAACGGCGAAGACATAAATGCAAAAGATTATGATAGAAAAAAGCTAAGATCTAAAGTCGGACTTGTATTTCAATATCCGGAGCATCAGCTATTTGAAACAGATGTATTTGCAGATGTATGCTTTGGTCCCAAAAATCTCGGTCTCTCTAAATCTGAGATTGATAAAAGAGCTTATGATGCTCTTAGAATGGTAGGTCTTCCAGATGAATATTATAAGCAGTCTCCATTTGACCTTTCAGGTGGACAGAAAAGGCGCGTTGCTATAGCAGGCGTCCTTGCCATGAATCCTGAAATACTGGTATTAGATGAACCTACAGCAGGGCTTGATCCAAAAGGAAAGACGGAGATACTCGATCTTCTCAAGAAACTCCACGAAGAAAGAGGTATCACTGTAATCCTTGTATCACATAGCATGGAAGATGTTGCCAATTATGTCGAGAGGATCATTGTAATGGATCACGGGCAGGTTCAATTTGATGACGAACCAAGGAAAGTTTTTGCAAGGTACAAAGAACTGGAGAAAATGGGACTTGCAGCGCCTCAAGTAACATATATCATGAATGATCTTAAAGAAAAAGGCTTTGAGGTTGATGATAATATCACAACCATAGAAGAAGCTGCTGATGAGATCATGAGAGCTTTATCTTAGGACTTAGAAATACATCCCTGTATTTCTGGACAAGTCCCGGTTACGTCCTGTAACAACGGACTTAGAAATACCAAAAACAAGGACATAATTCAATGCTTAGAGACATAACGATAGGTCAGTATTATCAAACTAAATCTAAGGTCCATGACCTTGATCCAAGAGTTAAGATAGTTGCAACGCTTGCGTTCATCATATTCCTGTTTCTTGTGAACAACATGACAGGATATATTATTGCAGCAGCTTATCTTGCAACGACCATATATCTTTCCCATGTGCCGCCTTCATTTATCTTTAGAGGCATGAAAGCAATATTTATGCTGCTTATGATCACGGTTTTATTTAATATTTTTCTGACACCGGGAGAGACGATATTTACATTCTGGATACTGAAGATAACCAAAGAAGGCCTTATCATGGCAGGAAGGATGGCTATAAGGCTTATATTCCTTATAACAGGATCTTCAATCCTCACACTTACAACAACTCCCAACCAGCTTACGGATGGCCTGGAAGTTCTTCTTAATCCGTTAAAAAAAGTTCGCGTACCAGTTCATGAGATTGCCATGATGATGGCGATAGCACTTAGATTCATCCCAATCCTCATGGAAGAGACCGATAAGATCATGAAAGCACAGATGGCAAGAGGAGCTGATTTTGAATCAGGCGGAATCATCCAAAAGGCTAAAAGCCTGGTGCCAATACTCGTGCCGCTTTTTATCTCCGCTTTCAGACGAGCCAATGACCTTGCAATGGCAATGGAAGCCAGATGTTATCACGGCGGTGACGGAAGGACCAGAATGAAACCGCTTATCTACAAAAAACACGATTTTGTAGCATATCTTGTAGTTACAGTATTTATGATTTCTATGGTAGTACTTGGCAGAATGGATATACTGATCTAAGCATTGATGATAATACGTTTTTCTTAGAACTTTAACACCAGCTTAAGACTAAAGGTACAAGCAATCTACCGATTGTATTATTATCTATAGCGTAAGTATTATCTTACGATATTATTTTTTGACAAAAGAAATGGAGATACGATGCCAAGAGTACTGCTGATAACAGCATATGATGGCACAGGCTATAACGGATCAGCATATCAGCCTGAAGCTGTCACAATAGAAGGCGTATTAAAAAAAGCCATAAATGGCCTTACAGGACATGAGCCTGAGCTTATAGGAGCAAGCCGTACTGACGCAGGAGTTCATGCTTGTGGCAATTTGTTTGTTTTTGATACGCAAGTAAGTATACCACCCGATAAATTCTCCTACGCCCTTAACAGTATGCTGCCTGATGATATAAGGATCATGAAGTCATTGGAAGTCGATCCTTCTTTTCACCCAAGGCACTGTAATAGCGTTAAGACCTACCAGTATAGAATCTGGAACGACGATGTGATGCTTCCTGTAAAAAGATACTATGCATGGCATTGCAGTTTCAATCTTGATATAGAGAAAATGCAGCAAGCGGCAGAATATCTTGTAGGCACCCATGACTTTACTTCTTTTTGTAATACAGCAACACAGACACCGGATCATGTGAGAACTGTAATAAGTGTTAACGTATTTAGAGAAGGCAAGGAAGTCGTGATAGAAGTCAAAGGCAAGGGCTTTCTGTACAACATGGTCAGAATCATGGCAGGGACACTGGCTATGATAGGTAGAGGCAAAGGAAGCCCTGAGGACATACAGGCCATGATAGAAGCAAGAAACAGATCAGCAGCCGGACCTACAGCTCCTGCTAATGGATTATGCCTTATGAAATATGAGTTTCCGGACAAAGAAGTAGTGATTTAAGCTTAAATTGTTCCATTTTTAAGTTCAAATTGATGTTGCAAGCTTCATCAGCTTGAAACTGCAGTCGCTTGTTTCACTCGCGACATGAGGTTAAAAAATGCCCTGATTCACAATAAAACGCTTGACAAATCTACTAAAATAAGACTAAAATATATTGCTGTGTGATTAATTTTGTTCACACATTAAATTTGTTAATATCATTCGGAAGACCCGGTAAGCTTCCAATGATACAGTGAAAACGTTCCTTCATGGTACAGTTTTCATAGGTGCATATGCACCGCGAAGCGTCTGCCTCACAAACAGAGAAGTCTATCCACGGACTTTAGAGCTTCGTATATATCATGGCAGAAATCAGGTGAAGGGTTTCTGTAACGTGAAAAGGCTGGCGGCAGTTCTTTTCATAGTATATATAGTACAGAGTAACTATGGAGGTAATACGATGAAAACATTCATGCCAAGCGCAACTAACGTAGAGAAGAAATGGTACGTTGTTGATGCAACAGATAAGACACTTGGTCGTCTTGCTACAGAAGTAGCTAACGTCCTTAGAGGAAAGAACAAAGCTATCTACACACCTAACATTGATACAGGCGATTTCGTAATCGTAGTAAACGCTGAGAAGATCAAAGTTACAGGTAAGAAGCTTGATCAGAAGATTTACTGGCACCACACAGACTACGTTGGTGGTCAGAAGAGCGCAACACTTCGTGAGATGCTTAATACTCACCCTGAAAGAGTTATCGAGCACGCAGTTAAGGGCATGCTCCCTAAGGGTTCTCTTGGAAGAGAAATGTACACAAAGCTTCATGTATATGCAGGACCAGAGCACAATCACGCTGCTCAGAAGCCTGAAGTACTGGATTTTTAATTACAGGTAATTGAAAGGAGAATTCAAAATGGCTAAAGCAGCAACATATTATGGTACCGGCAGAAGAAAGAGTTCTGTTGCACGTGTATACCTTCTCCCTGGAAAGGGAAATATCACAATCAATAAGAGAAACATTGACGAGTATTTCGGTCTTGAGACACTTAAGACTATCGTTCGTCAGCCACTCGTAGCTACAGATACAGTTGAGAAGTTCGACGTAGTTGTAACTGTAAGAGGCGGCGGCACAACAGGTCAGGCTGGTGCTATTCGTCACGGCATTTCTCGTGCACTTCTTCAGGCTGACTCAGATGAGTACAGACCTACACTTAAGAAGGCTGGATTCCTTACAAGAGATCCTCGTATGAAGGAAAGAAAGAAGCCCGGTCTCAAGAAGGCACGTCGTGCTCCTCAGTTCTCAAAGAGATAATCATCTGTTATTACAGATTTCAAAGGCTCGGTACGAAAGTACCGGGCCTTTTTGCGTGTATTTGTTTACGAGGTTAACCTGTTTTGTTACAATACTGCAATATCGAAAAACTCAGAAGGAGAATTGGTATGGAGAATATTTTGGTAGAAGGTTTAAAAGAAAACGATATAAACAAACTTTTAGCTGTACCTAAAAGTGACCTCCATAATCACTCAACCAAAGGATGTAGAAGGGAGTGGCTTGCACAGCACCTTCATGTTAACATTCCAGAGCCGCCACAGCATCTTGAAGGACTTGAAGGCATGCATACATGGTTTAGGTCATCTATAAAACCCTTTTGCAATGGATATGAGAATATGCTGCTTAGATGGGAAGGAGCTTTTGCTGAGGCCAGGCGAAATAATATAACTCGTCTTGTAATGAACTTCGGTACCGCTGAAGTTGATCAGGTAGGAACAGTACAAGAGTTCCAAGAGCTTATCGAAGGATTCCATAAAACCTACTGTCCTGATAGTATATTTGAAGCAGAGCTCACATACCCCTCCTTTGGAAATGTGAAAGAAGAGGCAGAAGAACTCGATAAATATGCAAGTTCAGGATACTTCAAGGCAATTGATATATGTGCAGGAGAAAATGTAAAGCCATTCGAAGCTTTTTTACCATTATACAGGAAAGCTGAGAAGTACCATTTAACCAAGAAAATGCATGTTGGAGAAACGGGTTCAGCTGAAGATGTAAGAAGGGCTGTAGAGACTTTGGGCCTATCGGAAGTGCATCATGGAATTGGTGCATCAACATCTAAAGAGACCATGAGATTTCTTGCAGACAATCATATACAGGTTAATATCTGTCCCAGCAGCAATGTGATGCTAGGATTTGCAAAGGACTATAAAACACATCCAATAAGGACATTGGTAGAGAATGGTGTCAGGGTTACCATAAATACTGATGATCTGCTGATCTTTGACTCATCAATTGAAAATGAATATCTCAAACTTTACAAGGCGGGTACACTGAGCGCAGAGCAGCTTAATGAGATAAGACAAACAGGATTAGGAATTCTGTGATAGCACGAAATAATATCTTATAACAAAGGAATTCCAATGAATGCTAATCGCAGCTGAGGGCTGAAGCTGATATCAAAAGAAGATATATCGCTTCATTAGAAGCTTGCTGGAGAATTCAATCAACTAATCTCCTCCCGTATAGCAAGTCCCTTGTCGATCTTCCCAAGTTCTTTAGAACCTTCCTGGATTATCTTCTCGGTCTGATCGTAAAGAAGGGCTTCTCTTTGCTCTCTATCAAGCCCTGCAAAATCCCCCTGCCCGCAAGTATATCCCATAAGGATATGCTTGATGCTTTCTGCGCAGTTCCTATAAGTCCTGTGCTTATCTGTGAATTTTAAAGTAGAACTGATTCCCACAACAATAGAAGTTATCGCTGTCATAAACGGCACCATATACCTACTAAACCAAAGGAAATTCTCTGCGCCAGAGAATACAGACACAAAAGTTGCAAGCGCAGGAATGATAACTCCAAGCGAAGAGAACAGACGGTGGCATTTTCGATTTTTATTAGCATTCTTGATGTAATAATCAAGAATCAGACCGATCCTTATGCGTTCTGCATCATTTGGAATAGATTTTAACAAAAAAAGATATTGCTCATTTTCCGGCAGTTTCACCAGTTCTTTAAGCTTAGCAGTATTCTGATTTTCAGAGGATGAATTACTTGTATTATCAGACATAGACACCTCCTGATGAACAATTAAACATTAACACTCATATGAATCAATAAACAGCAAAACGAGCACACATAAACAAGATAATAAAAACACGAAAGTATTATCACCTGCTAAAATGGTATAACGAACACAATTACACTTAAAATTATATAATGAGCAACATAAAAAAGAAATAAAAGATCACTAAGAGAGTGAACTCCACATCATCTGCTAAAGCATATTACAAAATGCGAGATGTTTTATTTTATGTTCAATAAAACATGCTATAATGAAGAAAATTCCTAATGATAAATTTTATTGACTCAGGTATGGAGAGGATATATGACAAGTAGGAAATTGCCTATTGGTATCCAAAGCTTTGAAAAGATAATCACTAACAATTACATATATATTGATAAGACACGGTACATATATGATCTTGTACATAGCGGTTCTCAGTTTTTCCTAAGTAGACCAAGGCGATTTGGAAAGAGTTTACTATTATCGACATTAAAAGAGTATTGGAAGGGAAATAAGGAACTGTTCAGCGGATTACAAATTGATAAGCTGGAACAAGGTAATTCTGATGCATGGCAAAGATACCCTGTATTTTATTTTGATTTTAATGGACAGAATTATCAAAATAAAAATGCACTCGAAAACATACTTGATGAACATCTGACAGGTTGGGAGAAGGAGTATGGCTGTAACGATTACGATTCTAAAACTCTTGAAGAACGTTTTCGGGATCTGTTAAAAAAGGCATACACCATAAATGGACTTAGATCCGTAGTTCTGGTTGATGAGTATGACAAGCCACTTCTTGAAACTGAGAATAAGCCTGAACTTGAAGAGTATAACAAGGCAGTGTTCAAAGGCTTTTTTGGTTCTTTGAAAGGTATGGATGATTATTTACAGTTTGTGTTTGTGACAGGTGTTACTAAATTTAGTAAAGTGAGCATTTTTAGTGACTTAAATCAGCTTAATGATATTTCTATGGATACAGATTATAACGAAATCTGTGGCATGACAGAAAGAGAGATTATAGATAATTTTTCCCATGAGTTAAAAAAACTAGAGGATAAAACTGGTATTTCAAATGAAGCATGTTTAGAAAAATTAAAGCACAGTTATGATGGTTATCACTTTTCTTCTGAAGGAGTCGGAATATATAATCCTTATAGTGTGTTGTGCGCTCTTCAAAAAGGGAAATTTGGATATTACTGGTTTGAGACCGGCACACCATCTTTTCTTGTATCAAAGCTAAAACAGATGGATTTTGATGTTGCGCAGTTTTCAAATCTAAAACTCTATGCTACCGAGAAACGCCTTTCTGATTATAGAGGTGATAATCCTGACATTGTTCCTCTTTTATATCAGACTGGATATCTAACTTTAAAAAAATATGATAGCCAAGCTGAATATTATGCTTTAGGATTTCCTAATGATGAAGTGAAGTATGGCTTTTTGGATTCACTGCTTCCGGAGTATACTCCTGCAGTTAATACTGTAACAGGCAAAGATATTATATCTATACTTCAATATGTAAAAAATGGAGACATAGATAAGATAAGAGATGCATTTATAGCTCTATTTGCAGGAATTACATATACATCGTCTGATGTACCTTATGAACACTATTTTCAAACAGTTATTTATCTTGTATTCACATTGTTAGGACAATATGTAAAGTGTGAGGTGCATAGTTATACCGGACGTGCGGATTGTGTGACTGAAACAGATAGATTTGTCTATATCTTTGAATTTAAAAAGGATAGTACAGCCAAAGAGGCACTTGAACAGATCCAAAATCAAAATTATGCTAAGCCGTATATATCGGACAAGCGTAAGGTTTTAAAAATAGGTGTTAATTTTGACTCTGAAAGTAAAGAATTAACAGAATGGATTGTAGAGCAATAGTGATAGATAATGCTTTGAACCAGACCTATATAAAAGCATATAAGAATATAGCTTATATGCCGTCCGTATAAAGATACATAAAAGACTTTAAAAGACAAATCCCAAAAAGATAAATATAATTTTTTGATATTTTGATGTTTTTATATGATTTTCAGTAAATAATTTAAAAAATCATCCGATATAAGCCATAGAAGACAATAGGTGTATTATTATGCCGTCTTCTATGGCTATATTTGTATGGCAGAATTGGTTATTATCCTTCAAATCAGGCAGGAATATAACCCATAAAGTTCTTATTCCAAGCTTGTTTATATATATGTTTACATATAAACATAAGATTATGAGCGGAAACAGGGAGGTTTCCACAGAAGCTGCTACCAAGGAAGCACACAATGCAGCTCGTAATCAGTCACACATGGAGGTGATATATTATGGCAATCAATTCAATACAACAGACCAATATAATGCAAATACAGCAGATGCAGCAGGTACAACCCGTTCAGAAAGAAAGAGACGGCGCAAGAACAGTAGATACAGCTGGCAACGCAGCTGACCAGCTAGCTCAGGAAGTAGAGACCGTCAAGCAGACAACCAATGTCGCACCATATTCACAGGAAGACGGGCAGGAAGAAAGCCAGAACCAGAATGAATCGGCGCAGCAGCTCCAGCATGCACGCGAACTTGTAGAAGAGCAGAATGAGAAGAAGAATGAGCAGATCAGTAAAGCAATAGCCAACATCAATCAGAAGATGACAGCTAATACTGAGGCAGTGTTCGGATTCCATGATAAAACCAATAGGGTTACTATCAAGATTGTGGACAAAGATACCAAAGAAGTAGTTAAGGAATTCCCACCGGACAAGACACTTGATATGATCGCAAAAGCCTGGGAACTTGCAGGTATCATGGTAGACGCAAGAAAATAAATTAATATACATGCTCCAACTGATTCATTAATACGTAGCATTATTCACAACCCATGGAGGTTACAACATGAAGCTAACAACAAGAGTATTTGGTGAAGTAGAAGTTGACGATAACAAGATTATTGATTTCCCTAACGGAATCATAGGCTTTCCCGATCTTAAGAGATTCACACTAATGCATGATGAAGATGAAGACGCAAGTACTATCATGTGGCTTCAGTCTATTGATGAACCCGAATTCGCTCTTCCTGTAATGAATCCGCTTATCGTATGTCCTGATTATAAACCTGTGATAGACAAAAACGGAGTAGCAGAGCTTGGAGAACTTGATGATCAGGAGATATTGGTTCTTGTAACCGTAACCGTTCCTCATGACCTTACCAAGATGACAGTAAACCTTATGGGACCTATCATCATCAACACCAAGGATATGAAAGCTTCTCAGAATATCGTTGATAACGACGAGTATCCTGTCAAGTTCCCTATCTATGATATTTTGAAAAAAAATAAAGAAGCCAAAGGATGATCAAGTAGGCACGCCATGGAGGGATGGAATATATGCTTGCACTATCTAGAAAAAAGAATGAGGCTATCATAATCAGTAACAACATAGAAGTTACGATTCTGGATGTCAGAGGTGATCAAGTCAAGCTAGGAATTACAGCTCCCAAAGACATCCCAATATACAGAAAAGAAGTATATATCCAGATTCAGAATGAGAACAAGGAAGCTACAGATGTGGCCCAGATCGAGGCACTGAAAAAGCTCCTGTAACCCCGGAGACAGATGTAATTATCATGCGCCTTGGACTATAAGTCCAGGGCGCTTTTTCGGAGCAAAAGACTATATATGAGAATACTCTATTATGACTGGGATGAATTCAATGGCGAAGACTGTAGGGATGCCATGAGGAGACTTGGTTATCATGTGGATGAATTACAAGGGCGTAGTCCTAACGGAGGTCTGAAAAACATATGTGAAAGTGGAATACGTGAATGGCTTGTAAAAAAAGATGATGATGGTAAAAACTTCTATGACTGTGTTTTTAGCTTTGATTATTTTGCAGATTTATCGAATATATGTCAAAAATATTCAATTGTGTATGTTTCATGGGTCTTTGACTGCCCACACTATTCTTTATATTCACAATCAGTCAATAACACTGTGAATAGAATACATATATTTGATAGAGGGTTATATAAAGAACTCATAGAAGCAGGTGTAAAGACTGTATTTCACACTCCACTAGGAGTTAATACTAAAAGATTAGAGGACCTATTTGGATATAATCTGTCTGATAATAGTATTGATGAATATCAGGGAGTTGATAATTATATTCATGACGTAACTTTTCTTGGAAATCTCTATGATAATGAGTTCAATTTCTATGATAAGGCATCGATATCACAGGATCTAAAATGTTATTTAGAAGAAGTATTTGAAGCACAGCAGAAGATATATGGTAGAGATATAATTTCAGACAAAAGAGTAATTGACGATTATACTATGAAATGTCTGCGGCAAAGCCTTCAATTTGAAGAAACGGGTAAGTTTAATATAGATTACGATAAAGTCATACTTGATGTACTCAGGAAAAAGATAACTGTAATAGAGCGACGCAAGATGTTGGAACAACTTGGCAAACGTTTTGATACAGTAGTTTATACAACACCCGATGCTAAGAGTATTCCAGGTGTTATTAACATGGGATTTGCAGAATATAACATCCAGATGCCACAGATATTTAGAAAAAGTAAGATTAATATTAATATGACACTTCGATGCATTTCATCAGGTGTTCCTCTGAGAGTTATGGATATATTGGCAGCAGGTGGTTTCCTCATCACAACCTATCAAGAGGAAATTGCTGAATACTTTGAAGATGAAAAAGATCTGGTTATAGTTAATTCTCCGGAAGAGATGCTTGAGAAAACAGATTATTACCTAAAAAATGATGCTGATAGAATAAAAATAGCTATTAGCGGACAGCATAAGGTTTTCAATAATTATTCATACTGTAAAATTTTACCTGAAATAATGAAAATCAATAGAATCTGAAATTAGGCATAATAATAGAAATAGCTTGTTTGTAGGCTTAAAAGCAAGTTTGAGTATAAAGAAATTATATTTATTACCGATATAAAAGATAAGAAAACGTGCACAAGCACTTTGTTTTCTTGCGTTAAAGTAATTGAATGATGTTAGATATTAAGGCTGATAAGAATGTAGCGGTTACAGCTGGCTACAGGATGACGATACATAATATCCCCTTTTATGGAAAAGGATTTCCATGAAATTTACTCAAGGATTGAGAAAGGAGAAAAGATATGCCAATACGAATAACAGGAATGAATTCCGGACTGGATACAGAGAGTATCATAACTGCCCTTACGCAGACCAAAAAAGACAAAGTAGATTCATTAACAGGTGATCAGAAGAAACTTACCTGGAAACAGGATAAATGGAAAGAATTAAACAAAAAGGTGGTTTCATTTTATAATGGAGCCCTTAGTAAGATGAGATTCTCTGATGCCTATACCAAGAAGACCACTACTGCATCTAATGCTAATGCAGTATCTGTTATCACAGATGGCAACGCTATGGATGCCACCCAGACCCTTGATATAAACAGTCTTGCCAAAGCTGCATATATGACAGGTCAGGAAGTAAAAAATGGAGATACAAAGGCAACTAAAGATACCAGCATTGAAGAACTTGGACTTTCAGCAGGCGATAAACTTAAATTCTCAATCGGCGGAGATTCCAGTAACGTCCTAGAAGTTGGTATCGAAGAAGGAGATACAATAGGTTCTGTTCTTTCTAAACTTCAAAATGCCACTTCTACTGATGGAACTAAGCTCAATTTTAACTTTGATGATAAGAATGGAAGATTTTATGTATCTTCTAAGACAACAGGAGAAGCTGCTTCTTTTGATATACTTCTTGATGATGAGTCAACAGCAGCTATGACCAAGCTGGGACTTACTAAAAAGGAAGACGGATCAAATTATATTAAAGGATCCAGTGCAGAGATAGTTCTTAATGGAGAGACCTATACATCAGATAATAATACCTTTGAGATCAACGGCCTTACAATTACTGCTAATCAGGTAGCATCTGGTATCACACTATCGACCAAGCAGGATACAAGCGGAATATATGACAATATCAAGAGTATGCTCAAAGAATATAATGACCTCATGAAGGAATTCTCTACTTTGTATAATGCAGATAAGGCCAAGAAGTATTCAATGCTCACAGATGACCAGAAAAGTGAAATGTCCGATAAAGAAGTTGAAGAGTGGGAAAAGAAGATCAAAGATGGACTTCTATCTGGCGATGAAACTATTGGAAACCTTAGAACCGGACTTAGAGGTATAACTAATTTAGGATTTGATATTACATTAAAGGATGGAGCAACATCTAAATTATTCCTGGCAGACTTTGGTATAGGCACAGGAAGCTATTTCTCTACGGATGATAACGAGAGAGACGTACTCCATATTGACGGCGATACAGACGATAGTGTGACGAGTGGTAATACTGATAAGTTAAGCGCGATGATTATGACTGATGCTGACGCTGTAAAAGACTTCTTTACTGAATTCGCTAAGAGCATGTATAGTAAATTGTCGGATCTTATGAAGGGTACCCAATATAGTAGTTCGTTTACTGTATATGAAGATAAGCTTATGGCTTCTCAATATAGTTCCTATAATACTAAGATATCCGATGCTCAGAAAGCTCTAGAAGCTATGCAGGATAAACTGTATAAGAAGTTCTCAGCTATGGAGACTGCTCTTGCCAAGACTAATAGTAACAGTAGTTCATTATCCGGATTCTTTGGTGGTTGAGATTTTGATTATTTAGAGTGAGAGGATATAAGATGGCACAGTTAAATGCTCAACAGCGAGCTGCATTTGCTCAGTATAAGAATAATAAAGTTATCTCAGCGAGCGGACCCGAACTAACACTCATGCTATATGACGGAGCTATCAAATTTCTTAATATGGCTGATGTTGCTATAGAAAAAAAGGACATCCAGAAAGCCCATATTAATATTATGAAAACAGAGCGAATCATAGAATATCTGTGGAATACACTGGATATGAAGTATGAGGTTGCAAAAGATTTTGAAAATATGTACTCATACATATCCAGAAGACTTGTTGAAGCTAATATTACAAAGGATAGAGAGATTGTAGCTGAGATCAATGAGCATATGCATGCAATCAGAGATAACTGGATTCAGGTTATGAAAGCTAATAATATTCCAGTAAAGGAGGCTTGACTTATCGATGACTTCAACATCCCTTGATATACTTGAAGATAGTCTTAATCAAAAGCTTGAGATAATGAATAAGATTCAGGAAGAAAATTCTAAACAAAAAGTAATATTATCAGAATCTGATAATGTAGATTCTGAAGCTTTTGATAAAACTCTTGATAATAAGGGAGAGTATATAGATAAACTAAATAGTATAGAAGACGGTTTTCAAATACTATTTGATAAGGTTAAAGCTGATGTTGGAGATCATAAGGATTTATACAATGGCCAGATAAAGCGGATTCAGAAAATGATAAGAGCTATTGATGTTGCTAGAGTTTCAATAGAAGAGGATGAGCATAATATTAAAAATCTTGCAGAGAAGTATTTTAGCGAGGAAAGGTCCAAGATGTCTACTGGAAAAAAGAATGCTGCTGCGGCATTTAACTATTATCAGACTATGAGTAAATCAAAAGACATCCCTCCTCAGTTCATGGATCAGAAGAATTAATTAAATTGTATTAAATTTTAAAACAAAAGGACTTGAGCCTATTTATCGGCTTTAAGTCCTTTTTTCTTTATAGCAAAATTGCAAAAATATGAAAATATTTTCAATATGATAAAAAAACGTGAAAAATGCCTCATTCAGGGTTAAGATACCTCCTTTAGAGCCGATATTAATAGTGTAAGAACAAAACATGGTAGCCATGGAACGGACTCCACAACAGCTACAAAGTAATTTAAGGAACTGGCAGCAGGGAAGCGGGCCCTTTCATGGAGGATAATACTATGGTAGTACAACACAACATAACAGCGATGAATGCAAACAGACAGCTCGGTATTACAACTAACTCTCAGGCTAAGTCAAGCGAGAAACTCTCATCCGGTTACAAGATCAACAGAGCAGCAGATGATGCAGCAGGTCTTGCTATTTCCGAGAAAATGAGACGACAGGTAAGAGGCCTTACACAGGCTTCTGCAAATGCTCAGGATGGTATTTCAGCAGTACAGACAGCTGAAGGAGCTCTGAATGAAGTGCATGATATGCTTCAAAGAATGAACGAGCTTGCTACTAAGGCAGCTAATGATACACTGACTAGCGCAGATCGAACTTATATTGATGCAGAGATCACAGCACTTAAGACTGAGATCGATAGAACTGCTGAGGCAACCCAATTTAATAATCAGTATCTTCTTGATGGAACTTTTACCAGCAAGAAGCTTCAGGTTGGTACTGAAACTAATGATGACAACCAGATCGAGATTAATATTGATCCGATGACTGCTTCCGGTATTGGCATTGGAAGTGTTACGGTAACTGGCTCTAATGGAGCAAATGCTCGTGCTACCATGGATTCAGTCAAAGCAGCTCTTGAATTAGTATCAAGACAGAGATCAGATCTCGGTGCTATCCAGAACAGACTTGAACATACAATCAAGAATTTGGATAACGTCACCGAAAATACACAGGCAGCAGAATCTCTGATTCGTGATACAGATATGGCTAGAGAGATGGTTAAATACTCTAATAATAACATCCTTGCACAGGCTGGTCAGTCAATGCTTGCACAGGCCAATCAAACTAATCAGGGTGTTCTATCACTTCTTCAGTAATATACATTATTTAAGGGCGACTTCTAAGGAGGTCGCTCTTTTTATTTGGAACTATAAAAAGTATAGTGATTATTGCCTAAAAATAATCATAAAAATATTTACAATTTGTTTATAAATATTGGTTAATGATTTTTAGATGATTGCCGATAATAAAAGTGTAAGATAATAGAAATAGTTATATGGCCAGCACATGTACTATTTCTAAACCAGCAAACGAGTGGCACGGATGCCACCGTACATATTCAAGGAGGAATAAATTATGGTAGTACAACACAACGTCACAGCAATGAACGCAAACAGACAGCTTAGTATCACAACTGGTATTCAGGCAAAGTCAAGTGAGAAGTTAGCATCCGGTTACAAGATCAACAGAGCAGCAGATGATGCAGCAGGTCTTGCAATTTCTGAGAAGATGAGACGTCAGGTAAGAGGTCTTACACAGGCTTCTGCTAACGCTCAGGATGGTATATCTGCAGTACAGACAGCTGAAGGTGCTCTTAACGAAGTTCATGATATGCTTCAGAGAATGAACGAGTTGGCAACAAAAGCTGCTAATGACACATTAGAGTCTACAGATCGTACCTACATCAATTCTGAGATCACAGCTCTTAAGAACGAGATCGACAGAACTGCTGCAGCTACAGAGTTCAACAACCAGGCACTCCTTAACGGTTCTTTCACTAGTAAGTTGCTCCAGGTTGGAACAGAGACAGCTTCAAATAACCAGATTACTGTTTCTATCAACAACATGAATGCATCTACAATCGGTGTTGGAAGTATTTCTGTAACAGGTTCTGATGGATCAAACGCTCGTTCAGCTATGAATTCCATTAAGTCAGCTCTTCAGACTGTATCACAGCAGAGATCTGATCTTGGTGCTATCCAGAACAGACTTGAGCACACAATCAAGAACCTCGACAACGTAGCAGAGAATACTCAGGCAGCTGAGTCTCTTATCCGTGACACAGATATGGCTAAAGAGATGGTTAAATACTCTAATAACAACATCCTTGCACAGGCTGGACAGTCTATGCTGGCACAGGCTAACCAGACCAATCAGGGTGTTCTTTCACTCCTCGGCTAATATCTGCATAAAATATGGTATTAAATGTCTGTTTAGTACATTGCAACTACCAAAAGAGCTCCGGTTTTTCCGGAGCTCTTTTCTAAATATTATGAAGGGATAGTTCCTGGACCGGCTTGCCTGTGCTCATAAACAGTTCTTTAACAGCACAATTATCGCCAATATAGCTGTCACTTATGACTATGGCCGGAGTTGGAGTTGGTGATTCATCAAAAATACCAATATCATTACTAATATAGAATTCCAGCAATGACCTGAAATCGTCAAAGAGTTCGGGACGTAATTGCATTATTACTTCCGGAAGGTACTTATGAGGGCGCCATATAAGTGCGACCTTATCTTTTTTGCCGAGATATTCTTCAAGAATATTCTTAGCTTCTCTTAGGTGAGATCTGTTGAATTCAAGAACACCTAAAATAGACGTTGCAAACAAAGCAGTCTCTTTTCTTTGCCCGTTTGAATCAAATAAGTGTCTGTTCCAGCTTTCAGGATAAGGGACAGTGTCTTTGGTATATTTCTTTAGAATACTTATTCTGGGATAGTCCTCACAGGTGATTTTCTTCATCCATTCATCATATAATTCATTGTTTCCATTTGAGAGGATACTGGCATAAACAGTCCTGGCATTTTCTGAATAAACAATCACTCGATTTGTATTCTTGATACCCGGTGGTGTTAGTATTTTGGAATACACGCGTTTAAGGTGAAAGTAATCAGGGTCTATGTAGCCAAGGCAATCATATGGAATGTAAACCAGATCATCTGTATAATCTTTAAGTTTTGTAGTGTGAAAGTCAGGGTGTACAGCAAAAACCGGATTATCGCCATCCTGAATATTCTGAACGTAGATGGTATCTGGATGCTGTTCATGCAGATAGTAATCATTTAGTCCGGTTATTTCTACATTCTGAGGATAACCGGTAGTTATATACTCTGGATCATATACACTGGTTCCGGTTCCGCGTTTATAATTCGGAATAGGTATTACCTTTACCTCATTTGAAGGGTCACTTATTTCTTTTTCCCAAATAGTTTGAAATCCTTCCCACATATTTGGATGACAGGGTAAAAAGACAACTTTTCTCATTAGAATATATCTCCTAATTGACCGATTCTGCTGCAGGATATAATAACTCTTTCCTGGTTTTTGAAGTGAGGATAATCGTGGCCGTCATGAATTTGTAGTGGAGTCATATAGTTTTCGCCGAATTCGATTTTTAGGATGGTGTCGTAGTCTTTAGGAATAGGAACTTTCATAAATTCAAAATCTACCATGATTATCTCTGAAAGTGACGAGACAGGACGTTTAGATGTGCCGTTAGAATGAAGAGCGCCACCATACCATCCGACATAATGTGATTCTTTTCTTGTAGTCATAGATGCTATTTTTTCTGACAGTTTCCATATGGAGTTGCGGATGTTTTCATCTCTCTTGATTTTAACTTTGGTGAGCTTTTCAAGTTCCCGAAGCATATCATCAAATTCACCTTTAGCTTTAAGCCTGTCCATATCGATGGCAAGTTCAAAGGCAGCAGTATATAGATTGCGAATCATGGACCACATATCAGGATCGTCCGGTACATAATCCATAGGGAAAATATCCACCCAGCTGCTACAAGGGAAACCATATTGAAGTTTTGTTATTCGTGTTTCCTCGTCGCTATTTCCTATGTCGATATTGGATCTGCTGGATATTACAGCAGTTGGATTATTGCAACTCAGAGATGTATAGAAACTAGCAATTTCACGGTGTGATGGTAGCTCTTCTTTTAGATAGTTTATCAAAGGAACGTAGTCGTGACGCATTACTGCTGTATCAACATCATCATCCCATGGAATATAGCCGTGATGCCTGACAGCACCCAGTAGTGATCCATAATCAAGCCATATCTTGATATTATGCTTATCAGCTATCTCGAGAATTTCATCAAGAAGAGTCAGCTGTACAGCCCAACTCTTCTTCATTACCTCAGATATGTAGAAATCATTTCTGCATTCTTCTTTCCAAAAACTGTCAGGTATAGATATCATTGAATATCGTCTCCTCACTTGTAGAATGTTATTACATATATTTTATAACGAATTATTATGCTTGTGAAGTTAAAGAAACGCATATCTATGGTACAATTAATTGGGGATATATTACATAAAATAGTGGAGGTCAAGAAGTGTTTTTTTCACCGGACTTTTTTAATGAAGAGATAAGAGAAGGCTTCACTGTTGCAGAGATGATGAAAAGAGCATGGGCTGCAGAACTTGAGGTACTTAAGGTTATAGAAGATGTATGTGCGCGAAAAGGCCTACGTTATTATGCGTATTGTGGAACGCTTCTTGGGTGCATCAGGCATAAGGGCTTTATACCTTGGGATGATGATATAGATATCTGTATGCTTCGGCCTGACTATGACAAGTTTTTTGAGATTGCGGATACAGAGCTGCCGGATGGATTCGTAGTATCGGGGATATATGGCTTAGAACCTAGACTTTGGAGGGCTAATGGAGAACCACAAGGACGCATTATAGCTGATGAGAAGATATTTCCGCTACCCCAATACATGGATAGGTTTCATGGATTTCCGTATATGCGCATTGGCGTGGATATATTCCCACTGGACAACATGCCAAATGATCCTAGGCAGCAGTATGAGCTTGTAAAGACATTAACTGATATGCAAACAACTGCCAGATATGTGGAAGTTTATAGAAAAGACGGATCCTTAGGGAGTAGAATAAAACAATTTGAATATCTTTTAGATGGCATTGAATATGATAAAGATGACGATGAGTCATTAAGCCACGCTATTTGGCTTGCTTCAGACAGGTTGGCTGCAAGCGTCCCTAAATCTGACTATGTTTCTGATATTTTGTATATGATCGTTCCGGCAGACAGGGAGTCGTTTGGTGGATATTCAAACATGAGGAAAAGCTGGTTTGGAGAAGGGGAGGAAATGCTTTTCGAAAGTACCACAATCAGAGTCCCTGATAACTACACATCAGTGCTTAAATGGGAGTTTGGAGAAGATTACATGATTCCCAAGAAGTTCACTGGAGAACACAATTATCCCTTCTATGCAACTCAGGAGAAGGCTTTTGCCAAGCTACTTAGAGAGTCAGGGGTGGAAGCTCCTGTGGATGAGTTTTGCAGGAACTGGCATAAAATGAACGGAGGCACGTAATAAGCCTAATGCACAGTATAGCAAGGAGAATATTGAAAAGTAGCTGATTGCGTAAGTGTTCAATATGCCTTAGAATTAAAAGCATATGGACAATTTGGCAAAAAAGGATCAAGGAGTACAGATGACTGATATTGAAAGAAAGCTTCCCATAGGAATACAGGATTTTGAAAAGATCAGAAGCGAAGGCTTCATTTATGTAGATAAGACAGAATATATATATAGTCTGGTACAGAGCGGAACATCTTATTTCCTAAGTCGTCCGAGGCGTTTTGGAAAAAGCTTGCTTTTGTCTACGCTTAAAGCTTACTTTGAGGGAAGAAAAGAACTGTTTGAAGGACTCAAGATAGGAAAACTCGTGGATAAAAACGAGGATGCATGGCAGAAGCATCCTGTTTTTTATTTTGATTTTAATAAAAAAAATTTTAAAGAGAATAGTGCCCTAGAAGCAGTACTAGATGAACATCTCAGGTCATGGGAGACGTTATATGGAGATCAAAAATCTGACAGGTCTCTTGAGGAACGTTTTAGATACGTTATTGAGAAAGCTGTAGAGAAGACAGGTAAAAAAGCGGTAGTCCTTGTAGATGAGTATGATAAACCATTGCTCGAAGGTGCTGATGAAGCAATGATAGAGCATAACAAGGCTGTGTTTAAAGGCTTTTTCAGCACACTAAAAAGCTATGATGGTTACTTTAAGTTTGTTTTTATCACAGGAGTTACTAAATTCAGTAAGGTTAGCATTTTCAGTGATCTTAACCAATTGAGAGATATTTCATTGTCAGCCGAATATGCGGATATTTGTGGAATGACTGAATCAGAAATCAGGGAGAACTTTGCTCCTGAGATTCAGTCCATGGCTGTGGCTCAGGGAATAGGTGAAGAAGAGTGTATTTCAAAGCTAAGAGAGATGTATGATGGATATCACTTTCACCATGGAGCAAAGGGGATTTATAATCCTTTCAGCTTGTTAAATGCCTTGGTTGAGAAGGAATTTGGCATGTATTGGTTTTCCACAGGAACACCTACATTTCTCATAGATAAACTTAAAGAATCCGGATTTGATGCAAAGCAGTTTACGACGGACGAGTATTATGAAGAGGAGTCTTCACTGACAGACTATCGGATAGATAATGAGAATCCTGTGCCGCTGTTTTATCAGACTGGTTATCTTACAATCAGAGGATATGACCCTGAGTTTAGAAGCTATGCTCTGGGATATCCCAATGATGAGGTTCGTTATGGCTTTTTAAAGAGTCTTGCTCCTTATTATCTGTGTGCAGAGAAGACATCCAGACCTCTTGATGTGAGGAGTTTTGTAAAGGATATAAGAAAAGGGGCAACGGATAACCTGAGGGATCGCTTCACGGCTCTTTTTGCCAGACTTCCTTATCCGAACGACGAGAATATAGTCGAACAGAACTTCCAGAATGTTGTATACATAGTGTTTATGCTTTTGGGACAATACACTCAGGCTGAAGTACACAGCGCAAAGGGGAGAGCTGACTGCATTGTGGAGACAGATGATTATGTTTATGTGTTTGAGTTTAAGAGGGACTCTACAGCAGAGGAAGCTATAAAACAGATAGAGGATAGAAGATATGCGGATGCTTATGCAACAGATAAAAGAAAGCTTATCAAGATAGGTGCGAATTTCAATTCGAAGGAAAGAAACCTAGACGGATGGAAAGTCGTTCTGAGATAAAAGAAAAAACACCAATGAAGAAATTAAAGGTCTGCTTGTAGGCCCAGAATATCAGTAGCTAAAGAAAGAGAAATAAGAGGTCGCTATACCCTAGAAGAGTGTAGCGACCTCTTTGACGTTATATCGACTTTGAATTATTGTTTACATATATCAATATCATCACCCAAGGGAATGAAAAAGTGATGCTTTACAGCACCTATTAAGTATCTGTAGTTAAGCTATATTGTAACGAATTATGCACGTTATTATTGATATTAGAACAGTTAATAATGTATTGAATTCAACCGATATTCTTAACAAGGGATGTGTGATTTTTTAATGTCAACGTAAATATGTTAAAATAAAAATGATAAATTGTATGTAAATTAAAACTGATATAAAATAAATTATGGGTATAGTTGATTCTAATGGAGAACATAGTGGGATGAAAACTGTTTATGCATGTTTCTGTACGGATATAATTCATGAAGGACATTTGAACCTGATAAAGGAAGCTAATAAATATGGCAGAGTGACAATAGGAGTTCTGTCAGATAGTGCTATGGTCAAATATAACAGATTTCCTACCATCAATATACAAGAACGAATCGAGTTAGTAAGAGGTCTTGAAGGTGTTGCAGATGTGATCGTTCAGGAACAGATAATGTATGATGAAATATTTGAAAAAATACATCCGGACTATGTAGTGCATGGTGATAATTGGTCATCTACTTTTATGCAAGCTATTAAGAATAATATATTGGATTTAACAAAGAGATATGGAGGAGAACTAATTGAGGTTCCTTATACTTGGAATAGTATAGTAGCCAAACTTGATAGGCAGATGAGAGAAAGACTCGCTATGCCGGAATTTCGAAGAGGTAGACTTCGGAAAGCTCTAAAAATGGTGCCTATTGTCAAAGCAATAGAGGTTCATAGTGGACTCACAGGGCTGATAGCTGAAAAAACAATCGTAGGGGATGATGGAGTTATAGATCAGTTTGATGCCATGTGGATTAGTTCTCTTTGCGATAGTACTAATAAAGGAAAACCGGATATTGAGTTGGTTGATATGACATCCCGCTTCCGTACTATAGATGATGTTACTGAGGTTACTACAAAGCCGATTATATTTGATGGCGATACTGGTGGTATGATAGAGCACTTTGGTTATACAGTTCGGAGCCTTGAACGTATGGGAGTAAGTGCGGTTATTATTGAAGATAAGGCTGGATTAAAAAAGAATAGTCTATTTGGGACGGATGTACCACAGACCCAGGATACAATAGAACATTTTTGTGAGAAGATAACTGCAGGGAAAAATGCTCAGTTATCTGATGATTTTATGATAATTGCAAGAATCGAGAGCTTAATATTAGAAAAAGGAATTGATGATGCGTTAGAAAGAGCTTACGCATATATTAAGGCCGGTGCTGACGGAATAATGATACATAGCAGAAAAAAAGATCCTGATGAAATTTTAGAATTCTGCGAGAAGTTTAGACATAACAACAAGGAGACACCACTAGTAGTAGTTCCAACTTCTTATAATACAATTACCGAAGAGGAATTAGCTGATCATGGAGTTAATATTTGCATCTATGCTAATCAGTTAATAAGAGCTGCGTTCCCTGCAATGGAGAAGGCAGCTGAAAGTATTTTAAAGCATCACAGAGCTCATGAAATAGACTGTGAACTAATGTCAATCAAGAAGATTATAACTTTAATTGATGAACTATAAAACACAGGGGATTCCTTATGTACGCTGTTTTGTCAGATATACATGGCAATATGTATGCTTTTCACAAAGTTTTAGAAGATATGAAAAGCTTTGATATAGATGGAGTCATCATTTTGGGAGATCTTATAGACTATGGGATGCAGTCTAATGAAGTAGTGGATTACTTAAGCCATAAGTTTTATTACAAAATAATCTGCAATATTTGGGGAAATCATGAAAGAGCGATAATGCTTGAAGATTTTTCGGGTTTTTCTTCCGCTCGTGGGTGTGAATGTGCAAAATATACGGCAAGTATACTTAGCTTGGCAACAAAGAATTACTTGAACACTTCTATGAATAAAGATGGAAAACAGGAATTTGAAATCTTTGGTAAAAAATGTCTTGCTGTACATGGTTCTCTAGACGACTATTTTTGGAAATCTATTTTTTCGGATAATGTTCACGGTAATTACGTTTTATATGACATTGTACTATCTGGTCATTCGCATTGTTCTCACTTGTTTTCAAAGTTTTATGATATTGACAATCCAATAATGAGAAATAAACATGTTGTAACGTTTATTAATCCAGGATCTGTTGGACAACCCAGAAATCATAAGCATACAGCACAGTATGCACTAATAGATAATAATCTAAACATATATTTTAGATCTATTACATATGAGGTAGAAAAGGCTATGAAACTATATAATGGTCAGGTTGATATGTTTTATAGAGATAGACTTGCGAATGGTGTTTAATGAAATCTTCGAAAGGATATGCGATGTAATCGAACACATCACAAAGGACAAGTGCGATTATGGTTGACAATGGTGGAAGAACTCTGACAAACGAAGAACTACGCCAGGTACATGCGATTATGCTTGAATTACTGGTTGAGTTTGATAAATTTTGCAATGAACATGACATAAAATATGTGATAACAGCAGGAACACTACTTGGAGCTGTTCGCCATAAGGGATTTATACCATGGGATGATGATGCTGATATAGCACTGACAAGAATTGAATATGAAAAGCTCAAAAGAAATATAAATGCGTTGAATAGCGACACTATTTTTTTTCAGGATCATGATACAGACCCAAAATATTTATGGGGATATGGAAAACTGCGCAGACCGGGGACAAAACTTGTGAGGAAGGGACAGGAACATGTTTCATGCCAAACAGGTGTATATATAGATGTTTTTGCGATGGATGATATTCCAAAGACGCTTCCTTTTCAGATATTGAAATATTATTTGTGGACATTGTTACGTAAGATTTTATGGGCTAGGGTTGGGTGTAAAGATGCAAAAAAGATATATATAAAAGCTATATATATGCTGTTAAGTATGATACCTGTCGATTTTGTACATGGTATTACAAAACTTCTTACCCGACCAGCAAAAAAGGAATATGACTGCCTTGTTCATCCATGCTTATATCCCCTTTGGAATAGATTTAATAAAATGAAAATACCGAGAAATAAAAAGTATGGAATGAAGAAAAAGTGGTTCTTAGAACGGAAAAAATATGAGTTCGAAGGAGCGAAACTGTGGGGCAGTAAAGATGCTCATGGTTTTTTGAAATATATATATGGAGATTATATGAAATTACCACCGATTGACAGGCGAAAACAGGAAGTTGTTTTTTCTGAAATAGATTTAGGTGATAGTAAGAAAACTATGTAGGAATTGTTGATGCAAGAATATGAAAGGAAAAGATGGTATTTTGACATCGAGGGTATAGGTATATGAAAAAATATACTATTGGTATAGCTGGGTTGGCATCATACGCAACAATTGATTTGATGAGAAGGATTGTGAATGCTTTTCCTGCTGAAAAAGAGTGGGATCGTCCACATATTATTGTTGATAATAATTGCTTAATACCAAGCAGAGTTAGAGCAATTCTGTATGGAGAAAATACAGAATTGGTTATATCTGGTATGGCAAGACAGATTTCCTATCTGATGGAGGGAAAGGCAGATAGAATAATAGTCGATTGCAATACTGCACATTATTTCCTGCCAGAAGTGTGTAAGCGTGTTGATGGATCAGAGAAAAAGATAATTAATATTATTAACAATTTGGCAGATTACATTTATGACAATTATGGTGCAGTTAATGTGGGGATGCTTGCATCAGAGGGCGTTATTGAAACAAAAATATATGATAATACGATGAAAAATCACAATATAATAGTCCATTCATTGGAGAAAATGAGATATGCCGATATACGTCGTATGATTGAAGCTGTTAAACAGAGTAAGATTGATCAGAAAATCCTTGAAGAATTCAAGGAAATGATAATGTCGTTTCCATACGATTATATAGTTCTGGGATGTACAGAGTTACCGGTATTGTATGATAAAGTGATTGAGAGCGGATTCGCTTTCAATAAAGTCATTCTTGATCCGTTAGATGTTGTAATTGCATTTTTAAAAAGAGAATACCAAGAACTTCCTGATGTAAGTGAGTTTTCTATGCTACAAAACTAATAGTTTTATAGTTTATTGAAAAGAGGGGACGATATGGAAGAATTGAATGAAATCAAACAGGTTGTAATACTTGCTGCTGGTAGAAGTCGTAGGATGGAAGAATTAAGTAATAATGAGCCAAAGTGTCTGTTACCATACAAAGGGGAGCGGGTAATAGAGCGGTTGGTACGTCAATTGAGACAGAATAATATTCATAATATTGTAATTACAACAGGTTATCGCGCTGATCTAATGAGCAAGTTATTTAAAGATGATCAGGATGTATGTTTGGTTGAAAATAAATTATATGAAGAGGATGTAAATATTTATTCATTACATTTAGCAATGAATAAAATAGATGGTCCATGTGTTATTTTTGAAGCGGATACAATTTTGGAAGATGATCTTGTTAAATATGTAGTTGGAAGTGATTTTGAAGGAAAATCAGTTTGGTTTACTCGTGGAAGATTTATGGAAAGTCAATATGGGGGAATTTTACATTCAGATGAGAAGGGGAATATTAATGACATAAAAATAGTCTCCGCATTCCACAGCGCATATAAAGACTATATGAAGTTGACTGGAGTTATGAGAGTCGGCGCAAATGAACTGAATTTGTTTAAAACACTTTTGGGGAAATATGCGAAAACTACATTAAAACAATATTTTTTGAATGCATGGATTGAAAATCTTCCGATGTTGCCATGTATAGAAGCAGATATCTCTATGTTTGATTTCTTCACATTTAATAAACCTGATGAATATTATCAGATACAAGGAAAAGAAATTGGTTATAAATGCGAAGCTCCAAAGGTTGAACTTATTCCAACTGATTCATTAAAACATATTGAGGCTTTTGATGAAGAACGAGTAAATAAACTCCAAAGTGAAATAGAGACATGCGGGATATGGAAGATGCCGTTAATAGTAGAAAAAAATTGGAATTTGGTTCTTGATGGTCAACATAGATTAGAAGTGGCCAAAAATATGAATTTAAAGAAAGTTCCGGCTATTTTAGTAGATTATCTGGATGTAAAAATATGGTCATTGAGAAAAGAAATTCCTGTTTCTGTGGAGACTGTCAGGAAACGTGTCATACAGGATAATGACATATTTCCATTTAAAACAGTGAAGCATAAATTTCAGTTCTGGGTACCAAATGACTTGGAAATTAAATTAGAAGAACTACGGTGATATTCATATGATAAATATACGAACAATAACATTTTGCCTTCCAAGTTCTTATGATGACAAGGATCTGGATAAGATTCAAAAAAGCTCTTATCGTTGGACTACTTCTTATGAAAGAATTCATACACAACGTCTTGTCAGATGTCCGATTTGTGAAAGGGTTCCAATATCAGAGATTAAACAATTGGACTCTTTTTGCGAGAGGACAGATGTTCGATGGTTCAATATCCCTATTGATCCATGGGAGAGTACTGATACAGATGATCTTTTTAACTTTGCAGAATGGGTTCTTAAGAATGAGAGCCGTGGCTTTATAAATGTTCTGACTGTAAAAGATTGTATTATAAGCGGAGAGATTGTTAAAAAGAGTATAGAACTTATAAGATATACCTCGAGAATTTCTTATAATGGGAGAGATAATTTTAGATTGGGGTGCTCAATGAATGTTCGCCCAAATGGCGCCTTTTTTCCTTTTACATATTCTAGTGGGGAATTAGGGTTCTCGATAGGATTGGAGCTAATTGAGGATATATGCGAAGTGTGTCAACGCGAGAAAAACGCATCTCTTATAGAATTAAGAGAACTTATTATGGAAAGATTATATCCGCAAATCGAAGAGATAGATGAGTTAGCACAAAAAATAGCAGATGAGTCCCAGATGAATTATTTTGGAATAGATTTTTCAATTGCACCGGTCATTTCTTCAAAAGGAAGTATATTAAATCTGTTATCGAGATTAGGTATTTATAATTTCGGAGGGACAGGGTCTTTGTTTGCAACATCATATTTCACAGATATAATCAAGGAATTTGGTAAGCGTTTTTCGGCAGTGGGATTTTCAGGAATAATGTATTCTGTTCTGGAAGATTTAGGTTTATGCATGATAAACAACGAAAAAGGAATCAGTATTGATGATATGATAAAATGCTCTACAATGTGTGGATGCGGAGCTGATATGATTCCTATTCCTGAAGATGTTACAGATGACGAAATTTTCTCTATTTTTAAGGATATATATGCAATTTCTTCACGTTTGAAAAAACCTTTAGGAATCCGATTATTACCGATACCTTCAGCAACAAGAGGTTACAAAAAGTATACTAGTTTTTCTGAAGACGCTGATTTTATCGCAAATACTAAGACTATGAGTTTAGATGGGAATACAGCCTTCTATGAAAAAGATATATATAAATATTTTACATAAGAAAGGATAATAAGATGGATAAGTGGCAGAATATTTGGTCTGGTAAAAGTGTTGAGATTGATGAAGATGATAGAAGTAATCAGGAAAAAGTGTTTCTTGCGTTAAAAAAAGCAAGTGGATATGATCTTGGACCTAATATGACGTTTCAAGCTTTTCTTGGTGAGTTTAATAGAATGAAAGAATTGCTTCATTTTAAGGATAATAGTGAAAATGTATATGAAGTTGGAGCTGGTCCAGGGGGGAATCTGTTTTTGTTTCAAATGGAAGGTGTAGATGCCGCTGGTTGCGATTATGCTCCAAGCTTGGTTGAAAGTGGGACGAGATTAGGAATAAAAAATCTTCATGTTGCTTCGGCTGAAGATTTTCCAATAATGCCACAATATGATTTTGTAATAGCAGGCGGTGTATTTGGATATCTGGGTGAAGAAAAAAAGGCTATTTTAACATTGGATCGTATGGTTGAAAAGGCCAAAAAGAGTGTATGTGTAAAAAGAGTACTAAATAAAGAAAAAGAGGAAGAATTAGTTGCAAAGCGTCGTGCTACTGAACCAGATTATGATATAAAATACAAGGATTTATCCAAATTATATTTAACAAAAGATTTTTTTAATGATTATGCAAAAAATAAAGGATTGGGTTGCTACATAGAAGATACACAATTGGAGGGATATTGGAATAATGAATATACTTTTGATGTATATCTGTATAAATAATGAAAATGCTTATAGTGTTTGAAAGATAGAAGGATATATAATTCTAGTTTAATACTAGATATTACATAAAGTGGGAAGTGAAAACTTTATTGCTTTCCACTTTTGCATTCTCTAATAAAAGAATTATAAAGATATGGAATATATTACATTGCTGGAAATGATGACATACGAATCTAGAATTGATAGGATAGAAGTTTGCAAAGTTGTAAAAAGAGGGTCAGTTTATGAACAGACTATACGCAATCAGCGGTGTAACAGGCATGACAGGCAACGAGCTTGTCCGCCAAATCCTAACAGACGAAAGCAAGGACCACATCCTTGGTTTCGACAATTTCTATGCGTCTTCAATCGAAACGGTCTCAGACCACATCAATGATGATCGCTTTGAGTTCTTTGAGTATGACATAAACAACGCTGATCAGATGGCGGATTTCGAAAATCGCATCAAGGCAGCAGCTCCTGATTATGACGAGTTGGTCTATATTAACTGCGCCGCTGTGGTTCATACTGAGCATTTCTATCACGTATATGAAACCTTTGACACCAACGTTCTTGGCATGAAATTCTTTATGGAACAGGCTATCAGAGTTGGAGCTCAGAAGTATATCAACTGTTCCACATCAGAAGTTTATTCTATGAACTCTTGGAACGAATCCGGCGGAGTAAAAGAGAGCGACTATCTTACAATGGCTGTTGCTGAGCATAGCCAGCGTACATCATATGCAACAGGTAAGCTCCTTACCGAGTTCTTTATGAAAGATGCCGTGGACGAAGGTAGGATCAAGGGATGTTCTATCCGTTTTGCTAACGTCTATTCAAAAAATGAAAGATACCCCAAACACATAATTCCATATATTATTAATAGCTTCCGTAACGATGGTAAGGTTGTGCTACTTGAGAACAGTCGCAAGAACAAGAGAACCTTCCTCAACAACTACGATAGCTGTAGCGCAGTTCTTGCACTTGTGAACACTGAGTCTGCACTTGATGGAACAGTCTATAACGTAGCTACAGATGAAGAGATTTCCATAATAGACCTAGCCAAGCTTTGCGCTGGTAAGATGGGCATAGAAAAACCTGTTATCGAATTTAGTGGCTATCGTGAATCCGACCCTGAACGAAGACTTCTTTCCACTGAGAAAATCAGGACCAGGACTACCTGGAAACCTGTGATAGATCTTGATAAAGGTTTAGAAGAGTGTGTAGCTTTCTATTGCAAGTGATAATTATCAAAAACATTCTTTTAATGAGAGTAATATAATTACGATGATTTTGATGATTCAGTGTTATGTATAATAATTTCATTAGTATTCTATAATGGATTGTTTTTTTACATGAGGGAAGTATCATGCGGGTTGCAATCATAACAAATGCCGGAATTTCCAGCCGATTCAATGAAGGTGTTCCTGAAGAACAGAAGAAGTTAAAGGCAATCTACACTGAAGGTAATAACACAGATACTCTTTTGTATCATCAGCTCTTAAAGTGTACTTATGTGGACAAGATAATTCTGATTAGTGGCTATAAGGCTGATTCTTTGCATGAGTACTGTGATTCGTTGGAAGAAGAGCTGTCAGACAAAATCATAATCGTTCACAATGATCATTATAAAGACCTTAGGTCTGGCTACAGCCTCTATCTGGGGCTGGAAGAGTCTTTTAAACATAATCCTGCAGAAATTCTTTTTGCAGAAGGAGATCTTGATATAGATGATAGATCTTTTGCCAAAGTTATATCCTGCCATAAGAGCGTTCTGACTTATAACTTTGAGCCTATATTCTCAAACAAGGCAGTGGTCTTATATCAGGACGGGCAAGGACGTTATCAGTATGCTTTCAATACTAGTCATGGACTACTTTCTATTGATTCTCCATTTTCATGCATATTGAACTCAGGGCAGATCTGGAAATTCACAGATATAGAAGCTTTAAAAAAAGCTAATGACAAGTTCCTCAAAGAGGACAAGGCAGATACTAACCTGCGCATAATACAAGGCTACCTTAATCAAGGTGTGGATGTAGAACTGGTGCCACTTTTGAGGTGGACTAACTGCAATACAAGAGAAGATTACCACAAGATTATTTCATATTGGGAGTTGGATAAAGTCCAAAGATAAGATGAGGTGATGAAACATGAAGAATCTGATTAAACGGCTAAAGGTTGTTGAGAGGCACGTACAAGAAAATAGTATAAAGGTTATGATCATCGGACTTGGCAGTGTTGGAGGATATCTTCTCGACTATCTGATAAGCCGGAATGATCCTGCCATAAATGTTGTTGTGGTTGGAAGAGATGCTCAAAAGATGCAGACCAAGGTCAATATAACCCGTATAGCTGGGCTGATACGAGGTGTAAATAGGTCGCAGATTTACGTAGAAGGTGGTGTTGACCTAAATGATGTAGATGCTGTTCAGAAGGTCATTGAGAGATACAATCCTGACTTTATCGTAAATTCAAGCCGTGCTTATCCTGGGCTAAAATACGGAAGCATAAGCTGGAGTAATGTCAGGGCCTATGGCATATGGACTCCGTTATCCATTCGGTTTACCAAAAATGTTATGGAAGCCTGCGACAGGGCTGATACAGATGCTGTTGTGATCAATACATCCTATTCGGATGCAGTAATACCTTGGCTTAAGAGCGCAGGTAAGGCGTATCCCGACTTTGGCTCCGGCAATCTTAATCATCTTGTTCCTAGAATTCAATATGCTGTAGCAGAGATTCTAGGTGTTGAGGACTACTGGAACATTGATGTGATGTTCGCAGCAGGCCACTTTCATGACGTATGTATCAGTAAGGAAGGTCAGGCTGAGGGTGTGGATCTTCCTCTTAAGATCTATTATAAGTGTCGGGAACTAAAAGACATCTCTAAAGATGAGATTTTTGGAAGATGTCATATTTCAATGCCTGTAGACCAGACCAGAAATATGATGAATGCATCCAGTAATTATCAGATTATAATAGCCGTTATAGATGCTATCAGAACCGGACATGATAAGAAAGTATTCAGCCCCGGATTTGGCGGGAATATCGGTGGATACCCTGTTACCATAGGTTACAGGGCTGGGAATCTTGATGCATGGATTGATGAGTCGGTATTTAGTTTTGAAGAGATGAATAGAGCTGATAGAGCTTCAATGGCACTAGATGGTATTGAGGATGTGGCAGATGGCAAACTTATTTATACAGATGCCCTTATAGAGAAGGTCAGAAAAGCTTTTCACAAGGAACTTCCCAAAGAAGTTGCATTTGATGATATTGAGAAAACGGCGCAGTGGATAATTGATGAGATCATACTTCCTCAATTATAGAAGTAAAGTTGTCATAGCATGGAATGTGTAAAATAGTTGATAAAAATGTGTATGCATTAGTAAAGCGAAGGGATTATAGATATGAAGGTAGAAACATTTATCAGTATTATAAATTCGGACTTTTATACCGGAGTTCCGGATTCGCAGCTTAAAGCACTTTGCAATTATCTTATGGATACATATGGTATAGATCCGCACCATCATGTGATTGCAGCCAATGAAGGAAACTGTACAGCTCTTGCGGCAGGATACTATCTTGCTACCGGCAAGGTTCCTGTTGTTTATATGCAGAACTCTGGAGAAGGCAATATTATAAATCCTGTAGCGAGTCTTTTAAGCGACAAGGTATATGCGATCCCTATGATATTTATCGTAGGCTGGCGTGGAGAACCGGGGATTCATGATGAACCTCAGCATATATATCAGGGCGAGGTAACGACTCTTTTGCTAAAGGATATGGGAATTGAGTATTTTGTAATAGGATCTGATACTACTGATGATGAAGTGAAGACTGCCATGGATGGGTTTAGGGAGAAGCTTGATCAGGGATTTGATGTTGCCTTTGTTATAAAAAAGGGTGCACTTACAGATGCACCTAAAGTTAAGTATTCCAATAACAATTCAATGCTTAGAGAAGAAATCATTCAACATATCGTGTCTGCTTCAGGAGAGGATCCGATAGTATCAACAACTGGAAAGGCAAGTCGAGAGCTTTTTGAAACCCGTGTTGCTGGTGGTCAGTCTCACAAGTATGACTTCCTTACAGTAGGCTCTATGGGACACTCAAGTTCAATTGCTCTTGGTGTAGCAATTAATAAGCCGGATCAGCGCATTTGGTGTGTTGACGGAGATGGTGCAGTGCTAATGCATATGGGTGCTATGGCTGTCATAGGTTCTAACAAGCCTTCTAATCTGGTACACATTGTTATTAATAATGGTGCGCATGAGACTGTTGGAGGAATGCCGACAGTTGCTTCTGATATAGATCTTGTAGGAGTTGCCAGAGCATGTGGATATCCGAATGCAGTATGCGTGGATAACTTTGAAGATTTGGACAGAGAACTGGAATGTGTCAAAAGAAGAAATGAGCTCGCTTTTATAGAGGTCAAGTGTTCCATAGGTGCCAGAGAGAACCTTGGAAGACCAACCACTACAGCACGTGAGAATAAACAAAACTTTATGGATTATTTGAAGGAACTTTAATCCAAGGGACATCTGACATTAGACACAGCTTACTTTCCCAGTATTCTTTAAGACTAGGCGAAGTTAGAGATAACAGTGTGTTTAGGTATATTTCTTTAATCTTTTCATGCTTTAATAATATTTTGTCAGCATTTACTACTACAGGCTGCTCTATTAGTGATAATAGGGCGGCTATGATTATATCGTCATCTTTTTCAGGAATAAGTGTATCGAAGCATGGCACATAGACCAGCTCATTAGTGAACTTGGCCAGATTATCAGAATATAATATTTCGGGAACAGTAAGAGTACAGCTCCATGCATCATAAGGGACTTGAATGACGATAACATCAGGCTTTCTTGGACCAAGGCCGTATCTTTCAAAGGTAGTCAGATACTTTTGTAATTCAGTCAGTTCTTTGAAATCATTTTCGTTTATGTGGACTTGACCTACATTTCCAAGGTAATCACAGTCGAAATGAGGAATGGGAACTATGCTGACAGTGTTTCTTGTATCTGCTATTGCTCCTTCAAATACAGGTTTCATGGTATCCCACCATTGTATTTTGCAAGGTAGGAACAGGATATCTTTGCCAATAACATCAGAGTCTGCCGGAGTATGACGTTTTGGAGGGATAGTGTCAGCTCGTAAGGTATACCTGTAAGGATTAGAACCCTTGGCGTTTCGATATATTTTTTCCTGTTCCCTGAAAACCGGATATTCGTGTCCGCTACAGCTTCTTACAACCTTATTATAATCACCAAAAAAGCTGGTGAGTATTTCGTGGTACTTGGCAGGAACAGGGATAGAAGTGCACTCAAAAGGAAGCTCTATAAGATCTTCAAATATTTTCTTAGGGAATTTGTAGCCCTTATATAGAATCCATGAATAAAGAAGCGATATCTCCTTAGAATTTTCATATTTGGCTTCAGAACAGATGTTACCAAGTAGGTCCCCGAGTTGATTGTTAAGGTTCATTGACTTATCTAAAGTTACTTTGTTATCATTTTCAATCTTTTGAAGTAGATTATCAAAATCCTTATGATCGTACTCCGGGATAGTAAGCATTTTCATGGCTTTGAAAATATCGTAGCCTCGGACATCTCGTTCTTTTTCCTTTTCGCTATCATCAAACAGATTGTCATATGGGTAGATGTCTACTCCTACGACATAGGGGCAACCATGATATTTTTCTAGATAATCAGGAGTAAGGTCTATGAAATGACTATTGGTTATCCTGCCAAAGGGATAAGCATACTCATTCTGTTCCTTGGTGTTAAGGATACAATAGCCTTTCGGAAGTTCTCTTTTGACTACGTCAAAGAACCTGTCATAGTCATCTCTGAGCATAGCTATATCAATATCGTCATCCCAAGGAATGAAACCTTTGTGCCTTACGGCTCCAAGAAGAGTACCATAGGTTGCAAACCATTTTATATTGTGATTGCGACAGATGTCGTCAATGACTTTTAGGACTTCAAGCTGCGCAGCCCAGTAACGCTTCATCATTTCTGATATATAGAAACCATCTTTGACTTCATCGTAAAAGTATTCTTTTGGGAATTCCGGTTTATTCATAGGTGACTCCTGTACGAAAAAAAGACTATTTATTATCTTAATGATAGCACAAAATGATACAATAAATATGATGTATCTCATATTGAAATGTAAGATGCGAGGATAGCTAATGCTTGATATTCCAAAGAATTTTCTAAAAGAAGATACAAGAGATGGATATGTAGTTAGCGAAATGATGAAAAGGACCTGGGCTGTTCAGCTTAGCATCCTTGATTCGCTCAAAAAAATCTTTGATCGTTATGGACTTAGATATTTTGCCGATTACGGTACGTTACTTGGTGCAGTCAGGCATAAGGGATATATTCCATGGGATGACGATCTTGATATTGCTATGCCCAGAAGAGACATGATGACTTTGATGGAGCATGCTGATGAGCTTGATGATGGACTTGTTATCAGGTCTGTATATAATTCTGAGACTTATATGAATTTTAATATAGTAGTTACACAGAAGGCAGGGACTTTAGAATGGGATGAAGGACGCATGGATAAGTTCTATGGCTGTCCTTTTATCTGCTATGTTGATATATTCCCCTGGGACTATATACCAAGGGATGAAGATCAGCTCAAACTACAGATTAGTATGTACAGTCTTGCTTTTAAACTGATGTATGACCTTAGGAATATCGAGATAGCACTATTTGATGGAAGAACAGTTTCACTAAGGGAGCTAAATCGTCCGGAATTACAGAAGTATAAGGCTGTTTATGATCTGACCCAGGGATGTTGCAAACTTGGTGGATTGCTTAGAAGTTATTTGCCAAGAATTAGTATTGACACTGATAAGAAGCTACGGCAGCAGCTGTGTATTACTGCAGATACCATAGCTCAGATGTGCCCTGAGGAGGATGCAGACTATGTTGACTATTTTGTGATCTACTCAGGTGGGGAAGCTGTTCAACCCAGAAAGAGGAAGGAATGGCAAGAGAGCTCTATAGAACTTCCTTTTGAGTTTGGGACTATATCTGTACCGGCAGAGCATATCAAAATCATTGAGAACAAATATGGCAGAGATTATATGATACCTGTTCGTTTTACATCGGCTCATGGCTTTCCATTCTATAGAGATGAGATACGTGTCCTTATAGGCGGAGATACCGGTGAGATGCTCACAGATGCTCCGCTATTTGATCCATCAGTGGAATTTATTCCCAAAGAGATTAGGGATTTTCTGCTCAAAGACGATGGGAATCTTAAACGTATTATTCTGTATGGCCTTTCTGCAACGGATATTGTAAACAATGGCCAAGCAGGTTTTAGAACGATATTGACGTATTTGGAAGATAAGACATCTGAAAAAGATACAGTAGTTTTTGCCTTTATACCGGCATCTCTGAGGTTTTTTATGGAGAAATGCCATCTTGAGATGCATAAGGACTACCTTGATATGTTGAATAAAATTGGAGCGATGGACAATGTGATCCTGGATGAAAATCCTGAAAGCTCTATGCTTTGGGCACTTATATCGATATGTGATGAGTATTACGGGGACAGGTGCAGACTGGAGGAAATCTGTAGAAAATATGATGTACCTATAACAATACAGGATTATCAGTCGAAATAATAGCTGTAATATGCCCACTTTGCTATTGGTGTTTAATGGAGGAAACGCATGGTTATTCAGCACAATATGGATGCCGCGTTTACTCAGTTACAGCCTAATGTAACTACAGATGTAAAGCGTAAGTCCAGTGAGAAGCTTTCATCCGGATATAGAATCAACCGTGCTGCAGATGACGCTGCGGGGCTTGCTATCAGCGAGAAAATGCGCAGGCATGTCAAGCAATACTGGCTCAGGCCAATCAATCCAAACAGGGAGTTTTGAAATTATTGCAATAATACCTATTTATGAAAGCCAGGTATGATACAATGAGACGTAGAGGAAGCAAAATATCTCTTTCAAAGAAGAGATATTTTTAATGTTAAATAAAACGCTGATGATGTAATCAGAGTAATAAATATCGTCCAGACGAAGGGGTAGCTTATGGGAATTTATCTAAATCCCGATAATGATAATTTTAAATTAACACTTGCAACAGGTGAGTATGTCGATAAGACAGGTATGATTTCAGTGACCAATAGCTTTATTGATAAAGCTAACAACTATGTGTGCATGTCAAGACCCAGAAGATTTGGAAAGACAATTGCTGGTAATATGCTTGCAGCATACTATTCAAAAGGGTGTGACTCGAAGGATCTGTTTGCTGGTCTGAAGATATCCGATGATGATGGTTTTAGCGCCAAACTAAACAAATATAATGTTATACAGATTGACATGAACAGCGAGTATCAAAACACACTTGATAAGGAAGATCTTATTCGTATTCTTTCTGCCAAAATAGTCAGAGAGATAAGAAAAGAGTTCCCTAAAGCTGACATTGATGATGGATGCTCTCTTGCGGATGCTATTTTGCAGGTGTATTCCACAGCAAAAGAAAAATTTATAATTATTATGGATGAGTATGATGTGCTTGTTCGAGAACAGGTTTCAACGAGTTTATTTAATACATATCTTGGATTTTTGAACGGACTTTTTAAGAGCAATACATTAAGACCGGCTATTGCATTGGCCTATCTTACGGGGATTTTGCCGATAGTAAGAGATAAAGTTCAGTCCAAGCTAAATAACTTCAGAGAATACACTTTTCTTGATGCAAAGGAGTTTACACCTTATATTGGCTTTACAGAAGATGAAGTAAAAAAACTGTGTGTTGAACATGGAATGGATTTTGAAGAATGTAGTAGCTGGTATGATGGTTACCATCAAAATGGTTATGAGATATATAATCCGGAATCTGTTATCTGCTGCATGCATGATAGAAGATATGAAGGATATTGGGGCAAAACCTCCTCTTATCAGGTGATATCAGAAAGAATTGGTCAGAACTATGAAGGCATAAGGGAGGACGTTGTCCGAATGCTGGCTGGGGAGAGTGTAGATGTAAATGTAACAAGATTCCTTAATACGCTGGATTCTTTTCATACTAAAAATGATGTCTTTACATTCCTTATCCATCTTGGATATCTCTCATATGACTATGATGAAAAGACTTGTCGAATCCCGAATGGAGAAGTACGCCAGGAGTGGATGAATGCTATTGAAACTGATGACGAATATAGTACTACAGATAGCATTATAAAAGCATCTAAACAACTATTAACAGAAACGATTAATGGTAACGAAGAGGCTGTTGCTAAGGCACTTGATATAAGCCATATAAATGTCACGTCCAATCGCAGCTATAATAATGAGGATGCTCTTCAGAGTGCAATCTATCTTGCTTATATCTATGCATTAAACAAATACTCTGTGATAAAGGAGATGACAGCAGGCAAAGGTTTTGCTGACGTTGTCTTCATTCCTTTTACTCAAGGTATGCCTGCTATGATAATTGAACTTAAGAAAAACAAGTCCGCAGACAGTGCTCTTGATCAGATCAAAGAGAAGAAGTATTTCATGAGCCTTGAGCATTATCAGGGAGATATTCTGTTTGTGGGAATTAATTATGATGAAGACAAAAAGACACATGAGTGCAAAATCGAAAGGCTAAAAAATAACCGTTAATGAAAGAAAAAGCATCTGTTCTTTTGAAGTAGATAGCAACATGATAAGTATACCTGCGTATGATGGAGGTACTCTTCCCATGAAAAAATTCCTATCTCTAGCCATTATCACATCCTTGCTCCTATCCTTATTCATAACCTTACCCGCCCCCCTCTCCTTCGCCGCCGAATCATCAGAAGGTGAAGGCATCTATAAGAACCTCGATGACCTAAAAGGCGCCAGAATCGGCGTCCAGCAAGGCTCTTTTTATGCTGACCTTGTCAATGAACGGATAGAAGATGCCAATATCAGCTACTTCATATCCCTTGTGGATGAACTAAATGCCCTAAAAGCAGGCAAGATAGATGCCTTTGTAGCTGAAGAGCCCACACTTAATACTATGTCAGAGGGAGATGATTCCTTCACCTTCGTCCCCGAGTACCTTGAAGAAGAGTACTACGGATGTGCATTCCCCAAAACAGATGCCAGCAAAGCTTTAAATGCCCAGATAAGTGAATATATAGCCAGGATCAAGGAAGATGGAACTCTGGATCAGATCAATGATGCATGGTTTGGAGAAGATGAGACCTTGCAGGTCATACCTGACTACGACACCCTTCCTGCTACCAATGGCATCCTTAAAGTCGCTACAGAACCCGAGTACCCGCCCTTTGAATATATAAGGGATGGCCAGGTTGTAGGCTTTGACTTTGATATCGTCTACAGGTTCTGCCTGGAATACGGCTACGGGCTTGATATCCAGATGATGTCATTTGACGGTATCCTGCCGGCCGTGCAGTCAGGCAAGTGCGATTTTGCCATAAGTGCTTTGGGTATTACTGATGAGAGAAAAGAAAGCGTCGATTTCTCCGAAAGCTATTATGTCAGCAGATCTGTCCTTGTTGTACTTAAGAAGGAAAAAGGGACTACATCCTTCCTATCATCGGTAGTAGCAGGTTTTGACAAGACCTTCATTAGAGAAAACAGGTACATGCTCTTTATTCAAGGAGCTGGTACAACGCTTCTTATCACGCTTTCATCTATACTTTTTGGAACGATACTTGGATTTATAGTATACATGCTCTGCAGAAAGGGCAATGTAGTCGCGAATATGATCACAGGGATATGTGTCTACTTGGTACAGGGCATGCCAGTTGTTGTACTTCTTATGATCCTTTACTACGTGATATTTGCAAAGTCAAGGATATCAGGCGTATCGGTTTCGATCATAGCTTTTACCCTTGTATTTGCTGCGTCTGTCTATTCTATGATAAGGATGGGAGTTGGAGCAGTGGATAAAGGCCAGACGGAAGCCTCCTATGCCCTTGGCTATAGCGATATCAGCACCTTCTTTAAGATAGTCCTGCCTCAGGCAATTCCTCATTTCCTTCCAAGCTATAAAGGCGAAGTCATATCACTTATAAAGGCAACAGCAATAGTCGGATACGTAGCTGTTCAGGACCTGACCAAGATGGGAGATATCATAAGAGGTAGAACCTATGATGCTTTCTTTCCTCTTATAGCAGTAGCGGTTATCTATTTTATCTTAGGAGGACTTCTTACATTTATTGTAGGCCGTATCGAAACTGATGTAGACCCCAAGCGGCGGAATAAAGACAAGATCCTAAAGGGGGTGAAGACTGATGATTAAAGTAGAACATTTAAGAAAAGAATACTCAGGTGTAACCCCATTAAAGGACGTCAATATAACAATAAATGATGGAGACGTAATATCGATAATAGGCCCGTCCGGAACAGGTAAGAGCACCTTCATAAGGTGCCTTAATCTATTAGAGAAGCCAACCTCCGGCCACATCTATCTGGATGATAAGGACATCACAGATCCCCAGTGTGATATATCATCTGTCAGGAAAAAGATGGGAATGGTATTTCAGTCATTTAATCTCTTCGGGCACCTGACAGTTATAGAGAATCTAATGAAGCCCCAGATGGACCTTCTTGGAACCTCCAAGCAGAAAGCTTATGATGAAGGCATGCGCCTTCTTCGAATGGTAGGACTTGGGGAAAAGAAACTAAACTATCCCGATGAGTTATCAGGCGGCCAGAAACAGCGTATCGCCATAGCAAGAACCCTGTCCATGAACCCTGATATCATCTTGTTTGACGAACCTACAAGTGCCCTTGATCCCACAATGGTTGGAGAAGTTCAGGCAGTAATAAGAGATCTTGCCAAGACCGGCAAGACTATACTGATAGTGACACACGAGATGTCTTTTGCCAAAGCAATCTCCAACAGAGTACTGTACATGGATGAAGGAGGGATCTACGAAGAGGGAACTCCAAAGCAGATATTTGATAATCCTGTTAAAGAGAAGACCCGCAGGTTCATCAACCACTTAACAGTTCTGGAGTTTTCTATAGAAAACAGGGATTATGACTTTATAGCAATGATGAATGACATAGCTGAGTATGGTCTTAGGAATCAGATACCTCAAAGCCTTACAGGCAAGATCCAGCTTGTTTTTGAGGAACTTACTCAGGAACTTGTAAAAACAATTGATGTGCCGCATATCAGTGTCACCTGCGAATACTCACAGAAATCGGAATCTGCTGCTATGGTTTTTAAATATAGCGGAAGCTATTATGATATAATTAACGAAGGCGACGATATTGCCATGGATATAGTCAAAGGAATCGCTGCTGACATTACTGTTGATCGTACTAAAGAAAAGCTGCCAAACTCCATTAAACTGGTATTAAATACCAAATAGATGGGTGTGGGATTCTCGAAGACCCTATAAATGCCCTATATGCCAGCATTAGATATCTGGTATATAGGGCATTTTAATACCCGGCATTTAAAATACCCGGCATTTATAATACCTGGCATTTTCTTAAGTCGTTTACTATAGAAAGAAACTCCCAAACGCATTATACTATATATTGAACATATATTTACAATATAAAAAGCATATTGCAGAAAAGGAGACAGCTATCATGCGAAAGTTCATTTCATCAAGTCTTGCCCTGATGATGGTCGTAGGAGCTTTTATAATGCCTATGAATCAAAAGACTGTAATGGCAGCAAATGGAATTAGAAGCGTAGTAAGTAACATGACAACCCAGCAGAAGGTAGCACAGATGATCATGCCCGCTCTACGTACCTGGGGAAGCGGTGATGATGCAGTTTCTGCTACTACTCTAAGTGATGAGCAGAAGGCTGTCCTTACTAAGTACAGCTTTGGCGGTGTCATAATCTTCGGCCAGAATATAGACGAAGCCGGCCAGACTGCCCAGCTCATAAGCTCTATGCAAGAGGCCAACGCCATGGGCGGCGCTGTAAGCTCTCTTTTAGTATCTATAGATCAGGAGGGCGGCTACATAACACGCCTTTCTACAGGGACTTCCATGCCAGGTAATATGGCTATCGCTGCAACTAATGATCCTGACAATGCATATCTTGCAGGAGACATTATAGGAAGCGAACTTTCAGTTCAGGGCATCAATGTTGACTTTGCTCCTGTCATGGATGTTAACAACAATCCTTCCAATCCTATAATCGGAGTTCGCTCTTTCTCAGATGATCCAAGGATTGTATCACAGTACGGCGCCCGCTTTATAGAGGGACTTCATAATAACCATGTCATGGTAGCCCTCAAGCACTTTCCCGGACATGGTGATACAGATACAGATTCTCACACAGGACTTCCTCTTATAGAGAAGACCTATGATCAGTTAAAAAACCTTGAGCTTATCCCATTTACACAGGTAGCTTCATCAGCAGATTTTGTCATGACTGCACATATCCAGTATCCCAATATAGAGACAGGAACCTATACATCCATTTCTACAGGTGAAGAAGTATACCTTCCAGCAACTTTATCAAAGACTATCCTTACAGATATCTTAAGAAAAGATATTGGCTTTGAAGGTGTCATAGTAACAGATGCAATGGAGATGGATGCCATAGCAAGCCACTTCGATCCTATGGACGCAGCAAGACTTGCCATTAATGCAGGTGCCAACATGCTCCTTATCCCGGTAGATATCTCATCACCTGACGATATCAAAGAGCTGGATGATTATATAAATGGTATAGTTGCAGAAATAGATAATGGCCTTATATCCATGGACTGCGTCAACGATTCTGTTTATAGGATCCTAAAAGCAAAATCCAAATACGGCCTTATGAACGATGACTCTCTTAACGAACTAGGAAAGTCAGAGCTTATAACACCTGATCCTGAGCTTGCAAGACAGGTAGTTGGTTCCAAAGAGCATCATGACATAGAATGGAAGATAGCACTTGAAGCTGTAACTTCTATCAAAAATGATAATGCATACCCTGTAACAGATGATAAGAAGACAGTCATCCTTTATTCTAATGATAATCAGAAAAACTCCATAGACTTTGCCAAAGCTCTCCTCGTAGCAGAAGGCAAGGTAACTAGCCCTGACAATATAATTAGTATATGCGCTAAAGACGCTTCAAAAGAAAGCCTTACAGCAGCTATCAAAGGTGCCGATACCGTGATCATGTTATCAGTATCATATTCTAAAGAAGCTTCCAACGAAGATCTTATACATGATCTTATACAAAAGACCCATGATAACGGCGGCAAGTTCATATTATTAAGTGCTCACCTTCCATATGAACTAGCGTCATTTGCAGATGCCGATGCTCTTATTGCCTGCTACAATTCAAGAGGCATGGAGATGATCCCGACAGGTGAGTCCAATAGACCTAAGTACGGTGCCAACATCCCTGCAGCCATATATGCAATCTTTGGCGGAAGCGACATCACAGGTACACTTCCTGTATCGATAAAATGATCTCTTCACATTTTGCTGGCAGCAGGGTAGCATATATGTTTATAATATGAGGTAGGGGTCAAAAGGAACTTTCGACACCTACCTCATAATATTGTTATAAGTCTACTTTGCTTGAAATGTTTTGGGAGATTGTTATGGGACAGTATTTAAATCCTGGAAAAATGTCTTATCAGATGGCTGTTAATTCGGATATCTTTGTTGATAAAACGCAGATGATCCTTTTTCTAAATGGTTTGGTCAATACTCAGCAGCGGTATGTAAGTGTTTCCCGCCCACGCAGATTTGGAAAAACCATGGCAGCTGATATGATCTGTGCATACTATGACAGGGAAGCAGATAGTAGAGAGCTTTTCGAGGCACTAAAAGTTTCTGAATCAGATACAGGTATTGGAAAAAAATCCTGGGATGATTTTTTAGGTGCATTTGATGTCATAAGAATTGTCATGACCACATTTACTAGGAACAAGAAAACTTTTGATGAAGCTCTTGATGCTATGCAGAAACTTGTAGCAAGGGAGATCAAGAAAAAGTATCCGGATGTAGATTATTTTGATGACAAGGATCTCATTCAAATGATAGAAGATGTCTACGCAGAGAATGGCCAGCAGTTTGTTATTGTTATTGATGAATGGGATGCAGTTTTCAGAGAGTTTCCATCTGATAAAGAAGGTCAAAAAAACTACCTCGATTTTTTACGTGATCTTTTTAAAGATAAAAGTTATATAGCACTTGCTTATATGACCGGAATTCTTCCAATAAAAAAAAATGGTAAACATTCAGCTCTTAATATGTTCACAGAGTATTCCATGATGTTTCCAAGGCAGCTTGCAAGATATACAGGCTTTACGGAAGAAGAAGTTAGTGGTTTGTGCAAAAGCTACGGGCGTGATTTCGATACAATAAAATCCTGGTATGATGGTTATGAAGTAAGCGATATTATTCCTCCGGATCCAAACTATCAAGAATTGAAGGCCACAGGTAAATCTCCGGAAGGAACCAGATATTGTTTGTATAGTCCGTTGTCTGTTGTAGAAGCTGTAGGTACAGGTGTTATCAAGGATTATTGGAATAAAACAGAAACCTATGAGGCCTTGTCGGATTATATCATAAAGGATTATGACGGCCTTAAAGAGGCTGTTACTCTGCTTATGGACGGTGCCAGGATTCATATCGATACCTCGACATATCAGAATGATATGACTACATTTACAGGTAAAGATGATGTCTTATCATTACTTATTCATCTTGGATATCTTGGATATGATGATGTTGCCGGTGAAATATATATTCCTAACAAAGAGATTCTAGATGAGTTTAAGACATCAACAAAAGGTAGTGAGTGGACCGATAGCTTTAAGGCATTTGATATATCACAGGAACTTCTTGAAGCTACATGGGCGAAGAATTGTGATAAAGTTGCTGAAATTTTGGAAAAAGCTCATGACCTTACAGGTAATAAGACATATAATGACGAAGCTGCTCTTAGCTATGCAGTTCAATATGCTTATTATGCTGCGCAGAAATACTATACGACCATTTTGGAATTGGATTCCGGTAAAGGCTATGCTGATATAGTTTTTATCCCATCACCTAAGTTTTCAGACAAACCGGCTATGGTTATAGAGCTTAAGTACAATAAGGATGCGGATACAGCTCTTTCTCAGATCAAAAACAGAAATTATCCTGACAGACTTGAGCATTATAAAGGAAACATATTACTTGTCGGGATAGATTATGACAAAGATGTACTAAGTACAAACAAAGAATATAAACATCATAAATGTGTTATAGAAATGGCATGACTCTATGGGAGCCTTGGAGAGCGTATCTTCAAGGCTCTTTTTGTGCTTGTGATATGTTTACCTAAGGTAAAAGTTCTTGACACATCTCCTTTACGTTATGTATAGTTAAAAATAGGTTAATCGCTAAACTAAAAATTACATAGCGGACCCAGACAGGAGAAGGGATGAACTTAAAGACTATTGCAAAGCTTGCAGGAGTAAGTACTGCCACAGTCTCCAATGTTATAAACGGTAACTATCACAAAGTTTCAGAAGATACCAGAAGAAAAGTTGAGAAGATCATCAAGGATTCCAACTATAAACCAAATGCTGTAGCAAGATCACTTGCTAAGAAGGAAAGCCGTCTTATAGGCGTAGTCCTTCCCTATATAGGGAAAGACGAAGACTTCTTCTCTAACCCCTACAACGCCCATATGATAGCAGCCCTTGAAAGACTCGTAAGAAATCATGACTACTACGTTATGCTTAGGTGCGTTGCAGATCCAAGAGACATTGTACCTCTTCTTAATTCCTGGAATGTAGACGGAGCCTTCTTCCTTGGCGTATACAAGGATGAAGTCAGAGATATCAAGAAGACCATAGATATTCCCATGGTATTCATAGATACCTATGCTCCTGGTGAAAAAATAGTTAACGTAGGCATTGAAGATTACCGAGGAGGTTACCTTTCTGCCAAGTACCTTATAGGAAAAGGGCATACAAGATTAGCCCTCGTAGCTCCCGTAAGCGGCGGAGAAGGCGTTATCAGCCAAAGACAGCAAGGCTTTATGGATGCCTGTAAGGAAAGCGGCATTAAGTTTGATCCTGATAAGGACATATTTAACTGTGCTTCAACTTATAACAGTGCCATAGAGATAGGTCAGGATATAGTCTTTGCAGGAAGAGGATATACAGGCGTTGCAACTATGTCAGATATAGTTGCATATGGTCTTATCGAAGGCTTTGGCCAGTGCGGCTATAAAGTACCTTCTGATATCTCTGTCGTAGGCTTTGATAACCTCCCTGACTGCGATTTTATGACCCCAAAGCTAACTTCCATAGCCCAGGATTACGAATGGAAGGCAGCCAAGGCCAGCGAGTTTCTCTTTAAGATGATAGAAGAAGGTGGCAAGGAACTCGTAGTAGATGAACGCCAGCCCATAAGAGTCAAGGAACGTCAGTCTGTAAGGGACATTTCAGGCTAATGATAAAAATTCTCTCCATTAAGACTATATTTTAGGATAAATATCTGATTTTATTTCAGCAGTTTATTTCTGAATATATCTACGTTCCAATACCACATAAAAGCCAACTAAGGTCCGGTAAATATAGTAAATGTATTTTAAACATTTACTAAATATACCGGACCTTTTTTGCTTATTTTCAAACTTTATCTACCGGATTATACAAAAAACAAAAATTAGTAACAAAGATTTCCAACTTGGACAGTGTGGTATCCGCGAAGGAATGAGCAGGGCAGGCAGAATAATAATCATTGAAGCGCTTTTTAACCTTTTTATAAAATTCATGAGCGTGATAGCTGGAGATTTTTTATTCTGCACAGGGTCTGCATGTTTGAGCGAAGCGAGTTTCAGACCCTAGAATAAAAAAGATCCGGATATCATGCCATGAATTTATAAAAAGGTTAAAGCGCTTCAATGATTATTATTCTGCCTGCCCTGCTCATTCCTTCGCGGATACCACACTGTCCAAGTTGGAAATCCATACCCCAAAAAAGAAAGGAAACTACCATGAATACGATTATGAAAAGAGTTATGGCGCTTGTTCTAACAGTAGCGCTTGCTACAGGCCTGACGGCCTGCAGCGCCCAAAAGCCAGCCGAAGAAGACGGCGTATCCAAAGCCCCCGAGTGGACCGCTACAGCCGTTTTGTATGAAGTTAACTTAAGACAGTACACTACGTCCGGAACCTTTAATGAGTTTGCAGGCCACCTCGAAACCCTCAAAGATATGGGCATCAACACCTTATGGTTCATGCCCATCCACCCAATATCAGTAACCAACAGATCAGGTAAGCTGGGATCCTTTTATTCAGTATCTGATTACAGGGAAGTTAACCCCGAGTTTGGAACCAAAGAGGACTTTAAGGCGCTTGTAGACAAGGCTCATGATATGGGCTTTCATGTAATGCTTGACTGGGTTGCCAATCACACAGGCTGGGATCATCCCTGGATCACAGAGCATCCCGACTGGTATACACAGGAGGATGGACAGATCATATCCCCCAAGAACATGGGATGGCCTGACGTAGCAGACCTTAACTATGACAGCCAGGCTATGCGCACAGAGATGATAGAGTACATGAAGTACTGGGTCACAGAATACGACATCGACGGCTTTAGATGTGACTATGCATCAGGCGTACCCGCAGATTTCTGGGAACAAGCAAGACGCGCGCTTGATAAAGTAAAAGATATCTACATGATAGAAGAGGACCTTGGAGGCCTTGCAGCATCTAACCTTGATTATGCCTTTGATACCAACTATAACACCAAGCTCTACGAGACCCTCGTTGAGATCGCCAAGGACAATAAGACAGCTGACAAGATAAAGCTATATCTGTCCAAGGATGAGAACAACACTTTCTCCATGAACTATCTTGATAACCATGATGTTAACGCCTATGACAGAACTATATATACGGCATTTGGAAGTGAGAGCCTTCCTGCCATGATGAGCCTTGTATTCACACTTCCCGGCATACCTATGGTCTACTCATCAGATGAGATAGCCTACGATCATAACATAGCTTTTATGGAAAAAGATACTATCGACTGGACAAAAGGTCAGGGCGACTATAGAGATCTTATCAGCACTCTTTCTAAGATAAAAACAGATAACGCTCCACTTCATGCAGGTAATACGGATGAAGTTTTTGAAGTCCTTGATGCCGGCAATAAGAATATATTTGCATTTACAAGAAGCTATAAAGACAGCACCATTATCTGTATCTACAACCTGTCCAAAAGGCAGCAGTCTGAGTTTGATCTATCACAGATTCTTACAGGAGATGAAGAGGTTTTATTTAGCGGAGTAAACGGAGCATATCAGGAAGGCGGAGATAATCCATATGCAAGAGATAACCTTGATCCATGGTCTTTTTATATACTGACAAGGTAAAACGCATAACATACACAGGTAAATAATTCAATAGTGAAAAATAAATAATTAATCGCACCACCATTTATTCATTTTATGGAAAATGTTTAAATGAGGTTGACCGTTTAACTAAGAGAGATTATATTACTGGTAAAGCGATTAACCAAACAGGTATTTTAAAAAAGTAACAGGTAAAGATTATATCTAGGAGGGTAAGAAATGAAAGTGAAAAAGTTAGGAGCTCTTATGATGAGCGCTGTTTTGGCAGCAGGTTTTATGGCAGGCTGTGGAAACAAAGATGCAGGAACAGGTAATGCTTCTAAAGACAACACCACACAGGCTCAGGGCGAAACAGGTACTGAAGATGTAACACTCAAGATCTGGGTTCCTGAAGAAGAGGTTGAGATCACAGATCAGATGGTCAAGAATTTCGATGCTGAGCATGACGAATTCAACATCACCTATGAGATCGCTGTAGTTGGTATCGACGAAGCTCCTCAGGCAGTTGAGACAGATGCTGATACAGCAGCAGATATCTTCTATACACCAAGCGGCGGTGTTGCAGATATGGCAGCGAAGGGACTCCTTCTTCCTGTAACCAAGGATTTCGATACCATAAGTGCAGATCTTCCTGAGAGTGCACTTACAGCAGTTACTGTTGATGGTCTTACATATGCAGTTCCTTTCTCACCTAATACATATTTCATGTATTACAACAAGGATCTTTTTACAGAAGAAGAGGTCAAGAACCTTGATACTATGATGGCCAAGGATCTTGGAGATGGCAAGTGGAATTTCAGCACACAGATCACAAACTCCTGGTACATCGAGAGCTTCTTCCTTGGAGCAGGATGTACACTCTTTGGACCTGACGGAAAAGATGCAGCTGACTGCTCATTCAATGATGAAAGCGGCCTTGCAGCAGGTGAGTACCTTATCGATCTTGCTACAAATCCTAAGTACCTCGAAGATGCTGATGGTGTTGGCGGTTCAGCTTTCAAGGAAGGTAACCTTGGCGCAGTAACATCAGGTGCATGGAGCGCGATCGAGTTTAAAGAAGCTCTTGGCGATAAGCTTGGCGCAGTTGCTCTTCCTACAGCCAATATTGGCGGCAAGGAAGTTCAGCTTTCTAATTTTGTAGACTTTAAGACTATCACAGTTAAGTCCAATACTGCATATCCTCTCTGCGCACAGCAGCTTGCAGTATACCTTGCAAACCCTGAGAACAGCCTTACAAGATACAAAGAGCAGGGCGATGTACCTGTACTTAAGTCTCTTGCAGACAGCGATGATATCAAGAATGATTTCGTAGCAAGCGCCCTTAATGATCAGGCAGCTCTTGCAACTAACCAGCCCAGCATCCCTCAGATGGGTGACTACTGGACACCTGCTCAGGCACTTGGTGAAGGAATCTATAACGGTGATATCACCAAAGCTAATCTTCAGGACAATCTTGATGCACTTGTAGACAGCATTACAGGAACACTTACAGAGTAAAATGTATGACTGTAAAGTAGTCAGGGGGCTGCTTATGGCGGTCCCCTTTATCTTTGAACGGAGCATATACATTATGAACAATGAGTACAAGGATAGAAACTTCATAACTATTTTTACCAAAGGAGACATCTTTTCAAAGCTCTCTTATGTTTTTTGCGGACTTGCCAATATCCGTCACGGTCAGATAATTAAAGGTTTATTATTCTTCCTTCTTGAAGTTTCCTATATCTTTTTTATGTTTTTAAAGGGAGGCTCCCTGTTATATGACCTTTCTACACTGGGTGAGAATACTCAGGGGATGGCATTTAACGAAAGCCTCGGAATCTATGAGATGCAGCAGGGAGATAACTCCATGCTGATACTTCTCTACGGCGTTATGGCTGTAGTTGTCAGCGCTGCTTTTATAGCAGTATGGCTTTTTTCTATCTATTCAGGTGAAAATGCCAGAAAAAATCATATGGCAGGCAAGCATGTCAATAACTTCATTCAGGATGTAGCCAGCCTTGCAAATGAGAATATTCGTTTTCTGTTCCTGGGTATACCGGTTGCAGGACTTTCTATATTTACGGTAATGCCTCTTTTATACATGATACTTATGGCATTCACCAACTATGACTCAGAGCATCAGCCTCCGGGCAATCTCTTTGACTGGGTAGGATTTACAAACTTTAAAACGCTTCTTTCAGCAGGTGACAGACTTTCAGGAACCTTCTGGCCTGTTCTTGGATGGACTTTAGTATGGGGATTTCTGGCAACATTTTCCTGCTACTTTGGCGGAATGATACTTGCCATGATCATTAATTCAAAAGGTATTAAGTTCAAAAAGTTCTGGAGGACTATTTTTGTCTTTACCATGGCTATACCTGCATTTATCTCACTTCGAGTAGTTGCGACTATGCTTGGTGAAAGGGGCATTTTTAATGTTCTTTTGCAGCAGTGGGGATTTACCTCTTCAGCCCTTCCGTTTCTGAGTAATACCATGTGGGCCAGAGCATCAGTTGTAATAGTTAACTTCTGGATCGGTGTACCTGTAACCATGCTCATGGTAAGCGGTATCCTTATGAATATTCCGGGAGAGCTTTACGAAAGTGCCAAGATTGACGGTGCAAGCCCTTTTACCATGTTTAGGAAGATAACATTCCCTTATATGTGGTTTGTTACAACTCCGTACCTTATTTCTAACCTTATAGGTAACTTTAACAACTTTAACGTAATCTACTTCCTTACAGCAGGAGAGCCGCACACACTTGATTATTACAAGGGCGCAGGCAAGACAGACCTTCTTGTAACATGGCTTTACAAGCTGACCAAAGATAGTAATGATTATAACCTTGCAGCTACTATCGGTATCATCATATTTGTTATATCCGCAACCTTTACACTTATCTCTTTCTCAAGATCTAATGCAATTAAGAATGAGGAGGGCTTCCAGTAATGAAAAAAATAGTAATAGGACTTAACCTAAGGCACTTCTATAAAGCCTTGGCAGCAGTGATATTTGGCTTTATAAGCCTTTTCCTTCCTTATATATCAAGAGATGGGATGAGATCTTCACTTATAGGAACAGCCTTTAAGCTGTTAGCTGCATCTGAAAGCTCTAAGATCACATTTTTTGTATATCTTACAATTATTCTTACAGTTATATCTTTTGTATTTGGTCTTATTAACCTTTTTAAAACTTCAGTTAAGACCATGAAGATATGGCAGTGGGTTCAGGCGTTAAGTACAGCTTTTTGGACCTTCCTTCTTTTTTCATCCAAGATGATCTTAGAAGCAGCGCATCTTCAGACATCTTTTATGAACAAGTATTTAGGAATAGGTTTCTGGATAGGTCTTATAGTTGCATATGTAGGTCTTGTATTTATCATGAAGACTACACAGACCAATACAGGGTATATAGTTCTTACAATACTTGGAACTATATGGATGTTTCCTATTTTGTGGATCATACTTACTGCTCTTAGAGCAGAGCAGGGCTATTATGTAGGATACTTCTTCCCACATAAGCTTACGCTTAAGAACTTCATTAACCTCTTTAGTAATGAAAGTGTCCTTCCTTTTGGAAGATGGTGGGTTAACACTATGATAGTTGCTATCTGCAGCTGCGTGATCAATACACTTATCGTACTTATGACATCTTTCATTCTAAGTCGTACAAGATTTGGAGGAAGAAAAAAGTTCATGAACATCCTGATGATAATCGGAATGTTCCCCGGATTCATGTCACTTATAGCCGTTTACAACATCTTAAAGGGACTTGGCCTTAACCAGTCTCTTATGGCACTTATCATTGTAGGCGCTGCAGGTGCTGCAATGGGATATCATGTCAGCAAAGGATTTTTTGACACGATCCCGAAGGCTATTGATGAAGCTGCTATCATAGACGGAGCGTCAAGATTTCAGATATTCACACATGTAACACTTCCACTTTCCAAGTCCATCATCGTATATACAGTCCTTGGCAACTTCCTTGGAGCGTGGTCAGATTATATCTTCCCAAGTATGCTCTTTGGTGACAAGCAGAGCTCTTACACAGTAGCAGTAGGTCTTTACTGGCTGACAGACTTTAGACGTATAGATACCTACTATACACAGTTTGCCGCAGGTGCTGTTGTAGTAGCAGTACCTATCGTAATACTGTTTGTATGGCTTCAGAGATTCTACGTTGAGGGTCTTTCCGGTTCTGTTAAGGGTTAGTTAATAAATTTTAGGTTAAGTATATGGATAAATTTTTAGATAGTATTTATAGCGACGGTACAAGGGGATTTGTCTCAGATCCTCTTCCGCGTCTGCATGAGAAAGTAAGAATAAGACTTAGGATGTTAGAAAGCGCTCCTGTAGTAGATGTAATGATAAGGCAGATGGTCAATGGCGCTGAAAGATACATCCCTATGGACAAGGTATTTACTAAAGGCGGCCTTTCTTATTATGAAGCTATGATCACAGTCAATGAGCCAAGAGTAAGCTACATTTTTGCAATAACAACCAAAGACAATTTCTATTTCTACAATCAGCAGGGTATTACGACTTATGTGCCTGATTATAGGCATGACTTTGTACTTCTTGCAGACTACCCTCAGCCTGACTGGATCAAGGGCGCAGTCTTCTACCAGATTTTCCCCGAAAGATTCTGTAATCCTGATGCCAAAGACTACACCTGGACAGGTAAGGAAGAGTTCTTCGGAGGAGATCTTAAGGGTATTATCAGTAAGATTCCCTATCTTAAAGATCTTGGAGTTACCGCAGTATATCTTAATCCTATTTTTTCAGCCAATACCAATCACAAGTATGACTGCATAGACTATTTTCACGTAGATGAGCATTTTGGAGGAGACGAGGCTCTTGCAGATCTGTCCAAGGCTCTCCATGAAAATGATATAAAACTCGTCCTTGACATATCCATTAATCATACAGGACTTGGTCACCACTGGGTCAAAGAGGGTAAGCACTATTATTTCAAAAAAGAAGACGGCACACTGATGGGATGGGCAGGCTATTCAGAGCTTCCGGTTCTTGATTACAGGAACGAGGAACTTAGGAATATCATCTACAAGGATGATGATTCTGTGTTAAAAAAATGGCTCAAACCTCCCTATAACATAGACGGCTGGAGATTCGACGTTGCGGATGTTCTTGCAAGAAATGATGACGTCCAGCTCTCTGATGAGGTTTGGCGCGAAGTGTGCGATGAGATAAGGAAAGTCAAAAAAGATGCCATCATAATAGGCGAGCACTGGGCTGACTGTAACGAACATCTTCAGGGAGATCTCTGGAACACACCTATGAACTATTTTGGCTTTGGTCGTATAGTAAGGCAGTTTGCAGGACTCCCGTATTTGTTCCTTATGCGAACAGAAGCTTTTAATAAAGTTAAGTACAAGATGACTTCACAGGATGTCGTTAGTAGGACTGATTCTCACTACAGCTCACTTCCACAGGTTATCGCTGATAGTCAGATGAACCTTTTTGACAGCCACGATGTCGCAAGAGTTCATAACTACGATGAGATATCTTTTGACAGATGGAAGAGCGTAGTAGTATCCCAGCTCTTGTGGGAAGGGATTCCATGTATCTACTACGGTGATGAGCTTGGTATAGACGGCTATACTCACCATGACAGCGGATTCAGATTCCCAATGCCTTGGGATGATTTTAATGAAAATAGGAAAAAGCATCTTGAAGTATACAAGACAGTCACAAGACTAAGGCGATTTGAAAGTGCATTCTCTGAAGGCGGAAGGAAAGTCTTATATGCAGACGGGTATACAATTGCTATATCAAGGTTCATGGAAGATAACATGTACATAGGCATTATCTCTATGGAAGATGAAGATAGGACTATTGAAGTTCCGCTCTGGACTATAGGTGCATCAGACATTGAAAAGCCTGTAGATGAGTTTGGAAGTATGGTGTCTTGCGAGTGCAAAGACGGAGTTCTTAAGATAGAGGTTCCTGCAGGTGCTTCTTATATAGTTAAGGTTAAGGGGATTTGAAAGTGGAACACTTTCTAACTTGGTCTCTAAGTTTGCGGGCTTGTAGTTAATCGTGGATTATAATTTAACTTTTTTGTCAGGGATGTTGCTAATTAAGAGGGTGTATATGATTATAGGTAATAAATATAGAATTACTATACTAACAGGTCGCTTGATAAGACTTGAATATAACGAACAAGGAATCTTTGAAGACAGGATCACCAAGACTGTTGTAAACAGAGATTTTGATAAGGTTTCTTATGAATTAAGAAGATTCGGTGATCAGATAGAGACTGGCAAAAAAGAGAATAGTCAGATACAAAATGATCCGGTAGAAAATAGTCTGATCAAAACAATAGATACCAATAATATATTAAGTGAGTTCATAGAAATAGAAACAGACGACCTGATCATAAGATATGATGAGAAGAGCTTCAGTGCTCAAGGCCTTTCTATAACTTTAAAAGAAACAGGATCTGTATGGCATTATAGTATCACTTATGGTAACTCTGATGAGAACCTCTTCGGAACAGCCAGAACTTTAGACGGATGCGATGGCGGTCTGTGGCTTGAAGAAGGTATCTTTGGAAAGCGCGGCTACGCTGTTCTCAATGATACAGGTAGTCCTGTAGTTGTATCTGGGATAGGTGATAACCCTTCATCCTATGAATATGCCAATCGCGATGGCAACGGAATAGATATTTATTTCTTTGGATACGGCAAGGACTTCTATGGAGGCCTTAAGGATTTCTATAAGCTTTGTGGCAAGACTCCTATGATCCCAAGATATGCTCTTGGTAACTGGTGGAGCAGGTACTACAGATATACAGAAGAGTCTTATAGAAGTGTCCTTGATAATTTTAAGAAGATGGAGATACCGCTCTCAGTAGCTGTTATCGATATGGACTGGCATATTACAGAAGTTGATCCAAAGTACGGAACAGGCTGGACAGGTTATAGCTGGAACAAGGATCTATTCCCTGATCATAAGAGATTTCTAAAGATGCTCCATGACAGGGGACTTGCTACAACACTTAACCTTCATCCGGCAGATGGCATCAGAGCTTTTGAAGATATGTACAGGGAGGTTGCAGAGAGTGTCGGCATAGATCCTGATTCAAAGAAGCCGGTAGAGTTTGACTTTTCTGATAAGAAGTTTAGAGATGCATATTTTGAAAAGGTTATGCATCCTTATGAAGATGACGGGGTGGACTTTTGGTGGATAGACTGGCAGCAGGGAACAGGAAGAGACGAAAGAGACGTAGATCCACTTTTCCTACTCAATCATTATCACTATCATGATCAGGAAGGCAGGAATATAAGGCCTATGATCTTCTCAAGATATGCAGGCCCTGGAAGTCACAGATATCCTGTTGGTTTTTCCGGAGATACTGTCATGACCTGGAAGAGTCTTGACTTCCAGCCTTATTTTACCAGCACTTCAAGTAATATAGGTTACGGCTACTGGAGTCATGATATCGGCGGCCACATGATGGGTGACAAGGATGATGAGAGACTTATAAGATGGATCCAGTACGGAGTATTCTCCCCTATAAATCGTCTTCACTCCAGTAGCAGCGCCTTCCTTAACAAGGAACCCTGGGCTATTGATGAGCCTTATCGCGCTGTCATGACAGACTATTTAAGACTTCGTCACAGACTCCTTCCATATCTATATACAGAAAGCTTCAGAGCATATGAAGAAGATAAGCCAATAGTAAGACCTATGTACTACCTGTTACCTGATGATGAGAGAGCCTACAATGTCCCATGCGAATACGGATTTGGCGATGAGCTCATAGTCGGTGCCATTACAAGACCTATGGATAGAGAACTTAGGCTATCTACTGTGAACATGGTACTTCCAAGCGGCCGCTGGTACGACATCTTCACAGGCACTATCTATAATGGCGGCATTATGAGGAAGATGTACAGACGTCTTACTGATATCCCTGTTCTTCTTGGCGAAGGCGGCATAATTCCTATGTCTCTTGATGATAAGACTAATGGAGTAGTAAATCCATCAGATATCAGGCTCTGTATAGGATTTGGTCAAAACGGATATTACGAAATGTACGAAGATGACGGCATCACCATGAACTATTTAAGTGGCAGCTATGTTAAGACAAGATATGAAACAGAGGTAGATCAAGATACTCTTCATATCACCATAGCTCCTGCAAGAGGTGATCTGTCACTTATTCCGGATAAGAGAAAATATGAAATAAGTATATATGGAGCAGAAGTATCTGATATAGATAATATTGTTATTAAAGGTATATCCGATATCACTGATGATAATGATACTGAAAATAATGATATCGACAATGATGATACTGTCAATAATAATACCAAAGACAGTGATGCTATAAATGATTGTACTAAAACTTCCGGTAGTGAAGATGATGGTATTTTAAAACCTGAAGCAGTAAGTTATGATAGCAGCCGCAGGATCTTAAATATCACCATCGGAAGCATCGCAACATCAAAGGGAGCAGTGATCACAGTACCAGGTATTCATAGAGCTTCCAATGACTACAAGAAGAAAGTCTTCGACATACTAGAATATGCCTGGATCCCGATCATGACTAAGGACCTTGTAAATGGTAAGCTTCAGAACATGTCAGATGATGAATTTTTAAGCTGGCTAAAAGAAGCAGATATCTCTGAAAACTTAAAGAATGCCATAACAGAAATATATGCTGATAAGTAATATACTGCACAGCATAAGTTGGAAGCTATCGTAATATATGTATTTGGGCCGTCACATATGTGGCGGCCTTTTTAGCGCATTTAACATATATTCTTAAATTGTTAAAACATTAGAGGTAAGCTTCCACGCTGTCGCTACAGGGTATAAGTTGGTATGATAAACGCAGAAAAATAGACCAATTAAAGGTGATTATCAGTCTAAATGCTATAATATTTTACTGTTTTAGACTAATTAAAGATGATTCCGAGTCTAAAAACTATATTTTTTAATCGAAAAAGACGAATTAAGTGGTATAATTAGTCTGAAAGTGATATTATACTGGTAAAAGAAGTGCTGATAATGTAGGCTTTTCAAGGATGATTTCGATTGGCTCTCGAATTGGTGCAGCGAGCTCCACTAATATCGACACATTAGCTACTAATTTCTCTCGCTACATGAGGATTAAATGGATGAATAAAATAATAGGCCGAGTCGATGAACAAAGAAGACTGGATAAGTGTATGAAAACTGTTGAGGCACAGCTTATAGCGGTATATGGAAGGCGTAGGGTTGGAAAAACTTATCTGATCAGGAACTATTTCAATGGGCGTTTTGATTTTATGCTTACAGGAATTAATAATGCTTCAAAAGATGATCAGCTCCAGAACTTTATCATGGAGCTGAATAGTCAGACCAAGAAGCAGTATCCAAGACCTCAGACTTGGTTGGAAGCATTTTCACTTTTAAGAGATTATATTGAATCTTTGGATGTTGACAGTAAACATGTGGTATTTTTTGATGAAATGCCATGGATGGACACACTAAAGTCTGGTTTTTTATCTGCATTTGAATGGTTTTGGAATGGCTATGGCAGTACCAAAGACAACCTTGTTTTTATAGTCTGTGGTTCAGCAACTTCGTGGATGATGGAAAATATAGATAATAACCATGGTGGATTATATAACAGATTGACATGCAGAATTTATATTAGGCCATTTTCTTTAAAGGAAACAGAGGAATACCTAAAATCTAAAGAGATAGAATGGTCGAGGTATGACATAGTGCAGTGTTATATGATTATGGGAGGAATTCCATATTATCTAAGGTTGCTTGATTCTGAATTGTCATACAATAATAACATTGATAATCTGTTTTTTAGGAAAAGAGCTGAACTTTGGGATGAGTATACAAACTTATACAGTGCTCTTTTTAAGAATAGTAATCAGTATGAAAAAATAGTAGAAGCTTTGAGCAATAAGAAATCAGGATTGTCCAGAGAACAGATAATAAAAGAAACTGGACTTTCAAACAATGGGACTTTGACAAGAATGCTAAATGATCTTGAATATTCTGGTTTTATACGAATTAATGATTTTTATGGAGCGAAGACAAAAATCTATCAGTTAGCTGATTATTATACTCTTTTTTACTATAAATTCATCAGAGATAATTATGGCAATGATGAGCATTATTGGGCACATACTCTCGATAATGCTGCAAGAAGAGCATGGTCAGGTTATACCTTTGAACAGGTATGCAAAGATCATGTAGAACAGATCAAGAAAAAACTGGGAATATCCGGAGTGTTATCAGGAATATCTACATGGAGCAAAAAAGGTGATAGCTCAGATAAAGGCGCACAAATAGACTTAATTATTAAGCGAAGGGATAGAGTTATTAATTTGTGCGAATGCAAATATTCTACGGATGAATATGAAATAGATAACGAATATGAAATGAATCTGAGAAATAAAGTTTCAGCATTTATTTCTAATAATCGTGTAAAAGAGTCCATTCAGTTAACGATGATAACGACATATGGTGTAAAAAGAAACAAACATAGTAGTGTTGTTAATAGTGAAGTTACTATGGATGACCTGTTTGCATGATATCCTGCCCAAGTGTTTTGGTCAAAAAAATTGTTGTAAATGACATAAAAAATGATGTTGTTTTTCAAAAAAAATAGTGATAGCTTTAGGATATGGCTTTCTTGACAATGCATGAGAAGCTATTACTAAAGCTATCATTTTTATATGTTAAATATTATTTGGACTATTATACGGACTGGGAGGTTATATGGAGACATTATTACTTGATCAGGGATGGGAGTATAGGAAGGGATTTCTGGATATGGTAAGTACAGCTGAGGATGGCAAGGGCGTTCTTGTTGATCTTCCGCATGATGCCATGATAGAAGGCGATGTATCTGAGGATGCGCCCGGACGTTTTGATATGGGCTATTATAAGGGAAGCCTTATAAACTATACCAAAAAGATAATGGTACCGGATAAGTGGAAAGATGACTGTGTAGGCCTTTATTTTGACGGTGCTATGTCCAATGCTACAGTAGATATTAATGGATATAAAGTTGCAGCTCACCACTACGGCTATGCACCCTTTTATGTAGACCTGACAGACCGCGTTACATTTGGAGAGTACAACAGAATCACTGTTAATCTTAATACTACTATGAATGAGAACTCCAGATGGTATACAGGAACAGGCCTTTACAGAAGTGTAGAACTGTGTCATAGTCCCAGGATCCATGTCGTACATGACGGTATATTTATGTATACCAAAGAAATAGGCGATGTCACATGCACAGATGATGTACTTACGGCAGACTACGCTCTTATAGACGCTAAAGTTATGATCGAGAATACATCATATACTAATAGTATTGTTGACGTAATTCTTGAGATTGCAGAAGAAAGCGGCGAAGTTGTTAAGAGTGTTAAGAGCAGTATCTATGTAGCCAAGGGAACTTCTGAACCTGCAAGCTTTTCTTTTGCCATAGATGATCCAAAACTCTGGGACGCAGAGCATCCAAACCTTTATACAGTTACTGCCAAAGTTCAGGACGCCGGAGAGTACAGAACCCACCTTATTCCTAAAGAAGACGGCGCTGTAGATAAGGCAGTGACACTGTTCGGAATAAGGACTATATCTGTAGATAGCCGTAGAGGACTTAGAATTAATGGAAAGAGTATAAAGCTTAAAGGAGGGTGCCTACATCATGACAACGGACTGATTGGAACAGCGTCCTTGTTTGAGACGGAAGTCAGGAAGATACAAAAGCTCAAGGAAGTTGGCTTTAATGCTATAAGAACATCTCATAATCCGCCGTCCAAGGTTCTGATAGAAGCCTGCGACAGACTTGGAATGTACGTTCTCGACGAAGCTTTTGATGCCTGGAATATGGCCAAGAGAAGCGGAGACTACAGCCAGTATTTTGACGCTGATTGGGAGAAGGACCTTACATCTTTTGTCACAAGAGATAGGAACAGCCCTGCAGTTATCATGTGGTCAACTGGTAACGAGATACCTGAAAGAGGAGGCCTTTCAGATGGATATAAGGTAGCATCTATGCTGGCAGCCAAGGTTAAGAGCCTGGATCCATCAAGACCTGTATGTAACGCTGTATGCTCTATGTGGAGCGGCCTTGACGACGAACTTGCAAGTAGTCAAAACCATCAGCAGAACGCATCAGCAAGAGGCGAGTCCCTTCTTTGGGAGAATGTCACACTGCCATTTACCAATGGCCTTGATATAGTAGGCTACAACTACCTCGAAGGCCTGTATGAGAAAGACCACGAGCTCTTCCCTGACAGAGTCATCTTAGGATCAGAGAACTTCCCCAAAGAGATCGGATTCAGATGGCCATTTATAGAAGAGCACCCATATGTAATAGGTGACTTCACCTGGACAGCATGGGATTATATAGGCGAAGCCGGAATCGGCAAGGCTGTGTATGTAGACGAGAATGATCCTAAAGCTCCAAAGAACCCTTGGGAAGTCATGCCATATACATCATCCCCTTATCCATGGAGATGTGCTAATGATGCAGACTTTGATATTACAGGAAGACTCCTTCCGCAGGGTCAGTACAGGAGCATAGCATGGCATAGCGACAAGACCTATGTCTACTCCAAACATCCTGATACTTTTGGCAAAAAAGAGATCTGCAGCATGTGGGGCTTCCCTTATGTAGATAAGAATTGGAATTATAAGGGATATGAAGGCAAAGATATCGAGATCGTAGTATTCTCATCTGCCGATGAAGTAGAAGTCCTTGTAAACGGCAAGTCCATAGGAGTTAAGAGAACAGATCTAAATGACAGATTCCCTAACTGCGCAGTATTCGAAACGGTATACGAAGAAGGCGTAGTCGAAGCAATAAGCTATAAACTAGGCGCTGAAGCAGTATCAGAATCATGTAATAATGACAACAATGATTCAGATATAAATACAGATAAGAATACAGATAAGAATACAGATAAGGATGTCACAAGGGTTGTTATAAGTAGGGATACCCTTGAGACAACCAAGGTCCCTGCCGCTATAAGACTTGTGCCTGAGAAGACCAGCCTTAAAGCTGACGGCCATGACGTATCATATATAGGCATAGAGATAGTTGACGAGGACGGAGCAGTAGTACCGGATGCTGAAGTCTCCATAACAGCTTCCATATCCGGTAAGGCCAAACTCTCCGGTCTTGGAACAGGCAATCCCAAGACAGAAGAGAACTATACCGATAATATAACTATCACCTATAAAGGTATGGCAATGGCCGTAGTAAGAAGCGGATATGAAAAGGGCGAAGCTACCCTATCCATTGAATCACAAGGCTTCTTGAAAAAAGAAATTAAGATCACATTGGAGTGATTGGCATATTAGAATAATTAGTATAATTAGAATAAATATTGTATTGGTATAAAAAGCGATACCGCAATGATATGTAACCTCTTTACTGGATAAGATTAATATCCGGTAAGGAGGTTTTTATTATGTGTTATCCACCTCATGAAAATATCATTCTGCTCATGAAAGTGCCGTTCGTCTCATGAAGATGTCATTTGTCGGATAAAATGTGCAATCTGTCGAAAATTTGTGACAAGTAATTTTTTACATTGTATAGTGAATGTGCTTATGCTCCTGGATAGATATATCTAGATTCTTGTCTGTTCTTAAGACAATTTTCTTAGAAATAAGATATGCATATATCATTCCAATATTTGAGATCATCAAAAATGGTAACACTAAAGTTTGGAGCCAAAACTGAATCTATCAGATAGATTTCGCCTCTTTTGCAGCTTTTTCTTCTTTGCTACAATTATTAGTGATACTAAAAAAGGGAGACATATGTTTTTTAAATGAAAAAGAAATATTTAATACTGGCATTTGCTCTATGCGTAGTCCTTTCAGGATGCGGTGAGAAGAGTGAGATATCTTCAAAAGGTGAAAGCATGAATGTATCTGCTGATACAGCATCAGATGAAGGTGCATCAGTTCATAACGATGATACTGGCACTGCAAGTGATAATAACTCACAAGAAGACACTAAGCAGGAAGAAAGCAATAAGGATAACAATCAGTCAGATACCCAGATAGAAAGTACGGCATCTGCAGGAGATACCGCATCTTCTGGCACTACTGCCATAACTCAGGATATGGCATATCAAGGCGTTGATAATTATTGTCATCAGGAATATGACTGGAGCATTGCTGAGGATAATCCTGATATCATGTACGTTTATTTGGGAGAAGAGACAGATACCGAGTATCTTGTTATATTCAGAAGCTATACTGGATCATTTG